>Ga0209101_1001923_pt1 | contig 14513 bp, 6 predicted proteins | sample ConPoolayeCmetaG_FD_185481 | JGI IMG/M metagenome (GOLD analysis project Ga0209101, IMG submission 185481) | Hot spring microbial mat communities from California, USA to study Microbial Dark Matter (Phase II) - Cone Pool mat layer C metaG... ... | reverse complement strand
TCCTTCGTCAGGCCGGGCTGGGGGGCGGGATAAATGCCGTCGGGGCCTGCGTTGATGGGGGCAGGGGTTTCGAAGGTCATGTGATCGATGTCCTTGACGTACTCGAAGTCCGACTTGACGATCTCGTCCCACGTGACCATCTGGCCGGTGTGCGTGGCTGCCCGACCCATAAGCGCCGCGAAATTGGCCTCCGCGGCGCGGTGCGCCTCGTTGTGCGGCGTGTCTTTCCGGATCGCGTCGAGGAGCACTTGCCACTCGCGGTGGTAGGGATTCTGCTCGGTTTCGGCATAGCGCCAGACGAGTTGGTCGTCGTCCATGCGCTGGCTCTTGTAAATCTTCGGACTGGGCGTGGCGAGACTGGTCATGATCACGGCCGAACCTTTCGTGCCGTGGGCATAGTCCGAGTAGGTCTGCCAGCAATTATTCATGTGGCGCGAGAAGGCCAGCAGTTTCGAGCCGTCGGCAAACGTGTACTCGACCGAGTAATGGTCGAACAGATTGCCGCATTCCGGGTAGCAGCGCCCGCCCATGCCTTGGACCGACACCGGCCATGCCCCCTTGGCCCAGCAGGCCACGTCGATGTTGTGGCAATGCCAGTCGATGAAAAACCCCGACGCCGCCCAATTGAAACACGGCGCATGGCGGAGCTGGAACACCAGTTCGTTCGTGTTCGGCGGCAAGCGAGGGCAGAACACCGGGCCGTGCACCCGGTAAATCCGCAACAGGTTCACCTCGCCGATCGCGCCGTCATGGATTCGCTTGATGACTTCCTGGCGGGCCTGGGAATGGCGCCACATGAAGCCCACCGAAACCTTCAGGTTCTTCTTGTCGGCCTCGACGGCGGCCTTTTGCAAGCGCCGCGTGGCGGGCGAATCGACCGCGAATGATTTTTCCATGAACACGTTCACGCCCTTGGCGACCGCGTACTCGAAATGCATCGGCCGGAAGGCCGCGTGCGTGGTCAAAAGCACCACGTCGCCTTTCGAGAGGCAATCGATCGCCTTCTTGAAGGCGTCGAAGCCGATGAACCGCCGCTCGGGCGGGACATCGACCTTGTCCGGGAAGGCATTGGTCAGGTTTTTATGACTTGCCTTGAGGCGGTCCTCGAACAGATCGGCCATGGCGTAGAGTTTCACCGGGCCTCCGGTGGTCGAAAAGGCGTCGGCCACCGCGCCAGTGCCGCGGCCGCCGCAGCCGACAAGGGCCAGCTTGATCGTGTTGTTCTCGGCCGCGTGACAATGCGGAATGGCCACGCCCGCCAGCGCCGATGCCGCCCCCGCTCCGGCGGAAAGCTTCAAAAACTCCCGCCGCGAGTTGGATCGTGACTGCGACGTCGATGGGACCTTGCTCGAAGCGTTCATCGAAGACTCCTCCTATGCCTGATCTTGGAAAATCGTCCGCCGCCATCGTAGGCGGCAGGCCGCCGTGCCGCAAGTCCCCGCCGAAGCCGAGATGACGCGAAATCGTCGCCTACGAAATCGGCGTCGATTCCTTGAGCCGGGCGAGGATCCGCTCCACGTCGAACACGCAGCCGGCCCAGGCGCCCCCGCTCACCTGTTGCAGCGCCGCCCAAAGCCGGGTTTCGTCGGGCAAAAGCGGATCGGGCGAGAGGTCCGGGTGGGGCGTGCGCTCGGCTAGAATCCGCGCGCCCTCCTCGGGCCCAAACTCCCGCGAACCATCGCCCACCAGGTCAACGCTTCCCTCGAGCCGCTTTCGATCGACGACGATGCGGATGCGGTCGCCATCGCGGAGTTTGCCGAGGGGACCGCCGGCCAGGGCCTCGGGCGCGATCAGTCCCACGCACGCGCCGGTGCTCACGCCCGAGAATCTCGCATCGGTCAACACGGCGACCTCGGCGCCCCACGACAAGTAGCGCAAGGCGGACGTGATCTGAAAAATCTCCTCCATTCCGGAACCGAGCGGTCCGCGGCCCATCAGCACCAGCACGTCGCCGGGCCGGAGCGGCCGGTCGGACTGGCCCTTGATCGCGGCGATGGCGTCGCTTTCGCGGCAAAACACGCGCGCCGGGCCGGTCTTGCGATACACGCCATCGGCGTCGAGCACGCGAGGATCGATTGCCGTGCTCTTGATGACCGATCCGTCGGGGGCGAGATTGCCCCGCGGAAAACAGACGGTGCTCGTTATCCCGAGTCGCTCCGCCCGATCGGGACTGAAGATCACGTCGTCCGGATCCACGCCATCCTGCTCGCGGAGCCGCTGGCGCAACGCCTCGCGGCGGGGCGACCGCTCCCACCAACGGAGCACCTCGCCGAGCGTGATCCCCGCGACGGTCATGACGCCCAGGTCAAGCAACCCCAGTTCGCGGAGTTGGAGCATGACTTCAGGCACCCCGCCCGCGAGATAGACGCGGAGCGTGGGATGGTTGAGCGGACCATTGGGCAGGACGTCGACGAGGCGCGGGACGCGGCGATTGACTTGCGTCCAATCGTCGATGCCCGGCCGGGCGCGTCCGGCGGCGAAGGCGATCGCCGGCAGGTGCAGGATCAAGTTCGTCGAGCCGCCGAAGGCCGCGTGGACGACCATGGCGTTGCGGATCGACGCCTCGCTGACGATGTCGCGGACCGTGATTCCACGTTCGGCCAAGGCCACGAGGGCCTCCGCGCTTCGCCTCGCCATGTCGAGCCAGATTGGCTGGCCTGACGGCGCCAGGGCCGAGTGCGGCAGGCTCAAACCAAGCGCCTCGCCCACCACCTGGCCGCTGGCCGCCGTGCCCAGGAAATGGCATCCGCCGCCGGCCGAGGCACACACGCGGCAGCCGAGCACGCAGGCATCGTCAAGCGACAATTCGCCGCGGGCGAATCGGGCCCCGATCGACTGGATTTTGCCGGTGTCCTCGCCATCGCTCGAGGGGAGCGTCACGCCGCCGGGCACGAGCACGGACGGCAGCCGGGGAAAGCTGACGAGGGCCATCATCATGGCGGGCAATCCCTTGTCGCAGGCAGCCACGCCGAGGACGCCGCGGGCCGTGGGAATCGACCGAACCTGACGCCGGAACACGCTGGCCGCGTCGTTGCGATAGGCCAGGCTGTCGAACATCCCCGGCGTGCCTTGGGTGCGGCCGTCGCAGGGGTCGCTGCAATACGCCGCATAGGGCACCGCGCCACGGCGCTTCAATTGCTCGGCCGCCGCCTTGATCGCCAGGCCCAGCTCGAAGTGCCCGGTGTGATACCCCAGGGCGATGGGCGACCCATCCTCGGCCCTCATGCCTCCCAGCGTGCTGAGAATCACGAATTGCGGGCCGGCCACGGCCGATGGATCCCAACCCATCCCGGCGTCTTCCGTCATGCCGAACAGGTCGCCGCTGGGCCGGTAGAGCAGCATGTCGGCGGTCAGCGGCAAGCGACCCTTCGGACCGGGCCCGCGAGTAACGACGCGGTAAAGCGATTGGTCTTGTGAATCGAGGAAATTTGGTTGTGACATGGATGAAAGCCTTGATGCGGCGAACCCGTTTCGCGTGGCAGGCACGCTGATGGCCGTTCGCGCAATCGGTTTGGCTTTTCGCCACGAACGCCGCGCGAAGCGAACCGGCGCGTTCACCACCGCAGGGTAATTTCAATGGCTTCTCCCTCGGAAGCCACGCATGGTTGTTCGAGAGTGAGGCGGATTTCTCGCCCGTCTTGTCTTGCTGAGAGTTGGACCGCGCGGCCACCGACCATCGCCTGGGCCGCGGCGCGCTCGGCCCCGGCCGGCAGTTCGAAGACCAGTTCCTTCAGCCGAAGCTGGCCGTGGCGGACCTCGATCCGCTCCGTTTGCTGGCGTTCCTCGCGGCGCTGTACAAAAAGGCCCCAGCCCTCGGGCGCGGTGTAGAAGGAGCGATGATCCTCGGGCCGCCAGCGGGGCTTGAAACCGAGAAGCCCCTGGGGGCCATCAAGGACCTGGCCCTGGCACGCCAAGAGCAGCGACCAGGAACTCATGGCCCGGGCATAGAACTTGCCGCATTCCAACTCGTTGAACGGATTGCCGCCCGGACCCGAGTTGAGGTCCTTGCGCTCCCGCCCGTCGTAGCGGCTTCGAGCCATGCGGACGATCTGCCGGGCAGGCTCGATCAGGCCCTCATAGATCATCGCCCCGGCGGTCGAGTACTCGATGCCCGTCCACACCTCGTCGGCATAGAGGATAAACGACTTGGGCCGGTCGTCGTGCGGCCAGGTGCAGATCAACAGGCCGCCTTCGTCGTCGAGGACGTAGCGCCGCGGCTCTTGCTTGAAGCCGTGGAACGCACGGCGGAAGTTATGCTTCATCACCGCTTCCAGCGCCCCTCGCACGCGATCCCGCGGATACAAATACCCGAGGGCCAACATGTGCGCCCACCATTGCCCCAAAAGCTGGTCGGCGTGGCAGCCGTTGTTGTAATCGCGCGCGGGCTGAGGCTCGGGAATCTGGATGTAGTATTCTCCGTTCCAAAGTTTTTCGTTCTGGTTTCGCTTGCCGACTTCGAGAACGGCCCGCCATCGGGCCGCGGCTTCTCCGTCGTTCATGATGTCGGCCATCCGCGCGCCGGCGGCAAGGGCCGAGAGATACTGCGAGCCGATGAAGGTGTTGGGACCGGAGACCGCGGTGTCATAGGTGTTCCACTGATGGCCGCCGGGCAGGCCGTCGCGGTCCTTGTCGATGGCCTCGATCAGCCAATCGACCGCTTTCTTGACGCCCGGCCAGATGGTTTCGAGGAACTTGCGGTCGGGACTGAGTTGATGCTCGCGCAACGCCGCCACGATGCACGCGCAATGGCCGTCCACGAAGGCGTTGTGCGGCGAGTGTTCGCGGTGCGAGGTTTCGCCGCTGGGGTGCAGGAAGGTGATGAAGTTCGAGATGCGCATGTTCCGCCCCACCTCGGGGAACAGCCGCGCGTGCGACTGGGCATAGTTCCACACGTGGGTGCAGTTGAGCGGGCAACAGCCGTAGCTCCCCTCGAAACCGCCGAAATACCCATCCTCGGACCAGAAACACGTCGGCCCGCGCAAAATGCAGCTCTGCGAGGTCATGGCGTCGAGGAATTCCTCGGGCAGGTTCGACTGGTAGAGCGTTTCGTGATAAAGCCGAGTCCGCTCCCAGAGCGGTTCGATGTTCTCGGCCACATAGCGGGCCACGCCCATGGCGTCGAACCAGCGGCGATTGTAGAGATTGCCGAAATGCTGGAAACGCTGGACGTTGGGAAAGTGCCAAGCGATGACGAAGGTCACCGTGCGTTGCTCGCCGGGCTTGAGCGTCATCGGCACGGCCAAGGCGCCGTTGACCGTTTCGCCCGGGCCGCTCGTCGCCTCGTTGGGCGAGGATCGCTCCGCGGCCGACTTCCCGGCGGGAATCGCCGGCAACGAGGAAAACCAGGCCAGCAGGTCCTCTGATTTGGACCAGCCTGGCAGGCACGCCGCGTTCGGGTCGATGGCGACAAGAGCCATGGTCCCCCAGCCGGGCGAGCCGGGCACGAGTTGTTCGCCCGGACCGAGCGGCTTGCCTCGCAGCGCGGCCAACACGGCGCTCCCCCAACTCCAAGGCAGACCCGGCGCCAGCACGAGCACCATCCGCCCCTTGCCCAGCGGACCTTCGACGATCAGCGGATCGCCGTCCGGCGTGGCCGCCAAGACGCGGTAGCCTTTCTCGCCGTCGCGGAATCCGCAGAGGCGAGTGAAGCCGCTGACCTTCCACGCGTCGGCCAGGGATTTCCACTGCGCCGGCACCTGCTTGCTGAGAACGACCTGCTGACCGGCAACAAGGGTCGCCGACTCGGCGTCGCCAAAAGACAAACCAAGGGCCTGGGCCACGGTGTGGCTGGCGGTGCCTTTCCCGAGCAACCCTTCGGGTGGGACATCGGAGAAGATGATATGATCGATGTTGATGTGCCCCCAGCCGCCCGACTCGCGATCCACGATCTCAATCACGGCCTCCTTGCCCATGAATTCGGAGACATCCCAACTGGCCGGTTCCAAGGCTTCGAGGTTCTTGCCGGTCGCCGTGCGGACGGCCTTGCCATCGACGAGGAGGTTGATGCAAGTCTTCCCGGGATGATTCCCGCCACCGATCAAAAAACCGATGTAACGTTTTTCGATCTTAAAGGGCCTCGAGGTGGCCGTGCCTTGGGGACCGTCGCCGGCGGCGAAGGTGTTGACGAGCCTGCGGCCGGCAAAACCACTGACCGGCTGCTGGCCGGCCTCGGTGCCGCGCGACGGGGCCTTGCCGAAGGCATCGCCCGAAAGCTTCCACCCCTCGTAGGAGCCCGACTCGAAATCGGCGAAGACCGTCGCCAAGGCCGATGCGTCGTTTTCCGTGCCCCGCAATGCGGCGATCGTCTTGAAGAAACCGGGTTGGATCCCGTCGGCCAGCACCAACCCGCCCTCCGCGGCGATCCTCGCCAACGGCTCCACCACCTGCGGCGTAAGATCGGCAACGCCGGTGAGCCAGAGCATTTCCGGTCCCTCGACCAGACGGCCGTCCGCGGCGCGGACCGCCACGGGCCCGGGGGTGACCGGGTCGGGCGACTTGCTCATGGCCACGGCCGCCCAATTTTTCTCGCCGACCACGCGGTTGACGTTGCCGCCGTACCCGCCAAACTTCACTCCCTCGATCCCGCCCGTGCCTTGGCTCCCCACCGCGTTTTGCAGCGCCGCCAGCAAATCGACCGCGAGGGGCCCTTGCCCGGTGTTTCGGGCAGTGAAACGAAAGATCGCGCAGGGGATCGACGATTTGAACGTGTCCAGCGGGATCATCGGGTTGAAAGCTTCCAACCGGAGCTGGACGGGGAGGGTCGGATCATGGAAGTCGAGCCGGGCGATCGGATATCCGCCTTCGTAGCGGAGCGATGCGACCGGCTTCAGCGGCCCCTCGGCCACGGTTTGCAATACGCGGACTTCGGGCTTGCCGCCGGGTCTGTCTGGCGACTCGCCGGCGCCACCCGATCGCACACGCACGGCGAAGAAACTGTCCGGAATGCGGATCTCGTTGAGATTGTTGAAAATCTGCCAGACCGAAAGCCGGCCTCGTCCGTCGAGCCAGATGCTGCCCGTGCCAATCCCTCCGATCGGCATGGCCACGGCTTCAAGATGTTTGTCTTGATAAACGCGAGGCGGCGTGATGGGATAGTTCCAGTCTTTGGGTCGTTTGGGCACGGCGAGCGAGACTTGGGCGTCGGCGGAAGCCTTGGCCCAAACGAGTTCTCCCGCCGCCGCCAGGCTGGCGGCCCCGACGGCCAATGTCTCGATGAATTGTCGGCGGTTCAAGGCGATCGGCTCGGCCTGGCCGCAACCACTTGCAAAGCAGCAACACGTTCGCGACATGGTCCTATCTCGCTTACAAAGTCTTTCCCGGACGGCTGTGCCGCCAACGTCGGCGCGTCATTCACCCGCCCTCGTCCCGTGATCCCTTGCTAGCCTGCTTGCCAGCAAGGCTCGACTTTGTTTAATTAGACGGAAGGCAGTATACCGAACAAGCGGTTTGAAAGACAGACTCCGAGCCTCTCCTGTCGCCGGTTCCACCCCCGAGCCAAGGAACCTGGGATGGGAAAGGCGTTATCGAGAGTAGGCCTGCCTTTGCACGGGGGGACGCCGTGCCAATCACTATGCTGCAAATGGGCGAAATCGAAAGACCATTGGCGACGGTTTTCACCCGATTGAACCACGTTTGTTCCACGCGTGGATGTTGCAGGGTGGTCGTTCACGTTTGGGTTGCGGGTGCGGCCAGCGCTGGGGTATAAGAAACGAGACGAGCGTGGGTGCGGTTCATCGCCAGGGTCGCGGATTCGCTCAGCAACCGTTTTCCCTTTGCGTCGGCGGCCGGGACCATGGCGCCCGCACAACTTGCTTCCGCTACGACTTGGAGTTGACTTGCGAATGCTCAATCGGTGAGAAAGCAGCGATGTCTACAGGGTTATTCATACGGGCCACGGTTTTTTCCGCGGTCTTGGTTTTTGTCGCGCGGGCCGAGCAGCCGGCTGGCCGCTGGCGGATCGAGGAGATCGGCGTCCCCATCAACGCCGTCAGCTACGAAAATGCCGGCGGTGTTTGCTCACTCGGCCCGGGCGGCAAGGGCACGATGTTCTACACGTCGTATTACCGCAGCACCGGCGCGGAACTCGTCGGCTACGACTTTCGCACGAAATCCAGCGTGCGGCAGAGGCTCGGTTCCCTCGGCGGGTATGGCCTCGCCGTCGGGCGGCAGGGCGAGGTGTACGTTGGCGGCGTCGCGCCCGGCAACCTGTATCGCTACAATCCTACCGACCGCCAGATGATCGAAATTCCGGTGCAACCGTTCGGCGTTGAGTATATCTGGGACATCGCCGTCGCGCCGAGCGGCGTCGTGTACTGCGCCGCCGGCTATCCCAAGACGAAGCTCGTGGCCTTCGATCCCAACACGGGAAAGGCCAGCGACCTCGGCGAGATGGTTCCCGGCCAGCAGTATCTGCGTTCGGTGGCCGCCGACCGGTATGGCAGGATCTGGTGCGGCATCGGCACGACCGCCCATCTAGTCGTCTACGATCCCGCCGACGGCTCGAAACATGATGTCCTTCCAGCGGAATGGGCCAAGAGTTCGACTGTCTACGATGTCGAGGCCATTGGCGACTACGTCGTGGCCTCCGTCATGTTCGACGGCGTGTTGCTCGTGTACGACGCGGCTTCCAAAAAAGTTGCGCGGACCGTTGCCCGGCCCAAGGGCCAGAAGATGTGGATGATTTCCGGCGGAGGAAGCGGGCACGCCGCGTACCTTTGGACGCTCCCGAATATGGACGCTTATCGATGCGACCTTCGCGACGGGAAGCTCGATCTCCTCGTCGAACAGGTCGGTCAGGTCAAGGTGGTCGAGAGCGACCGCTGGTTGCACGTCGTGAACGACCAGGACTACCTCGCGTACGATCTGGACGCAAAGGCCGTGGTCGCCAGGCACCGGCTGACCGAAGGCGGCGACGGCATGGATATTTTCACGTTGGCGCGAGGACCGGATGGAAACATCTACGGCAGCACCTACATCAACATGCACCTGTTCCGCTGCGACGTCGCCACGAAGGCTTTGACCGACCTTGGCAAGGCGTTGCGCTGGACCGGACAGATCGATAGCCTGAGTCTTGGGAGCGACGGAAAGATCTACCTCGGCGCTTATACCGACGCCGTGCTCGGCGTGTACGACCCGGCCCGACCCTGGCAACCCGGCTTGAAGTCCGACTCCAACCCGCGCGAAATCGGCCCGATCGGCAAGGGCCAGTACCGCACGCGAGCCAACTGTCTCGGTCCTGATGGCAAGATCTACGTCGGCAGCATCCCCTCGTACGAAAGCGCCGACCGTGGGGCGCTGACGATCTGCGATCCGAAGACCGGGGCCATGGACGTTCGCCTGGATTTCGTACCCGGCGGCGCCGTTGAGGCCCTCGTCGCGGACGACCAGTACGTCTATGGCGCCGGCGGCGGCGAGTTCTTCGTTTACGACCCGAAGACTAAAACCAAGCGGTACACCGAAAATCGAGCGACGGCGGCGCTCGCCGTGGTGAAAGACGGGAAGGTCGTGGGCACTGGCGGCGGCAAGTTTTTTCTCTATGACCGTCAGACGAACGCGGTTGTGTCGGAGAAGCCTTTGCCCGCTGGAGACGTGACGCACCTTGCTCCCGGTCCGGACGGACTTGCTTACGGCGTGGGACCGGCCTGCATCGTGCGTATCTCGCCCGATGGGCCGGCCGTGGATGTGCTGGCTTCGGAGGGCGGCAAATTCGCCGCCATCGACCAGGCGGGCCGTGTCTACTTCGCGCGAGGCGCGAAATTGTTCCGTTGCGCTCCGTGACCCGGTAGGATGGCGTGGAACACGGTGCTACCGAAAGCGGGCGATTTCCCTTTGTCGCTCGCGGCCGACTTCGACCGGACCGGCGTGCTTGTTCATTGGCCGGGCTGCAAGCGGTTGCCACGTTGCCCTTGGGGTTCGGGTCGAGACGCCGTGGATTCCGGGTGAAACCTGACGCCGACCCCTCAATCGCCGGGCGTGTTGGTTCGGAGGGGTCTGGGGGAATCCAGGTTATCCGAGCGCCTTGGCGACCGCGGCCTTCATCTTTTCCAGTCCGTTGCGGGCCACCATAAGGGGATCTTGTTCCCAGAGTTTGCGGTTGAAAAGCTCCAACGACAACACCCCGCGGAAGCCGCTGGCGTGAAGGTCGCGAAGGATTTGCGTCATCGGAGCCACGCCTTCGCCGGGAAAGATGCGGTCGGCGTCGGTGAGCTTCTCGCGCGGCGGCTGGGCGGGATAGTCGTTCACGTGCAATACGTGCATCGCCGCCCCGTTGAACATCCGCAGCCCCGCGAAGTCGGAGCCTCCCCGGTAAATGTGAAAAACGTCGAGCAGGGCGGCGGTGGCAGGATGCGCGGCCTCGGTAATCACGTAGGCTACCTCGCCAAGCCGACCGAGGGTCTTGGAGCGGCCCCAAAGCTCCAACTGCGGGGCCACCCCCATGGACTGGCCGAGTTCCAGGACTTCCCGATACCGTTGGGCGACCTTCGCCAACTCCATCGGAGCGTCGGTCGCGCCGACCGGCGGGGCGGCGATCCTTTTGCCGCCGATCCGGGCAACGGAATCCATGTCGCGTTTCATGGTTTCCAGCCCCTTGGCACGGCGGGCCGGATCGTCGTTCAGCCAGTCGGCGAAACCGATCGCGCACTCCACCGAAAGCCCCAAGTCGGCGATACGCTTCCTCATGTCCTCCAAAGACCCGCCCTTGCTGACGTACTCGTCGATCTTGCGGACCCACGGCTCCACCCCGCGATAGCCGGCCCTGGCGGCGATTTCCATCTCGCGTTCAAGAGGCAGATTCTGGCCCATGATCGTTGCCATGTTCAGGCAGAACGAGAACGGGGATTCGGCGTTTTGTTTCGGCGGCTCGCCGGCGATTGCCAGGCAACGATGGGTTGTGCCCGCGGCCACCGCGGCCGCCGACAGCGCCAGCAACGTGCGTCGGGAGACTAGTCCGGAAGAGTCCCGGCTTTGTCCCGTCGAGTCCAACCGTTGATTCGACGCTCCCCCATGTCGCTGATTCACGAAACTCCCCCTTTCCAGGCCCGTGGTGGACTTCGCCCACCGCTTGCTGCCTGCGGCCGTGCTGGAACGTAGTACAACGAGGCGCCGTTGACATGCTACACCAAATCTTTGGCTCCATCGAGACCGTGGGCGTCGTTGGCGCCACCGAGGGGGAATATGCCCGGTGGATTTGGCGACGGAGGACCATGGCCCTCCCATCGTGGAAGACTCCGTTTTGTTTGCCTTCGCATACCCGGAGGGACGCAGTCCCCCGCGCCCCCGTTTTAAAGTGCGCAGGCCTTGGAAATTGCTTTTATTATGCCACAGGCAAGATCCCTTTTTTCGCCTGCGCGGAGTTTAAGAACCTATCCCGAAAGTTTCTTCTCCCTCCGGGGACGGGGCAAGGCAAGGGCAAACGCGCATGAGGATCGGCCTCAAAGACTCGTTACGATTTCAGCCGCCCTCGCCCCCGGCCCCTCTCCCGCAGGCGGGAGAGGGGAGGTTGTAGAATAGGCTCTAAGCTCGACTTTTGCCATTTTGTCGTAAGTTGTTACTGCTCAATAACTTGTGATGCAGCGTTCGGCGAACTTATGGTCGCCGTAAGTGACTGTACTGCAACGGTTTACGACTTCTCCTGTCGGAAAATGGCAAAAGTCGAGCTTAAAGCCTTTCCTACAACCTCCCCTCTCCCGCTTGCGGGAGAGGGGCCGGGGGTGAGGGCGGCTGAAATCGCAACGAGCCTTTCAGGCCGATCCTGATGCGCGTTTGCCCTTGCCCTGTTCCATCCTCGGCGGGAGAAGGAACTTTCGGGATAGGCTCTTAGGCAAAACAGCCGAATTGCTCGTAAGACAAGGAATGATATTGTACACTACTGAACAACCTGCGCTCCCGGCGGGCGCAGGTTGCGGACTAGGCGCCACTTCTCGTCAAATTGGGTGGCTGGCGCCTTTTCCTCAAGTCCCGACGACCGTCAGCAGATCCGCGGCATTTGTTCGCCGGAGAGCAGATCGACGATGCGTCCGCCGCCGATGGGGCCGCGGGTTTGGACGATGCCCGGGTTCCGATCGGTCACGAGGCCGATGATCGCCGCGCCCGCGGCCACGGCGTGCCGCCGCATGATCGCCAGGGCCTGTTCGGCGGCCGCTTCGGGCAGGAAGGCCACGAGGCGGCCTTCGTTGGCGACGTAGAGCGGGTCCAGGCCCAACAGCTCGCAGGCCCCGGCGACCGCCTCGGAGACCGGGATCGCGGCCTCCTCCAGCTCGATGCCCACCCCGGCGTCCACGGCGATCTCGTTCAGCGCCGCGGCGAGTCCGCCGCGCGTCAGGTCGCGAAGACAGTGGATCGCCGGTCCCAGCTCGGCCAGATCGGCGACGAGGTCGGCCAGCGGGGCGCAATCGCTCTCCAGATTCATGGCGAACTCCAGGCCCTCGCGGACCGAGAGGATGGCGATTCCGTGCCGCCCCAGATCGCCGCTGACCACGACGGCGTCGCCCGGCGCGACGCGGCGGGGAGCAACGTCCACGTGGGCCGGGACGATGCCAATCCCCGCCGTGTTGATGAAAATCCCGTCCCCCTTGCCCCGATCCACGACCTTGGTGTCGCCCGTGACAATCCGCACGCCCGCCGCCCGGGCCGCCTCGCGCATCGAGGCCACGACGCGCTCCAGCGAGTCCAGGGGGAACCCTTCTTCGAGAATGAAACCGGCGCTGAGCCACCTCGGGCGCGCGCCGGCCATGGCCAGGTCGTTGACGGTGCCGCAGACCGCCAGCTTGCCGATGTCGCCGCCGGGAAACGCCCAGGGATGGACCACGAAACTGTCGGTCGTGAACGCCACCCGCCCGCCCTCGACCCGCAACACCGCGCTGTCGTGCGGCGCCTCGGCCCGGCCCCCGCCTTCGCCGTCGGCCGCGAATGCCGGCAGGAACAAACGCTCGATCAAGCCGCGCATCAGGCGTCCCCCGCCGCCGTGGGCCATCTGCACCGTGGCGTGCAACTCCAACGGCACGGGACAGCTCAAGTTGAACTCGCGCGGCGGATCCATGGACATGGCGATGGGAACACCTCGCTGGATGACGTTCTGGCGGACCATTTTAGGGCCGCGATTCCCACAAATCCAGCCCCGCATTCGGCGTTCCCGCGGACACGACTGGTCGCATCGCAATCGTTCGCGGGGACCGTCCCCCTCGCGCCGCGCTCTGTACTACAAAGCCCAGGCATTGTGAAAATGTTCACAGAGATATCACGCGGCAAAGGCGTCAAGTTGTTGCAACGTTACGTGTTGTGAGTGGCACAAGGCCGTAATGATTTCTCGGCCCTTGGTGGTCGCACGGTATCGCCCGATGCGAAGGCCCGTTGACGGGCCTTCTCGCCGTGGCGGTATGAAGCGGTCAAGGAATGGCTCCGGAAAATCAAAAACGGGTACCGGAAAAATGTCGAAGACGGAGGCCCGTTGACGGGCCTTGTCCGCCGTAGGCGGTCTTCGGCCCGGCGTTTCACGCCGGGTAACGGTTTCGATCACGGGCTGAACCTCAAGCCCCGTTGACGGGGCTTCTCGGTGCGTGGGTGAATTGCGGGCGGGACGCCCGCGCTCCCGGATTCGCGGACGGCCTTCAGGCCGCTTCCTCTTTGGAGCGCGGGCATCTTGCCCGCATTTGTCGTTGCGGGCGAGAAGCCCGCGCTCCGAGATTTGCGGGCGGGACGCCCGCGCTCCGGGATTTGTGGGCGGCGTTGAGGCCGATTCGTCTTTGGAGCGCGGGCATCTTGCCCGCTTTTGTTTTTGCGGGCGAGAAGCCCGCGCTCCCTGTTTTGCGGGCGAGACGTTCGCGCTGCGTGATTTGTACCAGCGAGAAGGCCCGTCAACGGGCCTCGGGCCGTGGCGTTGCCCCACGGCTACCCGGCATGAATGCCGGGCCGAAGACCGCTTGCGGCGGCAAACGCCCGTTAACGGGCGTCGTCGCTGTGGCGGCGTAGAGGCCGATTCCTTTCTGGAGCGCGGGCATCTTGCCCGCTTTTGTTTTTGCGGGCGGGACGCCCGCGCTCCCGGATTCGCGGGCGGCATTGAGGCCGATTCCTCTTTGGAGCGCGGGGATCTTGCCCGCTTTTGTTTTTGCGGGCGGGACGCCCGCGCTCCGGGCCTGGCGGGCGGGACGCCCGCGCTCCGTGTTTTGTCCCAGCGAGAAGGCCCGTAGGCGGGCGTCGTCGCACAACCTCTTGCCCGCGATCTTTTCCCCTCGATCCTCGGCCCCTCCTGGTTCCCGTGGTCGATCTGCAAAATCTTGTCGGGCGTTTCCGTCCCGGGGGACGTTTGACGGCAGCCGATCGATTCATCGCTGGGGTGGGGATGCGCACAAAAACAGCTTTAGAGCCTATCCCGAAAGTTCATCTCTTTCCGGGGACGGAACAGGGCAAGGGCAAACGCGCATCAGGATCGGCCTCAAAGACTCGTCACGATTTTAGCCACCCTCACCCCCGGCCCCTCTCCCGCAAGCGGGAGAGGGGAAGTTGTAGGATAGGCT
>Ga0209101_1001922_pt1 | contig 14514 bp, 12 predicted proteins | sample ConPoolayeCmetaG_FD_185481 | JGI IMG/M metagenome (GOLD analysis project Ga0209101, IMG submission 185481) | Hot spring microbial mat communities from California, USA to study Microbial Dark Matter (Phase II) - Cone Pool mat layer C metaG... ... | reverse complement strand
TGCGGCAGGCGATTCAGGATTCGGGGAAAGATGTTCCGTTCACAAGTGTAAAGATCGGCATTCGGGGAGAGGTTTTCGCAGCCTCGAGCGCAGAAAAAGCGAGGCAAGGAGGATAGCCATGGTGAAATGTCCGGGCCAGGATAGACGCTATTGGACTGAAAAGGACGTGTTCGAGGCGACCTGCCCCGCTTGTCATGCCACAGTTGAGTTTTTTCGGACAGACACGGCGAGGCAATGTCCCTCCTGCGGGTTCCGGTTCAAGAACCCACAACTCAACTTAGGCTGCGCGGAATGGTGCGCTTACGCCGACCGCTGCCTGGCCGATCTGAAAAGGATTCCCGCCGACTGCCCCGCCGACCCAGACATTTTCAGTGCGGGCCCCGACATCGCCAGAGGCGCACACATGGACTTGAATAGGTCAGCCGGGTAGTCTCCAGCCACAGGGGATTCGCCCAAGCGCGCACTGCAAGCGAGTGTGCCTTTGCTCAGAGTGCGCGCTCCGGCGTCTGATCAAGGCTCAACGGTGATACGCCTCCAGGTAGGAGTCGCAGTACAGTTGCTTATTCAGTAATAATTCCGCCGTGATCATGGCATCCATCAAGTCCTTGTCCAGCGGGTCAAGGATTGCGCTGTCAAGTCCATTGGCAATACACATCACCAGGAAAGTGCGGTCGATGAGGCGTTTTTCTTGAGCGCGCTGTGAGACGTTGCTCAGGCCAATCACCGTGTGCGGCGGCGGGTCAGCCAATTGTCGAAACTGCCGCAAGGCTTCGAGCTGTTTGGCGCATTGATCCTGTACCGCCTTGACAGGCAGGGTGATCGGGTCTATGTACAGGCGGTCTGTGGGCAAGCCATGTTCCATAGCCGCCACCAGAATGCGCATGGCTATCTCAGTGCGACCTTCGGTAGTGGAAGGCACGCCCTGCTCATCTATGGTCAGCGCGATAAGTGAAGCGTTGTACTTCATCGCCAGCGGTAAGAAGAAATTCAGTTGTTCCTGCGCGCCCGTCGTGGAATTGATGAACGGCGGTTGCTTGCATCGCGCGAGGGCCGGCTCAAACACCTCCATTTTTGCGCTGTCAATCGACAAAGGCGCGTCGACCGCCTCTTGAACTGTATCAACCAGCCACAGCATGGCACCAACAGGGTCGTCGCTGGCAGGTCCCACGTTGATATCCAGAACATGCGCCCCCGCTTCAAGCTGTCGCTTGGCCAAATCAACGATCACTGATTTGTCGTGCTCTGCGATGGCATTTCGCACATTCTTGAACATTCCATTGATTCGCTCACCAATAACCAACATCGATTCACCCTCCTCCTTCACACTTGAATAAGTACTACCCTGCCGACGGGGAGCCCAGTCGTTGAACCTGAGTGATCAGGCTAACTCATCAAGTCGGCGATAGTCGTTTTGACCGTAGTGATGGCTTCTGGATGTCGCATGACGAGAATATCAACTCCAGCCTGCAAGAAAGCGGTCGCTGTAATCGCTTCCCACATGATCCCGCGTTCGGCCAATGCACCCCACTGCGGCGCCACAGTTTCATCCGCGTTCGCCTCCTTTGCCTTCCACGTCTCCGCCCCAATGATCGCCATCACCGGGGTAGCCATCATTTTGTCACCGCTCAACGCGGCCAATCGCCCGCGCTCCATAATCGAGTAAGCATACTCAAAGCCGTAGCCCAACCCCCCGGTCGTAGGGTATGCCACTATCCGTTCGACTGGGAAACCCATGTCCGAGATAAGGATGTTCACCTGTTTCTGAATGTTGATATCAAGGGGCGACAGGGCGACGATGGCGTGGTTGTCCGCCAGACACGATACGGTCAGCGTTTTGTAGTTATTTTCTTCAGCCATGCCAAACAAGAAGTTTCGGCCCTTTAGCGCGCGGCTGACAGCAGCCAACACATCGTTGTCTTTGGCGTTGTCATCACAACCCCAGATGAACAGCGGTACCGGCACAGCATCGGCCACCGCCTCCGCGACCTTGCAACACGCTGCCGGGCTGGCGTCGGCCAGGTCCGGGCTGGCGCTGACCAACCGCAGGCAAATCATGTCCACGCCCAGCTCTTCAACGCCACGTTTGGCCCACGCGACCGGGTCATTGAACACGTCTCCCCAGGCCGCCACCAGAGGCGCAGCCCAGTCCTTGGGAGCCATGTCCCATACTTCCAGGGCGATGGCCGGCGGATTGGTCTGGCCTTCAAAGTGCAAAAATGGCAATGTAGTGTGGCCGCCAATGGTCACCGTCCTGCGGCCATTTCCCTCTGTCCCCAGCGTCAGGACATTGATGCTGCCTTTCCATGATTCTTGATATGCAGGTAAAGCCATATTTGATCTCCCCTCCGTTGTGTTGAATTCCTAACCCGATTTCACCACCTCTTCTTGTCGCCCGGCGACTACGGCCTGAGAAACTGCTGCCTGAACCATTTTGGCGGCGGCATGAAGCAACGTATGAGTCTGCCCTGGCCGTTCCTCAGGCATGACGGCCAGGCATGGATAGTAGTGATGGAGCAGGCCGGCCATCTCTTCAGCCTGACGAATGTCAACGCCCATCAGTTTGTTGACAACAAAGCGCGTATTGCCGCATGGAGCTTCGCGACGCAGCTCCCAAGAGGCAATCCTGTCTCGTTCCACTGCGAGACGGATATCCGGGGCGCCGTAGCGTTCCGCAAACGCATTGACAAATGGATGGGCAGAAATGTGCGGACGCAGGGCGCAAAACGGCGATGGAGCGGCAAAGCCTACCTCCCGCCTCTTGAGTCGCTCAGCCAACTGACGGGCCAGACCTGGTGGCAGCCAGGACCAGCGATCAATGGGCGCAATTACCGCCCGCGCCTGGCACCGGCTCGCCAACTCAGGCACCAGGTCCGATAGGCTGGCACTCTCAGCCAGCGACAACAACAGGTCGGTTTCGGGCAATTCATCCGGCAGAAACATTTCTGGCTCGTCAATCACCACAGGCAAATTGGCCGGCCCTTCCCACACGCTGACCTGCCAGTCGGCGGGCGCGGTATCCCGCAGATGTGAGGCAATACGCCTGCCGTAATGTCCGGTCACGACACACAGGATGCGCATGGTTTCCCCTAGAATGGCTCTGGCTGCCAGATGCGCCGCAGCATATTGCGAACGGTCACCACCGACAGCGCGTCTTCAGGCAGTTCCATAATTGATTTGCCCTCCAGGGCATAAGACATGACCAGTTCATCGTAAGGCACACGGCCCCACAGCGGCAGGCCGGAGTCCTCAATCTCGGCCTGTTGAGGCGCGCTCAGCTCGCCGGAATCGCGGTTGATTACCAACCCCCATCGTCTGATGTTCACATCCAGAGAATCGGCCAGCCTCTTGATGCGTGTCGCTGAGCGCAGTCCGATCACGGTCGGGTCGCTGACAATCAGGAGCAGGTCCACATTGCGCGTCGTGCGGCGGCTGAGGTGCTCCATGCCCGCCTCATTGTCAATCACCACATAACGATACTTGTCATCCAGGCGGTCCAGCAGATGGCGCAGTAACGAGTTGATGTAGCAATAGCATCGCGGCCCTTCCGACCTGCCCATGGTTACCAGGTCGAAGCCGTTCGCTTCCACGATGCCCTCGCGCAGTCGGTAATCCACGTACTCCGCTTTGCCCATGCCGCCTGGTATCTGATTGGGGTCCTCCAGAATCTCTTCCCGGAGGTCGCCGATAGTCTGGCGGACTTCGACGTTGAGCGCCAGTCCCAGACAGGCATTGGGGTCAGCGTCGACGGCAAAAACGGGCTTTCTTCCGGCGTCGAGCAACGCCCGAATAAGCAACGCCGCCACCGTCGTCTTTCCCGTACCACCTTTTCCAGACACAGCGATCACGTAGGCCATGAGGACTCCTATGCCTTGACCACCGACGGGAATTTCTCCACGTCGGTGTGTGGTATGAACAGGGAAGAAGTAAATCGGTTCATGAAAGTTGGGTCGGTTGACAAATCGAAATAGGTGATGCGCTTCGCGATTTCGTTGGCCTCCTGTAGAGCAGCCGTCGACAGCAAAGCCATCCGGGCTCCAGCCAGCGAACCATTGCCCAAGAAGTGCACCGATTCCAAAGGAATATCGGGCAACAAGCCGATAGTAACGCAGTTGACTATATCCAGATGGTAGCCAAAACCGCCTGCGATGAAAACACGTTCTATGTCCTCGAAAGTCAGGCCCACATGGTTGATGAGAGCCTCCGCGGCGGTGAAAATGGCCCCTTTGGAGCGGATAAACACGGCAATATCGGTTTCCGAGATGGTCAGGTCCTTTCCTGTCGCAGACTCGCCGGCCGGCGCCACCACAAACTCAGGGCCATCCGCCCCGTTGACCAGGTTAGGGATATGGCGGTCGGTCCGAAAACGCCCCCCTTTATCAATGTATCCGATGCGAAACAGTTCGGCGACCAGGTCAATCATGCCGGAGCCGCAGATGCCTTTGGGATGACCTCCGCCGATGGTCTGATACACAATCCGCCCGCCCGGCGCCACCGCAACCCGCTCAATGGCCCCTTCGGTCGCCCTCAAGCCACAGCGCATCCCGCCGCCCTCAAAACTAGGGCCAGCCGAAGCGGAGCAACAGATGAGCCAATCTGAGTTGCCCAGGACCACTTCGCCATTTGTCCCCACGTCAATCATGAGAGAAAGGCGATTGTCCAGGTGCAGGCCCGAAGCCAATATGTCGGCCACCACATCACTGCCCACATAAGCCCCTACGCCAGGCATACACTGCAAGAGCCCTCGCCCGTTGATCGCGACGCCGATCTCCGCTGCCCGGATGGCAGGCACATGGTTGGCCGTCGGTATGTAAGGTTCCTGGCGGATAAAAGCGGGATACAGGCCAAGCAACAGATGCATCATCGTCGTGTTGCCCGCTGCCACCAGGTAAGTCACATCCGCCAGGTCTACCTTGCTCTCTTCAACCAACGCGGACACCAATGTATTGATGTCAGAGACAACATAGCGTTGGAGCTCATCCAGGCCATCTTCCTCAACGCAATACACAATGCGTGAGATGACATCTTCGCCGAACCACACCTGAGAATTGTAGGATGCCTGCGTTCCAACGGTAGCGCCGTTCACCAGGTCAATCAGTTGGGCTACGATGGTCGTGGTCCCAACGTCCACCGCGACGCCGTAGTTTCGACCGGACGTATCCCCTGGCTCAAATTGGACCACTTCAACCGTCTTGCCGCGATGGGCCAGCGTCGCGGTCGCCTTCCAACCGGCCTCTCTAAGCAAGGTTGCCAGGCGGCGTATGTTGTACAGGCCGGTCTGCATGATGGGATATTCTGCTTTTCGTCGAATCTCTCGGAAAGCTCTCTCCAGGTCGCCGACGTTGTCTGCCAGGCTAGGCGGCGGCATCTCCAGGAACCACTTTCGAGATAGTGGGTCGAACGGGTAGGCTCGAACACCTGGCCGGAGAGCAATGTCGCCAAACCGATGCGCCTCTTCGTGCTCGAGTTTGGGGCGACCTTCCCATCTGGTCTCAGGTGGAATCTCGATCACCACGTCGCCATGGACAGTTGTCTGACAGGCCAGCACATAACCCAGGCGGATTTCGTCTCTTTCCAGCAGGGCCGTGGGCTTGGTTCTCACCTCGCCGTCCCTGACAATGACCCGACACTTGCCACACAGGCCATCGCCACCGCAGATGGTGTTGATATAGACGCCTGCCGCCCTGGCCGCATCTACTATCGTTGTACCCTCACTGACAAATGCAGACACATCGTCTGGAAGGAAAGAGACCTGACAAACGGTCACTGACTACCCCCCAAAACCTCCAAAGCGGAAAGTTTCAAGTTTCTGTCCCGTTCAATTCAGGCTTTTCAGGAAGCGCGGAATTCCCGCCGATTCCTTCGGGCCAACCAGGACTTCCCAGCCCGATTTTTCCTTCAGCTTGGCGGCCATGACCGCCACCAGGCCAGGGATGATGATCCGGTTATGGTTTACTTTCGTCTTGATGCCCTGCTCATCGTGCAAGGCTGCCGCCACTTTATCGGCGTTGAGTTTGTCTGCAGCCCATGCCGTCAGCACAGAAGTGCCTTCCGTATCAACCACCACAATATAAGCGGGCGTCCGGCTGGCGTCAACATCCCCTTCAACCGTATAGTAAGTCAGGGAGAAATTGGTCGTCAGCAGCACCGGAGAGGAGGGCGAAGGATCACGCACCTCGTAGACACCAGGTTTGACCTGGATGGGCTTCTGCGGGTCAGTATAGATGTTGTAGCGGGTAGTCAACAATGGCAATAAATGTTCCACAGAACCATGATTCAACACCACTATCCCGGCATACTTGGCGACATAAGTGGAGGCCTGGGCAATGGCCTGGCGTGGGTCCGGATGATCGGCGAATGCGATCATGGGATAACCCAGCGCGCGACAGCTCTTTTTCAGTGACACCCGCCGAACAACAGTCAGGGCCTGGAGGGTCTCTGCGAAAGTGTTGTCCTCCAGCCCCACCACGATGTCTGGCACACCCGCCTCAACCACGCAGGGCGTCAACTCGCTCAATGACCCCAAATCGCGCGCCACGACGGCCAGCGGGCACTTGGCTTCTTTAGCCAGGGCTGCCATCTTCTGCCAGTTGTCCTGATTGGCGGCATAGATCAAAGGGCGATTGGAGGCGCATTCCTTCAGCGCTGCCTCGATGAGCTCGGATTGTGAGCTGATCAGGATCAGCGGATAGGGAACAATAGCCTGCGCTTTCGCCACGGCCTGCGCAAACCGCGCCGGGTCGCGGCTGTCGCCCCGGACGCCGATCAGGTCAATGCGCATCTGAGTGCCCACCCGCTCGATCACCAAATCGCGTAGTCGTTCCAGCTCCTGGCTCAGTTTGTCGTCGTCCCACGCATCGCTTACCTGTATGGCGACACCGGTAGGATGAAAGAAAGTCAACTCGTGCCTGAACAGGACCGTTTCGTTGCCAATCTCCAGTTTATGACCATCCGTCCCAATGGTGATCAGCCGGATGGGAGGTTGCGCCGCTCCTTCCAGAGCAGCCTTGCCCTCGTCGGTCACTTTGGGACAGTTGTCCAAAGAGACTTTCTTCTGGGACAATTGCATGGCGAAGGCCAGGCAAGTTGGGAAACCACACTCGCCGCAATTGCTCTTAGGCAGATGTTTATAGATTTCAAGTGCTGTCAGTGCCATAATTCTCCCCTCCTCAATATCATAAGGAATTAGCCTGTCACGGGCCTATAGCATCTCCAGAAGCGATGGCATCGCCAGCGCCGGATGATTCTTCTCCTCCAGAAACACCATGACAGATTGGATGTCAGTGCCAACATCTTCGTCCGCGATTTTGTCCAGAAGGTCGGGCTCGCCAATCTCCTCGCACCGCTTCAGCAGAGGCTCTTTCAGATATTCCTTCAGCTCCTTGGTCATCCAGACCAGACGTCTCAGGCCGCCCTCAGCGGAGATGAACTTCTTACTGACCACGTACAGTCGCCCTACGCCCAGAAAGCCCGGCGTCTGCTTGCCACCACCGACCATGCCAGCGAGCGTGGTAAACGCCGCACCACAAGGGGTCATGCCGGGGAACTCGCGGTTGACCACCATGAAACCATTGACCTCCGGCAGCATAGCAACAATACACTCAAAACACCCACAGGAGGTCATCGGGTTTTTAAGCAGGGAATACGCGCTGAAACGTTCCAATCGCCCGTGAGAGAATTGTTTGACTGCCGCGTTGACCCCTTCCCATTCGCCTGCCACCGGGTCAATGACCGCTCCCTTCTTCACCGGTTGGTTCACCCCGTGCGGGTTGATCTCATAAGACGCCTTGCCATCCAACCAGTTGTACGCGCCGCACAGGCCCAAGCGTTCTGGGCTGATGATGCAGACGTGGTCAGGAGCGAAACTCTGGCACAGTGAACAGGAATAGAAGATGTCCACACTCTCATCGGTCATGCCGGCGACGCGCGCGTCGCGCTCTTCAAAAGCGGCTATCGCCTCCGGCAACAGGCGGTCCACGTCTTCCTGGCGCGTATAAAGCGTCACCGCCACCTTGTCGGCGATCTCGCCGAATTCTTCCTTCATCTTGTGGTGCAGGATGACGCCAATGTGCCTGAGGCGAAAGCCGCTGGCAAACGCTTGCTTGCTGATGCGCACCCAGGCAATCTGTCGTTGGCCGATGTGCATGACGCCCATCGCCTGGTTGATGAACGTGTGGATGCGCCGTTCCAAGATCGGCTCGAAATCCTTCTGCATCTTGCGCCCGGCGACCTGCACCCGGATGGCCAATGGCATAGCGGCCCCCTCAGCAACTTCATCAATATCTGGACCAATCAGCTCGATGTGTCCATCTTCAATCTCGTCCATATTGACCATGTTCAAGTATTCAAACGCGGTCGAGAAGCGCTGCCCAAACTGCACGTGCATATCTTCCTTGCGCACACTTTCGCCCTCGAACGCAGCCGAATACGGTACCGGGATGTCAATTTTGGCGACTTTGACTTTGACGCCACGAACTTCAATACAGGTAGGCACGATCTTGTTATAATCCAGCTCCCTGACCAGATGCTCATAAGTACAAATGCCCGTTGGGCGTATTTCAGGAATCGGGGTGTCGGCGATGACCGGGAAGCCCATGTTGATTGCGCCCGCGCCGGTAGCGTATTTCAGGTCATCCACCTCGCCCAGGGCCAGGCCAAAGGCGAAGACACGGTCTTTGGTGTACAAGAGGGCTTTCGTACCGGCGCCTTTGTCCATGCCGCCAAAGGTCAAGGCCGCTCTAATGGCCCAGTTTAACGGGAAGATAGCCGTGATCGTGTCGCGCCCATACGGTACAATGTACGTGTCCCAACTCATTTCAATTCCTTCTTCCAGGAGCTGGTCCACGATACTCCTGCCGTTCACACTGGAACCGACGAAGGTCAGGATATTGCGCATCTGGAGCTCACGGACAATTTTGACGGCGAGTTCGTTGCTGGGCGCCGCGCCTAAGATGGCGGCAAAGCCCGGCATTCGCCCATCCACCAGTTGAATGCCCAGTGTACGCATGATGGTGTCCGTGAAAAACCCTTCGCACTCCGGCTGAGGCTCCAATCCATAGAGATAGCGCAGGGCGACGATGACCTCTTCTGCCAGCAAAGTAGCGATCCCGGCGTCCAATGTGTTGCCCAAATAGGGCAGCCACAGGGCATCGCCGGGAGGTTCATGGAGAAGAGAATGGACTTCTGCCATGATGGGTCTAAGGTCATTGAGGGTTTTGGCCTCGATACCAAGCAAAGTGTAAGCCATCGGCAGATAATAAGCGGTCTCCGGGAATTCCACCCGGGTATCCGCAGATTTTTCGGACAAGGCTTTGTCCAGGAACTGCTGAGCCTGATTGGCTATAACTTTCGCTCCACGCATAGCGGCCGCTGCAACAATTCGTGACATGGTTCAACTCCTTCGTTCTGTTATAAAAAGCCTGGTAATCTTCGGATGATTGGCATGAAGAATTGGGCTCACGGCAGACATGATTACCGTTCAGTTCAGACAACTACTTGCTCTTGTGTGCCATCGCCAATTGCAATCGAACCCGCTCGGCCCGACAAGTCGGACAGAGCGTTAGAATGTCCTCCAAGTCGGATGACCTGCCCTGCGCTGTCAACAGCGACGGACCGGGTGCAAACTGTTCTGCGCATAAGCGGCATGAAGCCAGTTCGACCGTGGTGTTCCAGAAACGCAAATGTCGTCTGCCATCAATATCTCTGATGCGGATAACACCTGTCGGGCAGACATAAGCGCATGCTCCGCAGCCGATGCACACCTCCGAGTTAGCCTCATAAGGAGTGCTGATGTGGCGTTTTGCGCCGCGCCCCACAAAACAGATGGCATTAATGCCCAACACTTCATTGCAAACCCGTTCGCACAGCCCACACAAAATGCACTGAGAAGGCTCGCCGACGGTCTCAAAGCGTACTTGAGAGAGTCCCATTTCAGCAGCCATGTCGCGCAAGATAGGCACATCTGGGCATCGGGCAAGCAGCAGCTCAAGCACCAGTTTTCTCATCCGTAAGACGGGTTCAGAATCAGTATAAACTGTCTCCCCTTCGCGCAATACAGGGTACTCGCACGCTGTACGCAAGCGTTTCCGTCCACCCGATTCCACCTCTACCTGACACAGCCGACATGCGCCGTATGGCGCGAGAGCTTCATGGTAGCATAGAGAAGGGATATAGATATTCAATCGTCTGGCTGCTTCCAGGATACTTGTGCCTTTTTCGACCTCAATGGTTCGTCCATTGATAGTAACTGGAATAAGCATTTCTTCTCCTGATCAAATAACCTGGACGGCATCGAATTTACATACGTCGCGACACACCCCGCACTTGATGCAAAGCTGCTGATCGATGACGTGGGGCTGTTTTTTCTCGCCGGTTATCGCTTTCTGTGGGCATCGTCGCAGACATGCGCCACAGCCTGTACATTTGTCTGTTATGATTTGGAAAGTGATAAGCGCTTTGCAGACGCCAGCCGGGCAACGCTTTTCGTGAATATGTGCCCGATACTCATCGCCGAAATAGCGCAGAGTAGAGAGAACCGGGTTGGGCGCGGTAGTCCCCAAAGCACATAGAGACGCCCCGGCCACAACATCGCACAGGTCCTGCAAGAGGGCCAAATCGCTTTCACGGCCTTTCCCCTCGCAAATGCCCTGCAACACGCGGTGCATTTGCACCAACCCTTCCCGGCAAGACACGCATTTACCACACGATTCATCCATCAAGAAGGCAGTGAAGTAGCGGGCGACATCTACCATGCAGGTATCCTGGTCCATGACAATCATGCCGCCCGAACCCATCATCGAGCCGGCCTGGGTCAGACTCTCGAAATCTACCGGCAGATCAAGCAAATCTCTCGGAATACATCCGCCGGAAGGGCCGCCGGTTTGCACTGCCTTGAAGGCCTTACCGCTGCTGACGCCGCCCCCCACGTTAAAAATCAGTTCGCGCAGGGTGATGCCCATCGGCACTTCGACCAGGCCCGTATTGTTGACCTTGCCCACCAACGAGAATAGGGCTGTTCCCTTGCTGTTCTCAGTTCCAATACTGGCAAACCAGCTTGCGCCGCGATTGATAATATGGGGCACGTTCGCCCAGGTCTTCACGTTGTTCAAATTGGTGGGACAATCCCACAGGCCGCTTTCTACAGTGTGCACGTGTTTGGCGCGTGGCTCGCCAGTTTTGCCCTCAATGGACGCGACCAACGCCGTCGATTCCCCACACACAAACGCGCCGCCGCCGCGGTTGATTTTGACGCTGAAATCAAAGCCAGAGCCCAGGATATTATGCCCCAACAACCCGTATTCTTCGGCCTGCTCCAACGCTCGCCGGAAGTGCTTCACAGCCAGGGGATACTCCTGGCGCACGTAGATATAGCCCTGATGGCTGCCGATTGCATACGCGCCGATAATCATCCCCTCCAGTACGCTATGCGGATTGCTTTCGATGATGCTGCGGTCCATGTAGGCACCGGGGTCACCTTCATCGGCGTTGCAGACCACGTACTTTGTATCTCCAGGCGCATTCCGACACGAACGCCATTTGCGTCCGGTAGGAAACCCGGCGCCGCCTCTGCCCCGCAGTCCAGACTGAATAATCGTGTCAATGATTTCATCGGGCCGCATGGTAAACAGGGCCTTTGGCAAGGCAGAGTAACCGCCCACGGCGATATAGTCCCGAATGTCTGTGGGGTCAATTTCACCTGAGTGGGCCAGAAGCAATCGCTGTTGGTTGCGATAAAACGGGATGTCGTGCTCTTTGACAACGATTTCGTTGCTCTCCGGATTGCGGTACAGAAGACGGCTTATCGTTCGGCCGCCGAGCAAGGTCTCCTCGACAATTTCCTCGACGTCGTCTGGCTTCACGTGCTGATAGAAGATATTCTGTGGGTGAATAACCAGCAAAGGACCACGCTCACAGAAGCCCTGGCAGCCAGTCTCTTTGATCTCGACCACATCAATTTGAGCGGCAAGCCGACGTTCCAGCAAAGCGTTGCGCAGCGCAGCGGATACGGCCTCACTGCCACTGGCGCGACAACCCGTGCCCAGACAAATAGCAACCCACTGCCTGTCGGGGCGTCTCTGACTGACAATGTAATTTCTGAGTTGTTCCAACTCCGCCGGGCTGGCCAATCGAGTCATGTAGCCTCCCGATATTCTTTCAGTATCGCCGCGACCTTGCCGGGTGTGAGATTGCCCTTGTGTTCGCCATCAATATCAATGACGGGACCAATAGCACATGCGCCTACACAGTTCACAATGTCCAACGAGAAGGTCTTATCGGCAGTCGTTTCGCCTGGGCCGATGCCAAGCTGTCGCTCTATTTCCTCCAGAATACGAGGCGCGCCGCGTACATGGCATGCCGTTCCCATGCAAACCTTGCACACATGCCTGCCGCGAGGCGTCAAACTGAAGGCCTTGTAGAACGTAGCCACACTGTATATTCGATTCATGGGATAGCCTAGCTCCTCGCTGAGACGCCGCAACGCGGGCTGAGGCAGCCAGCCAAAAGATTCCTGAATGTCTTGTAACGCCCCGATCAGGCCTCCTCGTTCATCACGATATTTATCTATGATCTCTTCTACTCGCGTGAGGTCGAGTTCCATCTCTCGGCTCCAGTAACCCTATCGCACCGGGATTTTCACTTTCTGACCAGACTTTTGTGCGCGAGCCCATTCTTCCCTTACCTGTCGCGCCACTTCTTCGCTGAACTCCTCAGCAGAGATCAGCCGGATGGCGTGAGTGGGACAGGCAGTCACGCAGGCCGGGTTTTGTCCTTCGCGCAACAGTTCGATACACAGGTCGCACTTGACAATCGCTTTGCCAGAGCGGTTCATGCGCAACACGCCAAAGGGGCAGACCAATACACAAAGAGTACAGCCGATACAGCGCGATGCGTTGCAGATGACCGGCTCGTCTGCGTCAGCTCTCGACATGGCATGGGTAGGACAGACTTGTACGCACGGGGCATCTTCACAGTGCCGACAATGCAGGGGGATAGCAAAGCCCTCAGCCGCTTCAACCCGAACCCGGGCCTGAGGCAGCGGGCGCTCCGCGATAGCCAACCACAGGTCTTTCGATTGTGAGTGGGCCACGGCACAAGCCACTTCGCAAGACTTACAGCCCAGGCACTTCTCAATATCAACATAGATTTGTCTTTTCATCGGCGTCACTCCGTTCACATCGGGCTCAAGCAGATCTGCTCTCTGCTCCCAACCATTTCACTCATACATCATTGGCTTCAGGTGCAGAGCTTCTCGCTTGCTGTTGATGTGGTCAATCATCAAGTGGGCCGCCTTGATGGGATCCGGTTCAAAGGCCCATTTGCCGCCCACAATGTTCGCCATCTCCTCGGTCAGCAGTTTGGTCACCCGTTCGCTGCCCAAGACATTGAGCGGCGTGCCGAATACGGTGAAAATACCAGAACCGACCACATACCAGCCGATGGCTATCGCCTTTTCGCTCATCCATTCCGGCGCCGCGCCGGCGACTGGCAACTCACTGATGTCGTTGCCGATGCCGCCTTCCTTGACCATATTGGTGCAGGCGATGAGAATCCGCGTGTTGTCCACGCAAGACCCGACATGGAGCACGGGGGGAATTCCGACCGCCTCACAGATTTCCTGCAACCCCTTGCCAGCGTATTCCGCCGCGGCTTCAGGGCGCAGCAGGCCCGCTTTGGCACAGTTCAGTGCGGAACAACCCGTCTGCACCACCAAAACGTCATGTTTGATGAGTTCTTTGATCATGGCAACATGGCAACCGCCGCTGGAATTCTTCGGATTGTCGCATCCCACCACGCCGGCGACGCCGCGCAAACGCCCGGCTGCAATGGCATCGTTCAGAGGCCGGTAGGTAGAACGATACTTTCCGCCCAGGAAATAGAAGATGTTTTCCGCTGTGAAGCCAGCGATGACATCCGTCGCATTATCGGGGATATGGATTTCTCGCCCGTTTCGGTTGGGGAAATTCTCTATGCCCATGCGAATGATGTCTTTGGCGATTTCCAACGCGCGGCGTTCGTCCAGCTCGATGTGAACGGCGCCAGGGAACTGCGCCCGCGGGTCGGTCGAGACGATTTTGGTGTGAAAACAGCTTGCCACGCGGGGCAGCGACGGCATGATGCACTGCACATCAACCACCATCAGCTCCACCGCGCCGGTGGCAATCGCCAGTTCCTGCTGCAGGAAATTGCCGGCGACGGGAATACCCCGCCGCATGAGGATTTCGTTCGCCGTGCAACAGATGCCGGCGATGGTGATGCCCTCAGCTCCTTTTTCCTTGGCCAGGGCGATCATGTCCGGGCTTTGGGCCGCGTCGACGATGACTTCAGACAGGATGGGGACATGCCCATGCACCACGATATTCACGTCTTTTTCACGCAATACGCCCAGGTTCGACCTGGCTCGAACGGGATGAGGCATACCAAACAAGATGTCGCTGACTTCGGTGGCGATCATTGACCCTCCCCAGCCATCGGCCAGCGATGCCTTCAGCGCACCCATGATCAGGTGCTGCGCATCGG
>Ga0209101_1001921_pt1 | contig 14514 bp, 9 predicted proteins | sample ConPoolayeCmetaG_FD_185481 | JGI IMG/M metagenome (GOLD analysis project Ga0209101, IMG submission 185481) | Hot spring microbial mat communities from California, USA to study Microbial Dark Matter (Phase II) - Cone Pool mat layer C metaG... ... | reverse complement strand
TGCGCCGCGCATCACCGCTACGATGAGAAGCGGAAGCTCGTTTTGAAAGTCTTTGAGGGAATCAAGCCGCACGTTCACTAGGGCCGATTGCCCGGAGACGCCCAGACCCAGCACCCGGATTTTTCCACCTTCAAATTCGACAATCTCTCTGGCGCCGGGAATCCGGAAAAGCTGCATCATGTAATCAGCCGCGGCTTGTTCGGGGTTTATGATTAGGTCGAAGTACTCGTTTATAAGTTCAGGCGGAATCTGTTGATGCGCTAAATTAAGATCACGGATCCTGGCAATTCGCTTCGGTTTGGGGTTCAGAAGGCGCGAGATGAAAGAAGCGGCGATGTTCACCTCATCCACATCGGTTACGGCAATAACATAATCCGCCTCCTCAATGCCGGCTTGCACCAAGGTCTCGGGAGAAACGCCGTTGCCGACCACCACCTGAAGGTCGAGGCCTGAAAGCTCGTTTTTGACTTTGGAGTCATCCTGCTCGACCAGCACGACCTCATGTTGGTGCGAGGAAAGGTTGCTGCTTAAAGTCATGCCAACGTCACCGGCACCGATAATGAGAAACTTCATGTCACTAAGATCCTGAATTTACAGGTAATTACCATAGCAGGCTGCCAGCAAATAAACAACCTTCCCTCAGCACAGGGTGGCAGTGGTGCGGCATAACTATTAAGAGGAGAAGCGGCCAAAATAGAGCGGGCGTTTTTATGAGAGGGTTCACGGGTGGCGGATTCTTCCGAAAAACTGTCTCAAGATACTAGCTTATCTAGGCAAGATACCGGTTTCGCTGAAAACTCGGTGCCGCCCGGTACGCCAGAGGAGCTGGATGCCGAGAGGCGTGCTCAAGTGAAAGGCGTCAAGGACGGAAGTTTTTCCAAGGCACGGCCAGAAAACGATGTCTTTAAAAAGGCTTCCAAGGAGAAATGGCAGGCGGCCCGTGGCCGGTCCGCTGAAAGCACACAGCGCGAGATACGTATTCAAAACCAGGTTAATAAAGATCTTCGGTCCGGCCTCCGGCGCGATCGTGAAAGTAGACCGGATTCTTTCTTGGATTGGCTCTTGGCCAGACTAGCCGCCGTGCTCCCCAGCCGGGAATTAGACTCCTTGCGCAAAGAAATTTCGCGTAAGCTCATGACGGATGGTAAAGATGCGCTCGTCGAAACCATACATTTAAGCTACGAGATGAACCAAACAGATAGGCCCCAAGAGTCGCCGAAAAGTAGTGCAGTCTCTGGCCCGTGCCTTTCGCCGGAGACCCTTAACACTTCCCCTATAGCCTATGAGCGGGAGCCGGAGGCTTTGTTGGCTAAGCTTCAAAGCGTGATGCGCGATTATTTGGCTTCCGGGACCGATTACAGTCTGGCCGGCGGACGGGTATGGGGTGCTCATCCATCGCGTGTTGAATACACTCCTTTTCTTTTTCATAGTTACGAAGAGCTGACTTTGCTTTATCCGCGGTTAATGGCGGATGCTCACTTCAGACGCGGCTTGGAAGCGCTGCGCAGTTCACTGCGGCAGGAAAAGATATACCAAGAGTTAAAAGAAGCCGAAGCGGCGCAGGCCAGGGAGCTTCAAGCTTTTGCTGCAAAGGGTTTTGAGGTTTCTATCCAAGGTGCCTCGGTGCTGGTCACGCTTGGCAGAGATATGACCTTGCGGGAAATCGTAGCAGAGCTATGTGAAGAGCCCGAGCGCTGGCGGTATTTGAATATCTACGAGCAGTTGGCCTTGGCTGATGCCACGGTGAAAGATCTAATCAAGCCGGCCCGCGAACTAGGTAATCCAGCTCTGTACGGGCAACAAAAGCTGCCTGCTGGAAGCACCTTGCAGGTAGCTGGAACGGTTCTTTTGCAAAGCGCTTATTGGCGTCTTTTAGAGCGGCGCTTGGAGATCTGCGATCTTCTTCTTGAATGCTCGGCGCATGGCACAAGCGGTGCGGTGCGGCTCTCATTTGAGGCCCAGGGGCAGGTTAGACGCCTGCGAGAGCTGCTTTGTGAAAATATCGCGCGCCTGCGAGGTATAGCTTGCGGCCCGGGAGTTTTGCCTGAGTTGTTTGTTGTAAATCTAGCTGGAGCGGAGAAGGCAAGCCTGTTGAAATTATTTAATGTGCTGGGGTCTTCGCCACTTGAGGAGGAAAAGGCTGCTGTCTTTATAATGAGGCTTGCGGCTGAGGCAAATAAGATTGGAGCTGAGCTCTCCAGGGTACAAAAGGCGACGGAAGAAACAAGGACGGCTTCGCTCGGCGCACATGAAGTTTCGGCCCTGGAATTGGCCGGGAAATATAAGAATAAGCTTCGGGAATTTGACATACGCCACGCTCGTCTGCAGCGTTTTAGCGAGATTATGCAGGCGGCCCGCCAGGAAATCGGGGACCTTCAAACCTTAAGCAGTGAAAGCCGCGAGCGTCTATACCGCGAGATCCAAGCTGTTGCTCAGGAGACAATGCTAAAGGAGCTTGAGGCGGCGTTGACCGCCATTAAGGGCTTTGAGTGCAGCGCAGACGGTCATTTCAGGCCCCAATGGGATTCTTTGGAGCGTGGTCAAGCGGGAATAAGGTTTACCAACTACTTTGGGGATCTTCAGCCGTTTTTTACCAGTTCGGTTGAAGAGCTTTCTATGACCTATGGTGAGTGGGCGGCTGATTTGGAGTTCACGCTGCGGCTGATGCCGCTTCGCCGGCGTTATCGCGAGCGTTCATTGGCTTGCGGTCTTGGGCGCTATGCACATGACAGCGACCAGATCGTAGCTCGGCTCGAGAAGCAGGGTCTTAGCCTGCTAAAGGAAAGTGCGCTGGCAGAGCCGATGGTCCGCCTGACACAGCGGAGCGCTCTTAGCGAGTTAACCAGAAAAGTTTTCGAGCTTGCTCCGGATACAACTCCTAGTGAGCTCCATTATGCGCTTATTTTGCAAGGCAACCCGGATTTGGCGGAAATCTTTGAACGAGCGGCGTATGAAGGTGTGGATCAGGTGACGATTCAAGAAGGCGCTTTGATTTCTCTCCAAACTGTGCCCCTTGGTTTGGAGTTGCAGGAGCGTTTGTTACGGGAGCTCTGCTTTGAACATGAGCTTATAATTTTGCGCTCTGTGCACGCCGCTCCAGACGGGCGGCCGGAAGATAAATTGACTCCCGGCGCTTTTCAGCACGCCGTGGCACGGAAAAACAGCTTGGAGTTAGCCGCCAAAAGGGCCGGCTTGCAAAGACAGGTGGCTTCCTATCTGGCGGCGGTGGCCGGTAGACAAAGCCGGATTGAAGACCTGGCGCGGAACCTTATCGTTTTCGGCTCCATTCCCTGGTCGGTGGAAGAAGATTTGGCCCGGCCGTTTGATGACCTTCGCCGTCGGCATCTTAGGCAACTTGAGGAGGAGCCGGACTTAAAAGAAATGGCTTTTGAGCTTCGGGTTCAAACCACTCTGGCCGAGATGCAGGCCGTGTTTCGATTTGGTTTACAGCTTTTAAGCGATGGGCGCGGCAACGAAGCGGGGCAAGCTTTCGGCCGGGCGCTTAAGGTATCAGAATATTTGGTTGAAGAGCAAAGCCCCCTTGGTTTGGATGAGAAGAAAAAGATTTTTGAACTGCGGGCCGTGGCCTATCAGCGGCTGGCTGAGAGCTGCCTGTTTGATTCCGAGCTCCGCAGAGTGGCTGAAAAAACTGCCAATGGCGCCGCTAAAGCTGGGCTCAGCGAAAACGAGCGGCAATATGTAAAAAAAATTGAAAGCCGCATTGTGGAGGCCGGCTTTAATGCCCGCCTGGAACTGGACCGGCTGCACAAACTCGTGCCGGGCCAAAGCTTAGACTATGCAACTATCAGTCAGGCGCTTAAAGAGCAACAGTTCGTTTATATGCTGGAGACCCAGCGCATGATGGCTGATTTGTACGGTTTATTGAATGACCCTCAGGCACGACACCATTGGCTTGAGGCCGAAGCGGTTGGGCTGTTGGGGCTTCCGGCCGCCGAAGTTGGGATTTTTTCCGTGCCCGATGCCGATGTCCGCATCAAGGAGGATGACGGCACAATTGTCACAGACGGCCGCTGGTTGTCGACTGACAACTACCGGGCCCTTTCCGCGGAGCGCTTGGGGAAGCTCAGGCAATATTATGTAGCTCTAACTCCTGAAAGACGCCGTCGGCTCTTGGAACTTATACCGCTTATGGTGGGCGCCGCCTTGGAATTTAAAGATGTTGAAACGGGGCTTCAGGCTGCGCTCTGTGAACGGCAGGTAATGCAGCTTTTGCTTAAAGAGCCGCAGAGCGACCCGTCTTATGGTTTGCTTTGCGAAGTGTTGGATGCCCAAGTACGTTATGCGTACGGCGTAGCAGAAGATCGAAAAGGGGCGAAGCTTAGTGCGCTTGGAGTTTTACACCGCGCCAAGCAAAGTTTGGCAAAGCTATCCGCACCACAGTCCGCCGAAGGTTCCAGTGGTTTGGTGTGTAAGCTGGCCGGGACAGAAAGCCCCGAGGAGAAAGAAGCGCTGTTTAACCAGGTTATGGAGGAGCGGCGCGCGGCGGGCTTTCGCCGCCTGATAGCCGACCAAATATTCAGCGAACAGTTGCGCCTTAGAATGCAACTGGCGCAAAGCGAAAAAAGCTTGGCCCAGGCTGAAGAGGTAAGTTGTATGCGCCGGGAATTTGCCGCCCAGGGTGCTTTGCGCTTGGTTGAACTTGAAACGGAATTGGCGCGCGCCGAGGAGACGGCAAGCCGCGAAAGGCGGGAGAACAAAGCTTCCAGCTGGGCAAGCGAGGCGAGAGTCTTGACTCTGCGGCGGGAGATTCTAAGTCAAAAGCAGGCTGAAGCCGAACTGATGCTTGAGGAGGCTTTAACTTATTTATACGCCGGTTACGGCGACAAAGCCAAACAAGTCCTGGAAAGCCTGAAAGAGCAATACGACCGCAAATTAGATTGGGTCGACCCGACGGTGGTTTCTATTTTGCAGGACAACAATAAGGGCTCCATGATAGCGGCCGTGCAAGCGGCGCTAAACGAATTGGCGGCTCCGACTTTTGGAATGGTGGGAGACACGGCTACGATTTTAGGAGCCGGAGTTACAGGAGCAGGAGTGGGTTTTTTGCTGGGCAACGCTCCGGGGGCGGCACTTGGCTTCTTGGGCGCTTCGGGGGCGGCGCTTTTGGGCCTTAAAGGTGTAAACACCGTGCGCGGCTGGGGACACATATCCAGCGCTTATTCGTCGGGGCTGACCTCTCTAAGCGGCGTGGAGACGGCCTTTGATTGTCTACTTGTGGCCGTCGACGCTCTCTCTGTTGTGTCGGTGTTAAAGGGAAGCGCCGCCGGACGGAGCGCTCTAAGAGCGGTCGGCAGGGAGGCTCTTGAAACCAAAGCTAAAGTCTTAGTGAGGGAAAGTCCGGCTTTGACTCTGGAAGCGGCTAAGAAGCAAGTGGCGCGCCGGATTTATAGCGCCGCCGCCGCGCAAGAAACCGGCCGTTTTGGAGGACGCTGGGCCGCCTATTTGACCGCTGGGGCGGTGCTTGGCCCAGGAGCGTATCAAGCAGGCCGCATTGGACTTGATGACTCCATGACGGTTGAGGAGAAGCTTCAAGCTTATGAGCACTTGGGCGCTGAGACCGGACGGGCGGTGTTGCTTACGGCCTCGTTTTATGTCACGCACTATGCGCTTAATCGCTTTGTTAACCGTTTGAGTCCGGCTGAGCTTGTAGTGCGCTTACGAAACGAGCTCGAGTCATGCCGGAGCCGGGTTTCAGGCGGGGCACGTGAGGGTACGCAGGTGACGGAAGCTTCGCCGCTTAAAGCCGGGGAACCGGCGGGTCAAGCCGGCGCCGGCACTGCGGCGGCCGCCGGAGTTGGTAAGCCGTCCGGCGGGGCGCTTAAGGATCTAACCCAGATTAAACTGGAACAAGCCGGTGTGCCGGAGCAAAACAGGATGCGGGATGCGGTGCGCGAGAAGTTGTCAAAAATTGGAGCGTTGCTCCGCGAAGAGATGGATAATGGCAGGCGCCGTCTCCTTGAAGCTCAACGCGCGGAATTGGCGGAGCTTGTATCTGAAACCGCCAAAGTTTCTGAATCAGGCGGCTTGACCTCGCCGGCGCCCGGCAAGCGTTCTTTATCACAAGGAGAAGGGGCTTTGGAATCTATAGCCCAGCCTATTTCTCGGCCGGAGTGGTTTGACGTTGACAAGCTTAACGCTTCAGCAAAACAGGCGGTTCAGGAGTTGATGGAGCAGGCGCGAGAGCTTAAAGAGCGTTTGTCTCAAACTGTAAATCCTGTGCATCGGGGGCTTATTCAAGAATCAATCGGCCACATAAACGTCAAGATAAAGTCTTTATTAGACAAGGGATGGGAAGATTACCGCGCAACTCGCCGCATGCCACCTGCTAAAATGGAAGAAAAGCCGTTCCGTGCGGGCGGTGATGAGGAAAGCGCCCGGATTAGTTTTGACTCGGATGACGTTTGGAGTGGGGGGGATTATGAGCCGCTTAGCAGGGGAGAGCCTAAGGGGCTCCCATACCATGGAGGCAGGGGCTATGACTTTGGCGCAGGCCGGCCGGGGAAAGGCGGGGGCCTAGCGGTCTTAAGCAAACCAGAGAGCGGAGTAAAAACCAGGGCTGTTCTTAAAGAAGAAGCCACCTGCCTGGCGCCGAAAATGCTGAATCAAACTCCGGAGGATGAAGGCGTTTTGCGGCCGAAGACTCTTCATCTGGAAGATCGTGGCGGCCCGATGGAGTTTAAACCCGAAACGGAACCGGCGCCTGTAAAGCCTCGAACGGCAGCTGAAGCAGCTCCGGAAACAGGCATCCGCCCTGTTTTCGGCGAGAATCAGCTTTCGCAGGGTGCTACGCACACTCTGAGAAAGCCGGGCCGAATAGGCCTTCGCCCGGCCTCAGCCGAAGCCGGCGTCTTGCAAATTAAGAGGGCGCCTCTTGAAACCAGCGCGGAAACGCCTCCTGTTGTGGACGGGGCTGCGGTATCTGAGCAGGTTTCGGGGAAAGCACCTGCTTCTTTAATGCCGGGCTTGGCGCCGGAAGAAGTTCCGGCGGCTGCGGGAAAGGAGCTTTCGGCGCCTAAGCCGGCGGCTAAGGTTGGGCCTAAAGAGGCTTCGCTTGAGTTTAAAGCGGGGCCGGGCTTTACCGTCATTCACCCCGAAAGTGCCCAAGCTCCAGTCAATGCGCCGGTTGAGTTGCCGTCCGAAGAGGTAATGCCACGCGCTGGATTGGCGTTTAAGATTGACTCGCAGGCGGAGCCGGTTTTGGAGCCTCAAGCAAAATCAACAGCTGCCCAGAAGGCGCAAAAAAAGAGAAGCCGCCTGGATGATGATTTTTGGCCGTGGGCGGCCGATTCGCCGGAAGAGAAGAAGAAGCCGGCTGAGGAGGAGTTGTCCGTTAAGAAGCGGGAGCTTCAGCCGGCAGAGCATGAAGAGTCGCATGGAAAAGCCGGCTGGCGCCGCGCGATTAGCCGGCGCTATCTTCGCCGGCGCAAGAAACCTGAAGTAGGTGCGGAGGAATGGCAGCGCAGTGTGGAAAAGCATAGCGGCGATCAGTACCAGTACGAAATCGATGACAAGGAATACACCAAATAGGCTCAACCTCCGCATTCCTCATATTTGCTTGTAGGAAATCCGTGTTGACCTGGTGTTTTGCGGCGGAAATGGCTGTCCCATGAAATGTGTAGAGTGGTGCAGACGCTTTCAAAGCTTGGGTCAAGTCCGTCTAAGGCCCAACGTTTAACGAAGTTTCGTCTACGAATTTCGTTAAACGTTGGACGTCGATGAGCGCACCAACAAGTGTCTCAATGTGGAACTGGGGTGCGCGTTGTTTTCAAGTTTTGCTTGTCACAGACTCAGGCTTTTCTGGCAATTTCTCCGCTAATATGGTAGTCTTACTATTCAGCTTTAGCCTTAAATTGACTTGTTTGTTTTCGGAGGAGCCGATGAAAAGAATCTTGATTATTGCTGTTGCCGCTCTAATCTGCGTTTTAACTGGCTGGCGCATCCTGCATGCTGAAGAGCTGAATGCGATTTTCGGACGCGTAAATGAATATGTCAAAGCCTCCAACTATCCCAAGGCGCTGGATGAGCTAAGCTGGGCCCGTAAGGAAATTGAGAAATTGCATACTGCCAAGCTGCAAACCTTTTTGCCTGACGAGTTGGCCGGATTTACAGGGCAAAAGGTGGAGGCCAACACCATGCTTGGTCTTTCCAATATTCAGCGCAGGTATACTAAGGGCTCTTTAAACGTGACGGTTTCCATTACCGGCGCAGGCGGCGGCGGAGCGGCTTCCGGCCTCGGCGGACTGGCCGCCTTCGGCCGTATGGCGGCCATGATGGGAGGAGAGGCAGGCCAGGAGACCTTCCGTATTAACGGCCGCACTGCAACACTTGCCGTTTCAGAAAAGGGCGGCGGTTCGGAGCTTACGGTTTTTCTTGATAGCGGCTCATTCCTGAAAATTGAGATGAGCAAGGGTAAAGACGCCGAAGCTCTTAAAGCCATGGCCGGCGCCATGGACCTGGACGGTTTAGACAAGTACCTAAGGGGCTAAAATTGCTGTGCGCTGGCGGGTTGGGGAACGTTTGGGGAATAATTTTCAGCGCTTAACACCCACCCGCCTCCCATAGCAGCATATAGGGCTATAAGCGAAAGCACGCGGTTTGCTTGCGCTTCCGAGAGGCTAAGCTGGCTTGCAAAGAGAGCGCGCTCGGCGTCAAGCACCTCAAGATAGCTGGTTTGTCCTTCCGTATAGCGCTGGGTGGCTAAATCCAAGTAGCGCCTGGATACCTTGGTTTGCCGTGTCCGGGCATCAAGCTCCTCGCCGCTTTTCTGGAAGTTGGTCAAAGCATCTTCAGTTTCTTTGAGGGCGTTTAGGACGGCTTTTTGGTAGTTGAACAGAGCCTCGCGCTTACGGGCTTCGGCCAGATCGACTTGAGAGCCAAGCCGCCCTCCGGTGTAGGCCGGAATGGAAAACGCCGGCCCGAAACTCCAAGTCTTGGCTGGCCCGTCCAGGAAGTCTTTAAGTTCTACGCTTTGAAAGCCGAATAAGCCCGTCAAGGTAAGGCGTGGGAAATAATCAGCTTTAGCTGCACCAATCAAGGCGTTGGCTGCAGCCAGTTCTTCTTCGGCTTGCACGATGTCGGGCCGTTGAGTCAAAAGATCCGAAGGCAATCCAGCGGGGATTACCGCCGCGTGTGAAAGAGCCTGAATGGCCTGCCCGCGTCGTAGCGGTGCGGGGTTTTTCCCCAAAAGGAAGCTCAGCGCATGTTCGGTCTCGGCAATCAATTTTTCCAAGCGCGGAATGCCTGCCAACGTTGCTTCATATTCGGCCTCGGCCTGAATTGCATCCAGCTCCGATACCAACCCGTTTTGGAAGCGGGTGCGCGCCAACTCGAGTGAAGATTTACGGGTCTTTAATGTCTCGTTGGTTATACGAAGCCGTTCATCTAAGTCGCGCAGTTGAACATAAGTCTTGGCCACGGAACTTACCAAACTTAAAACTATTGCGCGCCGCGCGGCCTCTTGGCTGAGTAGCTCAGCCATGGCGGCCTCCGAGGCTCTTTTAACCCGTCCCCAAAGATCAAGTTCCCATGCGGTGTTGATGTTAATGCTGTAATTGTTCCGCGGGCCGATCCGGCCTTGGGGATTCATTCCCAAGCTGTTTGAACTCTGCGAGCGCTGATAAGCACCCTCGCCATAAATTTGAGGAAAAAGCTCCGAACGGGTAACACCGTAGCGCGCGTAAAACTGATCAATCCGTGCGGCGGCAGCTTTGAGATCTTGATTCCCCTCCAAGGCCGCCCTGATTAAGCCGTTAAGAGTCTCGTCTTGAAACTGCTCCCACCATGCTAGATTGGCGGTTTCGGCCGGCTGAGCTGTTTCAATGCTCCAGTTGGCGGGCAGATCGACCTTCGGCCGTTCGTAGTTCGGTCCAAACATGCATCCCGGAAGAAGAGCGCTCAATAGTCCAATTAATACCCTCTTGGCCATCATCGTCTCCGTGTTTATTAACTTATGTTGGCAACTTGGGCTACAAATAGGAGCAGTGGGGCCCTAATGTCAAGCGCCCGATTGCACGGCATTCGCCTCGCATGTTAGGTTTTCGATAATACGCGATATTCACTAAAGCAATCAACGCGCCTTAAAGGGAGCGCTTCAGTGCTGCCTGCTTGCCACGGCGGCCGCCAAAGAGCTTATGAGGTGTAGGCACAAATGACCATTTCCCGCCCGGTGGATTTGAGGAGTGACACTGTAACGCAGCCGTCTGCGGCGATGCGCAAGTTTATGGCGCAAGCTGTGGTTGGGGATGATGCTTATGGAGAGGATCCAACGGTACGGGAACTTGAAGCCTATGCGGCCGAACTGTTCGCCAAGCCGGCTGCGGTTTTTATGCCTTCGGGTACGATGAGTAACCAGGCCGCTGTCCGTGCCCATACCAGGCCGGGAGATGAGGTGCTGACTGAGAGCCGTTATCACGTCTCTTATTTTGAGGCCTGCCAATGCGCGGATTTGGCTAGAGTTTTTGTCACTTCAGTGCGTACGGAAAATGGGCTGCTTGGTCCCGTAGACCTCTTGGAGGCTTTAGGGAGGAAACCGCGGGGAGCCTCTTACTCCGTTTTGCGCTTGGCGGTCTTGGAAAACACTATTAGCGGTTTGGGAGGCAAGGTTTTCCCTCTGCCGGTTTTAAGCGAGTTCTACGCCTGTGCACGGGATTTGAAGGTCAAGGTTCATTTGGATGGCGCACGCATTTTCAATGCCAGTCTTGCTGAAGGCGTTCCTTGCTCGGTTTACGGCAGCTTTTGCGACAGCATCAGCGCCTGTTTCGCCAAGGGTTTGGCTGCCCCCTTTGGCTCTGTCCTTTGCGGTCCGGCGGATTTCATAGAAGAATGCCGGCTGCATCGCAAATGGTACGGCGGCGCATTTCATCAGTTGGGATTCATGGCGGCAGCAGCGCTGTTTGCCTTGAAGCATAACCGGCCGCGTTTGGAGGAAGATCATTTTTTGGCGCGCTTAATGGGAGAGCTTTTGGAGCAGACGCCTGGTATAAGGGTGAATGCTCATGAAATCGAAACCAACATGGTGATGATCGATATCTCGGAACTTGGCATTTCAAGCCAGGCTTTTGCCGATCTCCTTAAGCAGCGGGGTGTTTTGCTGTTTCCCTGGTGTGAGCAACAGGTTCGAGCGGTGACCCACATAGGGATTGAAGAAGAAGATATTCTTTTTGCTTGCCGGGTAATCAAAGAGGTCATTAAGGACTTAGGCGTTCATTCCTTTTATAAGCCAGGCGGCTTGCAGCGGGCCGACCGGACGTTTCTGGCGGACGGCGGATTAGCAGTTTAGTTGAGTGTATACGGCCCCAAAGGTTATTAAGGGGAGTGAAACCATGGCTTATACCCCCACAAGACGTTTCGCCAAGCTTATGTTTGTGTTTGTGACGGCAGCGGCCGTTATGGGCATTGGCCTGCATGCCGGTCACGCTCACGGTAACGCCTTGAAGGCGGCGAAGCCGGGCGGCTTGCAAGACAAGTGGCTGAGCTGCAAGAAGAGCTTCGGCAACTGAGGAGTTTGTTAGCCGAGCAGCAAGCAAGAATCGTAGCTTTGGAATCGGGAAGAGCGGATGTTCAGCCGCCGAAAGCGGAAAAAGCGCCGGTGGCGAAAGCCCCAAGCCGCGGCATGATTCCTTACCTTCCCGAGATTGGGGTTGGCGGCGACATTGTCGGCGCCGTTTCTAAGACCATCGAAGACCAAGCGGGCAACGACCGCTTCAGTCTAAGAGAACTTGAGCTTGTGCTGGGGCATGACGTCGATCCCTATAGCCGTTATGATGTGACATTGGCTTTTTCGGATATGAAGCATGTTCATCTTGAAGAAGCCTATGTTTCCTATTGGAATCTGCCTTTTCAAGCCCGCGGCCGGATTGGCCGCATGCATCAGTATATCGGCAAAGCGTCGGCCATGCACCGCGACAGCCTGGAGACTGTTGATGAACCGCTGGTTGTGCAGAAATACTTGGGCGAGGAGGGATATTATAAAACCGGTTTGGATGTCTCGGCTTTTACGCCTCTTTCTTCCGGCATTTATACCCAGGAATTCACGTTTGGTTTAATGGAGGGAGGCGTGGGGGAAGGGGGAGCTTTGTTAGCTGATGCTCCTAACCGTCCGTCTTTTTATGGGCATTTAAAAAATTTTTGGGACATGAGCGATATGACCAGTCTGGAGCTTGGCGGAACTTATCTGCTCGGCGCTGCGCAAAAAGAAGGGACGGAAAAAGTGAATGCTTTCGGTGTGGATCTGACTTTTATGCAGTATTTTTCTCCTATCAATAAGCTGAAACTTGCAAGGGGAAGCATTCGTCCAAAGACGGCCAAAACATGTGCCGGAAGAAGAAAGAATGCGTCCTTTTGGGAGCCCCAGACATGGAGCCGAAGAAGAGGAGCATGAAGAGCACGAGGAGCCGGCCTTGGCCGATGACCGCTCACTGGGGTTCTATTTTCTAGCCGATTACAGGTTGGCCAAGCGTTGGGGTGTGGGAACCCGCTATGATTGGGTGGAGCCGGTGGTGTTTCTCTCGGATAAGGCCCGCTCTGCCGATCAGGCCTTCAGCGGTTATTTAACCTTCTATCAGAGCGAGTTTGCCCGCTGGCGTGTCCAGTATCAATATGCGCGCCTTGTGGACGGGCAAAACGACAACCGCTTTCTTCTGCAGGGCGTTTTTGCCATTGGCACTCATAAACATCAGCTTCAATAAAGGGGGAGGGGATGAAACAAACATTATTGATGGCAGTGGCTTCGGCCGCCTGCTTTCTAGGGGTCGATTGCCTCTGGGCCGGGGAAAGGCTTAGGGTGGTTACAACGCTTTCGGCCTATGCTGATATCGCCAAGGCGCTTGGCGGTGAAAGTCTGGAGGTGACGTTTATTGCACCGCCTAGGTTCGATCCGCATTTTATCGAGCCTAGGCCTAGCGACGTTTATGTACTAAAAAAAGCCGATCTCTTTATCCATAGCGGGCTGGATTTGGAAGTATGGCGCGAGCCGTTGGTGGACGCCGCCGCGCGGGCGGATTTGCGCTGGGGCGGGGGGCGGCAGCTGGATCTATCGGTCGGAATTTCACTGCTTCAAGTTCCCGCGCATCAGCCAAGCCGGGCCGAGCGCGATATTCATGTGTACGGGAATCCACATTACTGGCTTGACCCGCGAAACGGGCTTATCATCGCAGAGGAAATTGCGGCCAAGCTTTCAGAGATTGATCCTGGCCGCGCTGATATTTATCAGAACGGCTTGCAGAATTTTTCCCTCAGATTACGGGAAAAAATTGGGCAGTGGCTCTTGCGGGTCCGTCCTTATCAGGGACGCGAACTTGTAGGTTATCATAATGGCTGGATATACTTCACTACCTTTGCCGGCGTTAAGATGGATCTCTTCCTGGAGCCCAAACCGGGCATACCCCCTTCTCCGAAGCATCTTGAAACTGTCTTAAGCTATATCAATGAACGTAAAGTGCCGGCCATTGTTCAAGCGACTTTTGATCCCAAAAGCTCCGCCGAGAGGTTATCTGCCCAGACTGGCGTTAAGATTGTTTGGCTTTGTTCCAATCCAGGAGAAACGCCGCAATGCAGCGATTACATATCCATGTTTGATTATAATATCGAGCAATTGGCTGAGGCTTTTTCAACGCTTCCCTAACCATGGATGAATTTTTTGCCATTATGCTAAGGCCCTTTGTGGCCTGCCTGATATTGACCGGCATCCACACTTACCTCGGCCTGCATGTTATTGAACGCGGCGTTATCTTCGCTGATTTGGCCTTGGCGCAACTTGCGGCCTTTGGCGCGACCATTGGCTTCCTTTGGGGCTGGAATTTGCACTCTACTGAGAGTTATCTTTGCGCGTTAAGCTTCACCCTTTTAGGGGCCGCCATTTTTTCCCTGACGCGTTTCCGGCGTCAAGTTGTTCCCCAAGAGGCGCTGATTGGTATTGTGTATGTTATCGCTTCGGCGGCCTGCATATTGGTTCTCAGCCGCGCGGCGGCGGGCGGCGAAGAGTTAAAGTCGCTTTTAGTGGGGCATCTTCTTTTCGTCGACTGGCGCGAGATTGGTGAGATTGCCCTGATTTATGCGCTTCTGGGACTGGCGCATTGGTTGTGTTGGGAGCCCTTGCTGGCTATTTCAAGAGATCCCGACAAGGCTTTCGCTGCCGGCCGTAATGTGCGTTTATGGGATTTTTTCTTTTACGGCACGTTTGGCGGCATTGTCACTAGTTCCACCGAGCTGGCCGGGGTGCTGGTGGTGTTTTCGTTTCTGGTCGTGCCGGCGGTGTGTGGAGTTCTTTTGGCCCAGACCATACGGGCCAGGCTCTTGATTGGCTGGATTGCCGGGGCGCTTACCAGCGTTGTGGGCACAGCGGCTTCATATTATCTGGACTTACCTACCGGAGCTGCTATCGTCTGTACATTCGGCGTCTGTTTAGCCGTCTGTTGGTTGGTAGCAGCATACCTGAATCGCGGCTTATCACGCGGTGGTTAGGCAGGTGCAAACGGCGGGTATGATGGTTATCGA
>Ga0209101_1001920_pt1 | contig 14521 bp, 11 predicted proteins | sample ConPoolayeCmetaG_FD_185481 | JGI IMG/M metagenome (GOLD analysis project Ga0209101, IMG submission 185481) | Hot spring microbial mat communities from California, USA to study Microbial Dark Matter (Phase II) - Cone Pool mat layer C metaG... ... | reverse complement strand
GATTTCGCGCTCGCATACGTCAAACGCGGAGGCGTCTACCTGGCCCTGCGTAAGCCAGGTCGGGCGCTTGCCGACGCCGACACCGCGCTGACGCTTGCTTCTGCCGAGCCAGCGGCCTGGCTCCTGCGCGGCGAGGCACTGCGTATGCTGAAACGGCCGCGCCGGGCACTGGAAGCATTCGACCGGGCGCTGGCTCTAAACCCGGAGTTAAGGAAGGAGACGTTCCAATCCCGCTGGAAAGCTGCGCTGGCAGCATCAGACGCAGAGCGGATGGTGAGGCTGAGCCAGGAATTCGTCTCCACCAACCATCATGACCCGATGCGCTATTACTATCGGGGATGGGGATTGATTCAATCCGGTGAGTCTCGCACGGCATTACGCTATCTTACCCGGGGGATCAGCGAAACCCAGGATGCGCCTGCGTTGCTCTGGTTCACCCTGGGCCACGCTTACGCGGCCGAGGGGGCCTGGCGCCAGGCGGTCACCTCCTTCGAGACAACGCGCCTGCTGGTGGAGAGAGGCGACATCACACTGGCCCTGCACTCCGACCGACCCATCATCGAACTGTTCGGTGCACTTGGAGAGGCCTATCTGGGGGCGGGGCGTTGTGCCGACGCTCAGGCGATGCTGGAATATGCGATCCTGATCGGCGCCTCCCCACGAGAATACGAGGGCCCGTTGGAGAAGGCCCGTAAATGCCAGATCCCCTGAAGAGAGGACCTTCCCGGGTCTCGCACTTGCCAATAACGCTGTTCAGGATACAATCTAAAGGTCGGCCCAAGAGGCCGGCGAAAACCATTGAGGAAAGGGCTGGAATGAACTCTGAACTCGATCAACTCTGTATCAACACGATCCGCACGCTGGCCATGGACGGTGTGCAGAAAGCTAATTCCGGACACCCTGGCATGCCTATGGGCATGGCCGACGTGGCCTATGTGCTCTGGACGCGCTTCCTGAAACACAACCCGGCCAACCCACGCTGGCCCAACCGTGACCGGTTTGTCCTTTCCGCAGGCCATGGTTCCATGCTGCTCTACAGCCTGCTCTACCTCACCGGTTACGACCTGCCACTGGAGGAGCTACAAAGCTTCCGACAATGGGGTAGCCGCACACCCGGCCATCCCGAGTATGGCCTCACTCCTGGGGTTGAAACGACCACCGGCCCGCTGGGCCAGGGTTTCGCCAACGGGGTGGGCATGGCGATCGCCGAGCGCTTCCTGGCCGCCACTTTCAACCGCCCCGGCTTCCCCATCTTCGACCACTACATCTACGCTATCGTCTCCGACGGTGACCTGATGGAAGGGGTCAGCCAGGAAGCAGCCAGCCTGGCCGGTCACCTGGGGCTGGGTAAGCTGATCTACATGTACGATGATAACGAGATTTCAATCGAGGGTTCCACTTCCATCACTTTTACCGAGGACGTGCCGGCCCGTTTTCGGGCATATCACTGGCATGTCCAGGAGGTTGATGCCTACGACCTGGAGGCCATAGCGACTGCCATCCGGGCAGCACAGCTTGAAATGGAGCGACCGTCGCTCATTGTCTGCCACAGTCACATCGCTTACGGAAGCCCCAACAAGCAGGATTCGGAGGAAGCTCACGGCGCCCCGCTGGGAGAAGAGGAGGTGCGGCTGACTAAAGAGCGCCTGGGGTGGCCGCCCGATGCCCACTTCTACGTGCCGGATGAGGCGCTGCGGGTGTTCCGGCGGGCACTTGAGGATGGGAAACGGGCCGAGGAGGAGTGGAATGAACTGTTCAATCGCTACAGGGAGGCCTATCCCCAGGAAGCTGCACTTCTTGAAAGGCTGTGGGCGGGCAGGCTGCCCGACGGATGGCAGGAATCGCTCCCTGTCTTCAAAGTGGAGGATGGGCCGCTTGCCACACGTCAGGCCTCCGGGAAAGTACTGAATGCCATCGCCCGCTCGCTGCCCACACTGATAGGTGGCTCGGCCGATCTGGCCCCTTCAAACAACACCCTGCTCAAAGGCTTCCCTGATTTCCAGCGCCAGACCCCGGGCGGGCGTAATCTGCGCTTCGGCGTACGCGAGCATGCGATGGGCGCTATTCTCAATGGACTCGCCCTGCACGGTGAGGTCATCCCTTACGGTGGCACCTTCCTCGTCTTCTCTGACTACATGCGCCCGGCGGTGCGGCTGGCGGCCATAATGCACCTGCCGGTGGTATACGTCTGGACGCATGACTCCGTATGGATCGGCGAGGATGGCCCCACGCATCAGCCCGTCGAACATCTGGCAGCATTGCGCGCCATTCCCAACCTGGTCGTCATCCGTCCCGCCGACGCCAACGAGACCGCCATGGCATGGCGCGTGGCATTGGAGAGACGCGATGGCCCCACGGCCCTGGTACTCACCCGTCAAGGCCTGCCCGTGCTGGCCGAAACAAGGCGCGATGCTGCCCAGGCCGTCGCGCGGGGTGCCTATGTACTGGCCGATAGCTCCGGTCTGCCATCCCTCATCCTGATCGCCAGCGGCTCCGAGGTACACATAGCACTGGGAGCGCGGGATCTGCTCGCTCAGAAAGGCCTCGCCGTCCGGGTGGTCAGCATGCCCAGTTGGGAGTTGTTCGAGGCACAGCCGGCTGAGTATCGGGATACAGTGCTCCCGCCGTCGGTGACAGCCCGGCTGGCAATCGAAGCGGGCGTCACACAGGGATGGTACAGGTACGTCGGTCCTCAGGGTGACGTGATGGGACTGAACCGCTTCGGCGCCTCGGCGCCTTACAAGGTGCTGATGAGAGAATTCGGCTTCACCGCCGAGATGGTTGCGGAGAGGGCTTTAAGGCTGCTGGGATAGCCCTGAAAGCGCAGTGACAGATAACGGCACATACCCCCTCACTTATATTGGCTACTACGAGGCTGAGTGCAGGCCTGTCCGTGGCACGGTGCCCATAGAGGAGCAGGTGACGATTTACGTCAACGGACAGACCCTGGTCAGGCTTAACTGCACGCCGGTCCTGCTTGAGGAACTGGCACTGGGCCTCCTGTTCAACGAGGGTCTGATCGAGGGCATAGAGGACGTCGCCGCACTTGAGTTGAGTCCCAGAGGGCAGTGCATGGATGTCTGGTTGAGAGGGGAGGTTGAGCTTCCCCAAATGCGCATCATCACATCCGGCTGCTCAGGCGGGGTTACATTTGAGGATGCGCCTGTAATGCTGTCGCAGCTCGCATCGGAAATGCACATCCTGCCGCAGCAGGTTGTGGGCCTGATGGAGCAGCTAACCCACGGCACCTTGCTTTACAGCCGCACAGGAGGGATACATACCGCAGCGCTGGCCGATGGGGAGCGGATATTGTGGACAGCCGAGGACATCGGCCGCCACAATACAATTGACAAGCTCGCCGGCATCTGCCTGCGGGAAGGCCACCCCTCCCGTGACCACATTCTCCTTACCACCGGCAGGGTAAGCTCCGAGATGGTGCACAAGGCGGCGCGTATGGGTGTACCTGTGGTCATCTCACGTACATCGCCGACTTCCATGTCCGTCCGGCTGGCGGGAACGTGCGGTATCACGCTGATAGGGTACACACGGCGGCGCAGTTTCCGTGTCTATACGCATGAGGAGCGTATAGTGGCCGCCGTAAGAGAGCAGTAAGTGCCTATCCGAAAAACGTAACCGACGCATCCCTATGCGTTGGTATAAGCGGCATAGGGATGCCGCTTGTACGGTTTTTCGGATAGGTGTTCTAAGCCATGAGCAATTTGGACGGTGACGAAAAGAGCATCCGTGTCAGGCGTGTGCTTGTCATAGCCAGGCGCACCACTCTCATCGTGCTGGCCTCTTTGTGCTTCTGCGTATTCGCCTCTGCACTCTTTGGGGTGCCCCAGAGCTTTGTGGGCCAGTGGTGGATGAAACCCCCTCGCTACCCCGGCGCAGTGCCATTCACCTGCCAGGAGAGCTGGATGGGACACGAGGGAACCATATGCGCCATGCTCTCACCCGGCGCCTACTGCTATGAATGGTACTACCGCACTGCCGATCCGGTGGAGAAGGTGATCGCTTACTACGAGAACCTGAAGTGGCCTATCCATGCCCCCATCAGGTTCGAATGGAAACGAGGTATGCGCTTCGGTATGAACTGGGTCGCGGAGGATAACGTCAGAGTCTTCAGCAATATCTGCGGTTACCAGATCATTGTCCGCCCCTCCCCGGATGGAGACACAGAGATTTACATTCTGGAACGGGGGGCGATGGGTAAGTACGATAGATAGCGTAACCGGCCGGAAGCAATGCGCCTGACTTACTAATCAATGTGTTGAACGTTTGGGCCGCCCAGAGGGGGCCGGAAAAACCTGTTTCACAAGTTGTGACTGTTCAAAAAGCCAGCGTCAGGAAGGTGGGATTGTACCTCATCCCTCCGCTGTGCGCGCCAGACCAGGCAAACATGCTCCAGGCCAGCTAAATTCGGCTCTCTATCCGATTAAAAGGTGCGGAAAGCAGGCTGAGTACGGCACCCTGGCTGGCAGAGCTGACCTGGTTGGCGTACAGGCGCAAGAATCCTGCTGGCACCTCTTTAGATGGCGGCATCCACTCGCTTAACCGGGCTCGTAACTCATCGTCGCTGAGATGCACGTTTAACACACGGCCAGGAATATCTATTTCGATCTCATCGCCGTCGCGCAAAGCAGCCAGTGGCCCACCCAGTGCTGCCTCTGGACAGACGTGCCCAACGCACGGTCCGCGCGTCGCGCCCGAGAATCGTCCATCGGTGACCATAGCGACGGAATCCGCCAGCCCCATTCCGACCAGGATGGCTGCCGGCAGAGAGAGTTCGCGCATTCCCGGGCCACCGCGTGGTCCCTCATAGCGCACAACCAACACGTCACCAGGGCGCACGCGGCCGCCAAGCAGACACTCCTTTACATCCTCCTCGCTATCAAAAACCCGTGCCTGGCCAACGTGGCGCATCATTGCCGGATGGACACCACTGGCCTTGACCACCGCTCCTTCCGGGGCCAGATTACCACGCAGAACTACAATGCCACCTGTGGGCGCAAGTGGGTCATCTGGTGACCGGATGATCTCAGGTCGGCGCACCTCCGCCTGGTCAGCGACTTGGGCCAGTGTAGATCCATAGGTGGTAGGCACATCCAAACTGAGTAGTGGAGAAAGCATCTTCAGGAGAGCTGGCACACCTCCAGCACGCCCGAAATCAGACACCGAATAAGGTGACGACGGTTCAAACCTGGCCAGCAGGGGCGTTTCCCGACCGATGCGATCCCAGTCTTCAAGCGTCAGTTGGTACCCCAGTTCTATAGCTAAGGCTGTCAGGTGTAGCACCGCGTTGGTCGAGCCACCGATGGCCTGCACGACAGAAACAAGGTTGTGCAACGTAGTCGGTGTCATTACGCTGCGGAACGTTATACCGCGCGCCAGGCAATCTACCACATGAGTCCCCGCCGCGTACGCCAGCCTTAACAAATCGGGGTTGACATCACGGGACACTTTTTCCATAGCTGCTATGGTAGCGTTGCCCGGCAGACTCAACCCTGCCGCCTCCACAACCACGCACATCGTATTGGCAGTGCCCATCATATTGCACACTCCGGGGCCAGGACAGGCTGCGCGTTCGATCTCGTGCAGTTCATAGCATGTAATCTCGCCCCGTTTGGCCCGTCCGATGGCCTCTTTGACATCGCTGGTGATGACACGTTGACCTCGCCATTGGCCTTCGGCCATCAACCCGCCGGTGACGAAAATCGTCGGCAGATCGAGCCGGGCTGCCGCCATCAGCATACCTGGAATGATCTTGTCACATGAAGCCAGGCAGACCAGGGCGTCAAAATTGTAGCCACGAGCTGTCAGTTCGACCGAGGCGGCAATCACTTCGCGGCTGGGTAAGACAGCGTACATCCCCGGTCCCTGGCAAATCCCATCGCAGAGGGCAATGGTGTTGAACATCAGTGGGACACCCCCGGCTGCCCACACGCCGTCCTTGACCGCTTCCGCTACCCGGTCAAGATGAACATGCCCAGGAACCAACTCGTTCCAGGAATTAGCGATTCCAACAAGAGGTCTGCCCTCAATATTGTCCAGACCACAGGCATGGTATAGTCCACGCACGTATGCACCTGCTAATTCTTGTCGTTTCAATCCAGCCTCCAGACCGACAGCAAGGCCAGTTGCTCCAGGAAAAGGTTAGCGCGTACAAGCCGCTGGGCCAATTGCTCGCAGTAATCGCCTCAGCGGCTCAAAGCCGCTAAAGCGGTCACCGCCAACGATTTACCCCAGGGATTATGAGCACCAACTTGGCGACCTGTGCAATTACCCGCCTCTTCTGAATTGCGATCCGTGCGGTTGGATGGAATTCACTGCAAAGAACGCACAGGGCGCAAAGATTTTCTATAGTTCTCTGCGCTCTTGCGGTTTTCCAACTGCACAGGTGGCAACTTTGTACGTCTATGACTTCCGCGCCAGCACTTGCCTGGCTGCGGACACGATATCCTCCACCGCCAGACCCCAGGCATCCATCAGCGATTCGGGGTCCAGAGCCGTACAGGTAAATGTATCGGCAATCCCTACACGTTCTAAAGGTACAGGACGACCTGCACAAAGTGACTCTGCTACGGCTCCCCCGAGTCCTCCGATGATGGAATGTTCTTCGGCGGTGACTATTGCACCAGTTTCCTCAGCCGCCTGCCGGATCAGATCCACATCGAGTGGCTTGACGGTGTGGATCTCCAGAACACGAGCATCAATTCCCTCCTTCGCCAGCTTTTCCGCCGCCAACAAGCTGCGCCCCACCATTGAACCGGTGGCGATGATGGTCACATCACCTCCCTCTCGCAATGTGATGCCCTTGCCGATTTCCACCTGAAGGCTATCATTATGCACAGGAATCGTCGCCGCACGGCTGAGACGGAGGTATACCGGACCCTGGTATTCGGCCACGACCGGCACCCATTTGCCTGCTTCAAGAGCATCGGCAGGTACAATAACTGTCATCTCTGGCAGCACCCTGACCATGGCGATGTCCAGAATGGCGTGGTGAGTCGGTCCGTCCTTAAAGTCGGACAAACCTGCATAGCCGGCGATCAGCTTGACGTTTGTGCGGGCATAACACACACAAGTACGGACCTGTTCCATCGCCCGCAGCGATATCAAGGCAGCAAAGGCGTTGGCAAAGGGAATCTTGCCTCCCAGAGCCAGGCCAACTGCCACATCTACCATACAGGGTTCGGCGATACCAATGTTGAAGAAGCGATCAGGAAAGCGTTCAGCGAAAAAGCACGACAGGGTAGAAGACGAGGTATCCGCATCCAAAACCACCACATCAGGGTTAATCTCTCCGTATGCCGCCAGGGCCCGTCCATAGCTCTCTCGCATAGAGATTTCAGCCATTATGCCCCTCCCCTCAATTCCGCAATCGCCTGGGCATACTGGGCATCGTTCGGAGGGATGCCATGCCAGCGCGAGTCATTCTCCATAAACGAGACCCCTTTGCCTTTGGTGGTGTGGGCCACGATAACCGTCGGTCGGTCGTGAATCTCGGCTGCTGTGTCCAGGGCCTCTAACACCTGACGCATATTATGACCGTTGATCTCCAACACAGCCCAGTTAAAGGCTCGCCATTTACCCACCAGCGGTTCCAGGGGCATGATTTCATGCACCGGGCCATCCAGTTGCACACCGTTATAGTCAACGATGGCGGTCAATTTAGCCAATCTATACTTGGCAGCCACCATAGCCCCTTCCCAAACCACACCAGCCTGGCATTCTCCATCACCCAGGAGGACGTAGACCCGGTAGTTCAGGCCATTCAGACGCGCAGCCAGAGCCAACCCCGTTCCAATGGCCAACCCGTGTCCCAGGATGCCTGTCGTCATCTCCACGCCCGGCGTCTTGAGGCGGTCGGGGTGACCCTGCAAATGACAACTCAACTCCCCCCAATGCTTCAAGTCCTCCATAGGGAAGAACCCCAGCCGCGCCAACGCTGCATAAAGAATAGCCGAGGCGTGCCCCTTGCTGAGGATGAAGCGATCGCGTTCCGGCCAGTCCGGTCTCTTCGGATCGAGACGCAACTTGTGGAAGAAAAGCGCAGCGATGATCTCGGCTGCGGAGAGAGAGCCTCCCGGATGACCAGCCCCTCTTCTATAAATCATGTCCAGACAAGCGATCCGCAGTTCACGTGCTCGTTCCTCCAGTTCGGCAATCAACGCTTCAGGATGGTAAGACATACGCACTCTACCTCACTCAAGGCTTCAGCACGCCAAAGATCGTATCCGAAACCAAACGCAGGTTTTCCAAATAACCTGAGTGTTTCCTGATGTTAGCCAGAATCTCAGTATGATCCAATCTTTCGGCCAGGCTATACATCCGCCGGATGTTATCCACGCTCTGCTGACAGGCCTCGACCGAATCTCCGCGCGGCATGGTGATGTCAATCGAATACCATTTGTCGTATCCAAGTTCATGCAGCCAGAAGAACAACTCGAGATACTCCCAGAAGCGAACTGTTCCTGGGATCATATCCCAGTCCCACTCACCATAATTGTCGTTGAAATGCAAGAGATCGAGCAATCCTTCGCGATGAAGCAGAACAGCCGATTGGGCAATGTTTTCGTAGGCACAGAGGGCGTGTCCCAGATCAAGCAGCACGCCGACGTTGGGCGCACTGATCTTACCGATCAACCACATTGCGCGCGCCGCCGTATCCACCAACAGATGAGTGCGCGGCTCCTTGGGTTTGTACTCCAGACAGATACGCATCTCAGGATCGTAAGCTGCTGCCTCTCTCATACCCTGGACGAACCAGTCATAGGCGGCGCCATAGTCAACCTGGAAAGGATAGTCGAACCCGTCTTGACCAGGCCACAAACTGACCAATGGTGCCCCTACTACTTTAGCAACATCTATGCCGCGCTTTATGACTCTAAGCGCCTCGGCGCGAACGGCCGGATCGGGATTGGTGAGCGCACCCAGCCCCCACCTGCCCTGGCCCCACACGTTCAGTGAGACATTAGAGACTTCCAGACCTGTTTCTTCCAAAACAGACTTCACTTCCTCTATCGTCTCCTCATTGGCCAGGGCCGGGTAATTCAGCTCCACGCCATCCAGTCCGCTGACTTCAGACACCAGCCTGATCCGCTCAACAGGCGAGATATCCTCTTTGTAACCACTGGGATTATAGCGATCAGCCCCGCTACTAAAATAACCCAGATGGGTAGAAATCTTAGGAAAATTGGCCATTGTGTGTCTTCTGTGTTAATGACCCTAAGGGGCCTGTTGGTACATTCGAGGTGACTTATGAGGGTTTACGACCTGCGCCCTAAAGCTCTCAAGGGCATCTTGTGCCATCTAACAACAAAGGCTTGCTTATACCCGCACTCAGGGCGAGCCTGTCAATCTCAACGGCTACACCTGGGCCAGGCAGGAAACATGCCAAAGCGTGAAACTTAGCCACATTAGCTATTCTCCTTGCCCCATCGAGCCAACAAACGAATCCCAGGTCAGACTCTTCTTCTCCGCACATAATCAAAGGCGATAGCTATGAGCAGAACGAAACCGATAACGATTTGGTGCCAGTAGGGAGAAACGTTCAGCATGATCATGGCGTTCTGCAACACACCAATAAGTGCAGCCCCGACAGCAATGCCTAACACGCTGCCCTGGCCTCCCGCGAAGCTTAGACCGCCGACGATGCAGGCAGCGATTGCCGAGAGCTCGTAACCAGCTCCGGCGCCTGGATGGCCGATGGTCAGACGCCCCGCCTGGATCATACCCACCAGCCCCCCACACAAGGCACTGATGACAAAGCACAGAATGACCCGGTTGTCAACATTAACTCCCGACAGGCGGGCAGCCTCAATGTTCCCTCCTGTAGCATAGATTTGCCGTCCGATGTAGGTGAAGCGCAGCAGGAAAAAGGTTGCTGCCAGGGTGAATACAAAAATGAGAACAGGAACAGGGATATTGAATACATGCCCCTGCCCGATCACGTTGTATACCCTGGGCAAGTCAATGATCGGCCACCCCTTGGTAAGCACCAAACATACTCCGCGCGCTACACCCATTGTTACCAGAGTGATCAGAAAACCATGCATCTTCAGCTTGGTCACAAAAACACCGTGTATCAATCCTATTAGCAACATAATAAGAAGGGTCAGCAGAATAGCAAGCGCAATAGGCATTCCCAGGGTAACAATAAAATAGGCAATCAGCACTCCTCCCAGGCCGTACAGGGAACCCACCGAGAGGTCAATATGACCGACAAGGATGGCAAAACCTTCTCCGATGGCCGCAATGCCAAGTATAGCGGTATCGCGAGTCAGAGTCTTGGAGTTATCCGGTCCAAGGAAGCGCGGGTTAATAATCGTTGCTACAATGACCAAAAATGCCACGGCTAAGAGCATAGGAACCTCTTGGGTTCGTCGCAGTAGGCCTGACCACTTTGCCAACCTGGCGGTATATGGCTTACGATGAACCGCTACATCACGGCTGGCTATGGTAATGTCTGCTTTGCCCATTCGTTTTCCCTCCGATAAATTATTCTTGTAATGCTATTTCCTCTGACGAACTGACAGCTATAAACTGTGTGGCGCAAGCCATAACACTCTCCTGGGTTATTTCTTCGCGCCGGAATTCTCCTGTAACTCTGCCCTGGCACATGACAATGACGCGATCACTCATACCAATCAACTCTGGCATTTCAGATGAGATCATCAGAATGCCCATGCCCTCTTTCGCCAACCGGCTCATTAAAGCGTGCACCTCGGCTTTCGCCCCTACGTCAATGCCTCGGGTTGGTTCATCCATGATCAGCACTTTCTGTTGCGCGCTGAGCCATTTGGCTACCACAACCTTCTGCTGGGTGCCACCACTCAAGTTCCTGACCAATTGGGAGAGGCTGGGCGTAGAGATGGAGAGAGTATTGACATAGTGCTCCGCAATTTGCTTTTGCCTGCGGGCACGGATCACGGCCAGCCATCCGCTGATCCGTCGCAGAATGGCCATGGTTATGTTCTCTTTCACATCCATGCCCAGTACCAAACCATGTAATTTCCGATCTTCCGGCACGAAACCGATCCCATACTTAAGCGCATCAGCAGGACTGCGAATGTCCACCTCCTGGCCATCTATCAGAATCTGCCCCCCCGTACGAGGATCCGCACCGCAGATAAGGCGGGCCAACTCAGTTCTTCCGGCTCCCACCAGACCGCCCAGACCCACGATTTCCCCCCTATGCACAACCAGGCTGACATCCTTAACCAGGCCTTTTCCACTCAGATGCCGCACCTCGAGCACTGGTTTCCCGATCTCCGCCTTCTCCTTGTGGAATATGGCCACGTCTCGACCTACCATCAAGCGGATGATCTTCTCTTGTGTCGCCTCTTCAATTGACAGTCCTCCCACCCGCCGCCCATCACGCATTACAATGATTCGATCAACAACTTGCAGAATCTCCTCCAAACGGTGGCTGATGAAGACGACGGAAACCCCACGTTCTTTCAGCCGTCGCACGACGGCGAACAGCGCGTCTACCTCTTTACTCGACAACGCCGAAGTGGGTTCATCCATAAGCACCAAATGCGCGCGTCGGGAAACCGCTTTGGCAACCTCAACCATCTGCTGACCGGAGACGGTGAGCTCCTTGACGAGCTGATCAGGTGAGATCTCCACCCCCAGATCAGCCAGCACTGCCTGGGCATCTCGTTTCATCCGGCCAAAGTCAACTATACCCAATGCTGGCAGGCGACGCGGTTCCCTATTCAGAAACAGATTCTCAGCCACACTGAGGTGTGGAACAAGCGCCAGCTCTTGATAGATAGTGCTGATGCCCAACATCTGTGCTTCCTGTGGGCTACGGATCTCAACCTTCTGGCCGCGAAACCAGATCTCACCCTGATCCCTGGAGTAAACACCTGAAAGGATTTTGATGAGTGTTGATTTCCCCGCTCCGTTCTCACCAACGAGGCCGACAATCTCACCAGGATAGACTTCAAATTTCACATCGTCCAGAGCCTGCACGCCGGGGAAGCGCTTCGATATGTGCTCCATCTTCAGCATCGGCTGGTTGTCCATGAATCGAACTCCTTGAGTGCGATAGTTTGGGAGGGTGATCTCCCTTAATAACGAGGGAGATCACCCTGAGATCACTCAGCCTTATTGAGACGCGATGCCGATGGAGTTCAGATACTCCTGGTATAGGCCCAGCTCACTAGCGTAGACCACATCCACGCCGGTATCGAGATGGTCTTTCTTGTTAGTGATCGGATTGTAAATCAGGTAAGGGTCCAATACTTTTAGCGTTTCCTCGGGCCCAATGGTGGCCATGGCGTGCAACACGTCTACACTTAATTTACCATACCAGTACACCCTCTGGCCAATGGCAGCCTGGATCACTCCCTCCTTCATCAGTTTCTGCGTCTCGGGCTCGAGGTCGAAGGCAACGATCTTAACCTCGCCCACCTTGCCGGCAGCCTTGACTGCCTGACCGGCGGCCGGACCATCGTACGAGTATATGGTAATAAAACCGGCCAGATCGGGGTATTTGCTCAGAGCAGTCTCGGCGTTACTCAGGGCCTTCGCCGGGTCAGCATCATCAAACAAGGTCTCAACGTACTGGATCTTGCTATCCTTGAGCCCGTCCTGGATGCCCGCTATACGGTTAATGGCGTTCTGAGCGGTGGAGAATCCCACCAGGCCAACGACCTTGCCCTCACCGATAATCTTCTTGGCTGCTTCTGCGGCCGCCCTACCAGCGTTATAGTCCGACATGCCGATGTAGATGTAGCGCTCGCTCTCAGGCGAGTCAGAGTCCATGGCTACAAAGTGTGTGCCCTGGGCCATTCCTCTGGCCACAATGTCCTCTACTGTCTCGGGGCTGATAGCTGAGAATGAGATACCTGTATACTTGTCAGCCACCAGTGACTCCAACATCGACACCTGGGATTCCACGCTACCTGCCACTACCGGTGCATAGAATATCACCGGTACTCCCAACTCAGAACCGGCACGGGCCGCACCAATCTGGCAGGCGGTCCAGAACGGCACCAGGATGTTGGCGACTATGGCGTAGCGAACATTCGCAGGTGCCGGTTTGCCAGCAATTGCTTCCCTAAGCTTGGCCTCAACTTCGAACAGTTTATCAGGCCGGTAAGGGTTAGGCGCAGGAGCCTCGGGTGTCACTGGCTTCTCGACCACCACTTCTACTTCCTTCGTGACTTCAACGGTGACCGGCACTTCTTTTATTTCCTTCGTGACCTCAACAGTGACCACTACTTCCTTCTTCACCTCGGGGGTGGGCGCCGCACAGGCTGGGAGCAGCAGCGCCACCATAACCAAAACTATGCTGACATTCTTCAGGATTTTCATCTCCACTTCCTCCTACGGGATTTTTAATTGGATATTACACTATTCGTTCTTTGACTGCTGACCCTTTGGCTACGCTCAGAGCAAGCCACGAGCCAGCGATAACAAGTAAGAAGTCGCTTTCCCTATCATCACCTCCTTCTACCACGTGAATATACATAGAAGTCGCCGGGGGACATCACCACAGGTCGGGCCCGGCTGCCCGTGTCTGCGAATGCTTTCACAAAGTCAGCAGGATCGGCAGTGTTCTCCGCGACCAGTCCCCAATGCATAGGGATAACTGCAGCAGGCTCAATCTCGTGGGTGAGCCGGGCTGCTTCTTCAGGGTTCATATTGCCGTATTGACCATTGATACATACCAGAAGAATATCCACGGAGCGGGATTTGACTGCCTGCAAGTCTGGGTGATAGAGGGAGTCGCCGGTATGGTAAAGGACGATGCCATCAAGATCAAGTACGTAGCCGACAGCATCCGGCGTCTGGGCACCAGCCGGGGATACGTGATGTGCAAAAACAGCCGAAACGGGAATGTCCGCGATGACCTGGCTATCACCCCGGTTGATTTCAAACACACGATTAGATGGTATCCCCCATTCCCGCATGGTTTCCACACACATAGTTGGCCCGGCGAAGACCGCCTGGCTGGCTGCCGCTATCTCAGGAATGGCTACCGGATCCAGGTGGTCCTCGTGGGCATGTGTAACCAGCACTGCATCGGCTACCACTTCTCCGGGTGGGAATGGTATGGGGGAAGTGGGCAGACGTTTCCACGAGTAGAATTGGTCAAGCGCATCTGAGAGATAGGGATCAACATAGACAATCTTGCCTCCCGGCGTCTTAAAGGCAAAACCTGCCCCTCCCAGCCAGAAAATCGCTACATACCCAGATGGCACCAAGGTTTCGCGAATGCTTCTTGCCAGATTGGCCATCCCAATCTCCCTGTTGAGTCCTTTAAAATCGTACCGGGGGTAGAAGGCTCAAGTCCTGAAAAATCGTACCCCTGGACTTCCGCAGGGCCATTTCTTCGGGTATCATGCCCGCGAAGAAAATTCTCCACGGGGAGGAAGAAATGGCCCGGCGTACCGATTGCACCTCTTTGGAACAACGGATGGCCATCGCCGAGCGGGCGGCCGCCGGTCAGACCGACCGGCAAATTGCCACCGAGATGAGCCTCTCGGTTTGGACCGTCCGG
>Ga0209101_1001919_pt1 | contig 14538 bp, 13 predicted proteins | sample ConPoolayeCmetaG_FD_185481 | JGI IMG/M metagenome (GOLD analysis project Ga0209101, IMG submission 185481) | Hot spring microbial mat communities from California, USA to study Microbial Dark Matter (Phase II) - Cone Pool mat layer C metaG... ... | reverse complement strand
GGGCAGGAGGCAGGGGGCAGGGGGCAACCATCCCTGTCCCTCATTCCTTATCCCTTATTCCTTACCTGTGAGGTTCAGAATGGAATCAGTTGACAAGCCACGATTCTTTGACCAACCGCTTGTTGAGTTGTTCAAGCCGACGTGGGAGAAGGGGATCTATGGGGTGATCTTGCTGGTGGCCCTGGTCAGCCGCTTCTGGGACCTGGGGGCGCGGGCCATGAGCCACGACGAAAGCCTGCACGCCCTGTACTCCTACTATCTGTACAACGGGACCGGCTATCAGCACAATCCGATGATGCACGGGCCGTTCCTGTTCCACGCCAACGCGCTGATCTATTTTCTGTTTGGCGACAGCGACTATACAGCGCGCATCGTGCCGGCCCTCTTTGGCGTGTTCCTGGTCATGAGCCCACTTTTGCTGCGGCGCTGGTTGGGCCGCCTGGGGACAGTGGTCGTGTCGCTCCTGGTGCTGATCTCCCCCTCGATCCTCTACTACTCGCGCTACATCCGCAACGATATTTACATCGCCGTGTGGACGATGTTGATGATAGCGGCCCTGTTTCACCTGTTGCGCAGCCACCGGCCAGGCTGGTTCTATCTGGGAGCCGCGGCGCTGATGCTCTCGCTGGCGACCAAAGAGGTGGCTTACCTTTTTGGCTTCATCGGTCTGGCGTTCATCATCGAAGTGGTTGTGTGGGAGCGGGTCAACCCCCGCAACCGGATCTGGCTTTACGTCGGGGGCCTGGTGCTGAGCGGGCTGCTGTTGGTCGGGGGGTACCTGCTGGGGCGGGCCGCGGCCGATCTGGCAGCCCAGGCCACCGAAGGTGCAGCCGAGGCGGCCGCATCGGCGAAAAGCCTGAAACTGGTCGGGGCCGTCATCACCGCCCTGGGCGGCATCCTGCCGGCGGTGCTGCTCAGCGCGACCCTGATCCCCTGCCGGTACCCACAACGCAGCCGTGTCGAGGAGGCGATCCGTTCCCTGCCGTGGCAGGCCTGGCTCATCGCGTTTGTCATCATGTTCCTCATCTACACCTTGTTGTTCACCACCTTCTTCACCAATCCGCTGGGGTTGAGCACCGGCATCTTTGGCTCGATCAGCTACTGGCTGGCCCAGCAGGAGGTACGGCGGGGCGGCCAGCCATGGTATTACTATTTCCTGTTGCTGCCGATGTACGAGTTCGTGCCGCTGCTGTTCAGCTTCCCGGCCACCCTCTATTTTCTGATCCGGGGGACGGGTCCGGGCCCGGCGAGGCTCCTGCCCCAGGAGGAGAGGGAAGAAACGCGCCGCCAGGACACCGCCTCCCCGCCGGTATCTCCCGCCTCTCTCAATTCCCTCTTTGTCGCCTTTCTCATCTTGTGGACCCTTTCCACCATCTTCCTGTATAGTTGGGCCGGCGAAAAGATGCCCTGGCTGACGGTCCACCCTGCCCTGCCGTTGATCGTCCTCACCGGCAAGTTCGTCGGCGACCTGTTGGGACGGTTGGACTGGCAGGAGGTGTGGCGGCGAGGCGGGGGGCTGTTGGCCCTGCTGCTGCCCCTCACCCTGTTTGGGGTGTACACCCTGCTCCGGTTGCAGCCGTTCCAGGGGCTCTCTCTGTCCCGGCTGCAAGAGACGGGCAACTGGTTCGCCGCGCTGATCATCACCCTGCTGCTGCTGATTTTGACCGGCTTGGTGGTGCGGCGGCTGGGGGGGCGACGCTCGCTGCGGGTGGCCCTGGGCACAATCCTGCTATTTCTATCCTTGTTCACGGTGCGTTTTGCCTGGATGGCCGCCTACATCAACTACGACTATGCCACCGAGCTGTTGGTCTATGCCCACGGCACACCCGATGTGACCCGCACGATGGATGAAATCGCCGAAATCTCGCGCCGCACCGTGGGCGACAAGATGATCGCAGTGGCTTACGACAGCGAGATCACCTGGCCGCTGGAGTGGTACATGCGCCAGTACCCCAATCGCAAGTTCTACAGCACCACCCCTACGCGCGAGGCGCTGAATGTGCCCATCGTCCTGGCCAGTTCTGAAATTGATGCCAAGGTCAAGCCTTTCCTGGGGGATCGCTATTACGCTTTCAAACGGCGGCTGGTGTGGTGGCCCAACCAGCAGTATATGGACCTGACCTGGGAGCGGATCCGGAAAATCCTGACTTCGCCTGAGAAGCGCAAGCTCCTGTGGAACATCCTCTACTGGCGCAAATACCCGCAAACACCCGACAACTGGTATCACGTCCACAACTTTACCATGTATGTGCGCAAGGATGTGGCCCAACAACTGTGGGATTTTGGCGCCGTACCCCCGGAAAGCTACGAACTGCCGCCTGACCTGTATGCTGAGAAGCATGTGGACCTGAAAGCGCAGTTGGTCTGGGGGCAGGTGGGGACCGCCCCCGGTCAGTTCAACCACCCGCGCGGCCTGGCCGTGGGTCCCGATGGCAACCTGTATGTCGTGGATTCCGACAACGCCCGCATCCAGGTCTTTGCCCCTGATGGCACCTTCCTGCGCACCTGGGGCAGCTATTGCGAGATGGAGAGCGGTCATGGCTGCACCGATCCCGACGGCAACGGGCCGTTGCAGATGGGCGACGGCCAGTTCCGCGAACCGTGGGGCATTGCTGTGGCCCCCGATGGGCGCGTCTATGTGGCCGACACCTGGAACCACCGCATTCAGGTCTTTGATGCGGCGGGCACCTTCCTGACCGGCTGGGGGGGCTTTGCCGAAACGAGCAGCCTGACCGACCGCTTCTATGGACCGCGTGACATTGCGATCGGCGCTTCGGGGCAGGTGTATGTCAGCGACACAGGCAACGAACGGATCATGGTCTTTGACCTGGAGGGGAACTTTCTGGAACAGTGGGGGGGTGAGGGGTCGGCCCCCGGCCTGTTCGCCGAGCCGGTGGGCATCGCCCTGGACGCCGCCGGCAACCTGTATGTGGCCGATACCTGGAATCAACGGGTGCAGGTGTTTGACCCCCACCATCTCCTCCAACGCTACTGGTCGGTAGAGGGCTGGTTTGGCGAATCGGTGGTCAACAAGCCATACCTGGCAGTGGACAGGCAGGGGCGGGTGTATGTCACCGACCCGGAGGGCTATCGCGTGGCGGTGTTCAGCAGCAAAGGGGAGTTGCTGGCTACCTTTGGCACCTATGGCTTTGACGAACGGTCATTCAGCCTGCCGACAGGCATTGATGTGGACGACGAGGGGTTCATCTATGTGAGCGATACGAACGGCCAGCGGGTGATCAAGTTCGAGCCGTTGCCGTAGGCGTGATGCGTGTTGCGTGCGGGGCGGAGGATGGTCGAGCAGAAGGAGCCAGCTCTGCTGGTGTGGATGGACGGCGAGGAGATCAAGGGGCGTTGGACCCTCTCCAGGCCGGTGACCACCATCGGCCGGTGGGAGGGGAACGACGTGGTGGTGGACGACCGCTGGGTGTCGCGCGCCCATGCCCGGATCCGCCGGGAGGGGGAACGCTACCTGGTCGAGGACCTGGGGAGCAAGAACGGGACCTTTGTCAACGGGCGGCGCATCACCGGGCCGACGCTGCTGGCCGACGGAGATGTGGTCCAGGTGACCCCCCTGGTCAAGATGACCTTTGTGGATTACGGCTCGACCGCCCCCCTGCCCGGCGAGGCCCCGGCTCCCGGCCTGGAGCTGGACCTGGCGGCGCGGCAGGTGCGGGTGCGGGGTCGGCTGTTGTCACCGCCGCTGTCGCACGCGCAGTTCACGCTATTGGCCCTGCTGGCCGAACAGCCGGGCCGGGTCTACAGCCGTGACGAGGTGATCGCCGCCGTCTGGCCAGATGACCAGGCCGAGGGGATCAGCGACGAGGCGATTGATGCCCTGGTGCGGCGCATCCGCCTGCGCCTGCGCGAGTTAGACCCGGGGCGCGAGTACCTGGTGACCGTGCGGGGGTATGGCTTCAAGCTGGAGCCGGGGTGAAAGACCTGACCAGCACCCCCCAGGTCCCCCGCTGCACAACCTGGTCATCCTGGTTCACAACCTCGACCCTGACGTTGACCAGCCCCCCACCCAGGCGGCGCATCGGCCTGGTCTCGATCACGGTGGCCCGAACCTGGATCGTGTCGCCGATGAACACCGGCAGGCTGAACTTCCACTCCCCGATCTCGCGGAAGGCCAGAGCTGTGCCCTCCAGGAAGCCCAGGCGCATCACCAACCCGCTGGCGATAGACATCACCAGCAGGCCGTGAGCCACCCGCTGGCCAAACGGATGGCTGGCGGCAAAGCGGGCGTCGGTATGCATCTGATTCCAGTCGCCGGTGAGGCCGGCAAAGTTCACAATGTCGGCCTCGGTTATGGTCCGCCCGGCACTGGTGATCGTCTGGCCGACCTCAAACTCTTCAAAATAGAGGCCGGTTCGGGCCCCAAGCTCTTTTGTCTCCGTCACAGGCTCCCCTCCTTGTGGAACGCGGAATCAGTTCAAAATTCTTTGCGTCCTCTCTCATTCTGCAAAGGCCGCGCAACAGGGGCAATCGGAGTTGTGCTGGCCGGAGGGCAGCTCGTCGGGGCCGAGTGTGCGCCCGTTGCGCGCCGGCCAGCAGCCTGTCTCCAGCCAGAACACAAATCGCTCATCGGCCAGGGAGAGTTGAGCCGTCTCACCTGCCGCTCTGACCAGCGCCGACAGCTGGTCGACGCAAGCGGGGCACAGCCGCTCCATTCGTCCCCGGCCCATCACCGGCCAAAAGCGGCCCTCCACCGGCCTGCCGCATTTCAAGCACTGCCCGGCCATCTTCATCCCTGGCCGTCCTGCTCCCGCACCCGCCGGATCTCGAACACCACCGGGTTCCAGGCATCGGGACAGGCGTGGGTGGCCACGTCCCTGTCTTCCAGCCAGGGGAATTCGGCCCCATAGCGCAGGGCAAACACTTTGGGCAGGAAACTGTACAGGGCATGGATGCACACCCTGCCCTGCACCGTCTGCCCGTCGAACACCACCTCGTCGCCCACCCGGTGGCCGGCAGCGCAAAAGCCCTCCTGCCGGATGACACGGGCGATGATGAGAAAGCCTTTGTCAGTCATTTTCTGGTGGCACCAACAGAATCACCCGGAAGCTTTCGGCATAAGGCAACCCCTTCTCCCGACCCACCTCGGCCGCCCATTGCTTGATCCGCTCCGTGGGGTCCCAATCGCCTATCTGGCTGGCGTGTTGCTTGAGCGCCGCGATCTTTTGCTCCACCGTTGCTGTGATCTCCACCCAGGTGTTGGGCTGGTCGTTGCCATGAATATAGACCTGCTGCACCCGGTGCGGCGCGCCGAGCTCCGGCCACAGCAGGGGCATGGCACAGGCCGGAGCCACGGCATCCAGGGCCGCCTGAGCCGCCGCCCGATGGTCAGGATGGTTGATGTAGCGGTCGCCCCCAAACAGCCGCGTCGGATCGCCGGTCAGCACGACCTGGGGCCTGTATTGGCGGATGAGGCGCACCAGGTCGCGCCGCAGTTCCAGCGTGGGTTGCAGCAGGCCGTCGTCATAACCCAGAAAGACCACTTCCCTGACGCCCAGCACCTGGCATGCAGCCCGCTGCTCGGCACGGCGAATTTCGGCCAGCCGCTGGCGGGTCATGCCCGGCTCGTGGGAGCCGGCATTGCCATCGGTGCAGACCACGTAGGTCACGCCGCAACCGGCCCGGGTCCACAGGGCCACCGTGCCGGCCATGGTAAACTCGGCGTCGTCAGGGTGGGCGATGATGACCATGGCCGATTTTGGGATTCTGTTTTGCTCCATACCCCTTCGGTTCCTCCAACGGTTTCTAATCATACACCACCTGCGCCGATTTGAAAAATCGCAGTCCCGCCTCCGCCAGGGTTGCGGGAAGCCGCGCTTTGCGCTATAATCGTCCCCATGAGCCTGGAACCGATCCTCGACCAGATCGCACGGGATGCGCAACTGGCGCGGTGCATTACCCACTGGCGACATCTGCCCGCCCGACCCGCGCGGTACGCCGACTGGCCGGGCGGGATCGATCCGGCCCTGATCGCTGCCTGCCGGGAACGGGGCATCGAGCGCCTCTACACCCATCAGGCGGCGGCAGTGGAGGCGGCCCTGCGCGGCGAGAATGTCATCGTCGTCACCCCGACCGCCAGCGGCAAGACCCTGTGCTACAACCTGCCGGTGCTCAACAGCCTGTTTTCCGACCCTGCGGCGCGGGCGCTTTACCTGTTCCCCACCAAGGCGCTGGCCCAGGACCAACTGGCCGAATTGGGGGCGTGGACCCGGGTGCGGGGCGAGAAGCTTGAAGCGGGCAGCTACGACGGCGACACCCCCCCGGCAGCCCGCCCCGCCATTCGCCAGACGGCGCGCCTGGTCATCAGCAATCCCGACATGCTCCACACCGGCATCCTGCCCCATCACACCCGCTGGCTGCGCTTTTTTCAGGGCCTGCGGTATGTCGTCCTGGACGAGATCCACACCTATCGGGGGGTCTTTGGCAGCCATGTGGCCAATGTCCTGCGCCGGCTGAAACGGATCTGTGCCTTTTACGGCTCGTTGCCCCAGTTCCTCTGTGCCTCGGCCACGATTGCCAATCCGCTGGCGCTGGCCGAGCGCCTGGTAGAAGAACCGTTCACCCTCATCGGCCCGGAACAGGATGGCTCGCCGGCCGGCGACAGACATTTCCTGTTCTACAACCCGCCGCTGGTGGACCCGGAACTGGGCATCCGTCGCAATCCGCTGGTAGATGCCCGGTTGCTGGCCGGTCGTTTCCTGGAGGCCGACATTCAGACCATCCTCTTTGCCCGCGCCCGACTGAGCGCCGAACTGCTGCTGACCTACCTGCGCGATGCCGCCCGTGGCCAGGGCCTGCCCCCAGAGAGGGTGCAGGGCTACCGGGGCGGCTACCTGCCTGCCGAGCGGCGGCGGATCGAGCGGGGCCTGCGCGGGCGGGAAGTGCTGGGGGTGGTGGCGACCAACGCCCTGGAGTTGGGCATCAACATCGGCAGCATGGAGGCCAGCATCCTCACCGGCTATCCGGGCACCATTGCCAGCACCTGGCAACAGGCCGGACGAGCCGGTCGCCGCACCGGGACCTCCGTGGCCGTGCTGGTGGCCGGAGCCTCCCCGCTGGACCAGTATATCATCCGCCACCCCGAATACTTTTTCGGGCGCTCGCCAGAACAGGCACTCCTGAACCCCGACAACCTGGCCATCGTCGTCAACCACATCCGCTGCGCCGCGTTTGAGCTGCCTTTCGCTCCGGAGGAACCGTTCGGTCATTTCCCCCATACCCACCAGGTGCTGTCTTTCCTGGAGGAGAAAAAAACCGTGCGCCAGAGTGGTGGCCGGTGGTACTGGACCGGCGACACCTATCCGGCCGAGGCGGTCAGTCTGCGCACGGCCCAGATGGACAATTTCGTCATCGTGGACCTGTCGCAGGAAGGGGGGAATGTCATTGGCGTGATGGACCGCGAAGGGGTACCCCGTCTCCTCCATGAGGGCGCCATCTATCTCCACGGCGGCGAGTCGTACCGGGTGAAAACCCTGGATTGGGAGGGCCGCCGCGTCGAGGTGGAGCCGGTCGAAGCCGGCTACTACACCCAGGCCAGCGTCTCGGCCAGTGTGCAGGTGATGGGTGTGGAACAGCAGGCCACCGGAACCACCATGCTCAAGGCGTATGGCCCGGTGCTGGTCAAATCCAGGGTGACCTCCTACAAAAAGGTGCGCTTCTATACCCACGAAACCCTGGGTTGGGAGGAGATTCCACCGGATAGCATCCCTGAGCTGGAGATGGAGACCACCGCCTGCTGGTTTAGCATCCGGCCCGAACCGACGGCCCAACTGGAGCAGGAGGGGCTGCTGGATATGGCCCAGGGCGATCGGGGGCCGAATTGGGAGGAACAGCGGGCCCGCGCCCGGGCCCGTGACGGCTACCGCTGCCGCCACTGCGGCGCTCCCGAACGCCCCGGCCGGACCCACGACGTGCACCACATCCGGCCGTTTCGCACCTTTGGCTACCTGCGTGGCCAAAACGACCGTTATCTGGAAGCCAACCGCCTGGAGAATCTGGTAACCCTGTGCCGCTCCTGCCACCGGCACGTGGAGGTGGACCGCCTGTTCCGGGGGGCGTTGAGCGGCCTGGCCTATGTGCTCCACAGCCTGGCCCCCCTGCACCTGATGAGCGATCCCTCTGACCTGGGGGTGGTGAGCGAGGTTCGCTCCCCGTTCACCCGATTGCCGACGATCACCCTCTACGATCAGGCGCCGGGAGGGTTGGGCTTCAGCCAGGTGTTGTACGAGCTGCACGAGACGCTGCTGTTGGCAGCCCGCGACCTGGTGCGGGCCTGCCGCTGCCGGCGCGGTTGCCCATCCTGTGTCGGCCCGGTGGAGGAAGCAGGCGAGGATGTCAGGGCCGATTGTCTGCGGTTGCTGGACCTGCTGCTGGGATGACCCGCCCCCGGCCCCCTTTCACCGCTGCTGCGTTGCCGTGACCAGCGCCTGCAACACCTGCTCCAGGCCGTCCATCTCGGCCCCATAACAGGCCCAGTCGCCGGCCTTCAGGCATTCCTGAGCCGCCCGATAGTGAGCGTCGGCCTGGCGGACCAGATCGGCCACCTCTCCTTCCAGCGGCGGCAGGGATGTTTCTGACACCGGCGGCCGTTCGACCGCCGCTTCCGTCCCCATCACCCGCGCCAGACTTGAGGCCAGCGTCTCCTCCATCGCAATGCGGTTGCCATAGGCCACCACCACCCGCCGCAGCTCCGGGAGCTGGCTGGCTTCGGCCTGGAGGTAGATCGGCTCCACATACAGGATCGAGTGGTCCAGGGGGATCACCAGCAGGTTGCCCCGGATCACCTGGCTGCCCCGCTGGTTCCACAAGGTCAGTTGCTGGCTGATGAGCGGGTCCTGGTCAATGCGCGATTCCACCTGCAACGGGCCGTAGACCAGATACTGCTTGGGGAACTTGTAGACGCCCAACTCGCCATAGTGCTCGCCGTCGTTGCGGGCATAGAGCCAGGCCACCATATTCTGCCTGGTCGAGGGGGTATAGGGCAGCATCAGCACGAATTCCGAGTCGGTCTCGCCCGGCAGCCGCATGTTGACGTAATAGGGCTCCATCGCCATCCGCTCCCCGCCGACCATCTCCTCCGGCCAGCTCCACATATCCTCCTGATTGTAGAACACCTGTGGGTCGGTCATGTGAAAGCTCTGGTATTTGGCTGCCTGGATGCGGAACAGGCCCTCCGGGTAGCGCCAGTGGGCCACCAACGCCGGGTCCATCTCAGCCTTTGGGCGGAACAGGTCGGGGAAGATGGCTGCATAGGTCGCCGCCAGCGGATCGGCCGGATCGATCAGATAGAAGGTCAGAGTTCCGTCGTAGGCATCCATGGTCACCTTGACCGAATTGCGGATATAGTTCACCGTTCCGAATAAAGTCTGAATCGGCTCTGAATAGGGATAGCGGTCTGAAACGGTGTAGGCATCCAGCAGCCACACCAGCCGCCCGGCGACGATGACCGGGTAGGGGTCAGGGTCGTAACGCAGGAAGGGGGCCACGGTCCGCACCCGCTCGTCAATCGCCCGCCGCCACAACAGGCGGCTTTCGGGGGTGATGTAGTTGCTGAACAGGAGCTGGCTGCTCCCCAGGCGCAGCGCATAAGCCAGCCGCTTGAGGGCCGAATCGAGGACCACCCCCCCCGCTCCCTGGTAGGTGGTGTAGACATTCTCGTCGCCGGAAGGGTAGTCGAATTCCCGGGCGGTGGTCCTGACAATGACATAGTCGTCGGTCAGTTCGCCGTGATAGATCTCGGGCCGGGTGATGGTCAGCTCAGGATAGCGGGTCTGGGGCGGGATGTCGCGCACCCACAGCAGCGGCAGGCCCTCCTGCCCCACTTCGTTCACCGGGCTGAGGACCACGCCGGAGCCGTGGGTATAGACCAGGTGGCGGTTGACCCAGGTCTGGGCCGTCTCCGGCAGCTCGGTGTGGACAAGTTCGCGGGCGGCCAGGGTCACCTGGCGGTACTGGTCGCCCAGCCGGTAGCGGTCAATGTCTACATCGGCGAAGGAGTAGTACAGCCGGATCTCCTGCAACTGGCTGTAGGTGCGCATCAAAGGACGGTAGTCCCACAGACGGATATTCTGGATGGTGGACTGGTTGGCCGTCAGGTTGAGGGGGGCCACCTCTTCGGGTACGGCGAAATCGGCCTCGGCCACGCGGTCCAGGCCAAAGGCTGCGCGTGTAAAGCGGATGGTGTGCTCGAGGTATGGCTGCTCACGGGCCAGCTCGTTGGGTTCTACCGACAGGCGTTGCAGCAGAGCAGGGTAGGCGTTCCCCGCCACAAAGACCACCGTCAGCCAGGTGCCGACAACCAGGTAAGGCAGCCAGCGCACCCGCACAAACAGACCTGCCAGCAAGACCAGCGCCCCGGCGGCGGCGATCAGGGTCAGCAGGTTCAGGATCGGCAGCCGGGCGTGGAGATCGGTATAGCCGGCGCCGTAGGCCGCCCCGGCGGTGGAATAGAGCAGGCGGGGGATGCTGAGCTGGTAGCCCCAGGCCAGTAACCCCAGGGCGACAGCGCCCAGCACCAGCAGATGTCGCTCGGCCGGGCGTGGCAGGCGCGACAGGGACCCCTGCATCCTGGTCGAATGGCTGGCCAGATAGACCAGGGCCGCGCCGCCCAGGGCGAACAGCGTCAGCCACAGGAACCAGCCCTGCAGGAAGCGCTGCCAGGGCAGGCGAAACAGATAGAAACTCAGGTCCCGGCCCAGGATGGGATCGCTCTGACCCACAGGGAGGCCCTGGGCGCTCAGCATCCCTGTGAACCACATGGCCCGTGCCGACAGGCCAAAGAAAAAGCCCAGCCCCACCGCCACGGCCCCCAGGAGCAGGTTGGCGGCGCGGGCGGCGACGAGGCGGATGGTCGGTTCGGCGGTGACCCGATAGCGCACCCGCCTCTGGCGCAGCCAGGGGACTGTCATCTGCCCCCCGCCCGCCAGCCAGCGGGCCAGCCACCAGTTGGCGCCCAACACCAGGACCGCGATCAGCCAGCCGCTCAGGAACAGCAGCCATTCGGCGATGATCCGCTTCCACAGGATCGAAGCAAAACCCAGCGATTCGAACCAGGCCAGGTCGGTGTACAGGTTGAGGAGGGCGAAGAACAGGATGATCCCGATCACGGCCAGGAGAATAGCCAGCGCACAACCTTTATTCTTGTTCATTTCTTTCCTCTTTGTTTTTTATCGCCAGCGTATAGCGCCAGATCAACCGCTTCAGCGCCCGCTCCAGGCGCGGCGAGCGCGGAGCCTGCTCGCGGCGGGTGACGATCAGGCGCACCGCCTCGGCCATGCGCGCCCGTCTGTCCTCATCAGCAGGGTCAAGGCTCATCCTCCACCTCCCGTCAGGCGGGCCACCTCGCGGGCGGCATCCACCTTGAGCCGCTGGAAACGTGGGGCCGGCACCTTGAGGTTCAAGTCGGCGATCTGGCGGTTGATGGCTGCCACCTCCTCCTCGAAGGCAGCCACCGCCCTGCACCAGCCGGCCAGCACCCGACCTCGTTCCGCCTCGGCCCGGCCGCCAGACCGACCTGCCAGCTCCTGCAGCCGATCCTGCCGCCACTCCCAGGCGCGGGTCAGTACCGCCCGCGCCTGTGCCAGCCGGCTGCGGATCGCCTTGTCCAGTTCGATCCATTCCGGGGCGCAGCCGGCATCTTTCAAGATTTTGAACGCCAGCTCCCTGTCCCCGGCATACGGATTGGAGGTCAGGTCCAGCGGCCGGCCCCTGCCCGGCAGGTCGTCGAACTCGCCCCGTTCCTGCGCCTCACGGACCTGCCGGTCTATCCAGCTTTCCCAGTCCTGCCACTCTTCTGCGCTCCCGATCTGTGACCTGACGACGCCACAGGGCATCTGCTTCATCCCCCTCCCGGTTATCCATCTTGACAGGTCGCCCTGCTCGGGCTACAATGGGGCCATCCTTGAGGAGAGAAAGACCATGATCCGAATTCTCATCATCCGTCACGGTCGCACCGCCTGGAATGTCGGCACCGGGCAGGGCGAACGTTTCCGCGGCGTCATAGACCTGCCCCTGGCCGACGAGGGCCTGGTCCAGGCCCAGATCACGGCCCGCCGTCTGGCCACCGAACCACTGGCCGGCATCTACTCCAGCCCATTGCAACGGGCGGCCCACACGGCCCACATCCTGGCCGCCCCCCACGGTCTGGCCGTCCAGACCCTGCCCGGCCTGGGAAGCATGAACTATGGCGACTGGGCCGGTCAAACCCATGCCGACGTGGCCCGCCGCTGGCCTGAACTCTATCGGCAATGGCGGCGCGACCCGTTCAGCGTCCGCATCCCCGGCGGCGAGAGCGCCGCCGATCTGCGCGACCGCGCCCTGGCCGCCCTCCACCAGGCGCTGGAGCGCCACACCGACGGCCAGACCATCGCCCTTGTCAGCCACCAGGTGGTCACCAAGACGCTGGTCTGTGCCCTGGCCGGGCTGCCCAACGCCGCCTACTGGCATGTCCACCAGGACCTGTGCAGCCTGAACCGCTTTGACTACGACCCGGCCGGCCGGTTCCTGGTCATCGGCCTGAACGACACCTGCCACCTGGTCCCGGCCCTGCCCCGTGCCAGGGGGGAGGGGACCCGCCTGGTCCTCATCCGCCACGGCCAGACAGCCTGGAATGAGGGAGCCGGTCAGGAGCGGTTCCGGGGGCGCACCGACCTGCCCCTGGATGAGACCGGCCAGGCCCAGGCCCGCGCCGTCGCCGCCCGGCTCGCCGGGGAGTCGTTCGCGGCCCTTTACAGCAGCCCTCTGCTGCGCGCCCGCCAGACCCTGGCTCCCCTGGCAGACAGATTGGGCCTGCCGATCCTGCCCCACGACGGGTTGCTGGACATCCACTATGGCGAGTGGCAGGGCCTGACCCACACCCAGGCGGCCGCTGCCTGGCCGGAACTGTATGCTCTCTGGCGCACAACCCCCAGCCAGGTTCAGCTTCCCGGTGGCGAAAGCCTGGCCGACGTGCAGGCTCGCCTCCGTTCCCTCCTCGACGAGCTGGTCGCCCGCCACCCCGGTCAGACCGTGGCCCTGGTGGGCCATCAGATGGTCAACAAGGTCCTGGCCTGCACCCTCCTGGGCCTGGACCTGGATCAGATCTGGCGGGTCCGGCAAGACACAGCCGGTCTGAGCGTCTTTCAGCGGGGAGGCGACGTCTGGCACACCCTCAGCCTGAACGATACCTGCCATCTGGCGATGTCGGTTGTCTGAGAACCACAACTGCCTGCCGGCAGTCGCTTTGTGGCAGGCTTTTCAGACCGGCTCCGAGGCACACAGGACCTCAAGGCTGCGGAGCCGGGCATTTGAGCGTGCGCCCCAAAAGGTCCATGTAAGGGGCTAACAACGACTTGAGCCGGGCGGTGATCGGCCCCAGGTCGGTCTCTTGGAGCGGGATGGAAACCGGCACATCCATCTCGACCGGCAGGTATTGGTCCACCGGCACCGTCATCTGCATGTGGACCGGCAGATCCTGGCCTTTGGGCAGCACCAGGGTGACCGAACCCCGGATCTGCCCCCCTCCGCCAGGCAGGACAAAGGTGGCGGGCCGGTTCAGCAGCACCCCCTCGGTGAGCTCCACGGTCAGCGACTGATCCAGCTCCAGGTCGAAATTCACGGGAATCGTCTGCTCGATGTGAATGGTGCGGGTGATGACCGCATTGTTCAGGTCATCTACCAGGGCATTGATGTCGGCGATCATCGGGCAGGCCACCTCCGCGCGGAGCGCCTGCAGGCCGGGCAGTGCTCGCCAGACAGCCAGGCCCACCACCAGCAAGGCCATCACCATGACAAAGGCCACGGCAAAGGAGAAAAAGAGGGCGAATTTTTCAAAGGCCAGCCAGAGCACCTCGAGTCGTTTCATGATTCTTTTCCTTTCTGCGGCCAGGCTCGTCAATTCAATTATAACCTATAACCCGTGATCTGTCAATGGCATGACGGCCATTGCGGATTGTTCTCCACCCGGTTTTGTGTTATACTGAGCCGGTAGCCAATCGGCGGGAGGCAGGTTGATGGAGGATCACAGGCAGAATTCGGGGCACAGGCCGCTTCGCATTGAAACAGTGCGGGGCGAACCCTATCAGGTTGGCGGGCGCAGGTTGACACCTGTGGCCCGGATCGTGTCGTGGGGCAAAGCCGGCGCGACCGTGGGCACCCGCCAGGTCGCCGGTGGGGGGGGTGCGGTGGTCCGCGTCACCCCGCTGGCCGTCGTGGAAGAGACCCCTACCGGCGAGCGCCTGATCCCCATCCCCGACGCCACGGCAGCAGTGGTGCGCAAGATGTTGGGCGCAGCCCTGGCTATCCTGTTGCTCCTGGCCATCGTCCGCCGCCTGGCCCGCAATACGCAATACAGAAAGGGGAACCCATGTCACTAAACCGCCTGTTTGAAGCTGTGGAACAGGCCAGGGAGACGGCCCAATGGCGGGCTGCGTTTGGCGAACCACAGGTGGTCGAGGGCAAGACCCTCATCCCCGTGGCCCAGGTGAGCTATGGCTTTGGCCTGGGCTTTGGCAGTGCCGGAGCCCAACCGGAGACGGAAGGAGC
>Ga0209101_1001918_pt1 | contig 14538 bp, 9 predicted proteins | sample ConPoolayeCmetaG_FD_185481 | JGI IMG/M metagenome (GOLD analysis project Ga0209101, IMG submission 185481) | Hot spring microbial mat communities from California, USA to study Microbial Dark Matter (Phase II) - Cone Pool mat layer C metaG... ... | reverse complement strand
GAAGCCGCGTCGCTTGCCCCGACCAAGGAGCCTCGCACGATCACGCCGCCGCCGTGGAGCGACGATACGGTCAGTTATGCCCGCTACGTCCGGCCGGTGCTCGACAAGTATTGCAGCAAGTGCCACGAAGGGGATGGCGAGGGACGCAAGGTGTTCGACACGACCGAGCGGCCCGCCCCGCCGGTGTTCAGCGAGCCTTACCTGACGCTCATCGGCCGGCCCACGTGGGGCGCTCCCTACGTCAAGCCCGCGGTTCCAATTCCCGGATTCGGGATCGCCAACGTGCTCATGGTCGAGGCGTACCATACGCTCGATCCGCAGGCCTATGTCACGCCGAAGCCGATGGCCCATTTGTCCTACAAAAGCCCCCTGGTCGAGATTGCCGCCAGCGGCAAGCACCATGATGTCCGGGTGGACCCGATCAGCCTCCAACGCCTTATCGCGTGGATCGACGCCATGTGTCCCTACCTGGGCGACGACGAAATCCGACAAATCGACGATCCGGTCTTCCAGGGCGTGGACTGGTTGGCGATTCGCCCAAGGGTCAAGACCGCGCCGCGGATCGTGCGGCCAGGCCCCGTGGACTAACTCCTACGCGCGCAGACCCCCGCTAAGTTGGCTCCCCTCGGTCATTTATACTCCGCGCGGCCGAATATGAGTCCTTCTTATTCGAGAAACGTTTCATTTCAACGCCTGCGGAGCATAAAGGCCCGTTGACGGGCGTCTTCGCACAACCTCTTGCCGGCGATCCTCACGCTATTTTCCGCGCGGCCGAGAATGAGTCCTTTTCGCCCGAAAAACATGTCATCTCAATGCGTGCGGAGTATAGTCGGAAACCAATCATCGCCGCGGGCGACGCTCACGATGCGCAAAGAGGTACTTGGGTTCGCGCGACGCGGGACACTTTCGGGTAACGCCGCTTGTAGCTGCCAGGGCGGCACAGTACGATGAGGGCGGTGGGGATCACAACTTCGCAATCCGAGGGCCATCCGATGAGCACGGAAATCAGTCGTCGCGCGTTCGTCAAAGAAACCATGGCTGCTTCGGCGGGCACGGCTTTGGCCTGGGGGGCCGCGGTCCAGCAGGCGTCGGCCGCCGCGGCCGAACCGCCGAAACCACCGGCCCCGCAAGACAGCTTGCCCATGGGGAAAATCGGCGACATGCAGGTCAGCCGCCTCCTTTTGGGCGGCAACCTGCTCACGCATTTCACCCATAGCCGCGACCTGCGATACGTCTATGCCTTGGCCGCCCATTACAACACCGACGAGAAGATCCTGGAGACGCTGGCCGTCGCCGAGGCCCACGGCATCAACACGCTCTCGATCCACAACCCGCCCCATGCAATTTCGCTGTTGAAGCGTTACCGTAAGGAGCGGGGCGGCAAAATCCAGTGGATCGTCTGCCCCACTGCCCCGGTCGAGCCGGGTCTGGCCAAGTATGCTCAGGAAGTGCAAGAGCTGATCGACGCCGGCACGGACGCGATTTACCTCTGGGGCGTCCGGGCCGACGCCTTGTGCAGCGCGAAGCAGATCGACCTGATCGGCAAGGCCGTGGACCTGGCCAAGGCCCAGGGCGTGCCCTCGGGCGTGGGGTGCCACGAGCTGGACGTGGTCGTCGCTTGCGAGAAAAACAACATCGCCGCCGACTTCTACATCAAGACCCTCCACCACCACAACTACCCCAGCGCCAAGCTGAATTACGACTCGATGTGGTGCAAGAACCCCGAAGAGACCATCGAGTTCATGAAGACGGTCGCCAAGCCGTGGATCGCCTTCAAGACCATGGCTGCCGGGGCCATCCCGCCCCGCGACGCCCTCCAATACGTCTTCCAGAACGGCGCGGACTTCGCCCTCTTCGGCATGTTCGACTACGAGATCGCCGAGGACGTAAAGCACGCCAAGGAGGTGCTGGCCGGGATCAAGGATCGGGCACGCCCCTGGCGGGCATGAGGAGGAGTCGGGAGTCGAGAGCGAGGCGCACGCGCACGAGCCAAGGTGCTGCGACGTTCTCCCCAACGAGACTCCCCAAAGCGGCTTCCTCACCGCCGAGGTCTTGCGGATCATCATCGACGACGACGGTTGCCGCGAGATCGAAAAGTCCGCCAACGATGCTCGGCTCAAACTGTTGAAGAAAGAGAAGTGGGGAGGCGTCCTTGGGTTACGATTGGAAACAATAAATGACGATCGCCGCGTGTTATCTTTCTGCCGAAGGCGTCGTTCTCGGCGCGGACAGCACCACGACGATGTACGTTTCTGGGATCGGGCCCGGGGCGCCCGGGGCCGAGCACCACTACAATTTCGCCCAGAAGATATTCCAGATTGGAGAAAACAGCACACTGGCGATGACCATGTGGGGGCTGGGCAACCTTGGCAAGGTGAGCCATCGAACGTTGGTCGCTCAGTTTGCGGATATGCTCGTCGGCCAAGGCGCTCAGTCAATGGACGAGGTGGCCAACCTGTGGAGTCGGTTCTTTTGGTCGGTGTATACAAAAGAACTGGCCCCTGTCATGCAGCGTGTCCAGGCGTTGCGGGGACAGGCGAACAGAACTCCCGCCGAAAATGAAGAGTTGGATTTCCTCCTCCAAGCGTTTTCTGGAGGATTCTGTCTTGGCGGCTACCTGATGAACGACCGGTACCCGAGCGCGTTTGAAATGCGCTATGATCCGACGATGATGGGCCCAGGCGCCGCGGATCGGTTGGAAATCGGCAGTACTCGATTCTGGGGCTGCCCCAATCTCATTAATCGGGTACTTTGGGGGATCGACGAGTTCTTGTTCTCAGCGATCCTTGACTCGGGCAAATGGAACGGAACGGTCCAAGATTTGATCGATCTGGTCCAGCCCTGTCGCCTGGGGCAGCCGTTCGACCTGCCGATCCGTGAGGCAATTGACTGGGTTCATGCGTCGATCTACACTACGATTAAGACGATGAAGTTCTCGCACATGGCCCCCGTATGTGGCGGACCAATTGAGATCGCTGTGATTACCACCGACCGCCGATTCCGGTGGGTGCGCCATAAGCGGTGCGACGCAGCTATCGGCGATGGGAGTGTGGCTGATGTCTTCCACCGCTCACAATAACGTTGACCGGGACGCAGCGGAAAAACTTCGTCAAATCCCGGTGGCGCCGTGGGTACGGGAAATGCTTGAGCACTATCGACGTACCGGGGCGTATCGCCCCCAGGATCTGCGACGCCTGCTCGGTGATCCCAACCGGGCGGTCGAGATCGGCCCGAACGCCAATCTGTCATCTTTCCTCTCAACTCAGGCTCGCGGTTAGGGCCGAAGCAGGTTTTTTGGCGCCGTCTCGGTCGCGTGCTGTCTCAGCGCGGGTTTGTCACGCGGCGTTTGCACGCTGGTCGAATAGGGATTACACTGGCGCGGTGCTCGAAGACAACCTTACGTCGTAAACGCGACGCGGTGAAGCCTGCCGGGCAGCATGACGCCGTCCCAACCTCTCGCAATCGCACTGGGAAAAGTTCTCCATGCTCAACCGCCGTGAGTTTCTCGAAGCCGGGATTTCCGCGGGCGTGGGGCTGGCGATTGCCAGCAAGAGGGGTGCGGTTCACGCGGGGGCGACCGACGACGCGCTGAACGTCGCCCTCATCGGCGCCGGCGCACAGGGGCGAGCGTTGATGCAGACGGCGCTGTTGATTCCCGCCCTCCGTTTCGCCGCCGTGTGCGACATCTGGCGGTACAGCCGCAATGCCGCCCGGAATTATCTGAGCACCTACAAGCAGGAAGCGGCCGAATATGCCGATTACCAAGAGATGCTTGCCACGGAGAAGGGCCTGCACGCGGCGATCGTCGCCACGCCGGATTTTCTTCACGCCGAACAGAGCATTGCCTGCCTGAAGGCGGGGCTGCACGTGTACTGCGAGAAGCCGATGTCCACCTCATTGGAGTCGGCCCGTTCGATGGTCCGCGCCGCCAAGGAAACCGCCAAGCTCCTCCAGATCGGTTATCAGCGCCGAAGCAACCCACGATATCAGCATGTCGAGTCGGTGTTGCTGAGAAAGGCGAGGCTAGCGGGGCGGCTGACCCACGTGAGCGGCGAGTGGAACCACGGCGTCAAGGACGACGTCGGCTGGCCGAAGAAGTTCGCCATGCGCGACGAGGAGCTGAAGCGCTACGGGTACGACGACATGCACGCCCTGCGCAACTGGCGGGCGTACAAGAGATACAGCCTGGGGCGGTTCGCCGATTTCGGGGCCCAGCAGGCCGACGCCGTGAACTGGTTTCTCGGCACCGTGCCCAAGTCGGTGCTGGCCGGCGGCGGGATCGACTATTACAAGAACCACGAATGGCCCGACACGGTGATGGCGATCTTGAATTATGAAACCGCCGAAGGGCCGGTGCGGGCCTTGCTTTCGGTGCGAACCACCACCGCCGGCGGCGGCGAGATGACCTTCGAGCACTTCATGGGCACGGAAGGCTCGATCAAGATTTCCGAAAAACCCAAGTGGACCAAGGTCTTCCGCGAGCCGCACGCCCGCCCGTGGGACGAGTGGGTCCGGCAGGGCTATCTGGCCTCAAAGGAAGCAGCCGCCAAAAAACCGGCCACCAGCGAAGAAGAGCACGTCCGCGAGACCGGCGTGGTCGTGCCTTACGAACTGCCGGTCGCGCTCCACAAGCCGCTCCACCAACCGCACTTGGAAAACTTCTTCGACGCGGTTCGCGGCCGCATGAAACTCACTTGCCCGGCCGAGGAAGCGTTCCGCGCCGAGGTCGTGATCCACAAGGTGAATCAGGCCCTCGACGCGAAAAAATTGCTCGTCTTCGAGCCGAGCGAATTCCAAGTTTGAGGAAACACTCGCGGTTGGCGGCAACCCCAACCGCCCGTTTTGCTTTTTTTCGACCGCGCCCCGGGCTTCTGCGGAAGGGCCATTCAAAGCAAACCTTCGACCGCCTTGCGGACGTCCTCGGGCGGGAACGGCGGGACGAAAGCCTTGCGCAATTTGCCCTCGCGATCGTACAGCCGCATGTAAGGGATTGTTCCATTTTCAATCTCAAAGGCCTCGGCCGATCGCGACGAAGCCCCGCTGTCGGCGCGGAAGTTCTCGAAATTGGCCCCTTGCGATGCAAGGAAGGCGAGCACTTGAGGCTCGTCTTCCGGGTCGTCGAGGCTAACGGTCAAAACGGCCAGACCGCGACTTGACAATTCGCGGTGCAAGGCCACGGTGTGTGGAAAAAGCTCCTTGCAGGGCTCGCACCAGGTGGCCCAAAAGTCGACCAAGACCACCTTGCCGCGATGGCTGGCCACCGCCGCCGCGAGTCCCTGGGGGTCGATCGCGTGGAGCGAAGCCGCCGGCGCGGGCCGCGCTGGAGAGGGCTTCTCCGGCGTCGGAACCGCGGAGAACTTTTCCGGCGACGGCCGCGGAGCTTGGCCACAACCGACTAAGGCCGCCAAGCACGCCGCGGCCAACGCCGTCCACATCCAGCCCTTCATGCCGCCGAAAACGCACCGATCGCACAGGGGACTGGAAAACGCAAACCTCTTGAAAAGGCGATGCAAACCGCTTACTCCCATTTGATGCCGCATCCGAACTGCTTGGTCACGGCCTTGGGCGGCTTCTCGCCTTGCAAGAGGGCATCCAACGCGTTGCGGAGGAACGGCTCCTTGACCTTGCTGGCGTTCATGTTGTCGTCGATGGCGCCCATGTAGGCGACCTTCCGATCCTTATCCAGCACAAAAATATGCGGCGTGCAGGTGGCGCCGTATTGCTTGGCTACGTCTTGAGTGGCATCCACCAGGTACGGGAAATTGAATCCCTTGCTGCTGGCCCGTTCCTTCATCTTCTCGAAACTGTCCTGGGGCTGTTTCTTCGGGCTGTTGGGATTGATGGCCACAAACTGAACGCCCTTGGGACCATACTCCTTTTGCAAAGCGATGAGTCGATCCTCGTAGGCCATGGCGACGGGACAGTGGTTGCACGTGAAGACGACGACCACCAGCTTTGCCTTCTCATAGTCGGACAGGGAGTGCTGCTTGTCATCAACGCCGTTCAGGCCCGACCAGTTCGGCGCCGCATCGCCAATCTTCAACGGACTGGCCGCAAGCGGCGCAGCGGCCAACACCGCCAGGATCCCCATCGCAATCATTCCAGCCACAACCTTCGGTCGTACATGTTTGCGCGTCATGGTTTCGATCTCCTTGTGCTTGTTGGGCCAAGATCACCATTTCAAGCAAAAATGTACGTCGCAGGGGACCGGGCGACCAGCCCCCAAAACGGCAAACCGAGGTCATGCGTGTCGCCACAACAGCGAGACAGATTTCGCGTTTTATCCATAACTCCCATCTTAACGTGCTATGGCGTGCTTCCGGCCACCTTCAACAAGGCTTGACATCGCAGAGATAAACCCGTGTTGCTCCGGCGGTCTCTTCCGGGGTTGGCTGAGGCACCAAAAAAATGGCCGCCGGTCGGGCCCTCGGTTTTTCCGTGATCTTGCCCTCGGCATGTTGGCAAAAGCGATGACATTTTGCCATACTAAGCGGGTAGGGCCGGTGTGGTTTGGGTGTGGTTTGGGAATATGTGGTCTAGTGGAGGAGGTGCGGCGGTGACTCGAACCAAATTTTTGGGACGCGCGCGCGACGAGGCCGATCGTGCAGCCTGTCGGACAGTTTTTTCGGGTTTTTCGGGGATGATTTTTACTTCTCCCTCGCGAAGGGGCAGGGACATTTTTCCATGCCGAGGATGCCTTGCCTTGCTTGCGATCCTGATTGCCAGCGTTTGGCTGGTTTGGGACGGAAGCGTTTTCGCACAAAACCCTCCCAGCAGTGCTCCGCCCGCCGATAGTTCGGCCGCGCCCGCTGATAGCTCTTCCTCAGCCAGCCCAGCTCCTGGCGAAACCCCGCCGGCCGGCCCTGGAATGCCTGGCCCTGGAATGCCTGGCCCTGGAATGCCTGGCCCTGGGATGCCTGGCCCTGGGATGGGAATGCCGCCGGGCTACCCTGGAATGCCGGGCATGGGCCAGCCGCAGGCTCCGGCAAAATCGAATTTGCCCGACGATGTGAGTCAGTGGAAGAGAAACGAGTATTATCAAGCCCGACGCGAGGGTCATCCCAAGCTCAAAGACGCCGTCAAGCTCCTCGGTGAGAACTTCGCGTTGAAAAAAACCAACGACGCGAAAAAGGCAGACCAGGCTGCAACGCTGCTGGTGCGACTGTTGGCGGGCGAACTGCCGAAACCCGAGGCGCCAGCAGCGCAATCCGCGGCAGGTTCCCCGATGGATTCTTCGTCGAGCGCTGGGCCGATGATGGGCGGACCACCGCCGGGAATGATGGGTGGGCCGCCGCCAGGGATGATGGGTGGGCCGCCGCCAGGAACGATGGGCGGTTATCCTGGTATGCCTGGAGGCATGGGTGCCGGCGGCGAGCAGATCAAGCCACTCGATCCAGGTACGATCACAGCCATCGTCGATGCCTTGGCGATCAACGGTGGAAAAGTGGCCAAGAAGGCCCTCGCGGATATTCTCGCGGGCACGCAAAAAAGCGACAACGACTCGGTCGCGACCCGGGCGGCCCTGGAAACCCTGGTCAAACATCCCGAGCCTGAATCCGAAACCACATTGTTCAAGGCCATTACCGATCCCGAGTCCTTCCGTCCCAAGCCAAAGAGTGCCAAAGAGCAACCGGGAGGCGCGTTGCCGACGGGCATTCCCCCGGGCTACCCTGGGATGCCGGGCGGGCCGGCCGCGCCCGGGGCGCCGGCAGACAGTTCGTCGGCGACTGCCCCCAGCGCCGATACCGGGATTCCGCCGGGTTACCCGGGAGCGCCGGCCGACAGCTCGGGAGCTTCGAATTCCGCGGGTCCGTACCCAGGAACGGAAGGGATGATGGGGCCGGGTTATCCAGGCGGGATGATGGACGCGGCACAGACGAAACTTGGTCCGGCCCAATTTCAGTCGTTGGCCCTGGCCGTTGCCACGCCCGGCGCTACCGAAGAATTTCGCCTCAAGTTGGCGAACGCGTTGGGCGAAACCGCCGCCGAGTACCGTCCGCCTCTCATCAAGTTTCTCTTGCAACCCAATCCCGAAAACCTCGCCGCGCAATTCGTTCTCCTCAAGGGTGACGCAGCCAACGCGGCGGCCAAGTTCACCATTGGCAGCTACCTGACCACGTACAGTTCGCAAGCCCTGTGCGCACTGCTCGGCATCCCCACCGAATCGCTGAAGGTTCATCGGGCGCGAGCATCGGGGGCAACGGCAGGCGGAACGACGCCAGGTTATCCTGGTATGGGCGCGATGACGCCCGGCGCTGCCGTCAGTCCCGACATGTCGAGCAGCGCCATGCCGGCCGATCCGTTGAACCCTGGCGCTCCCGCAGACTCGGCTGGCGGACCGCCACCGGGAATGCCTGGCGGGCCGCCACCGGGAATGCCTGGCGGGCCGCCACCGGGAATGCCTGGCGGGCCGCCGAGTGATCCGTCGGCGGGAACGCCCGGCGGTTACCCCGGGATGCCTGGTGGTTATCCTGGGATGCCCGGCGGTTATCCCGGGATGCCTGGCGCCCCAGGTGGAACCTCGGGTCCGGGCGCCAGTCTTTCCGTGGTGGAGTTGGCCAAGCAGTACGCGAAGAATCCCGACCTGGCTTACCGGGTGGCGCGACAGTTGTGGGGCAGTGTCTTCCTTCCCCTGGCCCTGGAAAAGTTGGATGCCTTGCCTTCGATCCAAAAAGGCGCCGCGGAGGTCATGCTGGCAAGCACCGTCCCTCTGGATTCGGTGCGGGCACGGCTCCATCAAGTATTGATGAAGCATCATGCCGAGGGTCCGAAGGCATTGGAGGCGGCCGGGCTGGGAGGGATGGTCATTACCGACCCCGGTTTGCTGGTCGTCGTCAAGGCTCTTCCCCGAAAGGACCTCGAGCCGGAGAAACTCACGGCGTTGCAACGATACCGCCGCGGCGCCGGTCAAGGCGCCGGCGTAACAACGCCGCCTGGCCAGGACCCGAAAAAGGCCAAGGCCGTGCCGAAAAAGGGACGCGGCGGCAAACCATTGCCGGGCGAGGGGGGCAGTGGCATCCCCGGCACTCCGCCGCCGGGAAATCCGCTGCCCGGCGATGAGGGGTCGGGCACTTTCTCGGGCGGGCAGCAGACCGGCCAAGGAGCGGAGTATCAATGGATGGACGCCTCGGAGAAACTGGCTCGGGCGATGTGTGAATGGTTCGCGGCGGCGGCCGCCGAGGCAGCCAAGCGGGGCGTCGAGGTGTCGGAAGATGTCCGGCCGATCGAAATCCCGGCTTCGGCGAATGTTGTCGCTGAGTATCACTTCAGTTGGCCCAAGGACCTCGCAAAGCCGGACGGCCTTGCCGGCGTATCGCCGGACCCCATGATGGTCCATTACATCCGCATGGAGCAAAAGACGTCGCCGCGCAAGGTCTTCGCGTACTTTCGGACCGGCAACAGGATTTTCCGACCGGCCGAACATCCAGTCGCCAACGGCTTCTGGATGGAAAGTTTCCGGCCCGTGCCGAACACGGATCGGCAGCGATCCGTGGACATCTTCGTGACCAAAAAGGAGCTGGCCGCCAAGGAAAAACCGAGCCCTGAACCAGGGGGGATGCCGGGGATCGGTGGCCCGGGCGGTTATCCTGGAATGCCAGGCCCCGGCGAGGGCATGTCCGGCCCGCCGGGCGTGCCCGGCCCGGGAGGAATGCAGCCCGGTCAACGCGACGCGGCCGACAAGGACGAGGTCAGCGACTTGATCGTCGAGATCCTCGCCGTTGAGGTCAAAAGCCCCGCCCCGATGCCCGATCGCGCGTCGGACAAAGGCGACGAAAAGCAAGAGAGCGGGGCTCCAACGAAAGGCAAGAGCAAGGTCACCACGGTGGAATAGCGGCGGGCGTCGCCTGGCTGCCGCTGGCATGTGCAAACTTGGGCGGTGAAGCCGCCCGTCGCCCCCTAGCGCGGGCCGCGCCCGCAACCGATTAGTGAACAATCACTGGACACCAGGCTCGCACGGCAGGCATGGTCCAAACAAAAGATGGCGACCGTTTACCGCGAAAATCGCCGGCAAAGGGTTGTGCGACGACGCCCGTTGACGGGCGTTGGCCGCCGCAGGCGGTCTTCGGCCCGGCATTCATGCCGGGTATCCGTGGGGCAGCGCCACGGCGCGAGGCCCGTTGACGGGCCTTCTCGCTGGGACAAAACACGGAGCGCGGGCGTCTCGGCCACTTCGGGAAATGCGGGCAAGATGCCCGCGCTCCCAGAAAATGTGGACGCGTCGGCTGGAGCGCGGGCGTCTCGGCCGCTTCGGGAAATCCGGGCAAGATGCCCGCGCTCCCAGAAAATGTGGACGCGTCGGCTGGAACGCGGGCGTCTCGCTTGCTTTAGGAAGTGCGGGCAAGATGCCCGCGCTCCCAGAAAATGCGGGCAAGAGGTCCGCGCTCCGTGATTGCTATGGGCTAGATCGCGGCGTCACGGCGCCGTTCTCTGAACTTTTCGGCATCAGCACGACGGGGCAACGGTAAGAGGGGGCCGTGTTTACTTGCTTTTCTCGGGCGGGATCTGGCCGACCGGACCGTTGGGATGCCCCCAACGGACGCGCGGCCCATCAACGGTCGTGGGCTTGCCATCGCGAATCCGAGCGCCGTCGGCGACGATGTACCAGACGGCGCTGGTTTCCGGGGGGAATTGTTCCTGGAAGCGGCACCCCTCCAACTCGACGCCGCGAAGCAAGCACTGGAAATCGCCTGTTTTGATGGATGCGGCCTTGTGCGTGAAGGTGCAATTGAGAAAAATCGCTCCTCCGCCGTCGCACCAGATGCTTTTGCGGGAATTGGCCGTGAACGTGCAGGTCTCGAATCGCACGTTCTGGAGTTTGCCATTGAGTTCGGCGAGGAAGTTGCCGTAAGGCCCTTTCCCCTCCCAGGGCTTATCCTCGAACGTGCAACGAATCCATCGCGTTGCCAGTTCGGGCGAGGGTGAACCAACGGCGTGTACCACGCTCCCGTGGAACGAGCAATCTTCGTACACGAGGCCCGGTTTGGCGGACCATGCGCTCCAGGCTGTGGCGCCCCAGAAAGTGCAACGAACGAATTTCGTGTATCCCCCATCGCCCGAATCGGCGACCATGCCGCAGCCGCCGTTGTTGACAAACTCGCAGTCCTCGAAGTAACCGTCGCGGCAGATCGAGTCCTCGGCCTCGATGTCAAGTCCTGCCCCGGGGGCGGAACCGAGCGGCTTTCCTTGGTTCAGGCCGCGCTGCGTATGGTTGAACTTGCAGCGAAACGCCTTCAGGCCGCGGCCTCCCACCCAGGAAAGCCCCTGGCGACCGTTGTATTCGAACAAGCAGTCGGCAAGCTCGTGAGGCGTGGCGGGATCGGTTTCTTTCAAGCCGGTCCATCCGATCAACACGCCGTCCAGGGCGTGGTGATGGCTGTAAATCCGATCGAGTCGAACGTTGGTGTTGTTGTAAAGCCGCAAGCCGCAGGCTTCCACCTGCCGGCCCGTGTCGCCCCAGGCACCTCCCACCACGAGTTGCGAAAGATTGCCGTCGATCTCCAGGTCGCGAATCTCGACGTTTCGGCTCCCGGTGACGGCGATCACGCTGCCCACGCGCGTATGATACTTGTAGTCGTGGAAGGGCATCGCCGGGGGGTGGTACGGCTCTCCAGTCTCCGGGTGGAACGATCCGAATCGGAGTCCGGCCGCGACGCGGATGATCGAGCCGTTGCCCTCGATCACGAGGCGGTTAAGCTTCGTCACTTCGAAGATCGGTTCGTGCCGGTAGTAGGGATGTTTTCCCGGCGTGTGGGTTTGCTTGCCCACGACGTAGATGGCCTTGGGGATGATGAGGGCGCCGCCGCCGGCCTCCTGGATCATTTGAGCGGCCCGTTGAAACGCCGCGGTGTCGTTGGTCACGCCATCGCCCTTGGCCCCGCAATGTTTCTTTAGGTCGACGCGAGGAAAGTTGGTCGGGGCCGTGTTCGCCCGCGTTGTCGGCGACTCGACGGCTACGAGAACCAAACTCCAGGCGAGCAGCAAGGCGAGTTTCGGCGAGGATCGAACAAACGAGAATCTGGCGATGCGCATCCTTCAAACCTCCTTAACTGCGTTGGGGTGATCGGAGGAAGCATTCTCAAACGGACCAACGGTTTTTGTCAAGCGGCGGTTCGCCGCGCGTTGAACCGGCGGCCCTTTTCGGCTACGCTGTGTGTTCGAGTGGTGCGTGGACGGGCAACGCATTTCCAATCCAAAGCGATGGGTTGGCGATAAGAGACGGAAATCCTGGAGGCTTCAAAGCGAGAATGGTTCAGACGCGAATAGCAATTCACGGCGCCGCGGGCCGCATGGGCCAGCGGCTGGTGGCCTTGGCGCAGGCGGACCCCGAATTGTCGGTGGTGGCGGCGGTCGACGCCCCGACCCACCCGCGATTGGGCGAAGACGCGGGCGTGGTGGCGGGCGTTGGTCCTATTGGGGTCCGGCTTAGCGCGGCGCTGGAAACGCCAGTCGATGTCGTCATCGATTTTTCCGTTCCTCAGGCGGTGGAAGCGATCGTCTCGCGGTGCGTGGCGGATCGGATTCCGCTGGTGATGGCAACGACGGGCCTTGAGCCGTCGCAAACGGCCCGGCTGGCCGCCGCCGCCCAGCACATCCCGTTGGTCTGGTCGCCCAACATGAGTTTGGCGGTAAATCTGACGATGAAGCTGGCCGAAACGGCGGCCAAGGCCCTTCGCGACAAGAACGCCGACGTGGAAATCCTGGAACGGCATCACCGGTTCAAGGAGGATGCTCCTAGCGGCACCGCGCTGAAGTTCGGCCAGATCATCGCGGGGGTGATGGGCCAGAGCAGGCACTCCCACGGCCGCCAAGGACGGCCAGGGCCTCGCCCTCGCGACGAAATCGGCTATCACGCGATTCGGGTCGGCGACAATCCGGGCGAACACACGATCGTCTTTGCCATGCTCGGCGAGATGGTGGAATTGACGGTTCGGGCAACGAACCGGGATTGCTACGCCCTGGGCGCCCTGAGCGCGGCGAAGTTCGTGGCGGGCAAGCCCCCTGGGTTGTACGGCATGGATCACGTCCTCGGACTGGCTTGAGGCGGCACTTCAGGGCCGAATCTTACGCCTTGCGCGGGCAAGGGCAGTTCGTTTTTCGCGAGCGAAACCGCCCCACCTTTCCTCTTGCCTGATTTCTTGCGTTTGACATCAAAAATCTGCCTTCGCGCCCGCTAGGAATGCCTCGCCCCAGAATGTCTCTGGCGGCCCGGACTCCATGGCAGCGGAAGCCCGTGGCGCGGTGGTGATCTTTGCCGGGGAGATTGGCTGATCGTCCGCGCCGTTGTGCCCGTGCCGCGGGGCTTGAACCCGCTTTCGGCCAAGGCTATGGTAGCGGGCAACCTGTGAAACCTGGAGCAAAAGACATGGCAACCAGCAGTGTGGCAAGACAAAGCGGCGGGAATTTGCGGTGGGGCGTGATTGGGTTGGGTTGGTTCGGCGAAATCCATGCCGATGCGCTGGCTCAAATGCCGGGGATCGAACTGGCGGCCCTGTGTACGCGGCGGCCGCAACGTCTGGCCGAAGTGGCCGACCGTTACCACGTCCACCGGCGCTACGCCGATTACCGCGATCTGCTGGCCGATCCGGCGGTCGACGTCGTGAGCATCACCACCCACATTCAGGACCATCGCGATATTGCGATCGACGCGTTGCGGGCCGGGAAGCACGTCCTTTTGGAAAAACCGATGGCGCCGACGGCCGCGGATTGCGACGCCATTCTCGACGCCGCCCGATCGAGCAAGGGCCTGTTCATGGTCGGGCATATCTGCCGTTTCGATCCCCGCGCCGCGATGGCCAAGCAGGCGATCGACGAAGGACGGATCGGCCGAATCATCTCGATGCACGCCCGGCGGAATCTTTCCAAGGCGATCGGCAACGTCGTGTGCAACAGCATCTCGGCCTTGATGGGCGACGGCATCCACGACACGGACCTGATGCTTTGGTTCAGCGGCGCCCGCCCGGTGAGCGTTTACGCCCAAGAGGTGCATCCCGGTCAGGCGAAGTATCCCGAGGGCGGTTGGGCGATGATGCGACTGGACAACGGCGCGGTGGCCGTGGTGGAATCGGTATGGTATCTGCCGGAGACCACGCCCTACCAGATCGACGCCCGGATGGAGGTCATCGGCACGGATGGCGCGATCTACATCAACTGCGGGGAGGCGGGTTTGGCGATCCACGACTCGCAGGGCGTGCGCATGCCCGACACCATGTATTGGCCAGTCGTTTTCGGCGATCGGTTCGGAGTGCTGACGGCGGAACTGCGGTACTTTGCCGATTGCGTGTTGGCCGGGCGACCGCCCGAACGGATCACGCCCGAGGAATCGCGCGAGGCGGTCCGCGTCATGGCCGCGGCCGAGGAGTCGTCGCGCAGCGGCAAGCTGGTGATGTTGGCTTAAGGCGGCGAAGTTTCCAGAGGATTGGGCTGGGCTGGGCGCTGGACCCACCGCACCACGGCGGCCCGCCGCAGGATCGGTCCGTCGCTCCCGTAACGATAACCGCTGCGCACCGCTTCCTTGACCGTGTCGACTTTGGCGAAGTC
>Ga0209101_1001914_pt1:0-7500 | contig 14565 bp, 6 predicted proteins | sample ConPoolayeCmetaG_FD_185481 | JGI IMG/M metagenome (GOLD analysis project Ga0209101, IMG submission 185481) | Hot spring microbial mat communities from California, USA to study Microbial Dark Matter (Phase II) - Cone Pool mat layer C metaG... ... | reverse complement strand
CATCATGCCGCCCGTTTCGATCGCTGCCGCCATTGAGTACTGGCCGCGCATCAAGCATGATTTATCAGAGCCGCCACGTGAAAGAACATTAAAGTTATATTCCTCGAATATAATAGAATCTTAACTTAACGCTTATGGGCCGGCGGCCCGCTCACACGGCCGCCGTTGCCATTGCCGCTGGCGTGCGCGCGGATGAATTCCACCGACTGCACAAACATGCCGGAAGACCCGCAGCACGGGTCGTACACCCGCCCGCGGTACGGCTCGAGCATCTCGACCAGCAGTTTCACCACGCAGCGCGGTGTGTAAAACTCGCCGCCCTTCTTGGCCTCGGCGCTGACGAACTGCGAGAGAAAGTACTCATACACGCGGCCCAGCACGTCCTTGGCGCGGCTCGCCTCGTCGCCTACCTGGATGTTGCTGATGAGAACAATCAACTGGGCCAAGCGCTGCGTGCCGAGCGCGGGGCGGGTGTAGTCCTTGGGCAACACGCCATTCAAGGCCGGGTTGTCGCGCTCGATGGCGGCCATGGCATCGTCCACGAGCCGGCCAATCGTGGGCTGCCTGGCGTGCGCCTTCAGGTGCGCCCAGCGCGCCTCGGGCGGCACCCAGAAGATGTTGTTGGCGCGGTATTCTTCCGGGTCTTCGGGATCGGCGTTCTTCGCTTGCTCCGCAACGAGCTTCGCGTGGTGCTCCTCGAAGGCATCGGAAATGTACTTGAGGAAGATGAGCCCCAGGACGACGTGCTTATATTCAGCGGCGTCCATCGAACCGCGCAGCGCGTCGGCCATGCGCCACAGCTCGGTCTCGCAGCCCACGGTAGCGCCGTTGGATTGAGCTGCCTGAGTGTTATTCGTGCGTTTTGCCAAAGGTTACCTCACTAAACGGCCGGGCATCAGCATGATTCGGGGGTTATCGTTCAGCTGCGGGCAACAATCCGTCCAGTGCAGCGCTTTGTTGCGCAGTGTCCTTTCGCACGACATCCATCAACTTCTCCTCAAAAGTCTGCAGGTTACAAACAATCATTGAAAACAGCGATGAGAGCGCATCACAACGATTGACAGGCACATCTGTTAGCACTATGAACGAATGCACCGAATTGAGTCCAAGAAGGCGCGCAAATTTGGAATATTTGGCCACGTGCTGCTGGTAGTCACCAGACTTGGCTTCAATCCAGTAGATAAACGATCCTATTGCAGCCAAGATGTCGAGTTCAAAATCGTCGCCGTTAGGTAGAGTGATCTGGGGATTAATGAGATATTCAAATTTCAATTCTTCATTGACCTCTGAGCGAATCTGGGCATACACAGCTTTGGTTTTTTGGAGAATAAACCGCTCCAGCCACTGGCCGCTGAAGAAGCGCTGGGCCTTTGGTAGAGTCGTGGTCTTTGCCTTGATCAAGTACGAGGGTGACCGGAAGTACTGGTATTGCTCAAGGAACGCGACTTCGTAAAGCCGTGTGCAAAACTGGCATACAGAGCTGACGTCCTGTTGCGGGCGGCCCTTGAGGGTTGCGACGATCGGCATTCCAGTCTGCATGGCACGCTTGATCTTGCCTAGCAGTTCAGCGAGAGCATCGTAGCGTTCGCCCAGATACAGCGAGAGACTATCAATGACTTGGTCGGCTGCGTCATCAACGGGTCGAGTTGTGATACGGATGCCCTTGGAGTTGAGGAACTGCTCCAAGATTGAGGGAGACGAAGAACTGAGGTTCAGACAGCAGCTGTCCAGGACGTTCTCTTTAGTGTCAGCGCCACCCTGACAGGCATCGGCGTCCATCCGGCGTTGGTACGCCTGTCCTGCCAGTCGCTCCAGCGCAAGGGCGATCCGTTCAAGTAGAGTCTCGATTCTTTCGTTGTTCATGGTTCAATTTGCCCAACGCCCGGCGTCTGCAGCCCGGTGTGCGCCGCGGGCACGGTGTAGGCAGCACGCTGTTGTTGGCTCACTATTTCGGGCACATGTCATCATCAAGTTGCTGCAGCGGGTGTATCCCTTCCGCGTCACCAACTGCCGTCCGTGTGTCTGACGAGCGGCCTCCACCCCTGCTCAAAAAACTTGTTCCAAACATGCGTTCAGACATGGATGCCGCCGCAGAACGCCGCGTGTTTTGCTGGGCAATCAATCGATTGAGCGGCTCGTCGGTATCATCTGCCACAGAGGTTCCCGTCAAAACTTGATTATAAACTGAGGTGCGATTTCGCAATAGACGCTTGCTTGGTCACCTTTGAAATCCACATCCACAGACGCGCGCCGCGCTAGTTTCCTGTGAAATAGCAGCTCAGGTTTTTTGTCTACAAAGACGGCTATGGCTGTGATCTCCGGTGCGCTCTCCATGTCGCCAATAAATCGAAAGACTGTGCTCTTTGCAGGCATATCAATGTCAAACATCATGTTAATGTCGCGCAAGTCCTGATTCAATGCCTTGAGATGCTCGGTGGGGTTGAGTATTACGCTGTCGCCCTTGACCGTCAAGGCAATCGGACGATGCTTGCTCGCAAGATAGCTCTTTAGAGCATCCGCCGTACCCATCGGGATTGTGCACTTGATGACCATGACATCACCAAAGTCGCTCTTCGACATCACGACATCTGCCTTGTCGCCAAGATATCGTTTTGCGACTTTGGATGCTTTGAGCATACTGCCATCAGTGTCCTCCCCCACGGTGCTGAAGGTCACCCTAAGCGGCACTTCGACCACCGCCGTGCCCGCCTTCCGAATGTCCGATGTATAAAGCTCAAATTCCATTTTATCGGGGGTGCAGCCCGACAGGCCGGCCGCCAAGACAAAGCCAACCGCCATACAAACTGTCACCTTCGGCTTCATCTGTTCTCCCTCCTCTTAGGTTATGTTTGTGGATACTCCGCACCGCTCTTGCTGTAGTTATTTTCTCCTTTTACCAGTCTATAGTGTGCCTCGGCGCAAAAAATCACGTCTGCAAGATATTATATCCCTTTGCTGTAGCCTTGTCAACAGTTCGAACGCCCTAGATCCGGCGACTAGCTTTGGAGAGTGCTTGCCCCGCTCCGCGGGGCGGGAACGCAGTTCCCGCTTTCTTGAGCGGAAGCACAGCTTCCGCGGCGCACACTCGTTGCCCCCTATCTGTCAATGTATCGAACTGTATCATATTGCTGGATCAGCTTTTATGATTTGTTTCTGCTCTAGTCGCCTGATTTGATCTTGCGACTAGCAACATAGGACTGGAGGGGCAGCAGCCTCGCTGCGCTTGTGCCACGCGCGCACAAGGCGGCCGGGCCGGCGACCCTCCGTAATGATTCCCATACCAATGATGGAAGGGGCAACGGCCTCGTTGCCCTTGAGCCCTGCAGCCATCAGGCCGCCGTGGCCGGCGGTCTTCCCCAGTCGCCGGATCTGGGATACACACAGATACGGCACCGTTCCGCGCATTCGCCGCCAGAACCACAATCTCTATCTGCATGCATCTGCGTTTATCTTAGTTCCTTCCTTTGAAATCAGTTGTGTCAAAACCCGTTATGTCACACTGAACCGCAAGGCATTGATTACCAACTACTTACAGCATACCTTAAAACGGTGAAGCACAGGCACATGTGGGAGTTTGTAAGTTATTGTGAGGCGGAAGGGGTCAGGCGTTAACATATGAGGCGGAAGGGGTCAGGCGTTAACATATAACAATTAAGGATCGATGCAACGGCAGGGAGGCCGGTTCACGATCACTGGCAGCATAGTTGTATCGCATTGCTTTGGTTGCTGCCCGGTGTGACGGAGGCGGAAGGTGTGAGGCGGAAGGGGTCAGGCGTTAACATATAACAATTATGATCGGCGCGGCGGCAGGGAGGCCGGTTCACGATCACTGGCAGCATGGTTGTATCGCATTGCTTTGGTTGCTGTCTGCTGTGGCGTCCGTGCCGTCGTTAATAATGATTCTCTGACAAAGGCGCGCAGGCAAAAAGTTCACAGGCCGGTGGTGTAGTGCGAGCGTTGGGCGGTGTGTGTGCGTGTGGTATTGAGGGCGGGGCCGCCGCTGCTCAATCAGCATTTTATGTCGTTTGCAAGCGGCATAGATTGCCGGTTGAAAAGGGCGGGAGGCAGCGGCACCTTAAGGCAGAAGGTTTGGCACGTGGCGTGTCGCTGGTTGTTGTTTAAGCGGCAGGTGGCGCGGCTGGCGAGAGGATTTACATGCGCAAGAAGCGAGACCAGCCGGAGCGGGCGGGCTTGTTGGTCGTCGCGCCGTCAGCGCTCCACGTTGGTGTACCGCGCAGCGTGCGCAATTCTTCTTGTACGACGAGCGCTTGGCGCAAGTGAAACGGCATACGGGCCAGCTCGCCTTCATCGTAGATGCTGTTGAGCGAGTTGGGCTGATAGAGCGAGGTGAGGCCGGCCTGGCTGCGCTCGATGTCGCGCCAGTGTTTGACGTAGGCGCAATAGCGTTCATAGGCGTGATTGATTTGGTTGGTGGACATCTGCAGGACCCGGGCAACCGCGGCGGCAGCAGTGTGTTCAGTCATGGCAGGTGAGCGCGCCACAAGGTGGCGAGTGGCGAGGATTTTTTCGAGGACTTGGTAGATATGATGGGTACGAGTGACATTCAGCTTGCGCCAGCCTGCGTTGACCCATGAAAAGGCGGCGAAAGCGGTTTGGTTGCTGCCATACGGCGCCCATACTACCAGCGAACGGGACAAGTTCATACGCGGTTTGACCCATTGCAACCCGCGCAAATTTGTGCCGGTGCGTTCGCTGTAATAATACACATCGTTCTCTGGCGGACCCACCGGTATACCGCGCCGGGCATAGCTGGACTTGCCCTGCATGTCAGAAAACGAGATCAAGACATCCACACCGTCAATCATCGCGCGGATCAGATGGCGGCGTGTGGTATAGGTGTAAGAGGTACCGCTTTGTGGATTGGGAGTGGTCTCCTCTTGGCACAGAAAGGCGTCGTGAACGATGGAATTGCTGGCAGGCACGGCGGCGACGCAGCGCAGGAACACGGCCGTACTGCTGGGCTCGTCTTCAGTATAGCGCAAGGAACAAGGTAAGACGGAGTAATCCGGAATGTTCGTGCTGTAGCTGAACACAATGCACGAGTGAAACGGCATTTCAAGCGCACTGAGGGTGGCCGCGCCCGACGAGCTCCAGCGTGTCCGGAGTTTCCATGGCACTCCATGGTTTGTGGAATTTTGTGCGAAGGATACCAGAGCGCGGAGGCACGCGGTCTGCAGACTGCCTGTGCCCTGCAGCAGCACGGAGCTGAGATGATCAATCGCTTTTTCCACCGCGTCTGGCATGGGCACAAAATCAATGTCACTGCTATCTTGATCAAGCACAGCGTCGTGAAGCGCAAGAGTGTTTGTAAGCGCATGGTCATCAGAGGCCAGCAGCGGGTGCGTGCAGAACAGCAGTGTGTACGCTGCGAGAGGAACAAAGTTTTGAAACAGTATCTTCATGTTATTCCCAGCGTGCGCGCAGGGCATCTTCCGCCGCGCGCGTGAAAACTTCGCCATGCTCGAGCAAGGCGCCGGCGCCCGGGCAGATGCGCTCAACATCTTCCACGGCCGTCAGGGGCATGTCCACGGCATGTGGATAAATGACCGTTTTGCCGGGGAAGCGCGCCTGCATAACGCCAACGATGCCTTCTTTCAGCGCGCGCATGCCGCCAATCGCGCCCAGGGCGTACACTGGCTCAAGCCGGCGTGCTTCCGTCATGGCCAGTGTATGGCGGATATCTTCCATGCGCGAGCCACTCGAGGCGATGTAGCGGTGGCCGGCGCTGACGATTGCCCCCATGTCGATCGAAGCCTCGTTGCCCGCCGGAATGCCCGCAAACACGTTCATCACGCCGTCATCGGCGAGCAGCGCATCGGCCTCACTGACAACGGCGGGGACGGGCACCAGCATGACAATATCATCAAAGCCGCGCGGCGCTTCTGCGCGCAGCGCCGCATGAAACGCCGCGTTGTCAGCGAATGTTTTGGGATTCAGCATCACCAGCCGTACGCCGCGCGCGGCGGCCTTGTGTTGCAAGCGCGCCGCCAGTCTGCCCAGGCGCGTGTCATCAAGATCACTCACGACAATCGTGCGGGGGCCATTTGGGTCTTCCACGGCACGCTGCACATGCATTTGCCCCATCGCGCCCGCGCCGCCGGGGAACCACGTTACGCCGCCGTGTTTCAGCGTCGTGCGCGCATTGCGCAGATAGGCTGTGCTGAGATCGTTCTCGCATGTGCCTACGTAGCGCCAGTAATGATAATGAATGCGGCCGATGTCCACCGGAAGCGGCAACGAACGGTATTGGCCAGCCAGACAGAATACGCCGTTGCGCGCAAGCTGGCGCGCATAGGCCGTCAGTGCAGTGGGTTCATGTGCACCCACGACAATCACATCATCGGCCAATTCGTCACTGATGGTTTCGTGCAGGGTGGCGCCCCATGTTGGGGCAGTGCGCAGCAGCTCGTCGCGCAAGGGGCCGGCAACGTTTTGCAGAATGACGCGAGCGGGGCGTGCTGGGCCGTGCGCCAGCGCGCCAAGCGTCTGCCGCGCGGGTGTGCCGTCGCCAATCACGCGCAGCAGGCCGCCGTCTTTCAATGTCGTGCGAATGGGAATGCGGTAGGCGGCGATGACGCATGTCCAGGGCTCGATCAGCGCCGCTTCCGCTGCGCTCAGATTGTCTGAGATCGGCAGCAGGTAGCTGCCTTCGTCGCCGTTGAGAATCATCTGATTCATCACACTGTATTGCGCCATGCCGCCTTGGATCGCGTAGCCGTACGCGATGTTGACACCCTTGTAATAAATGTCCGCTTGAATGATATAGCGCTGGCCGATCGTGTATTGGCCTTGCATGTTGGCGCCGACACCAACAACTTTCAGCACTGCTTCATGGCCGGGAATGAGGGGCTCGCGCTTGAGGTCTTTGACGATCACGCGTGGGTGCTGTTCGCCGGCCTTGATAAGTTTCACGTCCGAAAAACACAAGCCGATCGCCTCAACTTTCATCAAGAGTTCATCCGGTCCGTACGACGGCACGGGCACCACGCTGGGCTGGTCGTGCTCGCCAAAGTTCTCCATCCCGGCGCCGAACAGCCGCCACGCCAGCATGGTTGGGGGTACAGTGTTAGTAGTCATTTGTATGGTGCAATAGTGTTATATTAAACCTGCGAGTATGATAGCGTTTCAGACAAGACTTGTCAAATGAATGACCGCGTTACAGATCCGGCGACTAGCGGCACAGGACTGGAGGGGCAACGGCCTCGTTGCCCTCATGCTACGCGCGCATAAGGCCGCCGGGGCCGACGGCCCTCCGCAAGAATGGAGGTTCTGCGGGAAATGAGGCCGCCGGGGCCGGCGGCCCTCCACGAGAATGGAGCTCTTGCGGGAAATGAGGCCGCCGGGGCCGGCGGCCCTCCACAAGAATGAAGCTCTTGCGGGAAATGAGGCCGCCGGGGCCGGCGGCCCTCCACAAGAATGGAGCTCTTGCGGGAAATGAGGCCGCCGGGGCCGGCGGCCCTCCACAAGAATGGAGCTCTT
>Ga0209101_1001913_pt1 | contig 14578 bp, 7 predicted proteins | sample ConPoolayeCmetaG_FD_185481 | JGI IMG/M metagenome (GOLD analysis project Ga0209101, IMG submission 185481) | Hot spring microbial mat communities from California, USA to study Microbial Dark Matter (Phase II) - Cone Pool mat layer C metaG... ... | reverse complement strand
CAGCGAGAAGCCCCGTGAACGGGGCTTAAGGTTCGCCACGGGATGGAAACCGCGACCCGGCGTCAAACGCCGGGCCGAAGACCGCCTGCGGCGGGGAAGGCCCGTCAACGGGCCTTTATGCTCCGCACGCGTTGAAATGAGACGTTTCTCGAATAAGAGGACTCATATTCGGCCGCGCGGAGTATAAACTAGCGGGCGCGGGTTGGTCCCTGCCCCTGGCGGACCTGGGGCGGAAATCCTACAATCCGGGGCGAAGCAAGGTTCAAACCCAGGACTTTCTCTTAGGAGACCTAACGGTGATGACGTTCATCATGTTCGGCAAGTACACCATGGATGGGCTTAAGGGCATGAGCGCCGAGCGGACCAGCAACGCCGTCGAGGTCATTAAGCAGTGCGGCGGGCAGGTCGAGGGGATGTTTGCGACCCTCGGAGAGCACGACCTCGTGTTCATCCTTTCCTTCCCCTCCCTTGAAGACGCCATGAAGTGCTCGGTTGTCCTCACCCGGATGACCGGCATCGTCTTCACCACCGCGCCGGCCGTGTCGGTCAAGCAGTTCGATCAGATGATGGCCGGAACGTGATCGCGGCGCGGCCCGGTTAGCGGCAAACGGCAGGCTGTGGTCCTTGCCGAGGACGTGGTTGCGCGCGGTCTTTTCCAGCGTCGGCGGGAAGATTCCATGAACGATTTGGCCTACAAACCGAACTTTCGCGAAGTCATCCAGCGCCTGCGGCTGCTTCAATCCCGTCAGGCGATGGATCGGATTTTCGCCTCCGTCAACGTCCCTTCGGCTGTGCTGGAGCAGTTTGCCCGGCAATATGGCGAAGGGTTCTGCGACTATCCCGACCCCCGCGAACGGGCCGCCTTTTGGGACCAGTTCCTCGCCGAGCGGGCGGCGATCGAGGACGATTCGCTCCCTTGCGCCTATTTGAGCGAGATGGACCAGGGCCTTTACGGCGGCCTGTTGGGCGGTGAGGTGCAGTTCATGGCCCATCCCGAGAACGGCTGGATTTCCTCGATGGTCGCCCCGCTCTTGCGGGATTGGTCCGAATTCGATCGGCTACGCCTCGATCCCGGCCATGAGTGGTTTGCTCGTTATCGGGAGCAGCTTCGCGTTTTCGTCGAGGCCGCGCGGGGCAAGTTCGCCATAAGCCATTTCATTCTCATCGACGGGTTGAACTTTGTTTTCGAGCTTTTGGGCGCGACGGAGACCTACCTGAGTCTGGCGGAACGGCCGGAGATGGTTCGCCGGGCGATTGACCTGGCCTTCGAGTTGAATGTGGCCGTGCAACAGACGTTTTTCGAATACGTGCCCTTGATCGAAGGCGGCACGGCCAGCAACATGGCCCAATGGATTCCCGGGCGGATCGTCTCGGAAAGCGTGGACCCGTTCCACATGACTTCGGTCGAATACTTCGAAACCTGGGGCCGCGAGCCGGTGCAGCGGATTTTCGACCGCTTCGACGGGGGCGTGGTGCACATCCACGGCAACGGGCGGCACTTGCTGGAAGCGGTTTGCACGCTCCGCCGCCTGCACGCCATCTACCTCGGCGACGACAAGGGGTTCCCCGAGGCGTTCGACATCCTTCCCCAACTCCGCGCCCGGACCGGCGACATCCCCCTCGTCCTGGCCGTGGACTATCCACGGTTCCTGGAAAAGCTGAATCGTCACGAACTGGTCGGCGGCGTCTTCTACAAAGTCAGCGGGGCGCCAGACGCGGCGGCGGCGAACCGGTTGATGGAAAAAGTCCGCGCGTATCGCGCGGGCTGAGACGCCTTGCCGCTTCGCGCGGGACGGTTTTTCGTGCGTCCCCTCTCCCGCCTGCGGGAGAGGGGACGGATGAGACTTAAAAACCATCTCAAAAGCTCCCCTCTCCCGCCTGCGGGAGAGGGGCCGGGGGTGAGGGCCTTGTGGGCCAGATCGCAAAAATGACTGCTTTTTAGCCTCCCGCCCTCACCCTAGCCCTCTCCCGGAGGGAGAGGGAACTAGGGCAAGTGCTCTTTTAAGATCGTTTCTTAGTCGCTAGGCGATCGCCGGGAAAACCTTGCGAATGGCCTTGATGATGTCGTTGACGTCCTCGTCGGTGAAATTCGGGTCCATCATCACGCCGGCGGCCCGCTCGAGAATGTCGATCGTGCGGGGGCAGGATTCGCGGCCATAGCGGATGGCCTTGCCCTCGGGGCTTTGGAACGACGGCCAGGCGGGATGGACGGTGGATTTGTTTTCGATCCGGGGATCGGCGGGCAGGATCACCGACCCGCCGGGACCGTGGACCGGCACGCCCTCGGCCGCCATCGCTCGTTGAAACTTCACCCGCCGCGACCTCGTGCCCAGGTCGAGGAAGACCACCGAGCCCAAATCGCCGTCGGGATCGTAGGACTTGCGGAGTTTCAGGCCGGGGAGATCGGCGATGGCCTCGCGGACCTTTCGGGCATTGGCGCGGAGCCGCGAACAGATCGTCTCGAGTTTCTGCAATTGTCCCTTGAGGACCGCGCCGGTGAACTCGTTCATGCGGAAATTGCAGGCGGCGAATCCCGCCAGCAGGCCGCCCTTGAACTCCTCGGTGTACGGCGAGCGGAGCGATCCCACGTCGTGGAAGCGGACGGCCCGCTCGAACAGCTTCGGATCGCTGGTGACCACGGCCCCGCCCTCGCCCGACGTGATCGTCTTGCTGAGTTGGAAGCTGTTGATCCCCATGTCGCCGAGGGTGCCGACGTACTTGCCCTTGTATTTCCCGCCCGCGCACTGGGCGCAATCCTCCAGCACCCGAATTTTGTGTTTCCGGGCAATTTCCAGGATCGCGTCCATGTTGGCCACGCCGCCTTGGAGATGGGACGGGACGATGACCTTGGTTCGCGGCGTGATTTTCGCTTCCAGCTCGTTGGGGTCCATGGAGAACGATTCGTCGATCTCGACGAAGACCGGCAAGGCGCCGGACAGCACGACGGCGTCGTAGTCGGCATACCAGGTCCAGGCGGGGAGGATCACTTCGTCGCCCGGCCCGACCTCCAGGGCCGCCATCGCCGTGTACAGCGCGGTCGTGCCCGAGGTCACCGCGATGGCGTGCTTGGCGCCGATGTGGGCGGCGTAGGCCTTCTCGAATTGGAGCACCTTGGATTGCCCGCCCCACCAGCGGAACGGATACCGCGATTCCAGTACGTCGAGCAATTCCTTTTTCTCGACCTCGTCGTAGAACTGCGGTCCGAACGGACGCGAGTGCAGCGGATTGGCCCGCACCGGCTTGCCTCCGTCGATGGCAAGTTTCTCCTGGGCCTCTTTGCCGGAAGACGTCGCGGCGTCAGGCCCGGCAAGAACGGACGCGGCGCCCAATGCGCCGACGGCTTGAAGGAATTCACGGCGATTGGCCACGGTTGGGGGCATGGTTGTTCCTCCTCTCAAACAATGGAAGGTTCTTCGGTTAGGCGGGAAGTTCGCGAACCACCTCAAGGTCTGCCGGCAGCCAACGCTCTGCCTGGCGATGGGCGGGAAATCGTGGTCGTGTGTCGTTGATTGGCGACCAAGACTGTACTCCGCCGGTTTCAGGGCTGAAGCGCCTCCGAAACGGCCGGGACGTCCATCCCCGATCGCCATTCTAGTACACCCTCCCGCCAATCCACAAGCAGCCCAACCCCCTCATCCCCCGTTCACCATGCCTGCAACGCAATCGGCGGCCGGTCGTCCGTGGTTCCCCCGAGGATAATAAGCTCTGCCGCTCAACGAACCAAGGCCGGCGGTTGACACGACCAGGCCGAACCTGACAATAGGCGTGTGGATTCGCGAATCACGGTCGCGGATCGGTGTCCCACGGCGAAGATAACGAGGAGAACGAACATGCGACTGACGCGACGCAATTTTCTCTCCGCCTCGGCGGCGGCGGGCCTGGCCTGGGCCGCGCCGGCGGTCCACGCGGCCCCGCAGGGCAAGATCTACAAGACCGCGATCATCGGCAGCGGCTGGTGGGGGATGAACATCCTTCGCGAGGCGATTCGGGCCGGGCAGTCGAAGGTGGTCGCGATGTGCGACGTGGACCAGCGGCAGTTGAATCCCGCCGTCGCCGAAGTCGAGAAAATGAGTGGGCAAACGCCGAAGAAATACGTCGATTACCGCGACCTGTTGGACAAGGAAAGACCCGAGATCGTCATCGTCGCCACGCCCGACCATTGGCACGCCCTGCAAACCATCGCCGCCGTGCGCGCCGGGGCCCACGTCTATGTCGAGAAGCCGATCAGCCACACGATCAAGGAGGGTCGGGCGATGGTCAACGCGGCGAGGGCGGCCGATCGCGTGGTTCAGGTCGGCACGCACCGCCGCGTTTCGCCCCACAACGTGGCCGGGCGAGAGTTTATTCGTTCGGGCAAGCTGGGCAAGATCGGGATGGCGCGGGCATTTGTTCATTATGGCGGCGGGCCGGAGAAGCCGCGAAAAAACGTCGAACCGCCCAAGGAACTGAACTGGGATTTATGGTGCGGCCCCGCCCCCATGCGACCGTTCAACGGCGATCCCGCCAACCCTTGGTCCGGCGGCATCCATCCCCGCGGCTTCCGCATGTATCTCGATTACGCCAACGGCACGCTGGGCGACTGGGGCATCCACTGGATGGATCAGATCCTCTGGATCACCGGCGCCAAGTGGCCGAAGAAGGTCTTCTCCACCGGCGGACGGCCGATCAAAGGCCCCCCAGTCCTCACGCCAGAGGAACAGACCAGCGACGCTCCGGACCACCAGGTGGCCGTGCTCGAGTTCGACGGGTTCACGGTTTCCTGGGAGCATCGGCAGTTCGCGGGCAACAACGCCGAGAAGGGGGAATCGGTTGGTTGCTACTTCTATGGCACGGAAGGGACGTTCCACATGGGCTGGCAGCAAGGCGCGGTGTTTTATCCCGTCGACTCGCGCAAGGCCCCGATCCGTTTCGAGCCCCAATTGCACAAACCGGACGATCAGAACATCAAGGAGCTTTGGGCCGATTTCCTCCAGGCGATCGAAACGAAGCGCCGCCCGGTGAGCGACATCGAGGAAGTCCACTATTCGACCAATTGCAGCCTCTTGGGCATGCTCTCGTTCAAACTCGGCCGCAGCGTCGTTTGGGATGGAGAGAAGGAAGAGGTCGTTGGCGACCCCGAGGCCAACAAGCTGCTCCGCCGAGAATATCGCGGAGAGTGGAAATATCCAGAATAATCGCTCCGGGATCGCTGGCGTCCATGGTTGCCGGCGGTGGCTGCTCAGGCTTCATGGATCGCGAAGCAAAGCCGGATCTGGCACGCGCCGGCAATACTCAGATAGGCCCACGGGTTGCATAAGCCCACGGGTTACACAAGCCCACGGGTTGCAACCCGTGGGCTTGTTTCGTGATGAATCTGTCGTGTGCGGCGGTGAAAGAGGAATCCATTTCAAGCGGAAGAGGAATCCATTTCAAGCAAGTTGCAACCCGTGGGCTTGTTTCGTGATGAATCTGTCGTGTGCGGCGGTGAAAGAGGAATCCATTTCAAGCGGAAGAGAAATCCATTTCAAGCAAGTTGCAACCCGTGGGCTTGTTTCGTGATGAATCTGTCGTGTGCGGCGGTGAAAGAGAAATCCATTTCAAGCGGAAGAGAAATCCATTTCAAGCAAGTTGCAACCCGTGGGCTTGTTTGGTGATGAATCTATCGTGTGCGGCGGTGAAAGAGAAATCCATTTCAAGCGGAAGAGAAATCCATTTCAAGCAAGTTGCAACCCGTGGGCTTGTTTGGTGATGAATCTATCGTGTCCCAGTTCCTCAGCAAGGCCGCCGCATTTTCGCCCGTGCGTGGATTTTGAGCGACTGACGCCAGTTACTGTTTGCGGGCTTCACCGGTCATGGGCACGAACATCACCGGGGCGACGCTCTTGCGTTCGACCTGGCCGTCCTTCTTTTTCTCGATGACCACGAGGTCCTGGGGGTAGCTGCCCACCGGCAACACGAGTCGCCCACCGAGGGCCAACTGGTCCACTAGCGGCTGGGGCACGTGGTCCGGCGCGGCGGCCACGATGATCAGATCGAAGGGGGCGTGCTCGGGCCAGCCGCGGTACCCATCCCCCGCACGGACGGTAATGTTCTTGTAACCAAGCCGCTCCAGACGCCGTCGCGCCTCGTTGGCCAGCGGCTCGACGATCTCGATACTGTAAACCTCCTTGCACAGTTCGGCCAGGATCGCCGCCTGATAGCCCGATCCGGTGCCGATGTCCAACGCCTTTGCGTCGGGCCGAGGCCGGGCCAGTTGCGTCATCAAGGCCACGATGTATGGCTGAGAGATCGTTTGACCGTGGCCGATCGGCAAGGGGTGATCGTCATAAGCCTGGTGGTCGAGGTCGTCGGGAACGAATTCGTGGCGCGGCACGCGTCCCATCACCTCCAGGACCTTGACATCGGTGATGTCGCGCGAGCGAAGCTGCCGCTCGACCATCCGCCGCCGAGCTTCCTTGAATTTTTCCGGCTCGATTCTTGGCGTCTCGGGTTTCGCGGCGGGAACCGAGTCCGCCGCCGAAGCGACGTCCGCCGACGGTCCCGCCTCTGATCCTCCCGAAGGCCACACACCCCACTCCTTGCCAAGCCACCCCAGAATGAAGGCCACCCCAATCAAGCCCGCCGAGACCAGCGTAAGGATCCGCTTCGAATGCAACACTCGCATGGTTCTGCCCCCCCCCGCGGAAAGCGAAATCGCATTCGCCATTTTAGCCTTTCGCCGTGCTTCCCAACAACAAGGCGGCGCCTGCGATCCAGCCATCGATCCGCGACAAAGCAGGCCCGGCCCCCGCCTTGCATCGCCGTGGCCGGAAGATAGGATGGACAACAGCGGTCGCTTGATCACTCCCCCATCTTGACAGCACCCCACGATGGCTTACGGCGACGAAAACACGGCGCCCTTGGCGGAAGGGATCGGGATTCCCCGCCTGGGCCTCGGCACGTGGAAGATCCCCGAGTCGCTCGCGCCGGATTTGATTCGCGAGGCGGTTCGCGTCGGTTGGCGGCATTTCGATTGTGCCTGCGATTACGGCAACGAGCCGGCGGTGGGCGCGGGCCTGGCGATGGCCTTGGCGGACGGCCTTTGCCGTCGCGACGAGCTTTGGATCACGTCCAAGCTGTGGAACACCTACCACGAACCAAAGCATGTGCGAGCGGCGTGCGAACGTTCGCTTTGCGACCTGAGACTGGACTGGCTCGATCTGTACCTGATCCACTTCCCGATCAGTCTGGCGTTTGTGCCCTTCGACGCGCGTTATCCCCCAGGTTGGTTTTATGATCCCCAAGCCGCTTTTCCGGCCATGAAACCGATCCGCGTGCCGCTGGCCGAGACGTGGGGCGCGATGGAGGAGCTGGTTCGGGCGGGGCTTGTGAGACGGGTCGGCGTGTGCAACATGGGGACATCGCTGCTGAGGGATTTGCTTTCCTATGCGGCGATCCGTCCCGCCGTGCTCCAGGTCGAAATGCACCCCTATCTTACCCAGGAACGGTTGCTGCGCTACTGCCGCGAGGAGGGCATCGCCGTCACGGCTTTTTCTCCGTTCGGCGCCGATTCCTACTTTCCGCTGGGAATGGCAAAGCCCGGCGAATCCTTGCTCCGCGACCCGGTCGTAACCGCCCTGGCCGAGCACCACGGCCGCACGCCCGCGCAGGTTCTCCTCCGATGGGCGGTCCAACGGGGGACGGTTGCCATCCCCAAGACGCAGCGGCCGGAGCGGTTGAGAGAGAACCTGGCTATCTTCGATTTCTCGCTTGGCGAGGAAGAGATGCAAAGCCTCTCGGCGCTGAATCGCAATCGTCGTTTCAATGATCCCGGCGAGTTTTGCGAAAAGGCATTCAACACTTTCTATCCGATCTTCGACTGAGGCCGTTTCTGGGCCGAATGTGGGGATCGTTCCGGTTTGGCGAGGCATGAGGTCGCCGGAATCCGGCCGTTCCACCCGAGAGAAGGGTACCGCTATTTTCAGAATCTGGACAAGATGAAAGGAACGAGGCCCCCAACGGAACAGGGTCAGGCGCTCTTGCGCGATTTTGGCTTGCCGCGTTTCGAGCGGCTGGCCGCGGGTCGCTCTGCCTAAAATTTCGGGCCTCGGAAGGGCAACTTGGGTCCTCTTTTCTTTGGGCAGGGATCATGATGCGAAAAAGCTTCTGGAAACGCCTCCGCAAGGTGGCTCAGGCGCGCCGCAATTCGGAATCGGTTCGCAAGCACCGTTTTTGCCGCGTGGAATCGCTGGAATCGCGACAGCTCTTGGCGGTCACGCTCCCGGCCATCGCCGATCAAACGGTGTTGGCCGGCGCCCCGCTCCACTTGGCGCTCAACGGCAGTTCGAGCGTGGGCAACCCGGTGGCCTACACGGTCTCGACCAGCAATCCTTCCCTGCTGACGGCCACCGTGCCGACCGGCAATCCCAGCCTGAAAATCTCGGTCAGCAGCCCGGCCAACGCGATCCAGGGCGACATGGTCTTCCAGTTGTTCGAGGACATCGTCCCGGAAACCGTCACCCAGATCACGACCCTCGCCGACAACGGCTTCTACAACGGCCTGATTTTCCACCGCGTGATCAAGGATTTCATGGTCCAGGGCGGCGATCCGCTGGGCACGGGAACCGGCGGTCCCGGTTACCAGTTCGACGACGAATTCGATCCCCATCTCCAGTTCACCAGCGCCGGCATTCTGGCGATGGCCAACAGCGGCGCGGACACGAACGGGTCGCAATTCTTCATCACCACCGTGCCTACCCGGTGGCTCGACTTCAACCACACCATCTTCGGGTTCCTTACCCAGGGCAGGAATGTTCTCACGCAGATCGAGAACGTGCCCACCAACATCAACGACCGGCCGCTGAACGACGTGGTGATGACCTCGGTGTCGACCATCACCGACACGCGGAACGGCGTGCTGCGGCTGGCGGCGCCGCACGGGACGACCGGTTCGGCCACCGTGACCGTCACGGCCAGGGACACCGTGACCAATGAAACCGCCGTCCGGACCTTCCAGGTGACCGTCCAAGCGGACCCGACCAACAATACTCCGTTCATTTGGGGAACGATCGACCCGCAGTTCACGACGGTCAACACGCCCGTCACCTTCGACATCCCCGGCCACGACGTGGAAGGCGATCCGATCTTCTATTCTGGCAGCGTTTTGTCGGGCGGGGGCACATTGAATGTGAACAGCAGCACGGGCGAGGCGACGTTCACGCCGCCCGCCGGAGCAACCGGTTTGTTCAAGGTGGTCGTCAACGTGGGGGCTTCCAGCACGTCGTCGGGCGCCGCGCTGGATAGCCAGACCGTTTCGATTTACGTGGCCAACGCCACGGGCAATACCCCGCCGGTCCTCACGGCGGCCAATCCCTCGCTCGGCCGCACCCCGGCCAACGCCGCCAAGACGTTCGAGTTGAACGACTCGTTCATCAACAAGGGGCCGGGCACCACCCTCATCGTGGATCCCGATGAAGAGTCGCTGGATCCCGGCATTGCCCTGATCGGCACGACCGGGACCGGCGTCTGGGAATACTCGATCAACGACGGCGCCACCTTCCAGCCGGTCGGCACGGTCTCCGCGACCTCCGCGCTGCTGCTGTCCGATACCGCCCAGTTGCGGTTCACGCCCAGCGGCGTGGCCGGAGGCACGGCCACGATCACCTACCGCGGCTGGGACATGACCAGCGGGGCTGAAGGGGCAAAAGTCGATCCCACCACCGGCGGCGCCAACTCGGCCTTCAGCTCGGCCACCGACACCGCCACGCTGACGATCCTTTCGACCAACAATGCCCCGGTTCTCGCCCCGGCCAATCCCACGCTGGGCAGCACCGACGAGGATACGGCCAAGACCATCGACTTGACATCGTTCATCAACAACGGAGCGGGCACCACCACGATCACCGACGCCGATACGGGCGCGGTGCTCGGCGGCATCGCCGTGGTCGGGACGGCGGGGCGCGGCACGTGGGCCTATTCGACCGACGGGACGACGTTCACCTCCATGGGCACGGTCTCGGCAAGCTCCGCGCTCCTCTTGCCCAGGACCGCCAAGATCCGCTACACCCCCGACAACGCCAACGGCGAGACGGCCACCATCACTTATCGCGCCTGGGACGCCACCAGCGGCATGGCGGGCGGGCGCGTCAATTTGAGCGGCGCCGGGGCCGCCGGCGGCTCCACCGCGTTCAGCTCGCAGACCGACACCGCCAGCCTCAGCGTTTCGTCGCTGAACGACGCGCCGGTCCTCGTTCCGGCCAATCCCTCGCTGGGCGGGGCCCTCCAGGGGCAGGCCAAGACGATCAGCTTGACTGGCACGTTCATCAACAACGGAGCGGGAACCACGACGATCACCGACGTCGATACGGGCGCGACGATCGGGGGAATCGCCCTGGTCGGCGTGGTCGGCCCAGGCGTCTGGGAATACTCGCTCGATGGAACGACCTTCAGCCCCGTGGGCGCCGTGGCTTCCACGTCCGCGCTTTTGTTGCCCAAGACGGCTCAACTGCGATACACCCCCAGCGCGGCGGTCAGCGAAAATGCGTCGATTACCTATCGGGCGTGGGACACGACCACGGGGACCGCCGGCAGCAAGGTCGATACGAGCGCCAACGGCGGAACCACGGCCTTCAGCGCCGCCACGGACACGGCCTCGCTTTCGGTCGGCACGGCCAGCATTTCGGGTTACGTCTATGTCGACAACAACAACGATGGCCTGCGGACGATCAACGGCGGCACGCATTTCGGCCTGCCCGGCGTCGTGATCAAGCTCTTCCGCAAGGACTCTGGCGGCAACTGGACGGAGGTGGCGGGCAAGTCGCCGATCATGACCGGCGCCGACGGGTCTTATCGTTTCGAGGGTTTGGAACCCGCGATTTACCGCGTCGAGCAGGTCCAACCGGCCGATTTCCTCGACGGCAAGGACACGCTGGGGCAGGTAGGCGGCGTCGCCTACGGAACGGCGGGCAACGATTACTTCGAGCTGGAATGCTTGGCCGACCAGAACTACACCGAATACAACTTCGGCGAGCGCGGCCTCGTGCCCGGCAAAATCTCGCTGCGATCCTTCCTGGCCTCCGCGCCTCCGGCCTCCGAAGCCATCGCCCGATTGAATTCTGCGCCGACGGTCGATCTGTCGAAGGCGCTGCCCGGCACTGGCCGCACCACGAGCTATTCGGCGGGCGGCGCGGCCGTGGCCATCGCCGCCGCGGACGCCGAAGTCCGCGACGCCAACAGCCCCATGTTGGCCTCGATGACGATCACGATCGGCAACCGCCTCGACGGCGATTCCGAAACGCTCGCCATCAACACCGCCGGCACGTCGCTCACGTCGAGCTTCGCCAATGGCGTGCTGACGGTCCGTGGGGTGGCCAGCCCAGCGGTTTATGAACAGGCGCTCAAAACGGTTCGATACAGCAATTCGGCCGCCTCGGCCCAACCAGGAGACCGCTTGATCTCCGTCGTGGTCAACGACGGCATCTCCGATAGCGAGGCCGCCGTGGCCAAAGTAACGGTCACGGCGGACGTGACCCCTCCCAGCGGCTACACGATCGCCGTCGGCGACAGCATGGTCAACGCCACCGAGGCGGCCTCGACCAGCTTCACCTTCGCCGGCGCGGAAGTCGGGGCGACCTACAACTACACCGTCACCTCCAGCGGCGGCGGCACTCCGGTCACCGGAAGCGGCACGATCACCTCGGCGACTCAGCAGGTGACCGGGATCAACGTCTCCACGCTGCCCGACGGGACGCTGACCTACAGCGTGACCCTCCGCGACGCGGCGGGCAACACCGGCGCGGCGGCCACGGCCACCGCCACCTTGGACAAGACCGCCCCGAGCGGCTACACGATCGCCGTCGGCGACAGCCTGGTCAACGCCACCGAGGCGGCCTCGACCAGCTTCACCTTCGCCGGCGCGGAAGTCGGGGCGACCTACAACTACACCGTCACCTCCAGCGGCGGCGGCACTCCCGTCACCGGAAGCGGAACGATCGCCTCGGCGACCCAGCAGGTGACCGGGATCAACGTCTCCACGCTGCCCGACGGGACGCTGACCTACAGCGTGACGCTACGCGACGCGGCGGGCAACACCGGCACGGCGGCCACGGCCACCGCCACCTTGGACAAGACCGCCCCGAGCGGCTACACGATCACGGCCGACGACGGCCTGATCAACGCCACCGAGGCGGCCTCGACCAGCTTCACCTTCGCCGGCGCGGAAGTCGGGGCGACCTACAACTACACCGTCATTTCTAGCGGCGGCGGCACTCCCGTCACCGGAAGCGGAACGATCGCCTCGGCGACCCAACAGGTGACCGGGATCAACGTCTCCACGCTGCCCGACGGGACGCTGACCTACAGCGTGACGCTACGCGACGCGGCGGGCAACACCGGCACGGCGGCCACGGCCACCGCCACCTTGGACAAGTCCGCGCCCACAGCGGCAATTACGCCGAACGGGAGTGCGGTCAGCACGGCTCCCATTGTTTTCACACTGACGTTCAACGAGCCAGTGACTGGAGTGGACATTGGTGATCTGGGGGCCTTCGGTTCGGTCACTGGCATGTTGACGGTGGGCAACTTCCAGGCCGTGTCGAGCACGGTTTACACGGTCAACGTGACGGGGATGGTCTCGGGCGAGCACGTGACGCTGACACTGAATGCGGGAGGGTCGGCTATCCAGGACGCGGCGGGCAACGCCCTGGCCGCCAATGCCGTCGCCGCGGTCACCTTCGACACCACGGCCCCCACGGCGGCGATCACGCCCAACGGGACGACCGTCAATACCAGCCCGATCACGTTCACGGTGACGTTCAGCGAGCCGGTCACCGGAGTAAGCCTTGGAGACCTCGGAGCGGTCGGCTCGGTGACCGGCCCGTTGACGGTGGGCAACTTCCAGGCCGTGTCAAGCACGGTTTACACGGTCAACGTGACGGGGATGGTCTCGGGCGAGTACGTGACGCTGACACTGAATGCGGGAGGGTCGGCTATCCAGGACGCGGCGGGCAATGCCCTGGCCGCCAATGCCGTCGCCGCGGTCACCTTCGACAACGTCGCCCCCACGGCGGCGATCACGCCCAATGGGACGACCGTCAATACCAGCCCGATCACGTTCACGCTGACGTTCAGCGAGCCGGTCACCGGGGTGAGCTTGGGCGACCTCATGGCCGAAGGTTCCCTGAGCGGCCCGTTGACGGTGGGCAACTTCCAGGCCGTATCGAGCACGGTTTACACGGTCGACGTAAGCGGGATGAGCAGCGGCGAAGGCGTAACCCTGACGCTGACCGCGGCGGGTTCGGCTATCCAAGATGCCGCCGGCAATCTGATGGTCGCCAATGCGGCCGCTTTCGTTGGTTTCGACACCACGGCCCCCACGGCGGCGATCACGCCCAATGGGACGACCGTCAATACCAGCCCGATCACGTTCACGGTGACGTTCAGCGAGCCGGTCACCGGAGTAAGCCTTGGAGACCTCGGAGCGGTCGGCTCGGTGACCGGCCCGTTGACGGTGGGCAACCTCCAGACCGTTTCAAGCACGGTTTACATGGTGGACGTAAGCGGGATGGCGTCTGGGGAGACCGTGACGCTGACGCTGACCGCCGCCGGTTCGAGCATCCAGGACGCGGCGGGCAACGCTTTGGCGACCAATGCCGCGGCCACGGTCACCTTCGACAACGTTGCCCCGAGCGGCTACACGATCACGGCCGACGACGGCCTGATCAACGCCACCGAGGCGGCCTCGACCAGCTTCACCTTCGCCGGCGCGGAAGTCGGGGCGATCTACAACTACACCGTCATTTCTAGCGGCGGCGGCACTCCCGTCACCGGAAGCGGAACGATCGCCTCGGCGACCCAACAGGTGACCGGGATCAACGTGTCCTCGCTGCCCAACGGGACGCTGACCTACAGCGTGACGCTGACCGACGCGGCGGGCAACACCGGCACGGCGGCCACGGCCACCGCGACGCTCGACAAGGCAGCCCCCACGGCCACGACGACCGCGGTGATCGTCGGGAGCTTCATCGAATTTACCATGGACTTTGGCGAGGCGGTGAGCGGCTTCGACGTCGGCGACTTGACCGCGACGGGCACGGTGAGCGGAGCTTTGACGCTCTCGGACTTCACGGTGATTTCGCCGTCTTCGTACTCGGTCAAGGCAAGTGGCATGACCGCGCCGGAACAAGTGACCCTACGGTCGCCGACCGCGGGATCGTTCGCCGACCTGGCGGGCAATCCCGCGGCGGTGGACGCGGTGTTCAAGGAATTTGATTGGTCCTGATTTCCCCTGGTCGGCAAGTTTCGGCAGCAGCGGATATCCGCCGCGGGAATAAAGCCGGTCTGGTAATGGAGTGTTTCAGGATCGGGTTTCCTTGTGGAACGGCCCGCCCTGGACTACAAAGCCCAGGGATTGTGAAAATGTTCACAAAGATATCACGCGGCAAAGGCGTTAAGTTGTTGTAACGTCACGTGTTGTGAGCGGCACAAGGCCGTAATGATTTCTCGGCCTTGGGTGGTCACATGGTATCGCCCGATGCGAAGGCCCGTTGACGGGCCTTCTCCGCCGTAGGCGGTCTGGAGGCCCGGCGTTTGACGCCGGGTAACGGTTTCGATCACGCGCTGA
>Ga0209101_1001912_pt1 | contig 14582 bp, 11 predicted proteins | sample ConPoolayeCmetaG_FD_185481 | JGI IMG/M metagenome (GOLD analysis project Ga0209101, IMG submission 185481) | Hot spring microbial mat communities from California, USA to study Microbial Dark Matter (Phase II) - Cone Pool mat layer C metaG... ... | reverse complement strand
GCGCCGGTCGAGGCGCCCACGCCGGCCGAGGCGCCCACCCCGCCCTCCGGGGCGCCGCTGTTCGATCGGGCAGCCTACGAGGCCCGCCGCGCCGAGCTGACCGCCACCATCGGCCGCCAGCAGCAGATCATCGCCCAGTTGGAGCAGATGCAGGCCACCTTCGGCCCGGCTACCCCCCCGGCGGTCATCACCGGCCTGGCCGAGGCCCGCGAGGCCCTCACCCGCGCCGAGACTGAGCTTGCCGCGCTTGAGGCCCCCGCGCCCGCCGTTGATCCCGCCGAGGTGCGCCGGCTCCAGGACGAAATCGCGCGCCAGCAGCAGATCATCGCCCAGTTGGAGCAGATGCAGGCCACCTTCGGCCCGGCCACCCCCCCGGCGGTCACGACCGGTCTGGCCGAGGCCCGCGAGGCTCTGGCCCACGCCGAAGCTGCCCTCGCCGCCCTGGGGGTGGCCCCTGCCCCCGCCGCTCCTGCGCCAGCCGTTGCGGCGCCCCCGCCGCCCGCGCCCACCGGCCCGCGCCTGATCGTCGAAGAGAGTGGCGTGGTGTTGCCCCTGCCCCTCGACAAAACCGAGATCATCATCGGCCGCGAGGACCCCGTGAGCAACATCTTTCCCGAAATCGATCTCACTCCGCACGGCGGCGAACTGGGCGGTGTGAGCCGCCAGCACGCCCGCCTGAGCCGCGCCGGCGGCCAGTGGACCCTTACCGACCTCAACAGCACCAATTACACCCGGCTCAACGGCGTGCGTCTCGAACCGAATGTCCCTACCCCCATCAGCGATGGCGCCCGGGTGCAGTTCGGGCGTGTTGTGGTGATCGTGCACCTCATCTGACATGGGGTGCGTGGGAGAGGGAGGCGGTGAGGCAAAGCCTCTCCGCCACCGGACCAGCGTAAACCGCAGATTGCATGAAGGTTCTTCTCGGGAGGGCTGCGCCCTCCCAGACCCTCCCGCGGGCGGGGATGTGGGGAAACCTGGTTTCCCTACATCCCCGCTCCAAAGGACCAGGTGGAGCGGAGTAATTGCTCAAAGACCATGAAACCTGCCTAAAATCTACAATCAAAAATCTACTTCATCTTCTCGGCAAGCTAAACCACACCGTCGCGCCCTGGCCGGGCGCGCTGCTCGCCCCGATCTGCCCGCCCATTGCCGTGATCAGCGCCTTCGCGATCGACAGACCAAGCCCGGCATTGCCGCTGGCGCGCCCGCGGGCCGGGTCAATCCGGTAGAAGCGCTCGAAGATATGTGGCAGGTGCTCCGGCGCGATCCCGCACCCCGTGTCGCTCACCCTGAAGCGCACCTCGCGGCCCTCGGGCGTCGCCGCGAGCGTAATCCTCCCGCCGGACGGCGTATGCCGCAAGGCATTGTCGAGCGCGATCAACAGCACCTGGCGCAGCCGGTCCGCGTCGGCGCAAACCGCTCCGCTCGCCTCCTCCAGCGTCACCGTCACACCCCGTTCCGCGCCCAGTCGCGCCACCTGGCGCTGCACCTCGGCCAGAAAGGGCGCTACCTCAACCCGTTCGAGGGTGAGCGGCAACTGGCCGCTGTCGAGCCGCGACAGTGTGAGCAGGTCGTCCACCAGTCGCCGCATATGATCGCTCTCGGAGAGCACGTCGCCGAGCAACTCCCGCTGGTCGGCGTCCTCCAGCCCGACATTGCGTAGCGCGACCTCGGCGCTGGCGCGGATCAGCGTCAGCGGTGTGCGCAGTTCGTGGCTCGCGCTGGCGATGAACCGCTGCTGGCGCTCCCAGGCCGCCTGCGCCGGGCGCAACGCCCGTCCCGCCAGCCACCAGCTCGCTCCCCCCAGCAACACCATGCTCAGACTGCCCAGGAAGAGCAACCCCAGGGCCAGTTGCCACAGCACCCGATCCTGATCGCTCAACACCCGCCCCAGTTGCAGCGCCGCCGGCCCATCGCTGCGCGTCAGGCGGTAGGTCAGCAGGCGCACCCGCTGCCCATCGCTCAGGCTCACCGTGCGCTCATCGCTGCCCCGGCTCAACGCCGCCTCCAGGGCCTGACGATCCGGGTCGAGCGGCGCCGTAGCCGGGTTGGGGTTGAAGAGCACCTGCCCCCTTGCGTCGAGGGGCAGCACGAAGATCGCCGCCAGTTCACCGTCGTAGGCCAGCGGCGTCGTTGTCCGCGCCGGCGTCGGAAGCGGCGTCTCTTCCCCTCTGCGCCGCTCATCTCCCTCGACGGCAAGGATGACCCCGCTCCTCTGCTCCACGAGCACCTTCGCCCCATCGGCGAAGCGCACCTCGTACACCTCCCGGCCCCGTTTCTCCTCGCGCTCAACCCGTTCGGGAACGCCCCCGCCGCGATGGGCCACCGCTCGGGCTATGGCCTCGGCTTCTGAAATCGGCCTCCCCGCTCGATAGGGCAACAGCCCTGGCTCGTTGCGGATCAGCGACCAGTCGCGGTCCGCCGAGGCCAGGTCGGCGGGCAGGGGCGCGTTGAGTGCGTGAAACTCGTGGGCCATTTTGTGCCGCAGGGCCAGATCGGTCACCTGCTGGAAGTAACGCGCCACTACCAGGTAGCTCCCGCCACCCACCAGCCCCACCAGTGCCAGCGCCGCCAGGGTGTAGAGCAAGGTCAGTTGGAGCCGCAAGCCGCTAAACATCGGGCGCCTCCAGCCGGTAGCCCACACCCCGCACCGTTACGATCGGATCGCGCTCTCCCGGTCCGTTCAACTTCCGTCGCAGATAGGAAATATATACATCAACCATTTGCGGCTGCACATCGTGTTCATACGACCAGACATAATCCAGGATCTGCTGGCGGGTCAGGGTCTGACCCTGGTGACGGATCAAGTACTCCAACAGGTTCCACTCGGTGGGCGTCAGGTCGAGCGCGCGGGTATTGCGGCGCGCCGTGTGGCCACGCAGGTCGAGCACGATCGCCCCCGCGCGCGCCTCCTGCGCATCAGCGCCCGGCGGCGCGAAACGGCGGCTGAGGGCGCGCACCCGCGCCAGCAACTCCTCGAAGGCGAATGGCTTGACCAGGTAATCGTCCGCCCCGCTGTCCAGACCGGCGACCTTATCCTCGATCTGGCCGCGCGCCGTCAGCAAGAGCAGCGCGGTGGGCAGGCGCGCCAGGCGCGCCGCCCGGCAGATGGACGGCCCGTCCCGTCCGGGCAGCATCCAGTCAATAATCGCCACATCGTAGGTGCCGCGCAGGACCAGATCCAGCCCCGTGTCGCCATCGTGCGCCACGTCCACCTGGTAGTAGGCCTCCCCCAGCACGCGGGCGACCAGCCGGGCCAGGCGTTGATCATCTTCTATAACCAGCACGCGCATCGCCGTCTTCCATCCCTGGTAGCGCGAATAACCGTGTTTCTCCAACCCCCCCGGGGTGTGGGGAAACCAGGTTTCCCCGCCGTCACCATGAGCATACCCCATCAAGATTGGAAAAAGATTGGAACATTCGATGCGACTTCCAAGAAAGTTCCAAAACCTATCTGTTACCCTGGGCATAGCTTCGCCCCCCGGCCTGGTACCGCGTAGGTCCTGTCCTTCCCCCAGCGGGGGGAGGTTGGGAAGGGGGCTGAAGCGCCGCATTCGCTCCGCATTCGCTTTTAAGGAGGAACCCAACCTATGAGCCAGCGTCTTTCCCTGATCATCGCCGCCGCGATCACCGCGTTCATTCTGGTTATCGTGGGCGCATTAAGCGTCTATCTCGGCGGCGCTACCGGCCAGACGGTGAACGCTGCGCTCCCGGCAACCGCGGCCACCGCGACCCCGGCGCCTGCCGTTGCTGCCCTTGACCCCACCGTGGAGGCGCTGCTGCGCGAGCGCGAAGCTGCCTATCAGGCTGCCCTGGCCGAAGCCAATGCGCGCCTGGAGGCCGCCAATGCCCAGATTGCCAGCGCCAATCAACAACTCGCCAGCGCCGCCCAGGCCCGGGCATCCGGCAGCACGGCGCCAGTCGCCGCCCCGGCCCGGGCATCCGACAGCACGGCGCCAGTCGCTGCTCCGGCCACCGGCGCCACGATCAGCGAGCAACAGGCTATCGCCGTGGCCCAACGCTACTACGCCGGCCAGGTCGTCGCCGTCGAACGCGAGACCGAGCACGGCGCGCTGGTCTATGACGTGAAGTTCAGCGACCGGAGCGCCGTGTATGTGGACGCTGCCACTGGCCAGGTTGTCTATGCCCGGATAGCCGCTGGCGGCAATGACGACGACCTGCGTGAGCGCCACGACGAGAGCGAGGAGCGCCACCAGAAGCACGACGACTAACGTGAACATGGGGGAACCAGGTTCCCCCATCCCCCGCCCGCAGGAGGGTGTGGGAGGGCTACGCCCTCAGGCAGGGCTATGAGGAAACCTGGTTTCCCCATCCCCCCACCCGGTGGAAGGGTTTGGGAGGGCAAAGCCCTCCCAGGAACAACCTATGGTCATCCCGTCGGGGTGCGGCGCGAGCCGCATGGACGACTGATACCGTGAAGGAGTCTGACGAATGACCACCGAACGACGTACTATCCGTACCACCGGCGTCCCCGCCGTCAAGGCGCTGATCACCGTCGCCTCCCTCGCCGGCGTTCTCGCGGGCTGGGCCTTCCTGAGCGCCCCGCCGCCCACCGCGGCGCCGTCCGAGGCGTCCACGGGAGGCGCGACGCATACCGCCCCGCCTCCGGCATGGCTGCTCAGCGACCCGCAGATACCCACACTGCCACCTGTCGCCACGGTGCAATCACTGCCAGCGACAGCCGGCTCGCCACCGGTCGCCTCGAACCCGGCCCCGGCTATCAGCCAGGCCCCCTCCACGGGCCTGCCAGGCCCCTCGGCGGTACAACCTGCGCCTATCACGATGACCCGTTCGTCGCGCTGATAGCGGCTGTGCCGCGGAGCGAGGGAGAGATGCCGTGAGGCGCAGCCCGCGCGCCGGGGGCCGGGGACACCGGGTGTCCCCAGACCCCTCACCCCGTGGGAGGGGTTGGGCGGCGCAGCCCGCGCGCCGGGGTCTGGGGACACCCGGTGTCCCCAGACCCCTCACCCTGTGGGACAGGTTGGGCGGGCGCAGCCCGCGCGCCGCGGGCCGGGGACACCTGACGGCGCTGCTGGTGGCCGACGGCCACCCCGGCGCAGCCCGCGCGCCGGGGTCTGGGGAAACCCGGTTTCTCCAGACCCCTCACCCCGTGGGAGAGGTTGAGCGGGCGCAGCCCTCCCAGGAACAATCTTTGTTCATCCGGTTGGGGTGCGGCGCAGCCGCATGGACAACTGATGGTATGCGATAGCCCGGGAGTCACCTGTGGTCACAGACACGTTCCACGCCATGGGCAGCCAGATCCTGATTGTGCTCGATGCCCCCGTTGGCATCGCCCGGCCGGCTCTGGCGGGCCTCCGCCAGGTGTTTGCGAGCTGGGAGGCGATCCTCAGCCGCTTCCGGCCCGACAGCGAATTGAGCTGCCTGAACTCCTCCCAACGCGAGTGGCTGGCCGTCAGCCCCACGCTGGCCGAGGTCCTCGCCCTGGCCCTGCGCGGCGCCGCAATGACCGGCGGTCTGGTCACGCCCCTGGTGCTGGAGGCGCTGGAGCATGCCGGCTACGACCGCGATTTTACCGCCATCGCTGCCGGGGCGTTGCCCGCGGCTGCCGCGCCGCCGGCTCACCCCGCTGCTGACTGGCGCTGCATCAGCGTCGATCCGCTCCGCGGCAGCGTGCATCGCCCGCCTGGCCTGCGTCTCGACCTGGGCGGAGTGGCCAAGGGGTGGGCCGCCGATCGCGCTGCGCGCCTGATCGCCCACCACGGGCCGGCCCTGGTTGATGTCGGCGGCGACATCGCCGTCAGCGGCCCGCGCCGCGACGGCGCCGCCTGGCCCATCGGCGTGCAGGACCCCCGCGGCGGTGCCGATCCCCTGGCGGTGTTGCTGATCGCCTCCGGCGGCGTGGCAACCTCCGGGCGCGATTACCGGCACTGGCGTCAGGGCGACGTCGAGCGCCACCACATCATTGATCCGCGCACCGGCGCGCCCGCCGCGACCGACCTGCTCAGCGTAACCGTGGTGGCCCCACGTGTTGCCGACGCCGAGATCGCCGCCAAGGCCACGCTGATCCTGGGCAGCGCCGACGGTCTCTCCTGGCTCCACGCGCGCCCCTGGCTGGCCGGTCTCCTGGTTCGCGACGATGGCGTCGTGCTGCACACCCCGACGCTTGAACCGTATCGGGCCTAGCCCTCCCACACCCTCCCGCGGGCGGAGGGTTGGGGAAACCCGGTTGCCCCAGACCCCTGCTCGAGGGTACGCCCGCCCATACCCTCCCGCGGGCGGGGGCGTGGGGAAACCCGGTTGCCCCACACCCCTCTCCGAGGGCTTATGTTCACGTTAGGAGGATCACCAATGACCAACGACAAAGCCGATCGCCTGGCCGCCATTCGCGTGGCCAACGCCGCCAGGCGCAGCTCGCCATCCGACGCGCCCGCAACGCCACAACCGCCGACCACGGACGCCCCCGCGACGGCCCTGGCAGCCGACGATGCCTTTCCCCCCGCGATGGCCCTGCCCGCTCTGCTCAGCGTCCTTGCCGCTGCGATTGCCGGGGCCCTCGGCGCCGTCTTCGTCTTGCCCACCTGGCTCCCCGCCCTCAGCGCGTCCCTGCTGGGGGATGCGCCGCACGCCTACTGGTACCTGGCCCGCAGCAGCGCCATCGTTGCCTACATCCTGCTCTGGCTCAGTATGGTCGCCGGCCTGCTGATGACCAGCAAACTCGCCCGTCTCTGGCCGGGCGGCCCTGTCGCCTTCGACCTCCACCAGCACGCCAGCTTGCTGGGGTTGGCCTTTGCCTTGTTCCACGCCCTCATCCTGCTCGGCGACCGCTACATCCAGGCCGACCTGCGCCAGATTCTGCTCCCCTTCGCCTACGCCGGCTATCAACCCCTCTGGGTCGGTCTGGGCCAGATCGGGCTGTACCTCCTGGCCCTGGTCGGTCTCAGCTTCTACGTCAGGTCGTGGATCGGGCGCGGCGCCTGGCGGCTCATTCACTTCTTGAGCTTCGCCCTCTTCGTTCTCGCATTGCTGCACGGCATCTTCAGCGGCAGCGACACCGTCAATCCCTGGATCCAGGGCCTCTACTGGGCCACCGGCGGCAGCGTGCTGTTCCTCCTGTGCTATCGCATACTCAGGAGTGGCACACATCCACGTTCTCATCGCGGAGGGGCGCGGGGTCCCGCAGCCTCCCCACGGCCTCCGGCACCGCCCGCGACGGACACGCGCCTCGGCGCAACCACGCCGAGTCTGCCCTAACGTGAAAATAAGCCCTCGGCGAGGGGGGTCGGGAAACCGGGTTTCCCCATCCCTCAGCGGATGCGGGCCAGAGGCCCGCGCACCCAGGCCCCGCCCCCTGGGAGGGTTTGGGAGGGCGCAGCCCTCCCAAGAACAAACGTATGTTCATTGCGGCGTTGTGCGGCGCAGCCGCATGGACGGCTGGGCAGAATAAAGGGCCTCCCACCGGCCAGGGGTGTGGGGAACCCTCGGTTCCCCACACCCCGTCAACCGAACGCCGGCGACGCTCCGCGCGAGCCACCCCGTGCGCGCTCGAGGCGCCCCTATCCCGGCCCTTCGCGCTCACTGCTCCCGTAACAAATCGCTTGACAACCCGCCACCGATCCGGTACATTTACTCCACTTTCCCCAGCATGTGTGACGAGCGACCGCGACTCCTTCAACGCAGCAGGTCGGCATGGTGTTGCCCCGGTCGCATGCTGCTTGAACGCGCTGCCGCTTACGCGGCGGCTTCGCACTGGTGCTTCCAGCCTGTGACTCGCGTATTGCCGCGCGCCGATCATCCCCATCGGGCAATGCGGCCATGCGTTGGTTCAGGTTTGAGCATTGGTATTCGTGTATGCCTGGCATGGTAGGAGGAGTCCGGTCATGGCTGAGAATCCGCAGGCGCTTGGCGGAAAAGCGCAGGTTGATGTCGGAGGAGTAACCTACGAGCAGGTCGGCGCGGAGTATCTGGCCCAGCGCCGCCTGCGCAAAAGCGCCGGCTGGGTGCTGTTGTGGGCCCTTGGAGTTGGCGCGGTTATCTCAGGCGATTTCTTTGGCTGGAACTACGGTCTGTCCGCGGGCGGCTTCGGCGGTCTGTTGCTCGCCACGTTCGTCGTGGCCGTTATGTACCTGTGCATGGTCTATTCGATCGCTGAACTCTCCGCTGCCCTACCCCACGCCGGAGGTTTCTACTCGTTTACCCGCAATGCCTTTGGGCCAACTCTTGGATTCGTGAACGGGGTCGCTGATATTATCGAATATGTCGTCACTCCTGCCGTGATTGTCACCTCCATCGCCGCCTACATGCAGACCATTTTCACCTTCGTGCCGCTCTATGTCTGGTGGGTGGTGTTCTATGCCGTCTTCGTCGGTATCAACGTGCTCGGCACCGCCCTCACCCTGCGCGTGGGTCTGATCGTCACCCTCCTGGCCATCGCTACGCTGGTGGTGTTCTACATTGGCGCGGTCGTCTCAGGCGCATTTAGCTGGGACCTGGTCTTCAACATTGCGCCCACACCCGGGAACAGTACTTTCCTGCCCTTTGGCTGGTATGGCGTGTTCGCCGCCCTGCCGTTCGCCATCTGGTTCTATCTGGCGATCGAGCAACTCCCTCTGGCGGCCGAGGAGAGCCACGATGTGGTGCGCGACATTCCCAGGGCGCTGATCTGGGGTCTGCTCACCCTGCTGGCGCTCTCGTTGCTGACCCTGGTGCTCAACTCCGGCGTGGGTGGCGGGGCCGCCGAGGTCGGCGAGTCGGCGGCCCCGCTGGAGATCGGCTTCCGCGCCATCTTCGGCGCCGGCGCCACGACTGTTGTGTTGACCCTGGTGGCCCTGACCGGTCTGGTGGCCAGTTTCCATACTATCATCTACGCCTACGGGCGCGTGCTCTTCTCCCTCTCGCGCGCTGGCTACATCCCGCGCTGGATCTCCGTGACCGGCGCGCGCCACACCCCCGCTCGCGCCCTCATCCTCGGCGGCGTGGTCGGTCTGGTGCTGGCGCTGTTGATCGATCTCCTCGGCAGTGGCAGTAGCGTCGGCGCGGCCCTCTTGACCATGAGTGTCTTCGGCGCGGTCATTTCCTACGCGCTGGTCATGCTGTCGTACATCAAACTGGCCATCACCCGTCCCAATCTCCACCGCCCCTACAAGAGCCCCCTGGGTGTACCGGGCGCGGTGGTCGGCACGCTTCTGGCCGTCCTCTCGCTCTTCGCCACCATGGCGATCGAGGATAACCGGCCCGGCGTGATTGGCACGGCGATCTTCATGGCGATCATGGTGGCGTACTACGTTCTCTACAGCCGTAAGCGCCTCGTTGCCCAGGCCCCCGAGGAAGAAGCCGCGCTGATCGCCGAGGCCGAACGCGAACTCAAACACCTGTGAGGGCTGGCCAGATGGTCGGGGAAGGGAGTTTCTGGGAGGGCGTAGCCCTCTCAGAAACTCCCGCGGGCCTCCGGCTCGCATCCGCAATGGGATACAAGGGTTCTCCTGGGAGGGCTACGCCCTCCCAGCCCCTCCCGCGGGCGGAGGTATGGGGAAACCCGGTTTCCCCATACCCCTGCGTGAGGGTCAGGCCCTCCCGCGGGCGGGGGCGTGGGGAAACCCGGTTTCCCCACACCCCTGCTCCAGCAGCCTATTTTCACGTTAGTGAGTTTGAACTATGGCATATACCCAGACCCTTGGCGGGCGCACCTACCGGTTCGACGATCTCAAAACCCTCATGGCGAAAGCTACCCCTGAACGCTCGGGCGACCAGCTCGCCGGGCTTGCCGCCGAGAGCGCCGAGGAGCGGGTTGCCGCCCAACTGTGCCTGGCCGATCTGCCGCTGACCACCTTCCTCGAAGAACCGCTGATCCCCTACGAGGAAGATGAAGTGACGCGCCTGATCCTCGACACCCACGATCGCGTCGCCTTCGCTCCCGTCAGCGGTCTCACCGTGGGCGCCTTCCGCGAATGGCTGCTTTCCTACGCGACCACCGGCGATATCCTGGCCGCCCTGGCCCCTGGGATCACTCCCGAAATGGCTGCCGCTGTGGCGAAAATCATGCGGAACCAGGACTTGATCGCCGTTAGTCGCAAGTGCCGCGTGGTGACCAGCTTTCGCACCACCATTGGCTTGCCTGGTCGCTTCTCGTCGCGCATCCAGCCCAACCATCCTACTGACGATCCCCGTGGCATCGCCGCCTCGATCCTCGACGGTCTGCTCCACGGCTGCGGCGACGCGGTGATCGGCATTAATCCTGCCACTGACAGCCCCCAGGCCGTGATTGCCCTGCTTGAGTTGATTGATGACCTGCGCCAGCGCTATGCCATTCCGGTCCAGTCGTCGCTGCTGGCCCACGTCACCACCCAGATGGCCGCCATCGAACGCGGCGCTCCGGTGGACCTGGTGTTCCAGTCCGTGGCCGGCACCGAGGCCGCCAACCGCTCCTTTGGCATCAACCTGGCGCTGCTGCGCGAGGCCCGCGCCGCTGCGTTGTCCCTGGGTCGCGGCACTATCGGCGACAACGTCATGTACTTTGAAACCGGTCAGGGCAGCGCCCTTTCGGCCAATGCCCACCACGGCGTTGATCAGCAGACCTGCGAGGCCCGGGCCTATGCCGTGGCCCGTCACTTCGAGCCGCTGCTGGTCAACACCGTGGTCGGTTTTATCGGCCCCGAATACCTCTATGATGGCAAGCAGATTATCCGCGCCGCGCTCGAAGATCTCTTCTGCGGTCGCCTGATGGGCGTGCCCATGGGCTGCGACGCCTGCTACACCAACCACGCCGAAGCCGACCAGAACGATATGGATAACCTCCTGGTGCTGCTGGGAGCCGCTGGCTGCGCTTACATCATGGGTGTCCCCGGCGCCGATGATGTGATGCTCAATTACCAGAGCACCTCGTATCACGACGTGCGTTTCGTGCAGACTACCCTGGGCCTGCGACCTGCCCCGGAGTTTGAGGCCTGGCTGATTGACATGGGCATCATCGAGCCTGATGGCCGTCTGGCGTCCCGCGAGCCGCCCCGCCTGCTACGGGCCGTTGCCCGGCTCGCCTCCGGGCATGCCTAAAGCGAATGCGCCACGTACCCTCAAACAGGTGCCATCATGTCCGACGAACTACTGCCCTCCACTGACTTATGGCAGGCGCTGCGCCGCTACACCAATGCCCGCATCGCCCTGGGCCGAGCCGGTGACAGTCTGCCCACCGCTCCGCAACTCGCCTTTCAGTACGACCACGCCCGCGCCCGTGACGCGGTGCATCTGCCCTTTGACGCCGAAGGCGTGGCCGCGGCAACAGGCGCCGCCGGGTTGCCTGTGCTGATCGTGCACAGTGCCGCCCCCGACCGGCCAACCTACCTCAAGCGCCCCGACCTGGGCCGGCGCCTGAGCGACGACTCGCGCGCGGCGCTGTCTCTGCACGCGCCTCCTGATGGCGGCGCCTATGACGCTGTTCTGGTCATCGCCGATGGGCTCTCGGCCCTGGCCGTGCACCGGCATGCGGCCCCCCTGGTCATCCGCGTCGTCGGGGCCTTGCAGGGTCTGGGCTGGCGCCTGGCGCCGCTCGTTGTGGTGCGCCAGGGTCGTGTGGCGGTAGCCGATGAGATCGGGAACCTGATCCGCGCCAGGCAGGCCGCTATTCTGATCGGCGAACGCCCGGGTCTGAGCGTTGCTGATAGCCTCGGGGTGTATCTGACCTATGATCCGCGTCCTGGCCGCACCGACGCCGAACGCAACTGCATCTCCAACATCCACGCCCATGGCCTGAGCTACGCGGCCGCCACCCAGACGCTGATCTATTTGATGAGCGAAGCGCGACGCCTCAAAGTGAGCGGCGTCGCGCTGAAGGATGAGCGCGCCGAGCGCGATGGCCCGGCTGCGTTGCCCGGCTAATGCGCCTCGACATGCGAGGAGGCGCAGCCTCCCCGCTCCCCTCTACCACGTACGTCCTGTCATTTGACAGGACGTACGTGGTCGCCTTCCGGCAGGGAGGGGTGGAGGGCCGCAGGCCCTCCACGAACTATTCCATTCGTTTCCCGTCTCGCCAGACCGCCTGGCCGCCACGGGCAGGAAAGGGGGGGACGCGAGGAGGCGCAGCCTCCCCGCACCCCTCTACCGCGTACCTCCTGTCAATGACACGATTGTCATCTCTTTGTAATTTTGAAACCCTTGTAACGCCACAGGCGCGTAGGGTAGAACAAGGCCGCGGCAAAAGCCGGCTGCGCGCTGCCTTCGTGGTGACGGCGCGCGGCGCCCCGTGTGCTGACAACCTGTTTTGTTCCAGCCTACCACGCCGCGGAGGAGCTTATGCAACGACCTTCAAGGCCCGGCCTGGTAACCGTCGCCCTGATCGTACTTCTATGTATCGTCGGAGTTCTTCTGCCTTTTCAGCTCACCAGCTTCGGTCAGCGGTCAAACGGTCCGATCCTGTTGCCCTTCCTCACCTCGCCCGGCCTGCCCCCTTCCAACCCTACCACCGAATGGTCGCAACACGCCTTCAATGCCCAGCGCACCAGTTTCTATCCCAATGCCGTTCCGGCCCCCTGGCGCTGGAAGTGGGCCTGGAACGGCCCTGATGCCACCGGCGGCATCGCTGCCGGCAAGTTCCGCTTGCCACGCAACAGTCAACCCGTGACCGGCGGTGGTCGCGTGTACGTTGCTGCGGGCAGCAATGGCGTCTATGCGCTCGACAACGCCAACGGCGCTCCGATCTGGAACCGCAACCCCGGCGGGAGCATCAATTCAACGCCTGCCTATGACGCCGACACCGGGGCGCTGTTTGTCGTATCCAGCAATGGCACGCTCTATAAGCTCGACGCCGCCGATGGTCGGACCCTGGGTAGCTTCGCCGCTGCTGGCAGCAGCAACTTGCCCTTGCCTCCCGCCACCAGCGGCGACCGGGTGTTCTTCTCGATGGGCAACTCAGTCTATGCGGTGAACAAGACCAGCATGCAGCAGATCTGGCGCTACGATGCCGGCTCGCCCGTTGATACACCGCCAGCATACTCCGCCGCCCGCAACCTGTTGGTGGTCGCCTCGCGCGATCTCTTTGTCCACGGCATCCGCAATACCGACGGCGGGCGCGCGTGGCGTACGAAGACCGCCGCGCAAACCCCTGGCAATCCCGCGGTGTCTGCCCGCAATGACTTCGCCGCGGTCAGCTATGGCTGGCCGGTGATCGCCGAGCAGAACGGTCTGGTATTGATCAAACTGCACCTCGACTGGCAAACCCTCTGGACGTGGAGCCCCTGGCCAGGAACCAATGCGGAGATGCGACGCAACTTGCAGAACGATCCGCGCGAGCAGGCCTTGCTGGCGCTGCGCCTCGATGACGGTGCCACCGCCTTTGTGCCCAACGTCGGCCACGGTGGCTTCGGTGACGGCGATTATATGCCCATGGGGCCGCAGCCCGTCATCAGTCGCCTGAGCGACGGTTCAGAAGTGGCCTATGTCGTGATGCGTGGTTCGCCGTGCCAGGCCACCCCCTGTGATGGCCGGTATGACTCGCACCTCGGCGAGATGATGCTGAACGATACCACCGTGCCGGGTTACCGGTCCGGCGAGGTGCGATTCATGCAAGGTACGTTTTTCCCCACCGACGAGCAACCCTATCTGGCGATGGCCGGAGATCAGATCTTCGCCGCCCACTGGGAAGTCGGGATGGCCCATACCATCACCGACCGCTCACCAGGCCGTGGGGCCGGCACCAACCCCATTCGAGTGACTAACCTGCCGCACATTGCCACGTCGCAGGACACCGATACCTGCGGAACGGGTTTCAGCACTGGTCACTACTGTGGCTCCAGTCTGTACAATACCCGCCAGTGGCCCTCGGGCTTTTACATCTACTGGCGACAGGGCGCCGTTTACGACCGGTACTGGAGCGAATATGCCGGTTGGGTGATCAGTAACAATACGCTTTACTTCGTGAGTACCGATGGGGCCGTTGTGGCTCTGGAGCCCGGTCAACCACGGGGTGTCAGCGTCCCCGGCGCAGCAGGTCGGGAGGCGACCATCGCGGAGGCCCGCACCTCACAAGAGGTCATTGACTATACCCTGGCCCGCGCCTACGCCGGCCGCACCGTGACCGTCGAGGGTGTCCTGCGCGAGGTCTTCAACAATGGCAAAGCGGTCTACCTCGGCTACCACGCGCCGCACCGCGGCCACTTCCTGGTGCGCATCTTGAAGGCGGACTGGCCCAACTTCGAGCGGTCGCCTGAGCAACTCTATGCGCCGGGACAGCGTGTACAGGTCACGGGGAGCATTGAGTGGTACCAGGGCGACCCGGTGATCTATGTGCGCAACCCGGCGCAGATCCGCGTCGTTGTCGCCCCTAGCGCCGCCGCGCCGCGCCCGTAGCCTGGTTTGCCGCGTCCGGGGGAGGGTTCGGAGGGGCCACGGGCCCCTCCACGGGGCTTGTGCGCAGTCCGGCTCCAGCAGTGGGCCGTGGAGGCGGGTAGTCGCCCCACGGGTTGTTTTGGGGTTGGAAGCACGTTGTACAAGCCCCGCCTCTCCCTCTCCAAATCTCCAAAAAAGATCTTGACAACCTCTCCACGGCCGCGTATACTAACCGGTGTTCATGGTCTCACTCCTGCGGAGGTAGACATAGACAACTAAAGCATTCA
>Ga0209101_1001911_pt1 | contig 14591 bp, 10 predicted proteins | sample ConPoolayeCmetaG_FD_185481 | JGI IMG/M metagenome (GOLD analysis project Ga0209101, IMG submission 185481) | Hot spring microbial mat communities from California, USA to study Microbial Dark Matter (Phase II) - Cone Pool mat layer C metaG... ... | reverse complement strand
GGAGAGGCCCGGCGTCGCGGACCGCGTCAGATAGCGCCGCTTCAGACCGCCAGACTCCGCGTGGCTACGGGGCGGCGAAATAGCATCGAAGGAACGGAGGTACACCCCAACGCTGTCTCGCTGGCGGCGGACTTCGCGGCCGGCTCAGTCCGATCCCCCCATCCCGGCCCCTCCTGGTGCTAGCGCTGACCGTCGAATGGCAGGACGACCGCGTTCAACTGCTCGAAGACACAGGCGCGGTCGTAGCGGCTGCGAATGAACTCGCGGGCCGCCGCCCCGCGAGCGGCAAAGTCCGGCCCGGATCGAAGCAGGCGAGTTGTCAGGGTGTCGGTCGAGTCGCAGACCCAATCCGGATGGAAGAGTTCCGCAGCCCCCGGCCGGTCAAGAATCCAGGGCACAGCCCGAGAGGCAGCGCCCTCCGCCGCTGCCAGATGGAAACTCTCGAAGTCGCTCACCGACAGCACGTGTCCGATCTTCTGAAACCAGGCCGGGACATCTGGACCGGGCGGATCGAAGACCACATGTTGCCGCAGGCGCGGCGACGAGCGCAGCCGCTCGAACTGTTTCTCGAAGTACTCGCGTTCACCAGCCCGACTCCACAGCCAGGCATACTCCCACGGCAGGTGCCCTTTGATGTACAAGATGAAGCGGTCATCACACTCCAGCAGTGCTTCGAGCACATCCAAAGCCAGGTCCAGGCGCTTCAGCGCTGGGCAAGGCCCCAGCAGACCCAGGTTCCAAAAGGCACGCGGCAGTTTCGGACGATCGAACTGAGCCACATTCACCGCATTCGGCACGACGCAGAGCTGGTCAGCTTTCCAGCCGAAGCGGGCGGCGACTTCGCGCTCCTGGTGGCGACTGACAAACACCAGGCGGTCCACCCGCTCCATGCGCAGGCGCGCCGGGAACACCGTGAACTGCTCCTGATGATGAAACCGCACGATCAGGCGCTGCTGCGCGGACTTGTTCTCCGCATACCAGACCGCGTTGCCCAGACACCATTCACAGAAGATCACGTCGGCCGTGCTCAGTAGTTGCCGCGAGACCTGCTCATCGTGGTCTTCGTGCCAGCGCCAGGTGTCAACCCGCACGCGCACGTCTCCAATGCGCCGCAGATAGTCGGTGTACTGCCGGAGGAACTTCAGGTCGTGTCCCGCCACCAGCACGTTGAGCGGTTGACGACGGCGGCGCACTTCGGTGCCGATCCGAGCGCGTCCCTGCAACAGGCGCAGCGGCTCAGCCAGATGGTTAGCACGTACTTCATCCAGGTTGAAGGCGGCGCTGGCCGCATGAGCACGCTGCGCCGCCCGGGTGAATTCCTCGGGTGCGTCGTCCAGCGCCAGCAGCAGGGCGGTCGCCTCGGCCGCGTCGTCGGCGAACAACGGATAATCTTCGCCAAGCACGCGTTCATTCGGCGCGCTACGCGCCAGGATCACCGGTAAGCCCACCGCCCCGTACTCCAGCACCTTGGTGGACAACTCGCGTGTTTGCGTTTCCAGCGTCGGGTGGCGCCAGGCCCAGGCTAGGTCCATTTCGGCCAGCCACGCCAGCAGCTCTTCCCGACCGACGCCGCGGTGCCAGACCAGTCCAGGCGTTGCTTCCAGGGCAGTCCGCACTCGCGCCGCAAATCCCGGGTGGTCGGGCGGATCGTGAATCTTGTCCCCGAAAACATGCAGCTCCAGGTCCGGGTAGCGCTGCCGTGCCCGGCTGAACGCCGCGATCATAGCCAGCGGCTCCCACAACGGCGCGAACTTGCCCGCATACGCGATCCGCCGCCGACGCGCCACTTTGCCGATCGGCTTGACCCGTGGCGGCGTGGGGATCATCGGCGGCAGCAGAATACAACGCCCGATCGCCTCCGGCACCTGCGCTTCCAGCCAGGCCCGCAGCTCCTCGGTCTGACACAGCAGATACTCGGATGCGTCGGCGACGCGACGCAGGGCCGCCAACGCCTCGTCCGTCATCTGCGCAGGTGTCTGCGGGATGTCGGTCAGGTAGACCCACAATCGCTGGTGCAGCGTCACGCGATCCGCAGCCTGCTGCGCCAGGTGAAAACCGCGCAGCACCACGGCGTCGTAGCGCGCCTGCTGATCGTCCTTGAGGATCGAGTCCAGGGCCTGATTGATCTTCAGCGGGCCGGCAGGGACGACCAGGCGAGTGGCGGGCAGCCTGTGCAGCCGGCGACTGAGCAGGTCGCGCTCCTCGGGGGCCTTGAGATAGACCGTCAGTTCCAATCCGGGCCAGCCGGCCAAAGCCTCTGCCAGCGACGTCAGCCAGATCGCTGATCCGTCGATGATGTTCAGATTCACATCGGCATACAACGCCAACCTGGCGCCGGCTTGTTCGCCGACGTCACATTCGCGCGGGTAGCTGCGAGCGGCGACAGACGTCGCCCCCGTCGCACTGGTCAGCGGCGCTGTACCCGCGCGGGCGACGTGCGGCGCCAGTGCGGAACCGTATGGCCAGACTGCCGCCGACTGACCGCTGTTGACGCTCATCTTCGAAACGATCCCTGCTAACTCAGGCGTCGCTGTCGTGACCTACGCTTCGTTGCACGCCGCAATGCAGACGCCTTCGCCGTCCGCGGCATATCTGCGCACTCCATCGCGCGTCAGTTTGGCGAGCCGGTCGCGCGCGCCCGGCACCGTTCCGCTCCAGCCCGACCGCCGCAGGCAATCCGCCCGGATCAGACAAGTGTGGGGGTGCACCGATCCGTCGAAGTCGTTCTCGACACCAGCGTGCCGTCGCACCTGCCCATCAGGCAGGCGTACACGATAACTGGCGTGGCCGATGACGTCGGCCTGGGCGAACTGAGTGCATTGCAACAGGTCTTCGAAGAACCACTGGTCGTAATCGTTGGTTGGATCCAGACAGGCTACCCAAGTCTCCCGGTGGGCCTCCAGTCGGCGCAGCAGTGGTTCCAAATCGTCGTTTGCCGCGATGTGCGTCTCCACCCGCAACCCCGGCAGACGCCGCAGCAGTCCATCGCCGATCGCCGCAGCATCGATCCCCGCGCCGACGTGCAGATAGACCGCGGACGGTCGCACCGTCTGCCCGGCCAGCAGCTCCACCAGTCGCTGACCTTGTGCCGCGGCGGTCACACCGGCCAATACCGCCAGGCCCGGCGCTTCGTCGGCAAACAGATTCAAACCGGCCAGCTCGGCGATCTGCCGCAGGCGGTGGCGAGTGGTATGGCGTGCGAAGACCTCCCGCCTCCCGCGCCGCACCAATTCGCGACGGTAATCCTCGTCCGTCAGCAAGCGCTCCAGCAGGGCGGCGAACTGGGCTTGATCTTCGGCCACCGGCACCAGTGGTCCGAACACCTTCTCGATGCCCACACTGGGCGTGCTGATGACAGCCGTGCCGCACGCCAGCAGCTCGAAAACCCGCCGCGAAAACATGGTTGGCGAGTCGCTCACCGAGTTGACATTCAGAAACACCTTGTGCTGCTTGTAAACTCGAACTATCTCCTCGTAGGACCGACTGCCGCGTACGCAGTCGGCAAACCGTTCGGGGAAGCGAAAATCGGGCGCCTCGCTGCCGTAATTACGATCATAAATCACCAACCCGAAAGCGCGGGCCGCGTCCAGCAGCGCTTCCATCTGGCGGCGGCGCTCCACGTGCCGATTGGCATAGAACGAGCCGGCAAAACAGGGGGCGTCGCTGCGCGGACCGGCAGCAATCGGATTGTGCAGCCGCGGCTGGGCCGCGAACATCACTACGTCCAGCCCTCGTACCTGTCCATTGGTCAGCTCGCGGTAGGCTGGCAGCATGTTGGCGTCGGTCGTGCAAATGATGTCGAACAGACGGGCGGCCCCCTTGAACTTGCTAAAATGCACCGGGTCTTCTTTGTTCCAGAAGACCGTCGGAACCCCCCGTCGGCGACACCAGCTCACCAGATTCTCCAGCGCTGCCCGACTCTGGCCGGTGTACTCGCCGATTAGGTACTGCCAGCTCCGGTCATTTCCCTGCCAAGCCGATTCGACCAGCAAGAGCTGCGGCGGCTGCTGCTCGAGCACATACTCCCAGTCATGCGGCGCGAAACGCAGCAACCGGCACTCCGGGCCGAACGTCAGCGCCGACATCGTATCCAGAACCGCTGCCACCACCGGACCGTCGCGCCCAACGGCCGCGGTCGCAGCCGGCGGCGTCAGCCAGGCGCGCGCTAATTGCCGGGCGTGCGAAGCCGGATCCTCCTTTGCCTCTTCGGCCGACGCGACCGCCTTACCGGCCTGACCCGGACCAGCAATCGCACTCCGCTGGCACGAAACGTCGTTCTGGGCAGCCGATGGATCAACAACCCCGGCGGGGACGACACTCCGGCCACGCTGTCGGCGCTGGCGCCACCCCTGGAAAAACAGCTTTAGCAAGCGACCGGGCAAACGCACTAGTCCCCCGGGGCCTTCGGCCGCCGCCACGAACGCGTCGCCGATGCGATAGCGCACCGTCTCGAACTGCCGCTCGAGTTCCGCTTTCAAGAACTTGATCTGGTTAGTTTGACGATCCAGACGGCTGCGCAGGCGGCCCAACTCGGTTTGCTGTTTCTGCCGCAGACTACGACATTCGCGCTGTGCCGCCTCGATGCGGGACTTCAGTCCGTCTGCCTCGGCGCGATAGGCCGCAACCTGCCGCGTCAAGGTCTCGATACGGCTATCGCGCTCGCTTAGCAGTCTATCGCGCTCGCTGAGCAGTCGCCGCTGGGCCGCCAACTCTTGAGCTTGGGCCGCGTTGCCGCTGCTGAGCTGACGCGCTTGGGCCAGCAACTGTCCATTCTCGGTCCTAAGGCGCTCGTTTTCCTGCCGCGTGCGCTGCTGCTCGGCCTTGATCTGCTCCATTTGTTCGCGCAGCGCGGCCATTTCACGTTGCTGCTGTTGGAGCTGCGTTTCCAACGCATCGATCCGTTGCTGGCGTGTCTCGAGCTGGTGGTCGAATTTCTCCCGCGTCGCCTGCTGCATCTGTTCCAGACGCTTGGAATGCTCCCGCAGCTTGCCGACCTCCTCCCAGAAGCCACGCTGCATCTCCAGCAGCCCGCGCTCGGTCTGCTCAAGCACGGCGCGCACCAGCTCCAGGTCGCTCAGTCCGTCTTGCTGCTCCGCTGGCGTGGTCAGCCCGACCGACGGCAGCGCCTCCAATCCCTCGCGGACCCGACCAACCACACGCATGAATCCGTCGGCAATGGAGAAGTGCCGGATCTCCATGAACGGCAGCAGCAGGCGCAATAAACCGGAACCGACAAACGTCTGCTTGTGATCCGCGTGCGGCGAAATGCCCAGAGGCGTGGTCAGGATGCACGTCCCGCCTGGCTTGACGTGCCGCAGACACTTGGCCAGAAACGCCTGCGGGTTGACCACGTGCTCCAGGACCTCGCCGATCAGCACGCAGTCGAAGCGATCCTGCGGCGGGTCTAGCAAGGTTATGTTGGCGCAGATGAAGCGCGTCCGCTGCCGCACCTCCTCGCGCTCCTTTTCCAGCAGGTTGGCGGCGAAGCCGATGGCTTCGCTGTTCACGTCCACCCCGGTGACTTCAAAGCCCTCCCGTGCCAACAGCAGCGATAGAATGCCCTCGCTACAGCCCACTTCCAGCACGCGCCTGCCGGTCACGTGCCGTCCGAGCCAGTGGATGCGGTTGCGGGCGCGCTCGATAGTCTGAACCGACCCCCACCGTCCCAAGTAAGCCTGGGCGATGCAGTCGCGGACCGCCGGCATGGCATGGCCGGCAGCCTGTATGTCGGCGCATACGCGCTCTGTCACAACTATGTCTGCTGAACTGGCCATGGCCAGTTTCTCCCGCGCCGTGACTGGTCCTGAAAGGCAATGTACCCGTCGGACATTTTGTGTCAAGCCGGCCGGCCCAGACATCGCCGCCCGACGACTACGGCGCGCCGCCTCACGACCCATTCTAGACCATCGCCAAGTGGCTACCGACGGTCTCCAACGCGGTGCGCGTGACGTTCCGCTGCGTGGCTGCTATCATCGCCGCCGTTGGCAGCGTCGCTGGCTGCCGCTCTCAGCCCTGACGGAACCTCTTATGCAAGTACGACTTCTCGATCTGCGACCACAGTGGCAGGCCATCGGCGCCGAGGTGACGGCGGCCGTAGCCGAACTGCTGGCCAGCACTCAGTACATTCTGGGGCCAACGGTCGAAGCCCTGGAGAGACAGATAGCCGACTACCTGGGCGTCCGCTGGGCCATCGGGGTCTCCTCCGGCACCGACGCCCTGCTAGTGGCCCTGATGGCCTTGGGAGTCGGCCCCGGCGACCTGGTCGTCACCACCCCGTACTCGTTCTTTGCGACCGCCGGCGTGATCGCGCGCTTGCACGCCCGGCCAGTCTTCGTGGACATCGACCGCCGGACGTACAACCTCGATCCAGCCCGCTTGGCAGATTGGTTTGCCCGGGCCGGCGCGCAGACGCGAAGAGTAAAGGCCATCCTGCCCGTACACCTGTACGGTCAATGTGCCGACATGACGCCCATCTTGGAGATCGCCGGAAAGTACGATGTGCCGGTGGTGGAGGATGCCGCTCAGGCAATCGGGGCCACCTATCCCGGAGCAAGCGGCGTGCGCAAGGCCGGGTCGTTAGGGACGTTGGGGTGTTTTTCGTTCTTTCCCACCAAGAATCTGGGAGCAGCAGGTGACGCCGGCATGGTCGTGACCGACGACGAGTCGTTGGCAGCACGTGTGCGTTGCCTGCGCAATCACGGGGCCGAAGCACGCTATTACCACAAGTTGGTGGGTGGCAATTTTCGTCTGGATGCCATCCAAGCGGCGGTACTGCTGATCAAATTGCGCTACTTGGAAAGCTGGCATGCTGCCCGCCGGCGCAACAGCGTCTACTACGACGAGCATCTGGCGATACCAGAAGTCATTACACCGCACGCAGCATATGGGCGCGAGCACCATATCTACAATCAGTATGTCATCGCCGTAGCAAGCGACCGGGACGGGTTGCGCTCATATCTGACCGATCACCAGATCGGTACTGAAGTCTATTATCCAGTTCCGTTCCATATGCAGGAGTGCTTCCGCTACCTGGGCTACCGGTCGGGAGATTTTCCAAATAGTGAATATGCCGCCGCGCACACTCTGGCATTGCCGGTCTATCCGGAGCTGACTAGAGAAATGCAAGACTACGTTATCGGTACTATCAGGGAATACTACGGCCATTGACTGAGTGTCACGGACGCCACCTGGCCGGCGACTGAGAATGACATCAGACGCCAAGTCTGTGGGACGACAATTCAGGCTCTCGACTGATACAACCACCTCGCTGCTGGCGCCAGCGAGCGGCGTTGGGCAGTCGGAGCATTGCCCACTGTGGGTGCGCAGCGGTGCTGTCGCGCTGTTTGCTTTGAGCAGTATTTTCGGCGTCCTGGAAGTGCACTCCTCGACCGACACCTGGATCGCCTTGGCTGCCGGTCGCCAGATACTCGCTTCTCAGGCGTTCCCGAAGACCGACGCGTTCAGCTACACCTTCTTCGGCCAAACCTGGTTCAATCAGAACTGGCTAAGTCACGTATTCCTGTGGGTAATATACGACCGCGCCGGGCCCAATGCGGTCGCGCTGTGCACCTGGGCATTGGGGCTCGGCCTGTTTGCGCTGGTCTTGCTTGCGACGCGCTTGCGTTGTGGATCGTGGTTCGGCGCCACGCTGGCAGCAGCGGTGGTCGCGGCCGCCACGCGCGATTGGCTAAGCCCCCGGCCAGCGACCGTCCAGTTTTTTCTATTGGCCAGTCTGGTCTTGGCTTTGCAGGCCTGGCTCGCTGATGATGCGCACAAACGCTGGTGGCCGCTGGCAGTAGTCGCGCCTGTTCTGCTGGTATGGCCCCACGCGCACGGTAGCTTCATTCTTGGGCTGGCGCTCACTGGCGTATTCATAGCCTGTGGGGTGTGCGCAAAACTCCTCAAGATGATCAACCGCAAAACAACGACCGACGATCTCGCCGCACATCCGTCGGTCATGCAAGCACATCAGTTGCTCGCCCTGACAATTGTACTTGCCTTGACCGCCACGCTTGCCGCTGCGCTCAGTCCCTATGGCCTGCAAAACTACATCCATCCCTTGACGATCGCTGAAAGCAGAGTCTTTCGACAAGTCGGAGAATGGCTGCCGCCATGGAGGAGACTATCTATTTACCCCCCGGTATTCCGCTTCTGGGCGATGTTCGGCTTGGCCGCCTTCACGCTAGCGGTCGCCCTGTGGTTGCGCCACCGACAAGCCCTGCGCGGTCGCCGGTCGGGTCCGGTCGGTGCTCATCCGCGGCATGTCGCCACCAACTGGCACGCTGGTCTCTTCGATGCCACTACGACCGCCGCCGGGCTAGCGTTAGCGCTATCGGCGCGGCGCTTCGCACCCATGTTGCCCATCCTCGTCACTCCGACTTTCCTGACACTGGTCAGACGGATCACTGGACCGCTCGATGCGACCGGCCGCAGTCTCTGCCGAGTTTTGGGCGCAGCCGCCTGGGCCGGCAGCATGACAATCGCTGTGGCGACCGTCTACCTGGCTAAGCAGGAAATGGTCGATACCTTTCCGGCGGGAGAGCGTTTCGATCTTCTGGACCGCGTGACACGTGCTGACACGATCGTGCGTCCGGCGCTGGAGTTCCTGCGGCGCAATGGACTGACGGCAAGCGTGTTCACAGACTGGAAGCAGGCGGGTCCGCTCTTCTTCCATGTCCCCCAAGCGCGCGTGTTCATCGACGGGCGCGCCCAGCAAGTGTACAGTGAGCGGCACTACTTGATCTACAAGGCCCTTCTGGCCGCCACGCCTGACCAAGCCGACCTCTTCCACCAACAACTGGTGGGCTACGGCACCGACGCCGTACTGCTACCCAAGTGGCGCCAGTATGCCACACTGGTGGATTTGCTGGATCGGCATCCAGGCTGGCTGCGCGTGGTGGAATGCAGCAATGGGATACTGTGGGTTCGCGGCGGAACCGCCCTGTTCGATGAAGTGGCCCGGCGCGAGCGTCAGAACGATCTGTGGTGGCCAGACCTGCCCGAGACCATGCTGGCGCGCGGGCTCTTGTGGGTACGATCCAAACCATCCGACCCGTTGCGCGCCGTCGAGTTGTGGAAAGAGGCGGTAGCCCGCGACCCGCTCATGGGGTTTGATGCCTACGGCTGGATAGTCCGCGCGACGCGCTCCACTCCCCATGCCGGCCAGACCGCCGCGTACTTGCAGGCCGAAGCATACCGTGTGAAGACGCTACCAGGGCTGACGGCTGAGCAGCGGCGCTCGCTTCTGGATGTGCTGTCACAGTGCCAGCAGCATCTGGGGCCGTAATACGGGCTACCCCAGAGTCGGCGCCGTGCGTAGAATTATGCAGTTGCGTGCGTCTCGTCCTTATGCGACCTGGTCCCTGCACCGACCTGGGTACCGCGATGTTGCGACGTCCGTACCGCCAGCCACCGCCTCACGGTCATTGCTGACCGGGTTTCCTGTAGGACGAACGCCGTGGATGCGCCAGACGCTGTGCCGAGGAAAGCTCGTGTGGAACGGACGAACCGGCTGACAGAATGCCCACAAGTCTATCAGGAGTTTCAACGTGTTACGCATGGCAATGCTCGCGTTGCTCTGGGCAGCCCCGCTGCTTGTGGCCCAGACGGACGCCATCCCCTGGCGGACCGACCCGCGCCAGGCCGTGACGGAGGCGCAGCGCTCCGGCCGACCGCTGATGGTTTACGTCCTCGCCGGCAACAAAGACCGCGACAATGACCTGGAACGTGAACACCGACGGGCGCTGTCTGACCCACGCGTCGTCAACCAGGCGCGCCAATTCGTCCCCTTGCGTCTCTCGCGCAGCGTCCACCGCGACGTCCTCCCGGATTTCAAGTTGCCGCAAAGCGCTAACATGCAGATGTCGTTTCTGACGCCCGACGGCGAGCTGCTGGGCGACCTCGGCGCCGGCGGCATCGGCCAGCCCGACTCGTTGGCCCGCAAGCTGGCCCTCGTGATGAACGTCTACCGGAGCAAACTGCTCGAAACCCGTATCAAGCCGGTCCTCAGCGCCCCGGCCCCCAGTGCCGCCGAGCTTCAGCAGGCGCTGCAACTGGTGGTCGAGTTCCGCATTGCGGCTGCCGACGTTGAACTCATCAAGGTCCTCGATGAGCGGCAGGTCGAAGCGGGCGCACGCAGCAACATCTATGAGACGCTCGCGACGCTTTCGACCCCCAAGGCGGTCGCCAAGTTGCTGGAACTGTCGCGCAGCGGCGATGCCCGCGCCACGCAGGCCCTGGATAAGTGCACTCCAGCGGGTGCCGAGCTGATACTGGCGGAGCTGCACGCCGACGCCGAGCCATTCGAATACGCACTCTACAAGAGTGTGACCAGGATCTGCAACGTGCGCAACGTCAAGCCGCAGCGGTACTTCGAGAAAGCGTCCGTCGAGCGGCGTCAGGAGGAACTCGATCGTATCACGCCGCTGGTGCGTAGCGCCGCCCAGCGCTGGCGGGAGCTGAACGATGAACCCCGTTGACCTGCGCAGCGATACTGTCACGCGCCCGTCACCAGGCATGCGCGCCGCCATCGCCGCCGCCGAGGTGGGCGACGACGTGCTCGGCGACGACCCGACCGTACAACGCCTGCAACAGCGCGTGGCGCAGATGCTCGGCAAGGAGGCCGCCCTGTTCGTCCCCTCCGGCTCGATGGCCAACCTGGTCAGCATCCGCGCCGTGTGCGAGCCAGGCGATGAGATCATCGCCGACGACACCACGCATAGTTACAACTTCGAGACCGCTGCCCCAGCAGCCGTTGCCGGCGTCAGCTTGCGCCTGATCCACACGCCGCGCGGTATCTTCAGCGGAGCTCAGGTTGCCAACTTGGTGCGACCGCAGGCCGCCCACTATCCCAATTCGCGGATGGTGATCATCGAGAACACCAACAATCGGGGCGGCGGCAGCGTGTGGCCCGTGGAAACGGTCGCCGAGGTGCGCGCCGTCGCCGATCAGCACGGACTGCACCTGCACATGGACGGCGCCCGGCTGCTCAACGCTTGTGTGGCGCGCGGCCTGAAACCCACCGACTACACGCGCCACGTCGACACCGTCTCCCTGTGCTTTTCCAAAGGCCTGGGAGCACCAATTGGCTCGATCGTCGCCGGTCCGCAACCCTTCATCCAACGCGCCCACCGCTTTCGGAAAATGTTTGGCGGCGGCATGCGCCAGGTCGGCATTCTGGCCGCCGCGGCCCTCTACGCCCTCGATCACAACGTCGAGCGTCTGGCGGAGGACCATGCCAACGCCCGCCGACTCGCCCAGGCATTGGCGGAACTACCCGGTATCAGCCTCGACCCGGCCACTGTCGAGACCAACATCGTCATCTTCGACATCGACCAGCGCTACGGCACGGCCGCCGATTTCGTCGCCTGCCTGCGGGAGCGCGGCGTGTGGATGCTGCCGATCGGCCCGCAGCGCGTCCGGGCTGTAACGCACCTGGACGTGACCGCTACCCAGATCGATAGCGCCATCCGCGTTCTGCGCCAGTTTTGCAGTCGCATGCCGACATGAATGTGCCAATCCTGCACCGCTGGCCGCGTCGTCCGGCGACGGCGGTCGCCTTGCAACGGCGACTCGCCGGGCAGGTGCGCATCTGCCGGCTGGAGAGCCAGCCGCGCTTGCTGGCCGGGGCCGACGCCGCCTTCGGTGGCGACGGCAATACCGTCTTGGCCGGCGTGGTAGTCTGGGACTGCCTGACCCAGCAGACGCTCGAACGAATTGTGGTCCAACGCCCCTGTCGTTTCCCCTATGTTCCCGGCTTGCTCAGCTTCCGCGAGCTGCCTGGAGTGCTGGCTGCCTTCCGCAAGCTGCGCCGTGCCCCCGATGCCGTGCTGTGCGACGCCCAGGGTTTGGCTCATCCGCGGCGCTTCGGGCTGGCCTGTCACCTCGGGCTGTGGCTCGGGCTGCCGACCATCGGCTGTGCCAAGTCGCGCCTGTGCGGCGAATACCAGGTGCCGCCTCGGCAGCGCGGAGCCCGCACCGGGCTGTGGCTGGATGGGACCGAGGTCGGCTGCGTACTACGCACTCGAGACGACGTACGGCCGCTCTTCGTCAGCCCCGGACATCTGTGCGACGTGGAATCGGCCGCACGGCTCACCCTGGCGGCGGCCACCCGTTACCGACTGCCGGAGCCGACGCGCCTGGCTCATCTGCTGGTTAACGCCGCTCGCCGTCGCCTGGCCACCTCGGTTCATCCAACTGCCGATCGTCGGTGGCCCAACGTATAATCGACTGGCGCTTGCCGCTGCGGAGCAGAGGCGTGGATACCTGGAAGGAATTCGACCAGAACGTCATCAGCCATAGCGCCGCCCATCATCTGATGGCCATCGATGACTTGATCGGCAAGCTCGGTTACGCGCGCGTCTCCGATATCGCCCGCCAGCTCAACATCACGCGTGGCAGCGTCTCGATCTCGCTCCAGCCCCTCAAGAAAGCCGGCCTGGTCGAGCAGGACGAGAACCGGCACCTGCGGTTGTCGGAGCGCGGGCAAGCCCTGGTGGCCGCCATCAAGACGAAGCGGCACCTCATGCAGCGCTTGCTGGCGGAAGTCCTGGGCGTGGACGCCGAACAGGCCGAGATCGACGCCTGCAAGCTCGAGCATCTGGTAAGTAATGAGACCGCTCGGCGGCTACTGTCCTTCCTGCGGTTCCTGGATGCCCAGCCGGGGCGGATTCGTGACATCGTGACGGCTTGGAATGCGTTCGACCAACAGTGTGACCGTGACCCGGCCCGTTGTCCCATTTGTGCCGACGAGTGCCTGGCCGAAAATGTCAGTGACCAGCCACAGCAGGGGAGTTGCCCGTGACGGGTCTATCTAAGAGCGAAGTTGTAGCCGAATTGAACCGTCTGTTCGCTGAAGAAGTGGAGGCGGCCCTGCGCTACCTGCACTTGTCGCATGCCGTGCGCGGGACTGATTACCTGCTGGTCGGCCCGGTGCTGAACAAAGGGTTTCAGGAAACGATCGAACACGCCGAGGTCATCGCCCACAAGATCCGAGCCTTGGGAGCGGTACCACGATTGGAGCTGAACTTGTCGCTCGGACCACAGAGCGTCGCTGCACGCGAAGCATTGGAATTGGCGCTCACCTTCGAGGAGGCCGCCTTGGAAGCCTACCAGGACGCCCTGCACAAGGTCGAGGGTGATGTGCCATTGGAGGAGTTCATCCGGTCGCAGATTGTTACCGAGTCGGAGCACGTGGCAGAACTTAAGCAGCTCCTGGTGGAGTAGCAGGTCGCCGCCCGCCGCAGCGCCGGACCGTAGCCTGTCTGTTGTCTGGCGCACCGGCCGCTGCCAAGCCAGCCGATGTGAGGCAGCCGGTGTAACTTGATCGCACAGGCTGGGCAGTGACCTTTGCCGCCCAATCACGAGTTGGTGCCCCAATGAAAGCGCTTCGCGATTCGGACGTGCGGTTTGACGTGCTTACAGGCCGGCGGATCGCCATTGTCGGCTTCGGTTCCCAGGGCCGGGCGCAGGCGTTGAATCTGCGCGACAGCGGCTGCGACGTGGTTGTTGCCCTGCGGCCGAGCAGCCCGTCCGCCGCTGCGGCAAAACAGGCCGGGCTGAACACCACCGCCATCCCTGACGCCGTTCAGGCCGCCGACGTGGTGATGATGCTGATCCCCGACGAGCGGCAACCCGAAGTCTACACCCGCGACATCGCGCCGCACGTTAAACCCGGCGCCTACCTCGGCTTCGCCCACGGCTTCGCGATTCACTTCCGCCGGCTCGTACCGGCCGAAAACGTCAACGTCTTCCTCTGTGCCCCCAAGGGCATCGGGCCGATGGTCCGCCGACAGTACGAAGCCGGCCGTGGCGTCCCGGCCCTGATCGCCGTCCACCAGGACCCCACGGGCGACACGCGCGAGGTGGCCCGCGCCTACGCCGCCGCCCTGGGCTGCGGCCGCGCGGGCATCCTGGAGACGACCTTCCGCGAAGAGACCGAGACGGACCTCTTTGGAGAGCAGGCAGTGCTGTGCGGCGGCTTGACAGAGCTGATCCGCGCCGGGTTCGAAACGCTGGTCGAGGCCGGCTACGCGCCGGAACTGGCGTATTTTGAGTGTCTGCACGAGGTCAAGCTCATTGCCGACCTGATCCATGCACACGGTATCGCCGGCATGCGCGCCGCCATCAGCAACACAGCCCGGTATGGCGATGTGACGCGCGGGCGGCGCATCATCGGGCCGGCAACGCGTCAGGCCATGCGCGAGATACTAGCCGAGATTCAATCGGGCGCTTTTGCCGACCAGTGGACGGCTGAGCATGCGGCGGGCCAGCCAAACCTGCGAGCAGCGACCGAATGTGACGCTAAACACCCCATCGAGGCGGTCGGCGCACGCCTGCGCCGCCTCATGCCGTGGCTGCAAGAGTAGAACCTATCCCGAACCCCATGTATTTCTGGCTGGGCTGGAGTGGGTCGGGCTCGTCGCTAGAAATCGCTATCTCTATGCGCTTCGCCCGCAGGTGCCCTTCCGGAACGGGCGCTAGCTTCTTGCCGACGCAATGGCGGGTGCGCCACGGCGATGCACGCCAGCCCCGCCCCGGCCGGTATCCTCGGCACTCTTGGCCAAGGCGCCGTCTATCCATAAAATAAGTGG
>Ga0209101_1001910_pt1 | contig 14598 bp, 19 predicted proteins | sample ConPoolayeCmetaG_FD_185481 | JGI IMG/M metagenome (GOLD analysis project Ga0209101, IMG submission 185481) | Hot spring microbial mat communities from California, USA to study Microbial Dark Matter (Phase II) - Cone Pool mat layer C metaG... ... | reverse complement strand
GCCTTTAAGTTGGGGTTCATCTGGCGGATATGAAGCTTTTAAAGCTCAGGTTGTCTCAGCGTCTTCTTATGCTTATTCCTACACTAATAATGGAGAAAGAGAAATTTGCACAAGCGAAAGTTGTCAGGTTTATTTAGGAAAAAACAAAGGTGGGAGTTGGGATAGAGCGGTTGATGAGGTTAATCAAGAATGTGGTGATGGGGTACTAGTAATGGTTTCAAACGATACTAATCAGGTGATAACTGCTTGGTACTCCTCTACTCATGGTGGGGTGATTCTTCGTTCTGGAGAAGTTGGTTGGAGTGATAAACCATGGACAAAACACGCTTTTGATAGCGATGAATCAATAAACAGTCTACAAGATTTATTATTTAAATCATACGATTCGCCTTTTAAAATAGACGCGTCAACTATCAAAAGTTCCCCTTGGTTTTACTGTAATTGGGGAAGTAGGCCAGAATATGGTGGAAGCGCTTGGTTAACACATAATGAAGTTTTGGAGATTGTAAATGCCTATATTCTTTTTAAACTTGATTCTTCTGCCTTTTCTCATCTTTCTCAAGTTGATAAAAATATTCCAGATACTTGGGATGATAATAAAGTAAGACAAGAAATAAAAAATAGGGATGGAAGTTATTTTTCAAGAATTGATTTTATTCAAACAGTCTGGGATGGTACAGGAATTAGTCGAATAATTACTATAAGAGGAGATATTGGAGAAAAACAGTTTAACGCTCAAGAATTTAAAGATATTTTTAATTTAAGAGCAAGAGGTAATTTAATCATTGTTCCTTCATGTTTAATAACTCAAAGCAATCAAATTGGATCTTGTAAAAACTATGCTCTTTATGATGTGGTAATTAAATAATTTGTTATTTGACTTTTTTTAAAAAAAGTTGGAAAATAAAATTGTATGGAAGAAATAAAAAATCCCCAGGTTGTTTTTTCTTGGAGGGCCCCCCTTCGTCCTTATAAAAAAAGATCAGCATTAATTTTGCGTTTTTATATCGCTCTTTCACTCATTCTTTCATTAATAGTCTTTTTTTTTGGTGATAAAATTCTTCTTCTTCCTATATGGGCAATTCTTTTTCTTTTTTATACTCTTACTATTACCCCACCACCTGAGGTAGAAAATAAAATTACAACTTTTGGTATCGAGTCAGCTGGGGTAGTTGCTTATTGGGAAAACCTTTTATATTTCTACTTTGATCATCGTTTTGGTTTTGACACCCTAACCATCATTAGCCAACCACCCTTTTTTTATCGCCTATACCTAACACTACCTAATAAAGAAGTAAAAGAAAAAATTTTTAAAATTCTTATTCAACATTTAATCTTTCAAGAAAAACCTCATAAAACCATCACTGATAAAATCGCTGATTTTTTTCTAAAACTATTACCTGAGGAGACTGAGAATATTAATCTCCCAAAAGATGTTTCAGGCGCCCCAACCAAAACTCAGCCGGCATAATTTTTACACCAAATATTTTTGCCCATTTAATAACTCCTTCGTCGGTTGAAACCAAATACCCATTAACCTCATTAGTTAAAACAATTAGATCTAAATCAGCAGCGCTGTCTAAAAAGCCAAAACGCGTTGCCTGACGAAAGCGCTCACGAAATTTTTTAATTATCTCACCTAATTCAATCTGAAAGTTTTTTTTAGAAAGATCACTATTAATTAACAAAAATTTTTTAGCAGCGTTGTTTATTTCTTCTTCAGCAATATTTAGGGCTTTAAAATTTCTAAAACGAACGTCTTCAATTAAAAGATAAAAGAATCGACTAAAAAAACTAACCTCATCAATTTTAGGTCTCTTAATTGTTAAAAGACTAATAAATTCTTTTAAAAAATCTTGTTTTTTATCATCAAAAAAACTCAAAAATTCATCAAGAATTAATGGTGAAACAAAAAAATCTGCTTTATTTTTTTCTATTAGTTTCTTTATTATTTTTGTTAAATTAATAATTACTTCTTTTGTATTTTGGCCTAAATTTATCCCGGCAGACATATTAAAAAAAATATTTGTATCTAAAACGAATCTTTCCATATTTCTATTCCTGAATTCTTACCGGCATAATAATATGAAGAAAGTTGTCTTTTTTGACGCTTTTTAGTACAACAGGAGCATCGGGCTTTAAAATCTCAAAACAAACATCTTTTTCTTTAAAGTGATTTAAAAAATCCAATAAAAATTTGTTGTTGAAAGCTACTTTTATGTTTTCTCCTTTTACTTGGGCTTCTAAAAAAGCCTGATTGTTGTTGTCTTCTTCTGTTTTTGGTCGAAGATAAATACCGTCTTTTTTAATATCAAAAATTACAATGTTAGAAAAATCTCGAGTAAAAACACTAATTAGTTTTAAATTTCTTAAAAAAGCTTCTCTATCAACAAAGGCGTTTGTTTTTCCTTCTTGTGTGGGAATTACTTTTTCATAAGGAGGATAGTCTCCTTCAATTGTTCTACTATAAAGATCATTATCGTCTATTTTAAAGTAAAGAGTTTTTTCTTTTTCTGAATAAGAAAAATGAGCTTCTTCTTCTTTGTCTATAAAGTACAAAACCTCTTTTAAAAATTCACTATCAACAATTACATTAGGAAAATCTACCTCTTTTTTTGTTTTTAAAATAGAAAGGCGAAAACCATCAGTTCCAACTAAAACCAAATCATCTTCTTGTGTTAATAGATTAACACCAGTCAGAACAGGCCTACTTTCATCGCTAGAACAAGAAAACAAAACCAAAGGAAGATTTTCTTTTAAAAAACTCGTTTTTATTATTTGTTTTTTTTCATTAATTTTAGGTGGTAGAGGAAAGTCTTCTTTTGAATATAAAGGAAACTCTCCACGATTTTTTTCGTGACTTATAATGATTTTTGTTTTTTCAATAATAAAATCTATCTTATTGCTTGAAAAAAAAGACAAAAAATCAATGATTTTTTTTGGTTCTAAAATAACCTCAAAATCCTCTCCTTCGTTTGTTTTTATAAATGAATGATAATAATAGTTTAAATTAGTAGCATAAAAATGAAGAAGATTTTTTTCTTTTTTTAAAAAAACACAAGACAATAAAATATTATTAGAAAAACGTGTTGATGTAAATCTAGAAGCTAATGTTATTTTTTTTAAAAAATCATCTTTTTTAATAGTCATTTTTGTTGAATATATTTAAAATAGTAATAATAGTATTTGTTTATAAGTGTATAAAAAATGAAATAAAAAATCAAGACAAGATAAAAACAAAAAAAAATAAGTTAATAATAAGTGGATTTTATGTTGATGAAAAAATGTTTTTTATTATATTATCAATCTCTTCTTTAATTAAAGGATTCTTTAAAATAATCTGTCTTATTTTTTCTACGCCGTGGATGATGGTCGTGTGATCTTTTCTTTTTAAAAAACGAGCAATTTCTTCTTGTTTCATTTTTAAATTTTCTCTAAGAACGTACATCACTAACTGTCTTGGAAAAACAAAATTAGAAACACGCGACTGGCTTTTTATTTGTGTTGGCTTAAGGTTATAATATGAACAAACATTTTTTAAAACATCTTCTGGGGTAATTTTTTTTTGATTGTTTTTTTGTTGATTAGAAAAATATTTTTCAACCGTTGTTATGTCGATTTTTTCTTTTTTTTCTTTAATAAAAAGACCAGCGTAAATTGTTAATAAAGTTCCCTCCAAAGCTCGACAATCAGTTATTTGATCAGCAATTACCTTAGCTGCTTCAATGTCTAAAAAAATTCCTTTTTCTTTAGCTTTAATAAGAAGAATGGCAGTTCTGAGTTCAAAATCAGGTGGTTGAATATCAACGGTTAGCCCACCAAGAAAACGAGATTTTAAACGATCTTCTAATTTTTTGATTTCATTTGGCGGTCTATCAGATGTTAAAATAATCTGGCCACCATTAGAAACAATACTGTTGAAAGTATGAAAAAAATCTTCCTGCACCCTTTCTTTTCCAGCAATAAACTGAATATCATCAACAACCAAAACATCAAGATAGCGATATTTTTTTCTAAACTTTTGAGTTGTTTTTTCTTGAATTGATTCGATTAACTCATTTATAAAAAGATCGCCTGGACAAAAAAAAATTTTTTTATTAAAGTCTTTTTCTAAAATTCTTCTTGCTGTTGCTTGAGCTAAATGAGTTTTTCCCACTCCAACACCACCATATAAAAATAAAGGATTATAGCTTTTTCCTGGATTTTTAACCACCGCTTGTGCGGCTGCGTAGGCCACTTGATTTGTTGAAGAAACAGCAAAATTATCAAAACTATATTTTATTGAGAATCCTGTTTTACTTAAAAGCTCATCAATTTTTGGTTGATAAGCTAAAAGAGGTGGTGTTTTTTTGGTTTTTTTTTCAGTAATAATAAAATTAATTTTTATTTTTTTCTTAAGAATTAAAAAAAATCTATTTTCAATATCAGAGATTCTTTTATCTAAAAAAATTTTTACTCCAGAGTTATCACACGAAACAACAGCTTTTTTTTCTGTTAACTCAATTAATTTTGTTTGTTTAAGAATTGAATAAATAATTGGTGGTTTTTCTTGATTGTTTTTTGGTTTAAAAAAAGAGCTAACTAGTTCTTCCCATAAATTACTAAGCATATGTTTATAAAAAGTGGATAACTTATCCACAAATAATAAACATTTTTTTATAATCTGTCAAGGGTGTTTTCTTAGATTGTTAGGGTTATTTTTTTTAAAGCTCTTCAATTTTTTGTTTTTTTTCGTTAGCAGGATTAACCAACTGAAGGAATCTCTCAGTTGAGGAAAGCCTTTTATGGCCAACGATTGATGATACGTATTCAATCGAAACCCCTTTTTGTAATTGGTAAGCAATGAAGGTGTTTCTAAAATCGTTTACAGTAGCGTTTTCTATTCCTACCTGCTGAAAACAACGATCAATAATTTGACGAATATTTCTAATAATAAGAGGTTTGTGATTTCTTGTAATAAAAACATAAGGGCTTTCTGATTTTGGCCTAACTTTTAAATATTCATTAATTGCTTTTTTTAAAGAATTAGTTAGTGGTATTTGGCGAGCAGGCGCTTTTCCAAAAGCTGGGATATTGATATAATCTTTATTAATGTTTTCTATTTTTAAATTAGATAGTTCGCTGATCTTCATCCCAGTTTGGAGTAGTATTTCAACTAAAGCGTAAGTTCGTGGATCTTTTTTTGAAACATCACGAATCGCTCGATACTCTAATTGAGAAAAAATCCTAGGTTGGGGCTGATTGTATTTTGGATGAGAAACCTCGAGGGATGGATTAACATTAATGACTCCTTCGTTTTTTAAAAAACGGAAAAAAGTCCGAATTGAATTTAATTTTCTTGAAGACGATTTTTTAGTATAATTTTCTGAAAGTAGTTTTTTAATAAAACCATCAATATCATCTTTTTTAATCTCTCTAACATCAATTATTTCTTTTGTAATTAAAAAACCATTAAATTGTTCTAGGTCTTTTTTGTAAGCAATCTGAGTAAATTTTGACTTATTTTGTTGATTTAAGTATTCAATAAATTTTTTTATCCAAAAAGACACACCGTAATTTTCCATATGTTCTAGTCCTATAATATACCAAAAAAAGACTAAAAAAACAAGTTGTTTTTTTAGTTTTTTTTTGTTAAAATTTTAAATAAAAAATAAGGAGATTTTAAAAAATGAGTAATATTCAAACAAAAAAAGATTTAATGGCGACTCTTTTATCAAAAAACTCGCCTAAAAGAATAAAAAAAAACAAAGAAACAGAGGGGAAAATCATATCTTTATCAAAAAAAAGAGTTTTGTTTGATATTGGGGCTAAAGCACCAGCTGTTTTAGGTGATAAAGAGCTTAGTGAAATTTCTTTGTATCTTCCATACTTAAAAGAAGGTAATAAAATCAAAGTAAAAATTATTACCGAAGAATCAAAAAATGGTTTTCCGGTTGTTTCGTTAAAAAACTTTTTTAACAAAGGAAAATGGGAGATATTAAAAGAAAAAAAAGAAAAAGAAGAGTTAATTGAAGTAATTTGTGGTGAATATGGAAAAGGTGGTGTTTTTGTTGATTTTATGGGAATTAGAGGGGTGATTCCCACAATTCAGTTAGCTGATTTATACATTAAAGAACCAGAAAAATTAGAAGGACAATCTATCAAAGTAAAAATACTAGAAGCTGATAAAATAAAAAATCGTTTAGTTGTTTCTCAAAAAGCGGCTATTTCAGGTATATCACAAAAAAAACTAAGAGAAAAATTTGACCAGATAAAAGAAGGAGAAAAACACAAAGCAAAAGTAATAAATATTTCTAATTTTGGTATTTTTTGTGAAGTTGGTGGGGTTGAGGGATTGGTTCATATTTCTGAAATTTCTTGGGAAAAAGTTATTAATCCATCATTGTTTGTTAAAGTTGGAGATTTGATTGATGTTGTTGTGGTAGAAAAAAATGAAAAAGACTTAAAACTTAATCTTTCAATAAAAAGACTAACACCTGATCCTTGGGAAAAAATTGAAGAGAAATACCCAAAAGACAAATTAATTGAGGGAGAGATAGTAAGAAAAGAAAAATATGGTTATTTTGTTCGTTTAGAACCTGGAGTTGAGGGATTAATTCATGCAAGCAAACTTAAAGGTGATGAAAAAATAGAAATAGGTAAAAAAATTTCAGTTTATATTGAAAGAGTTAATAAAAAAACTAGGCGCTTAAGTTTAGTTGTTTCAACTACAGAAAAACCAATTTTTTACCGATAAAATAATTTAATATTAAACACAGTTTTCCTGATTTTGACAACAACAATTTTGAGAAGTAAATTTTTTAAAATCTTTTTCTATCACTCCCCAATTTATATTCTCAAAGAAAGCCTCTATATATGATGCGCGGTTAATCCCATAATCAATAAAATAGGCATGTTCATAGGTATCCAAAGCTAAGATAGGCTTAGCATACCAAACAGGAAAGGTGTTTTGAGCATCACCTAAATAGTTAAAAAGTCTCTCTTCTTTTTCATTCCAAGCCGTCCAAACCCAACCACGGGCAGCCATACCAGTTGCTTTTATGTCTTTTTTATAATTTTCAAATGAACCAAAGTCTTTTTCGATTTGTTTTAATAAACCACCAGTTGGTTTTTCACTACTACCACCTAAATGAGAAAAATAAATCTCATGATTAACCACTCCTCCCCAAGCAAAAGAAAGTTCTGTTTTAAGCTCGCGGATTAATGAGTAAATCTGATTAGCTTTTGAAAAATCGTCGTCAGTTAAAGCGACTAATTTTTCTTGAATTTCATTGTATTTATTAACATAACCTTGGTAAAGCTTCAAATGCTCCTCAACGGTTTTTTTTGATATCCCTTTCATCTGAAAAATTTTTGATGAAAATGTTTTTGGAGAAATTTTATTGACTTTCATAGCTTAACTATTATAAAATTAGTAATAGTTTAATTAAAACAAAATTAAAACATCTTGTCAAGAAGAAAATGATTAGTACATTTATTATCAGTCTTCGCGAGTATTTGGAGGTTTTTTTGATTCTTGGTGTTTTTTTGGGAATTTCTAAAAAACTAGAGATAAAAAGAGAAAGAGAGATTATCTTTGCTAGTTTTTTAGGAATTATTATTTCAATAATTTTACCAATTTTAGTTTTTATCTTTTCCGAAAAATCAGCCAAGATCCTTACCGAAAAAAACGCTGAACTTTTAGAATCATACTTAATGATTTTTTCTGGATTTTTTATTGTTTATGTAGTTTTTTCTCTTCATCGATTTTTTATTTTAAAACGATCAAAAGATATCATAAAAAGCCATCATAAACTTAAGAATAATATTTTTGACTTTTCTCTATTTTTAACGATTGTTTTTTTTGTTGTAAGGGAAGGTTTTGAAATTGCTTTGTTTACTACTACCACCTCTCTTTTTTTTAAATTTATTGAAAATCTTTTAGGTTTAGTTTTTGGATTTTTTGTTGCTTCTATTTTTGGTGTTTTTACCTATTTTGGTTTTTTGCGCTTTTCAATCAATAAGATTTATAAATTTACCGAGTTCTTGATTATTTTTTTGGGAGCGTCGTTAGTAAAAAACGGCATCACCGAGCTTTTGGCGATTTATTTTGATATTCATTTAAAGAATATCTTTCCAATTAAATTAACCTTTCTTCCAGATAAATCAACTTTTTTTGGTCATTTTTTGAAAAATAATTTTGGTTTACAACAAGATTTTAGTTTAATTATGCTTTTCATTATCGCTTCATATTTTTTGCTGGTACGCTTTCTTTTTCTGACGAGAAAATAAAAAATGTTAAAATTTAATTATGAAAATCCCAAAAAAAGCCAGAAAAATTCGCTCGCTTTTTGGTTATTATTACAAAAAACTTGAAGATATTGATAAACAGTGGAAAGAGTCAAAAGAGTTTGGTTCGGTTTTGATTTTATCTTTAGTTGAGGAAATTGGTGAGATGGCCCGCGCTTATTTGGCAGCCCACGGCAAAAAACCAACCAATTTAGCTGCCCAAAAAGATGAGCGTTATGATCAAGAATTAGGCGATATCTTGGTTGCTATCCTTCGCTTCGCTCGAATTAAAAACATTGATCTTCACAAAAGAATAATGTACTCAATTAATAAAATTAAAAAAAGAAAAATAAAACCAAAGGATATATAAGATTAGATTAAATTAGATGGTTAAGGCTTAAGTGATGTAATAATATTCTAAGTGGCGGAAAACCAAAACGACCAATTTCTGCTAATAAAGGAAAATCATTTCTTATATCATTAAAAAGAGGAGAAAAAATACCTTTTTGATTAGGTGAACATAAATCAACACCAATAATTAAGTTGTTCCCTTCGATATAAAAAGTAGGTTTCAATAACAAATTGCTATTATATGCCATATCTTGATATTTTCGGTTTTCGGGGCAAGTTTGTTGTAATATTGTTCTTTGCGCTCTCATTCTTGATAGAATTACACCAAAACATGAACTCATGTTTATTGCATCTTTCAAACTAGTAGGTTCTTGAAAGTTTTGTTGAGAACCATTTTGCTTTAAAAACTCTTCTTGTTCGCTTAATATCCCCTTTATTACTTCAGGGGGTAATCCTATAAGATGACCTTCAAAACCAGAACCCTTAGTCCATAAAGGATTTATTACTCGTCGACAAAGTTGCCATCTATAAAATGGTGCTAATTTTGATGGATCTAATAAATCATTAAAAAGACGTGTTCTTATCTCTAAACCATTACTATAGTCAGGATTAAAACAATATGGATCTAAAAGAACTGAAAGGTTAAATGGAGCTCCTACTTCTCTTGAAAAAACAATCCAATCTATGTTTCTAATTTGTTCTGGAGTTGATTTTATAGAAGAGCCTTCATTAGAAGATAATTTTAATTTCTCCATAATGTTTATTTAATAAGTATATCAAATTTTTCTTGATTTTACAAGCTAAATTATATCTTAGTTAAGATTTAAAATATTTTTAATGTCAACCTCAATTTTTCCTGATCCGACGCGATTTAAAAAATTATAAAAAATATATAAAAATTAGGTTGTTATAATAAGGCGTATGAAAATTGCGTTAGTTCAGTTTGAGACAAAAATAAGACAAAGTTTTTCTTTAGTTTCAAACAGAGTAATTAATTTTATTAAAAAAGCAAAAAAAGAAAACGCTAAAATTATTTGTTTTCCTGAAGATTTTTGGGTTGGTCCGCTTGATTATTATTCTGATGAAGAAATTGAAAAAATAACCACCTCGCTTTTTTTACAAATTATTAAGTGGTTTTGTTTCCAAGCAAAAAAGTATTCTATCAATATTATTCCTGGTAGTTTCATTGTTAAAGAAAAATGTAATTATTTTAATCAAACGTTTTTGATTAATAAAAACGGAAAAATTGTTCTTACCCATAAAAAACAAAAACTTGTTCCTTTTGGGTTTGAAGGAAGCAAAGCAACTGCCGGAAAAAACGATTTTAAGGTAATTGAAGTAGAAAGTATTAAAATTGGACTTCTTATTTGTCGCGAACTATTTTATCCAGAGTTTTTTAAAAAATTAAGAGAAAAAGAGACGGAGATAATTTTTATTCCTTCATTTTGGCCTAAGAGATCAAGTGATTATCAAAACCATCAATTACAAAACAAATACAATATCCTTTCGGAAATGAAAGTAATTGATGTTTTATGCCAAGGCCGAGCTTTTGAAAATGAGATGGCAATTTGTTTTGTTAATGCTTGTGGTAATTTAAAAGAAAAAGATACCTTTGATGTTTTGGCCGGTCGCACCCAAGTCTGTCTGCCTTTTTATGGTTGCGTAAAGAATTTAAAGCAAAATAAAGAAGGAATTATTGTTTTTGATTTTGATAAAACAATAATCAAGGATGCAAGAAGAGCTTATCAATTATTTAAGTAAATCCATTCTTTTCTTTTTTGTCTCCTCATAAGCTTTTTTCAGGCGCCAGATTTCAATCTCCTTATGATTGCCAGAGAACAAAATTCTTGGCACTTTTAGTCCTTGAAAATATTCTGGTCTTGTATACTGGGGATACTCTAAAAGCTTTACTTTTTTTACGCCTTTTTCTTTTAATCTTTTTAAAACCTCATCTTCGCCAACAACTTCAATTATTTTTTCAAGAGAAACCTCAAAAAAACTTTCAATCTCAGTTGCCCCCTCTTTTTTTAAAACACCAGGAACAAGACGAACAACCGCATCAGTAATAGCTGAGGCAGTAATCTCCCCACCAGTCATCACAAAATCACCCAAAGACACATCCTCATCAACAAAATTCAAAACTCGCTCATCCACTCCCTCATAATGGCCACAAACAATTATTAAATGGTCTAATTTTGCATATTCTTTTGCTTTTTTTTGATTAAAAATTTTTCCTTTTGGAGAGGTAAGAAGTATTTTTTCTTTTTGGTTTTTAATATTTAATCTTGATTTTTGATTTTTGATTTTTGATATAGCGTTATATAAAACATCAACTCTTAGTACCATCCCCGCTCCTCCTCCATAAGGCCGATCATCAACAATTCCGTATGAGTCCAAAGCAAAATCGCGAAGATTAACAAGCTCAATCTCAACCAATCCTTTTTCTTTGGCTTTTTTAACAATGCTTTCTTCAAAAAAAGAAGTAATCATTTTTGGAAAAAGAGTAATAATGGAGATTTTCATAAGGATATTTTACTTCAAAAATGTTATCTTAAGTTGGAATTAAAATTGGCTATTAAAGATAAAAAAGCATTTCTAAACGCTTCCTTTATACTTTCTTTCCGAGAGATTTTATTTTTGGAATAATGAGCCCAAGTATCTTTTGAATCAATTTTATTTGTTCTTTCTAATTCTTTTAGTATCTTATAATGTGGTTTTTGATTCATTTTAAAAACAATTCTCTTTGGTAGAATAAAACCCGAAGAATAGCTAAAATAATAATTTTTATTGAAAATTATACAACACCAACACTCCTCAAACCAAAACCCAAATCTTTTAACAAGACCGCTTTCTAAACCAATAAAAATTAAGTTATTTTTATCTTTGATATTTTTTTCTAAAATCTTAGCCCTTCTTTTTGCTCCTAAAAAAGTTAGGTTATTTGTCGGTGTTTTAGGAAATTTTATGTCATAAAGTTTTTGTTTTATTTCAAAGTTTTGATTTGAATAATAGCTAGATATAACTTCATAAACAGCGATTTTTTTGAGATAACTTTTTGAGTTAATTAAAAAATATGTTTTTTTCATTTTTTCGCTATCATACAAAATAAAGCTCCAGTTAATCAGCTTTTTTATACTGTCCAGTTATGTATAAAATGATTTTAAAAGTCTATCACCAATTTTTATTCTTTTTGGAAAATCTTCAGGCGCTTGTAAAACCGCAAAATGAATATCAGAAAAACCAGCGATTCTTAATAATTGAGTAAATTCACTAATAGCAAAATTTTCTTGATAACCAAATTCCCATTGTTTAGTTAATTCATCAATTTTTTGTGATAATGGTAATGTTGAATGTTTTGAAGGTTGAATAAAAGCTATTAAACCGCCATTTTTCAAAACTCTTCTTGCTTCTTTAAAGCTTTCAACAATTTTTTTTCTATCAACTATTTTTCATAAAAATGGATCCTCTTCATAAAAATGTTCAACTACCCCAACTTCAAACATTCTATCCACACTTTTTTCAGGAAAAGGTAGCGCCAAAACATCTCCACATATCAACCCTAAAGATTTTCCATCACAATTATTTTTTAAAAATAAAAGGGATTCAAAAGAAATATCTAATCCAATAGGTTGAATATTAATTTGTCTTTCTATCATTGCTCTTAATGATTGCCTATGGTCCACTCCTAGCTGAAGAACAATTGAATTGCTGGCTAAATTATCAAAAAAACCCAAATTTCTTAATACCTCATAATACATTAAATGTTTTTCTGTTATTCTTGAACTTTCAGTTTTTTTTCTTTTTTTTCTATAAAATTCGTCCCAATCTATACCAGTCCCAGAAAATTTTTCCGCATTAAAAACTCCACTTATTTTATTTCTGTCTAAATAAGAAGTATGTTCGGTCTCTCTCTCTCATAAATCTTATTATAACAATCTAGTATTAAAAAATCAATTCATTTGACAACAACGTTCAAAATGACTAAAATGGACATATATGGCAAATATTAAAATTGTTTCCGCAACTGAGGCAAGAAATAAATGGTTTGAGCTTTTAAGTTGGGTCAATACTTATAACTGTGAGGTAATGATTAAAAGAAGAAATCGAATTGTCGCGAAAATTTTTCCTGGGGAAAAACCAGTGATTGAGGATGTGGATGAAATTTTAGAAAAAATGAAGGGACGACTTAAAGGAAAAAATGTTTATTTTCCCTATGAGGATAAAAAAATAATTGCTCGCGAAAAAAAATATTTAAAAAATGTCAGACTATGGCGGATGAAATAATAGTTGTTGACACCAATATTATTATTGACTTTGTTAAAAAAGGTGATGAAATTCTTGAAAAATATTTTAAACTTCAGAAAAGAAATTCGATAAATCTTTATGTATCAGTAATTACCGTTTTTGAATATTTTTCTGGCATCAATATTAATGAAAAAAATCTTTACCAAGAAAGTGAAAAATTATTTGAGCGTTTTTATATTCAAGAATTAAATGAGACAATTGCCAAAATTGCTGCTTTATTAAATTTTCAAAAAAAACTTTACCGGTATATTGATACATCAGATATTTTAATTGCAGCAACTAGCATTTATCTAAACGCCCCTATTTTAACGAAAAACAAAAAGCACTTTGAGCTTATTCCCAATTTAAAGTTTGCTCCTTTAAAAATTTAATAATATGAAGAGTAGTCTTTTTTTAGTTTCAACTCCAATTGGCAATTTAGAGGATATCACATTTCGAGCGATAAAAGTTTTAAAGGAAGTTAATGAAATAATTTGTGAATCAACCGATAAGGCAAAGATTTTGCTTTCTCATTATCAAATTAAAAAACCTCTCATTCATTTATCTGATGAAAATCAATTACAAATTATTCCCCTTATTTTAGAAAAACTTTTTGCAGGAAAAAATTTAGCTTTAATCTCTGATGCTGGCACTCCAGTTATCGCAGACCCTGGATTTTTTTTAGTTAAGCAAGCAATAAAAAATGATATAAAAGTTATTCCTATTCCTGGCGCCTCATCAATTTTAAGCGCTTTAATCACCTCTGGTTTACCTCCTCAACCGTTTTTGTTTTTAGGTTTTTTGCCAAAAAAAGAAGTTGAGAAAAAAAAGATTTTTCAAGAATTGTTTGACCTTAAAATCCAAAAAGAAAAACCCACTGTTATTTTTTTTGAGTCACCTCAAAGGTTAATTGAGACATTAGAGATTATTTGTCAAATCAATCCCCAAACCCAAATCTCAATCGCTCGTGAGATAACAAAAGTTTTTGAGGAGTTTATAAGAGGTAAAATAAATGAAGTTTTTAAAAGCTTAAAAGAAATGAAAGAAATAAAAGGAGAGGTTACTATAACAATAAAAATTTAATATGTTCAAAAATCTTATTTTAAAATTTATTCGTTTTTATCAAAAGACTGGAATCTTTCATACAACGATTGCGAAACAGTTATTTTTAACCGATCAAGTTTGTCGATTTACGCCAACCTGCTCTGAGTATACCTATCAAGCGGTTGAAAAATATGGCGTTTTAAAAGGTTTGTTTTTAGGACTAAAACGAATTATCCGCTGCCATCCTTTTTCAAAAGGTGGTTATGATCCTTTAAAATAAATAAACATCTTCTTTTTTAAAATAAATATTAATCCATTTTTGCCAACTGGGAATTGTTTGAGTTGGAGTTGGCGTTGGGGTAATTTCTATTGGTGAGATTATAAAAGCAACCTCATCTGGTTTAAGAAGATTAAGTTCATTACGTATTTTTTTCTCAACCTCGTTGATATCAGTCTGTTTTAACATTTGGGTTTTAAGCTTGGTATTTTTTTTCTTTTCTTCCTCATAGTTTTTTTTATACTGATAATAAAATTCTTTACCTTCTTTATAGCTAATAAAATTTTTAATAAATGATGAAATAAGAACGACGAAGAATATTCCTAAAAAAAACTTATTGATTAATTTCATAAAAAAATTATAAAATATATATC
>Ga0209101_1001909_pt1 | contig 14603 bp, 16 predicted proteins | sample ConPoolayeCmetaG_FD_185481 | JGI IMG/M metagenome (GOLD analysis project Ga0209101, IMG submission 185481) | Hot spring microbial mat communities from California, USA to study Microbial Dark Matter (Phase II) - Cone Pool mat layer C metaG... ... | reverse complement strand
GACTACACGCGAGGAGGCTGAGCGCAGTTCCATTCGCCCCGACCTGATCCTCGAGGACATCACGGCCCTCACCGCCGAGCTGGAAAAGGCAACGGCATGACACACCGAGCCAACTCCCCCTTGCCCTCAGGAACAGGCAAACAAGGGGCGAAGTCGCAGAGGGGGGCAGGCAACCCAACCAACCTCTACGATTTGACCAGCGCCGAGCTTGCAGCCCTGCTCACAGCCTGGGGCGAGCCACACTACCGCGCCGACCAAGTGTGGAAGTGGCTGTACCATCACAAGGTCACCGCCTTTGAGGCCATGACGACGCTTCCGGCGGCGCTACGGGCGCGCCTGGCCGCCGAGGCGACCCTGGCGACGCTGGAGACTACCCGCGAGGTACGGTCCTCAGACGGAGAGACTCGCAAGTACCTGTTTCGCCTGCCCGATGGGCAGCTAATCGAAGCAGTTCTGATGGAGTACGATAACCAGCGCCGCACTGCCTGCATCTCCACCCAGGCAGGCTGCGGGATGGGCTGCGTCTTCTGCGCCACCGGGCAGATGGGGCTGGCACGCCATCTGACCGCCGGTGAGATCGTGCAGCAGGCGCTTCACCTGGCCCGCGTCCTCGAGGCAGAGGGCGAGCGCCTCAGCAACGTGGTGCTGATGGGGATGGGTGAACCCTTCCATAACTACGATGCGACCCTGGTGGCCATCCGCTGTCTGATGGACGGAGCAGGCATGGGCATCGGCCAGCGGCACATCACGGTGAGCACAGTGGGGCTTGCGCCGGCGATTCGCCGCTTTGCACAGGAGGGCCTGCAGGTGCGGCTGGCGATCTCGCTGCACGCGGCCACAGACGAGGAACGTTCGGCGCTGCTGCCGGTCAACCGGCGCTACCCGCTGGCCGACCTGCTGGCCGCCGCCCGAGAGTACATCGCACAGACGGGCCGCCGTGTGACCTTCGAGTGGGCAGCCATCGCCGGGCACAACGACACCCCGGAGCAGGCCCACGCGCTCGGCAGGCTGCTGGAAGGGCTGCTATGCCACGTCAACATCATCCCGCTGAACCCGACCGCTGGTTATTCCGGCGCCCCCTCCGATCCTGCGCACCTGGCTCGCTTCACCGCCATACTGGATTCGTATGGTATTCCAGCCACGATCCGGGTGCGGCGGGGGATTGACATCAACGCGGGATGCGGGCAGTTGAAGGCGGAGGTCCTCCGCGCATCGCCCAGGGTAGGTCACTCCCAGCCCAATGGCTGATCTCCTGTGTGGCCGATGGCCCGCAGCGCCGCCTCGATCTGCTCAAACGCTGGTGGAGGAAGCTCCTCATCGCGCGGAGAGGGCCATTCCACCAGCCGCGCTCCCAGTTCCTGGTCGAGGCGCTGCCACGCCGCGACGTTTTTGACCGGAGCGCCCTCTTTGGTGTGCCAGTGGCGGCGCTTCCAACTGGTCAGCCATCGAGTAGCGCCATAGCGGAGGTAATCGGAGTAGCTGTAGACGCGGACGGTAACCCGTTCCGGCAGCAGGCTGAGCGCCTCCGCCGCTGAAACAACGTCCAGATAGTTGGCTGTGACCCCTTCCTCCTGTCCAGTGATGATCTGCTCATCGCCGCCATGCCGGATCAGCGCAGCCCAGACCCCACGCCCGCCCCTGCACGAAACGCCGAGGAAAACCTCCGCATCGGCCTCACTGGTCGAAGCACGCTGTGCACGATAGTGGCGGATGGCCCGAGAAGCCAGCGCATCGGCCCGCTCGTTGTAGGGATTGCCCGTGTGCCCTTTCACCCATTCCCATGTGACCTCATGCTGCGCCATCAGCGCCGCTAGCTCTTGCCACAGGTCTTTGTTCTGAACTTCCTTGCCCCTGCCCCGTTTCCACCCGCTGGCGATCCAGTGCGGCAGCCACTCGGTCACTCCCCGCTGCAAATACTCGGAGTCCGTGATCATGGTGACCACGCACGGCCCCTTGAGCGCCCCCAGCGCCTGGATCGCCGCTGTGAGTTCCATGCGGTTGTTGGTGGTATCCAGCTCCCCGCCATGCAATTCCCTGACTCGCCCGCTGGCGGGGTGGATCAGCACAGCGCCCCATCCGCCCGGCCCGGGATTGGGGCTGGCCCCTCCGTCGGTGTAGATGATCACCTGTGGTTTGGCTGACATGGGGAACCTCCTTATAGCCCACATCGGCTGGGCTGGATCATGGCACAGCCTGGCAGCAGGGTCAACCGGCCTGGGAAGGGCACAGCCCAGGAGGCGGTGCGTCCATTGCGCCGACCTTTCTGCCATGTTAAACTTCGCAGGCGATGAAGATGAGGAAACTGGCCATTGCCCCTTCCATCCTGGCGGCGGACTTCGCCCGGTTGGGAGAAGAGATCAGAGCGGCTGAGATGGGGGGCGCGAACCGCATCCACATTGACGTGATGGACGGCCATTTTGTGCCCAACATCACGATGGGGCCAGTCGTAGTGCGCTCGCTGCGACCTATCACTGCCCTTCCCTTCGACGTTCATCTGATGATCAGCGACCCCGATCGTTATCTGGAAGCCTTTGCTGAGGCAGGCAGCAACCTTCTGATCCCGCACATCGAGGCGGCGCGGGATATTCGCAAGACGGTGGGCGCGATTCACAAGCTGGGGCTGGAGGCAGGCGTTGCCATCAGCCCCGATACGCCGATCAGCGCACTACGCGAGGTGGCAGCCGACGTGGAGCTGATACTCGTGATGTCCGTGTATCCGGGCTTTGCGGGGCAAGCCTTCCTCGAAGGATCGATTGCGCGCGTGAGGGAGGGGCGTGCCCTGCTTGACGAAGTGAACCCGCAGGCCAGCGTGGGCATCGATGGAGGGATCGACTCGGCGAACGTCGGCGCGGCAGTCAAGGCAGGGGCAGATAATCTGGTGGCGGCCAAGGCGATATTCCAGGCCGGCCTGCCTGTCAATGAGGCCATCGCTCAGCTCCGGGCAGCCGCTCTGGCCGCCCAGGAGGTCTAACACAGAAAGGGCCGCCGAGGCCCTTTCCACCTTCATTGCTGCCAGCCTTCAGCAGCGCGCTCCGTGTTGCACGGTTGGCTGAGCTACACTTCGTCCTTGCTCATGGCCTTGATACACTTCGCGCACGCCTTGATCGAGACCAGCTTGCCATCGCGCCAAACTTTAGTTTTCTGGATGTTGGGCTTGAACAGGCGCGGAGTATGCCGCATCGAAAAACTGACGTTCCGGCCCGCGTGCGGCTTCTTGCCGCAAATCTCACACACAGCCATCGCAGTACCATCACCTTTACTGAGGTGTTTTAACATTCAAGGGGGTGAGGATACCTCACTGCTCCTGTTTTGACAAGGCTTCGAGGGGAATCTATGAGTAGCAAACCTGAGGGTGAGCAACTGGGCGCGATCTTTGTCTCGCCGGCGGCCATTGCGACGATTGCCAGCCATGCCTTGCTGACCAGTTACGGGGTGGTTGGCATGGCCTCAAAGAACGCCTTCAACGAGCTAGCGGCGACGCTGACCCGCGACCCCCATCATGGGATCAGTGTTCAGTTTGTGCAGGGCCAGATCGTCATTGATCTCTATGTGATCATCCAGCACGGGACGCGCATTTCCTCCGTGGCTGCCAGCGTGATCAATGCGGTTCGTTTCCAGGTCGAGAAGGCCGTTGGCGTCCCGGTACGCCAGGTGAACGTGTACGTGCAGGGCCTGCGAGTAGACGAAGACCTGTAGATCGCCAGAGGGAGACAGCGCTATGACCACACCACAAGACGCTCCGCACGCACCAGGTGAACCACCACGCGCCTGTGATGGTCAGGGCCTCAAGCAAATAGCCTGGGCAGGGCTGGCCTGGCTTGAGAAGCACTATGAGCAGGTCGATGCACTGAACGTCTTCCCTGTGCCGGATGGCGACACCGGCACGAATATGCTGTTGACCATGCGCAGCGCGTGGAAGGAGATCGTCGGCTCCGAGGAGACCCATGCCGGGCGTATGGCCAAGTTGATCTACAACGGTGCGCTGATGGGCGCACGCGGCAACTCCGGCGTGATTCTATCCCAACTGTGGCGCGGCTTTGCACAGGGAATCGAAGGCCGGGCGACATTGGACATACGCGAACTGGTGCGAGGGCTGGAAGAGGCAACCCGAATGGCCTATCGCGCTGTGCAGGAGCCGGTAGAGGGCACCATTCTGACCGTGTCGCGCGAGATCGCCGAGGAGGCTGCCCTAGCCGCCGACGCCAACCCCGACATCCGTTACGTGCTGAGCCGAGTGGTCGAGCGTGCGCATCAGTCGGTGGAGCGCACGCCGCAACTGCTGGCTGTGCTGCGGGAAGCCGGTGTGGTGGATGCGGGGGGAAAGGGGCTGGCCTTCATCCTGGAAGGCATGTTGCGCTACCTGAACGGCGAAGCGCTGGATGTGGCGGTAGAGGCAGCCGCAGAAGTGGCCCTCCGCAGCACTTTGGAACCAGAGGATGAGCTGGGCTACGGCTACGACGTCCAGTTCCTGCTGAAGGGACAGCAGCTTGACGTTAACCAGATCCGACGGGACATTGAGGCAATGGGGGCCTCCACTCTCGTGGTGGGGGACGAGAGTCTCGTCAAGGTACACGTCCATGTGCACAATCCGGGTATCCCACTGGGCTATGCCGCAGAACGAGGCATCCTGCTGGATGTGGTGGTCGAGAACATGCAGGAGCAGTACCAGGAATTCATCCAGGAAGGCGGCCCGCGCCTGATCGAGGAGCAGCCTGAACCTCCGGTGGCTCCTCCCACGGTGGAGCCGGGCACTATTGCCGCGGTGACGGTTGCTCCTGGGGAAGGGCTGAGCCGCATCTTCTACAGTATGGGGGCAGCGCATGTGATTCCCGGCGGGCAGACCATGAACCCCAGCACCGAAAACTTCGTAGAGGCGATTGCCTCCCTGCCTACAGACAAGATCGTCGTTTTGCCCAATAACAAAAATATTCTGCTTTCCGCCGATGCGGCGGTGGGGCTGGTTAACGGCAAGGACGTGCGGGTTATCCCAACCACCACCATCCCCCAGGGAATCTCGGCACTGCTGGCGCTGGATCCGAGCGGCGACCTGGACGCGGTTGCAGAGAGTATGCGCGAGGCCAGCCGGGCTGTGCAGACGGGCGAGGTGACCACTGCCACCCGCAACGTGACGCTCAACGGCGTGAAAGTGCGCCAGGGTCAGATCATCGGCCTGCACAACGACACCCTGCGCGTGGCTGGCAACGAGGTCAACAGCGTCGTTATCGATCTGCTGAAGGAAATGGGCGCCGACGGGCTAGAGCTGATCAGCCTCTACTACGGCGCAGGGGTCAGCCGACGGGAGGCCGAGATGCTGGCGGAACAGATTGCCGCGCTCTATCCCGGCCATGAGGTTGAACTCAGGCACGGTGGTCAGGCACATTACTTCTACATTCTCAGCGCTGAGTAGGCATGGACAACCCGAGAGTCGCTGCTGGAGGCAGGCTTGCCTAAGGTCCGCATCGTCACTGATAGCGCTGCACGCTTTGAGGACTCTCACGTGGTTGAGGACTACGACATCGTCGTTGTGCCGCTCAGCGTCCACCTCGGCGACCAGATCTACACCGATGGGGTTGACATCTCGCCAGAGGAGGTCTTGCAAAGATTGCGGCACGGCCACGCCCGCCTGTCCGTCTCTCCGCCGCCGATCAGCGCCTTTGAGCAGGCGTTTAGCGAGCTAAACAAGACCACCGACCAGATCTGTGCTGTGCTGCACTCGCAGCATCTGACAGAAACGGTCGCACGAGCACAGGCCGCTCGGATGAGCCTGCTGGGGCGCTGTGAGATCGCTGTGATCGATTCGCTGACCACCTCAGCGGGGCTGGGGTATCTGGTTGAGACGGTAGCCCAGGCTGCTGAGCGTGGAGCCAGGCTGGACGATCTGGTGAGAACAGCGCGCGGGGTGATCACCCGGCTGTACAGCGTGTATTACGTAGACAGCCTGGACACGATCCAGCGGGCGGGCTTGATAGGAGAAACCCAGGCCATACTCGGCGCGATGCTGGAAATCAAACCCATCCTGACCATCGAAGATGGCAGGCTCATCACCATGGAGAAAGCACGCACCCACTCCCAGGCTATAGACAAGCTGATCGAGTTTGTGGCGGAGTTCACACATCTGGAAAGGTTGTGCATTGTGCAAAGCACACCCCGGATCACGGATCGCACCCGGGTGCTTCAGGATCGGTTAGCGCTGGAATTTGCCCGCCTGCAGGCTCCCGTGATCGTCTACGAACCCTTGATCGCTTCACTCATTGGGCCAGACGGCATGGGCATCGTGGTTCTGGAAGGCACAGGCGATGAGGAAGTGGTGTAGGGGATAGCGCGTCCTCTATGCACAGGGGCTGATATCATGATAGCCATTGTCACAGATAGCACAGCCGATCTCCCGGAAAACGTCGCTCACGAAGCAGGCATTGCGGTGATCCCGGCCATCCTGAATGTGGGGCAGCAGAGCCTCCGCGACGGGATCGACCTCACGCGGGAAGCCTTCTATGAGTGGCTGCCGAGGATGGCTATCGCCCCGAAGACGGCAGCGCCGGGGCCAGGCACCTTTATGGAGACCTATGAAGCGCTTCTGCATACGGCGAGCCACGTCGTCTCGGTGCACGTTTCGAGCAAACTGAGCGGCATCTGCAATGCGGCGCGGCTGGCTGCCCGGCAGGTGGCGGCTCAGCGGATTCATGTGGTGGATAGCGGCCAGGTCAGCATGGGGCTGGGCTGGGCTGTCCTGGCTGCCGCTGAGGCCATCCACACGAGCGGGACTTTGGAAGGTGTGCTACACTCTGTCAGCGATACCCTATCGAGGGTGCGGCTGTATGCGCTGTTGAACACGTTGGAGTTTTTGGCCCATAGCGGCAGAGTGAACATGGTGCAGATCGGGCTGGGGTCGCTGCTCAACCTCAAGCCCATCGTTGAGCTGCGAGAGGGTGTGATCTCGACTCTGAGCCGCGTGCGGACCTGGTCGCGCGCCCTGGCCGATCTGGCAGACCGCACCCGGTCGCTGGCTCCATTAGAGCGGCTGGCGGTGATACACACTCACTATCTGGAAGGGGCGCATGATTTTCTGGCGAGGATCTGCGGCAGCTTTCCCTGCCCGCCGAACCCGCTGGTGGTGAACGCCACCCCCGTGATCGGAGCGCATGTCGGCCCCCACGCACTGGGGATCGCAGCGGTGGTGAGCAAGGGCTGACCTGCGGGCAGTTGAGTGAAACGCCGCGCCAGCTCCAGGGGAACCGGCGGCGCACAGAATGCTATGGCTTCTTCATTGCAAACGCTGGTCAAAATCCTGCGGCTTGAGCAGAATAAAGGCTACCAAAACCGAGCTGTCATTGGCGGCTTTGGGCGCTTTGCCTACCACTGGGCCCGCGAGGCCCAGAGCCAGGCTAAGACAGAGGCCCATCGAGCGCTGGTGGACGAGATCGCCAACCGGCTGCGCGAGTACGAGAGCTTGCCTGAGGCCGAGCGCCCAGCCATGATCGAGGCGATTATTGCCCTAGCCACCGGCGAGGCTGCAACCGATGAGAGGATGCCTGCTCCGGCCCCCTCGATCAGCGAATCCCTCGCCTTCCCAGAACCGGAACCCTCCTCAACCGAACTGCCGCCTGGCGGGGCCGAGTTGGCTGACGAAGAGGCGGCTCTTGAGGCCGAGTCCGCTGAGGGCTGGTTCCAGGGGCCGGAGCTGGTTCCGGCCCCTGTCGCCGAGCCAGTGGCAGCACCACGCGCTGTGCGCGAGCGGCGTGGCTATGCCTGGCAGCAGCATCACCCTGCCAGCGCTGAGAGCCTTCGGGGCCTGGATGCGCCGGTGAGCACGATCCGAGGGGTTGGCAGTACCCGTTCCGAGCAGTTGGAGCGGCTTGGCGTGCGAACGGTGGGCGACCTGTTGCTTCTGTTCCCGCGGCGCTACGACGATTACAGCCGGATGAAGCCCATCAACCAGCTCACGCCCGGCGAGGAGGTGTCGGTCATAGGGGTGCTGGAGCGGGTGCAGGTCATCTCTATGAAGCGAGGGGGGAAGCGCGTCGAGGCCTACCTGAGCGATGGTAGCGCCTCCCTGCGCCTGAACTGGTTCAACCAACCCTGGATGGAGCACCAACTGGTTGAGGGCGAGTCGGTGGTGGTAAGCGGCAAGGTTGACCAGTATCTGGGGCGGCTGGTGATCAATTCGCCCGAGATCGAGCCAATCGACAGCGAGTCGCTGCACACCGGGCGGATCGTGCCGGTCTATCCGCTCACCAAGGGACTGGGGCCCCGTGCGATGCGCGGTCTGATGAAGGATGTGATCGATGCCTGGGCGGCCTACCTGCCGGATTACTTGCCCCTGGAAATCCGCCAGAGCGCTGATTTGATGGACTATGGCGATGCGATCGGGCAGATGCACTTCCCCGATAGTTGGGAGGATCGGGAAGCCGCCCATCGCCGCTTGGCGTTCGACGAGCTGTTTCTGCTTCATCTGGCGATGCTCCAGCAGCGCTACACGTGGCAGCGCCGCCAGGGGACGCCCCTTGCGGTGGACGACGCCTGGGTGGCAGCCTTTGAGCAGGCCCTACCCTACACCCTGACCGGGGCACAACGGCGGGCCATCGATGAGATCCGGCAGGATATGGCTCGCCCTGTGCCGATGAATCGCCTGCTGCAGGGTGATGTGGGCAGTGGCAAGACGATTGTGGCGGCGATGGCGATGGGCATTGCCGTGCACAACGGCGTACAGGCGGCCATCATGGCGCCCACCAGCATTCTGGCCGAGCAGCACTACGCCAGCCTGTGCAACATCCTGAGTGAAAGCCCCGTTGCCGGAGAGGCTCAGATCAAACTTCTGACCGGGCACACCTCGGCTGCGGAGCGGAGGGCGATCTATCAGGGCCTGGCCAGTGGCGAGATTAACATGGTGGTTGGCACCCAGGCGCTCATACAGGAAGGTCTGGCGTTCAAGCATCTGGGCATAGCCGTGATTGACGAACAACATCGATTCGGCGTTGCCCAACGCGGCGCGTTGCGCGAGAAGGCAGCCGGCGGAAACCCGCACCTGCTGGTCATGACCGCTACGCCCATCCCGCGCACCCTGGCCCTCACCCTGCACGCAGACCTGGACCTCTCGATCATGGACGAGATGCCGCCGGGCCGTTTGCCGGTGCAGACGCGGGTGCTCCAGCCGAAGGAACGAGAGCGGGCCTACGCCTTCATCCGGGGGCAGATCGAACAGGGACATCAGGCATTTGTGATCTTCCCGCTGATCGAAGAGAGCGGCAAGGCAGAAGCGACCTCCGCCGTCGAGGGCTACGAACGGCTGCAGAAGATCATCTTCCCCGATCTGCGAGTCAGCCTGGTGCACGGGCGGATGCGCCCGGACGAGAAAGACGCGGCGATGGAAGCCTTCTATCGCGGTGAGGCCGACATCCTGGTGGGAACGAGCGTGATTGAGGTGGGCATCGACGTGCCGAATGCCACCGTCATGCTGGTGGAGCACGCCTCGCGGTTCGGCCTGGCTCAGCTTCACCAGCTTCGGGGGCGAGTGGGACGAGGCGACCACCAGGGCTATTGTCTGCTGATGTCCGATAGGCCTTTTCTGGATGGCGACGAGCGGCTGGCCGCGGTTGAGGAGATCAACGATGGTTTCCGCCTGGCCGAGATCGACTGGCAAATGCGAGGAGCTGGCGACTTACTTGGTACCCAGCAGAGCGGCTTCGGTGTGTCGCGCTTTGCAGACTGGATGGACTCCCGGCTGGTCGGTGAGGTCCAGCGCCAGGCACGGGCCATTTTCGAGCGCGATCCGGGGCTGCAAGAACCAGGGCACGAGTTGCTGGCGCAGCGGGTGCGTGAGGTTCTCCAGCAGCGCGAGTCGGGTGACATCAGCTAGCGCCGTTCCGATCCTGGCCGCCGCACACAGGGAGAAACACGATCTATGCGTAGAGCCATCTTCCCGGCTACTTTTGATCCGATTCATCACGGCCACATTGACATCGCGGTGCGGGCGACCAAGATCTTCGACGAGGTTATTGTGGCTGTCTACGACCGACCTATGAAGCGGCTGCTGTTCTCGATTGAGGAGCGGTTACGGATGGTGGAGGAAGCGCTGGCCGATGTACCCCATATCCGTGTCGAATCGTACTCTGGCCTGACGGTGGAATTTGCCCGCGCAACGGGGGCGCAGGCTATTGTGCGGGGGTTGCGCGTATTTTCCGATTTTGAATTAGAATTCCGGATGGCGCTGGCCAATCACCGTTTGGCGCCGGAGATCGAGGTGGTGGCATTGATGTCCAGCGAGCAGCACATGCATCTGGCTTCCAGCACAGTGCGGGAGATCGCCTCGCTGGGCGGTGACGTGAGCAGCATGGTTCCGCCCAACGTCGAGCGCGCTCTAGTTGCGCGATTCAAAGAATTGGGCGATGATGCTGTGGGATCAGTGGATATGGTCTCGCTTCGTGATTGAGCACACGAGGCTGACCTGGCTCAACCGTATCGGACTAGAGGAGGCGTGCGTTGGATATTCAACACCTGGTAGACCGCCTGGAGGAGCTACTCAATTCTGGTCGCCATATTCCCTTTACGGCGTACACCCTGGTCGATGAGCAACGCGCGCTTGAACTGATCGACCAGATGCGGATCTCGATCCCGGAAGAGATCGAGAAGGCCAAGCGCGTCCTACGCGAACGCGACCGGGTTATGGCCCAGGCGAACGAAGAGGCAGCCCGCATCCGAGAGTTGGCCCGCGAAAAGAGCGAGACCCTGATCCAGCGCGATAGCATCACTCAAGCAGCCCAGGCTCGCGCAACCAGCATCATCGAGCAGAGCCGGTCAGAGGCAGATACCATCCGCCAGGAGGCGGACCAGTACGTGATTGACGTGCTATCCGACCTGGAGGATGCCCTTATGCGTACCCTAAACGTGGTACGCAACGGCATCTCGCACGTCAAGCGAGAGACAACAGCCCGCGCCCCTGCGCGCGCGCCTCAGGAAGCCGACATCAACGCGCCCGCGATGCTCGATACGTCGGGCGAGCCGATGGAAATCGAGCGCGTCTCCAGCAGGCGGGATTAGCGCGGGGCGCTTGACACACCCTCCCAGCCCGTTATAATCTGGGGCCTGCGCCCGGCCCAGAGCCGGGGATGAACCATGGAAGATGAGGAGTGATCGATCATGGGAGCGCTGCCCAAGCGCAAGCTATCGAAGGGACGACGGGGCCGCCGCCGCCAGCATGACGCGCTCCAGCCGCTGACGCTGGTAGTGTGCGACAACTGCGGTGAGAAAAAGCGCCCCCACGTTGCCTGCCCGCACTGCGGGTACTACCGGGGCCGTGAGATTTATGAGGTGGAGCAGTAGCCGGACTGCCGTCCGGAGTTCGCGGTGGTAAGGCTCCGACCGCGCCTGTGCACAGAGCGCGGTCTTTTCTTGCCAGCCTGGTTGTGATCACACCAGTGGACCGTTGCACAACCTCGATTCGGTTGCCCTATGCGAACAATCGAACAGGAGTCTCGTCTTGCTTGACCAGACCACAACCGCCTTTGTTTTCCCCGGCCAGGGTTCGCAGTTCGTCGGCATGGGAAAGGCCCTCTACGCCCAGTACCGAGTAGCGCGGCAGACGTTCGATGAAGCAGACGGCCTTCTGGGATTCGATCTCGCCCGTTTGTGCTTTGAAGGGCCACAGGAGGCTTTGAACGACACGGCCAACACCCAGCCAGCGCTATACGTGGCCGGCATCGCCGCCCTGCGGGTGCTCTACGAGACGGCACTGGGGGAGAGCTTCAGTCCGGCCTATGTGGCGGGCCACAGCCTGGGTGAGTTGACCGCCCTGACCGCTGCCGGGGCGATGAGCTTTTCTGACGGGCTGAGGCTGGTGCGGCGACGCGGAGAGCTGATGCGCGATGCCGATCAGCACAGCCCCGGCGGGATGGTCGCCCTGCTTGGCCTGAGCATTGAGCAGGTCGAGGCGATCTGCGCCCAGGCGCGGGGCGAGGCCCAGGGGGAATTGGTGGTGGCGAATGACAACTGCCCCGGACAGGTCGTGATAGCCGGATCGGAAGCGGCGCTTGAGGCGGCCATGCGGCGTGCCTCGGAAGCCGGGGCCAGGCGGGTGGTGCGCCTGCCCGTGAGCATCGCTGCTCACTCGCCGCTGATGGCCCGTGCCGCTGAGGAGTTCCGCACGGCACTGGAAGCGACCCCCTTCTATCCACCCCGGATTCCGGTGATCGGCAACACGCAGGCTACGCCCCTGACCACAGTGGAAGCGATCCGCCACGAGTTAAGCAACCAGCTTACCGCGCGCGTGCGCTGGACGGAGAGCGTCCAGGCGATGGTGGCGGCTGGAGTGAGGACCTTCATTGAGTTGGGCAGCCAGGATGTGCTGAAGGGGCTGATCAGGCGCATCGCGCGGGATGTGACCGTGCAGGTGGTCGATTCACCGGACGGGATCGAGGCGCTGAGTTCGGCTGCGCCGAGTTGAACCCTCTCGGCTGCATATGGTACAATCCCGCCCGCTTGCAACTTGTCAAGACTGAGCAAGGGTGTGACATTATGGGCCGTCTGGATGACCGAATCGCCATCGTCACCGGAGGATCGCGGGGTATTGGGCGGGCCATTGCGCTCGAGCTGGCCCGGCGCGGAGCCGCCGTGGTGGTGAATTACCACACCCACGCCGAGGCAGCTAACGCAGTCGTGGCGGCCATTGACGGGCAGGGGGGCAGGGCCATGGCAATCCAGGCTGATGTTAGCGACCTGGAGCAGGCGGAACAGTTGATCCGGAAGGCCCTCGACCAGTTCGGGCAGATCGACATCCTGGTCAACAACGCGGGCACGACCCGCGACATGGTCATCATGATGATGCCCGAAGCGGATTGGGACGTGGTTATCGCCACGAATCTCAAGAGCGCCTTCAATTGCTCTAAGGCAGCCGTCAAAGCCATGATGCGCCGCCGCTACGGGCGGATCATTAACATGACCTCGGTGGCAGGCATCGCTGGAAACGCCGGCCAGACCAACTACAGCGCCAGCAAGGCGGGGCTGATCGGCTTCACTAAAGCCCTGGCACGCGAGGTTGCTGCTCGCAACATCACGGTCAATGCAGTGGCTCCCGGATTCATCCCCACCGATCTGACTGAGGGCGTGCCTGAAGAGATCAAGGAGGCTTCCCTCAAGACAATCCCGCTTCAACGCTGGGGCACGGCTGAGGAAGTGGCTTATGCCGTTGCCTTTCTGGCCTCCGACGAGGCATCCTACATCACCGGCCACGTGTTGTCGGTGGATGGCGGCATGGTGATGGGTTAAGCGTTTCGCGCTGAAGGCCGCTTCGGCCAACCGTTTGAGGCATGGTCAAGGGCCAGGGTCATGGAACCGCAGGATACAATTACCATTGCTCCCAGTGTGCTGATCACGATTGCCGCCCGCGCAGCAGTGCAAGTGGAAGGCGTCTCGCGGATGGGCACCATCCCGGTCAACATCGGAAGGCTGCTACGCGGCAACCCGATGGGGCACGGCGTGGTGCTTCAGATGGATGAGGGCCGGGTGATGCTGGACGTGTACCTGGTCATGAAGCCCGATACGAACATGCGGGAGGTGAGCCGCCGAGTGCAGCACTCCATCACCCGGGCGATCCAGGAGCTGGTCGGGATGGACGTGGCCTCCGTCAACGTCCACATCGAAGACGTGGACTATGGGTTTCCATCCCACGCCTAGCCGACAGGTCTGCCGGGAAGAGGTCGGGGAGGGCTAGCCGTGCAGATTCGCCGTAAGGCTCGCATCCTAGCCCTTCAGGCGCTATACGAAATCGACAGTTCCGGGCACCCCCCCGAACAGGTGTTGAGGCTGCGTCTGGCCGAAGAACCCCTGAACAACAGCATGGCAGAAGCCTTTCTGCGGGAGCTGGTGTTGGGCGTGCTCGGCCATCTGGAGATGTTGGATATGTTGATCCAAGAGCACGCGCCAGAGTGGCCTGTGCCAACGTTGGCTATCATTGACCGCAACATTCTGCGCTTGGCGATCTATGAGATGGCTGCCCGGCGCGAGACGCCGCTGAAAGTGGCCATCAACGAAGCAGTGGAGCTGGCAAAGGTGTTCGGCAATGATAGCTCGCCCCGTTTTATCAACGGGGTGCTGGGCACGCTGGCGAGTAAGCATGAGCAACTGATCGCGCTGTGGGCTGAGAGAAGCTCAGGCCCGGTGCCTGGCAGGCCCGCCTCCTGAGTTTGCATGGCCGCTCCCGGATAAAGCAGCATGGATACCCTGTGCGGTCTCGGACTGCCTGAACTCGTCATCCTAGCGTTGCTGGGGTTCGTGGTGATCGGGCCGCAGCGCACCCAGGAAGTGGCCCTCAAGGCTGGGCGCTTGTTACGGCAGATGATGACTTCCTCCTGGTGGGGGGATTTCCAACGCATCACCCAGGCGCTGAGGGACCTCCCGAACCTGCCCACCACCCTGGTACGCATGGCCGCCTTGGAAGATGAGCAGCAGGAGATTCGCCGCGTCGTGACGGAGATCGAGGAAGGAACGCGCATTAACCTGAGCCTGAGGGGGGTCTCCAGCGGCGGCGCGGCAGAGCGCGATGCGATCACCGATCCGTGGGGCATCCGCAACGCAACGGCTGGCACGCGCGTGATGCCCCGTCGCCAGCAGAC
>Ga0209101_1001908_pt1 | contig 14609 bp, 9 predicted proteins | sample ConPoolayeCmetaG_FD_185481 | JGI IMG/M metagenome (GOLD analysis project Ga0209101, IMG submission 185481) | Hot spring microbial mat communities from California, USA to study Microbial Dark Matter (Phase II) - Cone Pool mat layer C metaG... ... | reverse complement strand
GCGCGCGGGCCAGGCCCTCACCTTCCCGGGGGCGGGGGTGTGGGGAAACCGGGGTTCCCCTCGTCCCCCTGCGTCCGGGCCGCACCCTGCCAGACCCTCCCGCGGGGGAGGTATGTGCACCTTTAGACGAACAGAGCCTGTTCAGGTGCGCATAGCCTGGACGAGGGTGACGTGGTAGAACCCGCTGCTGATCCGCCGGGCGCGACGGATGGACATGCCGCTGGCGGCGAGGGTGGCGCGCACCAGATCATCGGGAATCATCTGGATATCAGTACGGCGCTGGCCGTGGGGAAAGCAGGCCCCCACGCGATGCATGGCCGCGAGCAGCGGGCTATACGGCGCGTAGGTGACCAGCAGGGTATCGGCGCAGAGATCGGCCAGGTGGCGCAGCATCTGTTCGAACGGCCCGGGCGGGTAGTGGATGAGCACATCGAAGCACGCCACCACCGCGAAGCGCCCCTGCACCTCCTCCAGATCCGCGACCAGACCCTCAACGCGCCCGGCGAGGCCGGCGGCTTCCGCCGCGGCTCGCGTAGCCGCGACCATCTGGGGCGCCAGATCCGCCGCGGTCACGCGCATGCCCCTGCGGGCCAGGGCCAGACTGAACAACCCCGTACCGCAACCCGCGTCAAGGGCCGCGCCTTCGCGGCCACGCCCCTCGGCATCCAGCCACTCCTCCGCCAGGGCCAGCATCTGCGTGTGCCCGTCGCGGATCGAACGGCGGATAGGCGAGAGCCGCGCCTCACCGTAGATGGCCGACCAGCGTTCGAAGCCTACCCCATTGAAGTACTGGCGCAACCGCGCTTTGTGCTGGGTGGTATCCACGTTTGATCCCGGCATCCGCAGGTGGGGAAACTTCGTAGTTCGAACTACATACTACGATCATGCATCGCGATTATAGCATAAAAGTCAACACCAGCGCACTATATGCAAAAGGTGGACAAAAGGTTGAAGCGGCGATCCATGGCTTTCTGATGGGGTAAAATTTTCCTTGAGATCCTTCAGCTCTGTGCAAAGAGTTGACGAATCTTGCCTGTCAGGAACAAGTTGCCACCCAAACAGATGTCTGACCTATTGCGTCTCTCAAAAAATGATCCGTAAGGCATGGTTCAAACGCACGTGACCGTTTGCCTCGACACGGGACCACAGGGGAGGTGTGGAGGGGCCAGGCCCTCCCGCGGACGGGGGCGTGGGGAAACCTGGTTTCCCCTCACCCCTCGCCGAGGGCGCATGTTCACGGTAGACCCTCATGCGGCTGCGCCGCACACTGCTATGATGAAAAAATTTGTTCCTGGGAGGGCTTCGCCCTCCCAGGCCCTCCCGTGAACAGCCTATGTTCATATCATATTGCGCCATACCGGTATAATGGCGCCAGATGCCTGCCCTCCGCCGCCCTCCCAGGGCGCCCGCGCAGCAGCCGCAGCAGGGTCGCAGCCCCCGCCGCGGCCCGACAGGAACCGCCAGGATAGCGAGAGCCAGCCTTGAACATCGAATATCTGCAACGCATTCTCACCAGCCGGGTCTACGACGTCGCCGTGGAAACGCCCCTCCAACGTGCGCCGGCCCTGTCGGCGCGCCTGAACAACCAGGTGTTCTTCAAGCGCGAGGATCTGCAGCCCATCTTTTCCTTCAAGCTCCGTGGGGCCTACAACCGCATCGCCCACCTTCCACCGGCGGCACGGCAACGGGGCGTCATTACCGCCTCCGCCGGCAACCACGCCCAGGGAGTGGCCTTCTCGGCCCAGCGCCTCGGCATCCGTGCCGTCATCGTGATGCCGGTGACCACGCCGGAGATCAAAGTCAACGCCTGTCGCGCCCGCGGCGCCGAGGTGGTGCTCCACGGCGACAGCTACAGCGACGCCGAAGCCCACGCCTACGCCCTGCAGCGGCAACTCGGGCTGGCCTTTGTCCACCCCTACGACGACCCGCTGGTCATCGCCGGCCAGGGCACCATCGGCCTGGAAATCTCCCAGCAGATGCGCGCCGAACGCTACCGCGTCTTCGTGCCCATCGGCGGCGGCGGGCTGGCTGCGGGCATCGCGGTGTTTCTGAAGAGCATCAATCCCGAGATTGCGGTGATCGGGGTCGAACCCGACGACGCCGACGCGATGTACCAGAGCCTCCGCGCCGGCGAGCGGGTCACCCTCGCCAACGTCGGCATCTTCGTTGACGGCGTGGCGGTGCGGCGGGTCGGCGAGCATACCTTCCGCCTGGTGCGCGCATACGTGGACGAGATCGTGCGGGTCACGACCGACGAGGTCTGCGCGGCGATCAAAGACGTGTTCGACGATACGCGCAGTATTCAGGAACCGGCCGGCGCCCTGGCCGTGGCCGGGCTCAAGCGGTTCGTCGCCGAACGGAAGTTGCGCGAGGAAGCCCTGGTGGCCCTCACCTGCGGGGCGAACATGAACTTCGGGCGCCTGCGCCACGTGGCCGAGCGGGCCGAAATCGGCGAACAGCGCGAGGCCCTGCTGGCAGTGACCATTCCCGAGCGCCCCGGTTCGTTCAAACGTTTTTGCCGCGACCTGGGGCGCCATAACATCACCGAGTTCAACTACCGTTACGCGCCCCGTCCCGACGCTCATGTCTTCGTGGGCATCGAACTGGCCCATCCCGAGGAGCGCGCCGCGACCGTCGCCCGCCTGGTCGCCCAGGGCTACGAGGTGCTCGACCTGACCAGCAACGAACTGGCGATCATCCACCTGCGGCATATGGTCGGCGGGCGCGCCCCCGAGGCCGTCAACGAGCGCCTCTACAGCTTCCAGTTCCCCGAACGCCCCGGCGCGCTGCTCCAGTTCCTCGAGTCGCTCGACGAGTCGTGGAACATCAGTCTGTTCCACTACCGCAACCACGGCAGCGCCCACGGTCGCGTCCTGGCCGGCATTCAGGTGCCCGACGCCGACCTCGACCGCTTTCATGCCTCGCTCGACCGCCTGGGCTACCACTACGTTGATCAGAGCGATAATCCGGCGTATCACGCCTTTCTCACGTGAACATGGGGCAACCAGGTTCCCCCATACCCCCGCCCGCAGGAGGGGTTGGGAGGGCACAGCCCTCAAGCAGGGGTCTGGGGAAACCGGGTTTCCCCAGACCCCCGCCCGCGGGAGGGGTTGGGAGAGCTACGCCCTCCCAAGAAGAACCTTGTTTTCATCCCGTCGGTGCGCGGCGCGAGCCGCATGGACGGCTAATGCGAGGATGGGGAAACCGGGTTTCCCCATATCCCATTGCGAAGGAAGCAGCGGAGGAAACGATGCGTATCACCATCGAAATCGACGAACAGGTGGCGCGGGTGCGAACGCTCGAGCACGAAGAGGCCCGCGCCGGCCTGGCGGAACGTGGCGCGTTCCAACTCCCGGCTAACGATGGAGGCGGCCCATCCGCCGCGCTGCTGGCGTCCATCGCCGAAGCGGGCGGTCTTGCCCTCCAGGCCGGCGTGGTGACTTCCAACGGCCAGGCCGTTGGCGCTACCGATGCCGGCGCCGCGCCATCGGTGTAACCTATGCGCGAATCCGGGCAGGGCCACGCCAGGGTCCTGGCAGAAGGCCCTCGCTCCGTAAGTGTTCCCATTTCTCCTGGGAGCGAGGGCATTTTGGCCGCGAAGACGAGACAAGGGCGGGATGCCCTCGCTTCCAGGCGCGCGGGTTACTCCAGGTGTGAACAGTTACCTCACGCCCTCTCCGTCAAGCGGAGCAGGAGACTGGCGGTGGGCGAGGTTGAAGGAGCCCCGGGTTCCGGGCGGGCTGCGCCCGCCCGGAACCTCACGCTGTGAGAACCATCGGGACAACCGGGCTGCCCCACGGCCTGGCCCGCGCTCAGGCGCCTGGCCGCTCCTCGCCGCTCTCCTGGCGCATCCGACGTTGCTGCAGCACCCCGTACTCGATGGCCTGCCAGATGAGGATCGGCGCCCCCGCCCCCACAAAACCGGCGATCACCAGCCGTTCGTAGTCGCGCCAGGTCAGCTTCGCGCCGCTCCGCCGCGCGATCCAGCGCACCGGCAACCCGACCAGTAGCACCCCACCAACGACTTCCAGCGCCACCCACGTGGGTTTGATGGGCAGCGCCCGTTCCAGCACTGCCAGAATACCCGAATAGCTCGCCCCAAGAATAGCCGTGGTCCAGAGGACCTGGTTCTGCAAATGCTCGGGATCGTTCGCCTGGTAGACGAGCGGCGAAGCCTGTGCCATACGCTTGCCCTTTCCACTAATGCTCCGGACGCCTGAGCACCTGTTCAGATCTGTCGGGGGGATCGCATCAGGTATGCCAAACAGGCTCGCAGGCTCCTGTGAGGACAAACGTGCACGGTATCCGATTTTGCGCGACGGCTGCCGCTTCCTAAACATGGGGGAACCCGGTTCCCCCATACCCCCTCCCGGTGAGAGGGTTTGGACCCCCACGCCTCGCCCCCGGTTCGAGGTATGCTATACTAGCGTCACCGCAGCATTGATCCGGGTGACCGTATGCAGCATACCCCGAAGAGGAGCGCGCAATGAAGCGCATCGTGAGCATCAGTCTGGGCTCGTCGGCCCGCGATTACCACTTTACGACCGCGATCCTCGGGCGCGCGGTCGAGGTCGAGCGCATTGGCGTGAATGGCGAGGCTGCGCGCGCCGCGGAACTGATCCGCGCCTTCGATGGGCGGGTGGACGCAATCGGCCTCGGTGGCCTCACGCCGGTCTTCCGGGTGGGCGCGGCGCGGTATCCCCACCAGGAGGCCATCCATATCGCCGCCCAGGCCCACCGGACGCCGGTGGTGGATGGCGGGGTGATCAAGGCCACCCTGGAACGCTGGGTCGTGGCCCAGGCTGCGCGGCAGGTTCCCGGTATCTTTCGCTACAAGAAGATCCTCTTTACGAGCGGCATCGAACGCTACCACCTGGCCGCGGCGATTGCCGAGCACGGCGGGGAGTTGCGCTTCGCCGATCCGATCGTGCACATCGGGCTGCCCTCCCTGCCCGTGCCCCGTTCCCTGGAACAACTCGAACTCTACGCCGCTACCACCCTGCCCATCACGGCGTTGCTGCCCTACCGCCTGCTGCACCCCGTCGCCCTGGGTCAGGAGGGCTACGACCCCCGCGCCGAGGGTCTCTTCCGCTGGGCCGAGGTGATCGCCGGCGATTTCGCCTTTATTCGCCGCTTTGCCCCGCAGGACCTCCGCGGCAAGACCATCGTGACCGACGATCCCTCGCCCGCCGAGATCGAGGACCTGCGCCAGCGCGGTGTGGTCACGCTGGTAACGATGACGCCGCCGTTCACGAGCGCCGACGGCGCGCCCGCGCCCCGTCCCTTCGTCGCCGCCGATGTGCTCGAAGCGATGGTCACGGCCATCCAGGAAACCGGCGCCCAGCCCGGCGAGGCGGAGGTGCTGGATTTCATCGCTGCCACCGGCTGGGGCGCGCACGTTCAGGAGTTGAATCCGCGACCCAGGCCGAAGTTCGCCTTCGTGATCCACCCCCTGCGCACCAGCCTGATCGCCAACGATCCCCGTTTCCGGTGGACACGCTACCTGCCGCCGCGACTGGTCGAGCGGGCCGCCGCTCACATTCCGCCCCTCTACCTCTCGCGCATCCGTGGCATTCGCTCGGCGGCCACGGGCGAGGAAGTGGAGGGCATTCTGCTGACCCTCGGCGCCACGCCGCGAGAGATGCTGCGCCGCCCGCCGGGTTTCACCTACCGGCGGCTCATCCACGCCGCGCGGATGGCCGAGAAGATGGGCGCCCGGATCATGGGCCTCGGCGCGTTCACCTCGGTGGTCGGCGACGCGGGGATCACCGTCGCCCAGAAGAGCGACATCGGGATCACCTCGGGCAATTCGCTCACCGTGGCGGCCACCCTGGAAGCAGCCAAACAGGCCGTGCTGCTGATGAAAGGCGGGCGACCCGACAGGGTGCGCGCCGTGGTTATCGGCGCGACCGGCTCGATCGGCTCGGTATGCGCCCGCCTGCTGGCCCAGGCCGTGCGCGACGTGGTGCTGATCGCCCCCCGCCCCGAGCGCCTCCTGGCCCTCAAGCAGCAGATCGAACACGAGACCCCCGGCGCCCGCGTCATCGCCGCGACCCATCCCGATGCCTACCTCGGCGACGCCGATCTGATTATCACCACAACCAGTTCACTTACCGGGCGTGTCATTAACATTGACAAGCTCAAGCCTGGCGCCGTGGTGTGCGACGTGGCCCGCCCGCCGGATGTGAAAGAAGAGGACGCCGCCCGTCGGCCCGATGTGCTGGTGGTGGAGAGCGGCGAAATCGTGCTGCCCGGCGAGCCTGACTTTGGCTTCGATATTGATATGCCCCCCGGCACCGCCTACGCCTGTCTCTCTGAGACGGCGCTGCTGGCGATGGAGGGGAAGTTCGAGGATTACACCCTCGGTCGCAACATCGAGATCGAGCGGGTCAAGGAAATGTATCGCCTCTGGCACAAGCACGGCCTGCAACTGGCCCGCCTGCGCTCCTTCAATGTGTACGTTACCGAGGAGATGATCGCCGAGAAGCGCCGCCTGGCCGAAGAACGGCGCCGGCATCTCGGTCTGCCCGTGGAGCATGTCGAGGGGTAGCGCAAATACGTCCCGGTCAGGCCGCGCGGTGCCGGGAGCGCGGGCTGCCTGGCCGCGCGCAGCGTTCGGCCCCCTCCCAACCTCCCCCCGCTGGGGGAGGAGCCGGGTTCCCTCCCCCAGCGGGGACATGACGCACGCGGTGGAGAGGTGCGGGGAGGCTGCGCCTCCCCGCCTACCCCTGTTCCCGCCCGTGGCGGCCAGGGCGTCTAACACCCACGGCCCTCCCGCCGCGGGCGGGCGCCAACCGGTTGGTGGCGGGCCTGCGGCCCGCCACCCCTCCCCGCCGGAAGGCGACCGCGTACCTCCTTGTATTTGAGAAGTTTTGGTTTTAGGCATGGTTCAAACGCACGTGACCGTTTGCCTCGACACGGGACCACGGGGAGGTGTGGAGGGGCCTGGCCCCTCCACACCTCCCCGCCAGACGGTCAAGCGCAAACCGCAGGTTTTGAAACTGCCTTAGTCCCCAACCATGGCAACCCTTGAACATCTCATCAGCTACCCCGTCCAGCGACGCTATCGCGCGCCGCTGCTGCTGATCCACGGCGCCTGGCACGGAGCCTGGTGCTGGGAAGCGGCGCGGGAGGACCTGGCGGCGCGTGGCTTCGAGGCGCATGCGATCAGCGTCCGGGGGCACGGCGGCAACCCGGCGCCGCCAGGGCACTGGCGCTCGACGATCCTCGATTATGCGCGCGAGGTGCGCGGCGCGATTGCCGCGCTTGGCAGTCAGCCGATCGTGGTCGGGCATAGCGCCGGGGGCTATGTGGCGCAACTGCTCATCACCGGCGTCGTCGGGCCGCGTCCCCCGCTAGCCGGGGCGGTGCTGCTGTGCAGCTCGCCGACGAACATCGGGGCCTATTTTCTCGACCGCGGGCTGCGCGGCGCGCCCATGGTCAACCTGCCGGCCCTGCTGCGCCGCGAGCCGGCGGCCGTGCGCCAGGCCCTCTTTCGCCCCGACATACCCGACGCGGAACTGGAGCGCCATCGCGCCCGAATGGTGGCCGAACCGCCCCTGGTCACGCTCAGCAGTATGCTGCTTCGCCCCCGCCCCGCCGCATGCCGCCTGCCAGTGCTGGTGATCGCCGCCGAACGCGACGCGATCTTCGACCTGGACGTGCAGCGCGAGACGGCGCGCGCCTATAATGCGCCGCTAGTGGTGGCGCCAGGAGCCGCCCACGATCTGATGCTCGACCCGGCCTGGCCTATCGCCGCAGAGGCCATCGAGCGCTTCGCGCGCGAGACCAGCGGCGCCCTGCTGCCGATTTGAGGACACTGCCGCCCCCCTTCCACGGCGTACGTCCTGTCAAATGGGGAGTCCCGCACCTCCCCCCAGCGGGGGGAGGTTGGGAGGGGGGCTGCGGCGCCCTATGCGCTTAAAGGTGCGCGCCCCCTCCCCCGCTGGGGGCGGGAGTCCGGCTCCTCCCCCCAGCGGGGGGAGGTTGGGAGGGGGGCTGCGGCGCCGTATGCGCTTCTGTGACAGGACGTACGCGGTGGAGGGGTGCGGGGAGGCTTCGCCTCCCCGCACCCCCCTGTTCCCGCCCGCGGCGGCCAGGCGGCCTGGCGCAACCCCCACGGCCCTCCCGCCGCGGGCGGGCGCCAACCGGTTGGTCGAGGGCCTGCGGCCCTCTACCTCCCCGCCGGAAGGCGACCGCGTACCTCCTATTAGGTGAAAGATAGTGCTTTTAGGGGCGGGTGCGGATCGACCCTACGCCGGCTCCTCCAGCGTCGAGAGAATGCGGTGGGCCCGCAGGGCCAGCCAGAGGGCGAAATGCTCCTCGGCATTGTCCAGATCCATCCCGCTGATCTCTTTGATCCGTTCAAGACGGTAGAGCAGCGTATTCCGGTGGACGTGAAGCGCCTCGGAGGTGGCGCGCAGATTGCCCAGGTGGTTGAAGTAGGCTTCGAGGGTCTTGAGTAACTCGGCGCCCTGGCGATGGTCGTAGTCAGCCAGGCGCGATAAGGTCTCCCGATAGAACGTCCACAGTTCCGGGGTTTCACGGAGCCGCACCAGCAACCGGTAGACCCCCAGGTCGGAGAAGGCCAGGACGCGCCCGGTGCCAAAGAGTTGACGCCCCAGCAGCAGGGCCTGCTCGGCTTCTTCGACCGAGCGACGCCACTCATTCAGGCCGGACGCGGGCGTACCAAGCGCCAGCGCTAGTTTGGGAAAGGCGCCCGACAGACGCTCGCGCACCTGCTCGACCAGGTCGCGCGGGCGGGTGGCGCCCACGACCGGCAGCATACAGAGGATGCTGCTCTCACGGCGCGAGATCGGCGCGCTCACGTTCCGACGCGCCAGCTCGGTTTGCAGCGCCGCGCTCAAGCGGGCCAATACGGCAGGGCTGGCGTCTTCGACCGTCACGATGACGGCGACGTGCGGCGCGGCAAGGTTGTAGCCCAACTCCTGGCCGCGTTGCATCGCCGCGGTCACGTCGCCTGGCTGCCCGAAGAGGATGCCGGCCACAAAGTCGCCGCGCAGGCGTTCCTCGGCGGCCTGCACCGCCTGCTCCTTGGCCAGTTCCAGGGCCAGGGCCGCGGCGCCGCGTTGCGCCGCCTCACGGTCCCAGTCATCAAGGGTCGCGCCGGCGATGGCCAGATAGCCTGCTGGCATCTCGCCCGATCCGATCGGCTCAACCCAGATCTGCTGGTTGAGCAAGGTCATCATGCCGCGCCCATTGGGGCGCAGGGCTTGCAAGGCCACCCGGGCCGAGCCACGACCGCGCTGCGCCCGCAGTTCCCCGTTGGGGGCGAAGCAGGCCAGGCTCTGGCCGGTACGCTCGGCCAGCACCTCGAGCAGGCCGGGCACCCCCTGACCGGCCAGCGAGCGCTGGGTGAGCAGATCGTAGAGTTGCGCGCTGCGCCGTTCGAACTGGGCCTCGTAATCGGTGACCAGCCGGGTGATTTCCCGCTCGACATCGCGGAGATCGGCGCTTGCGGGCAACTTCAGCAGGGGCAGCCGCACCTCCTCGGCAGCCGCGATGTCCTCGGGCCGGATGTCGCCGAGCGCCACGACGCCGGCTACTGGCACCGGGGCGCTACCGAGCCGGCGCACCAGCGTCGCCAGGTTGAGCCGCGAGTCGAGCGCAAGGGCCGCCTCGACCGACAACAGCGCCAGTTCGCCGCCCCGCAACTCGGCGAAGGCCGGTAGCGTGGCGCGGAGGGTGGCCACCCAGTTGACCTGACGGCCAAGACCGGCGCCCCCTGCGACAACCTCGGTGCCCGCGGGGAGAGCCAGGCGTAGAACATCGCGAACGGTGATGACGGACGGCATGGGTACTGGCCTTGTGGCAAGTCGCTCTCACGAAATTATAGCACGTGAGATACAGTGAACACGGGGCCGCCTCGCCGTCCGGACAGGGGGTGTTTGCGGTTGATGTCGTGTATGTTCGCCACTGGTTATTTCTGCCGAGCATGTACCAGCGCTAAAGCTCACGCCGCCAGCAGCGCCGGCTCGGGCTGGTCGAGCAGCGTCAACCCGAAGCGTTCGGCGATGAAATCGCCCAAAGCCTTAGTATCCGGAAAGCTGACCACCGTCTCCTCGTCACCCTCGCGGTAGGCCACCCGCCAGCGCCGCCCCAGACGCTCATCCTGCCACACGCGCAAATCGGCAGTCAGGATCACTACACCCTCACGCATGATTATCGCTCCTTCTCTGGTTCCTCTCAGGCGTCTATGCGACTACGCCGCACACCAACAGGGTGGAGAAAGGTTGTTCCTGGGAGGGCCAGGCCCTCCCATACCCCTGCTCAAGGGCTGCGCCCTCACCTTCCCGGGGATAGGGGCGTGGGGAAACCGGGTTTCGCCACACCCCTCTTCGAGAGCCTATGTTCACGTCAGGCACCATGCGGCTGTGCCGCACCCCAACAAGGTGAAAGAAGAGTTTTTCTTGGAAGGGCTGCGCCCTCCCAAACCCTCCCGCGGGTGGGGGAATGGGAAAACCCGGTTTCCCCATTCCCCTTGCCGAGGGCGTATGTTCACGTCAGGCACCATGCGGCCGCGCCGCAGCCCAACAAGGTGCGAAAAGAGTTTTTCCTGGGAGGGCTGCGCCCTCCCAAACCCTCCCGCCAGCCGGGAGGCGACCACCTACCTTCTCTTACCATGACGTTGCAACCAGATTGTCGGTTCTCTAGCGTTGATGAGAAGTAGGTGAGAGTGAGGATGGTCAGGGGCACGGTCGCGCGCAGCCCTGTCTGCCGGAACCTGGGGTAGCGCAACCCTCCGGGTTGCGGCAGGAAGACGGGGTTGCCCCGCGCCCCTGGGCGATTGGGAGGGTTCATGGCATCACCTGACAACAATGATTCGCCCGCGACCATGAACCAGCGGCGCGGAGGTTTCTGGGCAGCCCTGGCGGCGCGCATCGGCGCGTCCGATGCTCAAGGCGCGCTCTATGGCGACCTGAGGCGACGGGTGGGCGCACCGGCAGCGCCAGATCCGGCGGGTGTCTGGACGGGGTTGCGGGCGCGCGCCGACCGGCGCTACTATCGCCCCCGCCCGGTTGCCGGCGTTACCGAGGAAACGCTGGTCGAGGACGGCGCGACCTTCGTCGCCCTGCGCAGCCCCACCGGTGGCTATGTGCGCCTGACCGACGCCGAGCACGCCCTCTGGACAGCCATGGATGGCGAACACAGCGTGGAGCAACTGGCGCTGCTGGGCTTCACGCGCTCCGGGCGCCTGCTGCCGGTGCTGGATCTGGTTGAGAGTTTGCGTCGCGGCGGCTTCCTCGATGACGCCCCGGCGGACCTCTATCGCGGGCTGCGGCAGCGTCTCGAAGGGCGGAGCCTCCAGGGGTGGGGCCGCCGTGTCGCCGGCGCGCTCCGGGCCTATCCCATTTCCATCCCGGGGGTTGACGCGCTGGCAGGCGCGCTCTACCGCGGTGGGGGCTGGCTGTTCTTCACCCGCCCCTTCGTCATCGTGCTGGCGCTCTTCGTCGCGGCCGGGTTCGGCGCCTTCGCCCTGGTGGCCAGGAGCGGGCGCTACGCGGTGATGGACGCCGCCAGCGCCGGTCTGGGCTTGCTGGCCCTCTGGGGGGCGCTGCTGGTATCGTTTGTGCTGCACGAACTGGCCCATGCCCTGGCGGTGAAGCACTTCGGGCGGCGCGTGACGCGCGGCGGCGTGATGATCTACTACGGCATGCCCGCCGCCTTTGTGGACACCAGCGACATGTGGCTGGCCGGGCGCCGCGCACGCATGATCGTCTCGCTGGCGGGGCCGCTGTGCGACCTGCTGGTAGGCTCCGCGGCGGCCCTGGCGGCGGCCCTGCTGCCCGTGGGCATCCCGGGTGCGGCGATGTACACCCTGGCGGTGGCGGCCTACCTGGCGGCGTTGTGCAACCTCAACCCGCTGCTGGAACTGGACGGCTACCACATCCTCAGCGACCGGCTGGGGAGGCCGAACCTGCGCCGCGAGGCCCTGGGGTTCATCAGCGGCCCGTTGTGGGGGAAACTCCGCGCCGGCGCGCCCCTGGCCCCTGCGGAGCGGCTCTACGCCCTCTACGGCCTGTTCGCGGCGGCCTACACTGTCCTGGCAGTGATCCTGGCCCTGGTCTTCTGGCAGGCGCACCTGGCGCGGATCCTCGGCGCGCTCTGGGCCGGCGGGCCGCTCAACCGCGCGGCGGCGATCCTGATCATGGCCGCCGTGGTGGCGCCTCTGGGCCTGGGCCTGCTGCTGGCGGGCTGGTGGCTCGTGCACATCGCTGCCGCCCGCCTGGCCCGACGCGGCTATGGGCGCAGCCCGGCCTTCGTCGCCCTCACGCTCACCCTCTTCGTTCTGGCCCTCGCCGCGCTGCCCCTGCGCTTCGGGCGCAGCGTGGAGACGGCCCTGATCGCTGCGCTACTCTGGTGCGCGGCCCTGGCGGCGCAGATCACCCTCCACGCCGACTACCGCCGCGCCACCCTCGTCCGCGCCCTCGACGCCTTTCTGCTGGTTACGGCCCTCGAAATCCTGGCCTTGAGCGGCGCGTTCCTCTTTCCAGAACGGCCCCTGCTCTGGTCGCTCCTGCAGAACGCCGGCTTCGCCCTGCTCTTCTTCGCCGGCTTCACCGCCCTGCTCGATGTGGACCTGCGCCTGGCCTCGCCCCTGGAACTGGCCGGCAGCGCCCTGCTGCTGGTCGTGGCCTTCCTCGGCGGCGGCCTCACCATCGGGCTGGCACAGGCCGCCCGACCCGCCGATCCCTTCGCGCTGCAGGTGATCATCGCCGCGCCGGTCTACGGCGGCGCGGCGGCCCTGGGGCTGCTGCTGCCGCTTATTGCCGACATGCGCGCCTCCTGGCTGCTGTGGAGCTGGCTGCTGCTCTGGTTGGGCATTGCCGCTCAGACGGCGACCTATGCGCTGGAACTCGACCCGCGCCTGCGCGCCGCCCCGGTGGGGCAAAGCGCCGCCATCCTGGCCGCGGGACTGTGGACGGCGGCCTGGTGCTCGCACGTGGTCGCCCTGCGGCAGATCGGCCCCCAGGAGCGGGCATGGCCCCTGGCGCCCGAAAGCAGTGAAGCCGAACGACTGCAACGCGCCTTCCGCTACACCTACGCCGGCCTCTACCTGATGTTCCGCGCCTACCACGGCGCGCGGCGCGCCCGCGCCCTCGATGACCGCCTGGACATCGTGGCGGCCACCGCCAACTGGGACGTCACCCTCGACCGTGACGAGGCCCGCATCGGGGCGGGCCTCGCCGCCGCGCCCCTCGACACGCAGGGCGCGCGCTACGCCGAGGTCCTGCGCTACACCGTGGCGGCAATCGAGCAACTGGCCGGCCTCACCTTTGCCCGTCGCGCCGTCCAGGCGGCCTACGACGCCCTGCCCTGGCCCGAGCGCGAGGTGGCCGACCGGCGCTGCTTTCCCCACACGCCCTGGGCGCGGCAGCTTTCGCGCGCCTTCGGCGACGCCCGCGCGGCGCGCCTGCGCCTGCTGCGCGAGGTGGAGCGCTTCGCCGCCTGCGACGATGCCGAGCTTCAGGCCCTCGCCGACGTGCTGCAACGGCGCCATGTCCGCGCCGGAACGCGCCTCATGGTGAGCGGGCAGCCAGTGAAGGGGCAGTGGATCGTCGAGGCAGGCGAAGTGGTGGTGCGCGAACAAGGCCGCGTAGTGGCCGAACTGCACCGCGGCGCGACCTTTGGCGCCGCCGATGACGAGGAACGCGCCACACCCCGCGAGTATCGCGCCAGCGTTGACAGTGTGGTGCTCTTCCTGAGCAACGCCGACCTGGAGCGAACCGTTCCGCGCGTCAGCGCCGGCCAGAATCCCACCGCCGTGGTGCGCGCCCTCGAGCGCACGCCGTTCTTCCAGGCCCTGCCGCGGGCCACCCTGCGCCGACTCGCCGCGCAGGCCGAGACGCTGCATCTCCCCGCGCGCGCGCTGATCGTTCGGCAGGGGCAGGCGCAGCAGCACCTCTTCGTCATCGTCGCGGGGCATGTCGCCGTGGTTCGCCGCGACGGAGACGCCGCGCCGCGCGCGGTGGCGCGGCTGGGACCAGCCGAACTCTTCGGTGACGTAGAACTCCTGCGCGGCGGCCCGGCCCCGGCCAGCGTAGTCGCCACCAGCCCGGTGGAACTGGTCGCGCTGCCCCATACGGCGATCGCCGCGCTGCTAACGTGAGCATGGGGGAACCAGGTTCCCCCCATCCCCGCGCCCGCGGGAGGGTTTGGGAGGGCGCACCCCCTGCCTGGAGGCGGGCCGGCGTAGGGGCGCGGAAACCCCGCCCCTACGCCGCCGGCCCCGGCGTCTCCCGCCCGGAGGTTCCCGGGGCGCACCCCTCCTAACGTGAACATACGCCCTCGGCGAGGGGAATGGGCAAACCGGGTTTCCCCATACCCCCACCCGCGGGAGGGTTTGGGAGGGCAAAGCCCTCCCAGGAGAACCCTGTTATCCCTTTGCGGATGCGGGCCGGAGGCCCGCGCACCCAGGCCCCCACCCGCGGGAGGGTCTGGGAGGGCAAAGCCCTCCCAGGAGAACCCTGTTATCCCCTTGCGGATGCGGGCCGGAGGCCCGCGCACCCAGGCCCCGGCCCCTGGGAGGGTTTGGGAGGGCGCAGCCCTCCCAAGAATAACCTTATGTTCATTACAGCGTTGTGCGG
>Ga0209101_1001907_pt1 | contig 14611 bp, 12 predicted proteins | sample ConPoolayeCmetaG_FD_185481 | JGI IMG/M metagenome (GOLD analysis project Ga0209101, IMG submission 185481) | Hot spring microbial mat communities from California, USA to study Microbial Dark Matter (Phase II) - Cone Pool mat layer C metaG... ... | reverse complement strand
GCATTGGGATGCCGCTTCTACCGTGGCCGACGCATCCCTATGCGTCGGCTGCATCGCTGAACCGTGGCCGACGCATCGTCGAACCGTGGCCGACGCATCATCGAACCGTGGCCGACGCATCGTCGAACCGTGGCCGACGCATCATCGAACCGTGGCCGACGCATCGTCGAACCGTGGCCGACGCATCCCTATGCGTCGGCTTTTATTGATTGTATCCCAAAGGCGCTCTTTCGGCAAACCGGTATTTTCATGGTATAATGTCGCACGAAAGGAAGCACACGATGTCATTGCTGTTCTGGGCTGTCAATGCCACCATCAAGACGTTGATCCGCGTTTGTTGCCGCGTTCACGATGAGGCTTTGCAGCATGTGCCTCATCGTGGCCCGCTGATCGTGATCGCCAACCATGTCAGCTTTTTAGAAACCCCTCTGCTTTATACCCATTTGCTGCCCCGGCCGATGACCGCCTTTTCCAAAGCCGAGCTGTGGGATAAGGCCTGGTCGCGTTTTTTGTTTGACCTGTGGGGGGCAATTCCGGTGCGCCGTGGTGAGGCCGATCTGTCTGCCATGCGTGCCGGCCTTGAGCGGTTGCAGGCGGGTTATATTGTGGCCCTTGCACCCGAAGGCACACGCAGCCGAAACGGTCGTTTGCAGCGCGCCCATCCCGGTGTGGTGTCGATTGCGCTGCGCAGCGGTGCGCCGATTTTGCCGTTGGCCCATTGGGGCGGCGAAAAGCTGGTCGCCAATCTGCGTCGTTTACGGCGCACCGATTTCTACATTGCCCTGGGGGAACCTTTTACGGTGGATGCTCCTGCGCCGGTCACCCGTGCGGTCCGTCAGCACATTGTCGACGAAATGATGTACCGCATCGCGGCCCTGCTGCCGCCCGAATATCGTGGCTATTACGCCGATTTGGCTCAGGCTACCACCACTTATTTGCGCTTCGATTGCGCCGATTGAAATCGGCCTTTTGAGGCGCGCTGCGCCGGGTGTCGGCCTACGCCGACGCGCCGTCGGCGCAGACGCCGATTGAAATCGGCCTTTTGAGGCGCGCTGCGCCGGGTGTCGGCCTACGCCGACGCGCCGGTCGGCGCAGACGCCGATTGAAATCGGCCTTTTGAGGCGCGCTGCGCCGGGTGTCGGCCTACGCCGACGCGCCGTCGGCGCAGACGCCGTGCTGGTCGGCGCAGGCCGACCATTGGCCGCAGGCCTATGCAGGCTGAGTTGAGTCAGCGCTTCAGACAGCCGATTTTCGAGGCGCCTGAAGTGTAAACCAATTTCGAGGAGCAAGTGAATCATCCCGCCAGTTTGAAAGGAGTTCGCCATGACCCGTCCTTCGTTCGGTTGGGGCATCCTTGGAGCGGGGCGTATCGCTACCCGTTTTGCCACCGACCTCAAAAAGCTTCCCCAGGCCCGTCTTGTCGCCGTCGGCTCGCGCACGCTCGACAAGGCGCGCGCCTTTGCCGCCCAATATGGCGTTGAGCGTGCCTATGGCAGTTATGCCGAGATGCTCGCCGACCCGGCCGTAGACATTGTCTATGTGGCTACGCCACACCCTTTTCACCTTGAGCATACCTTGCTTTGTCTCAACGCGGGCAAGGCCGTGCTCTGCGAAAAGCCAATGGAGATCAATGCCCAACGAGTAAGCGAGATGGTCGAAACGGCCCGTCGAAACAAGGTTTTCCTGATGGAGGCGATGTGGACACGCTTTTTGCCGGTGATCGTCCAGGTGCGCCGCTGGATCGCCGAAGGGCGCATCGGCAAAGTGCGGATGCTCAGCGCCGATTTTGGCTTTCGTGCCGCTTGGGATCCCCAGGGACGGTTGTTTAATCCCGCGTTGGCCGGCGGGGCCCTGCTCGATGTGGGCATTTACGTGGTTGCTTTTGCTTCGATGCTTTTCGGCACGCCGACGCAGGTGCAGGCGACGGCATATCTCGGTGAAACCGGTGTCGATGAGCAGACTGCGCTCCTTTTGCGCTATGCCGACGGCCAACTGGCTCTGCTTGCATGCGCCGTGAGCACCAATACGCCGCACCAGGCCCTTATTCTGGGAACCGAAGGACACATCACCGTGCCCAATTTTTGGCACGCTACCCTGGCTACCCTGGATGTCAACGGTCAACCAACCATCAAGACAAGGGGCAAGTCGGGGTATCAGTTTGAGGCTGCTGAGGTTATGGCATGTCTGACTGCCGGTCAAACCGAAAGTGCGATCATGCCGCTTGACGAATCGATCGCCATTGCCCAAACTCTCGACCAAGCAAGGGCGCAGATCGGTCTCACGTATCCGATGGAAAGATGAAAAGGAGAATTCGATGATCGAACTGGCTAAATCCAAATTGTTTACTCCGTGGACCGATCCTGAATCCGGTGTGACCAGCTACATCTTGACGCACAAGGTCGCACCGGTGCAGGAAGGATTTTACTTTGTCAACAACAGCATCTCGCGGGATGGCCGCTACGGGTGGTTTTACTGCGCGTTTCCACCTTCAGGGACAGCAGCGCAAGGGCGCACGCTCGGCGTGGTGGATTTCGAAACGCAAGAGGTTCGCCACTTTCCCGACACACAGTTCAATCACGCTTCACCCTTTGTGGATGTCGAGACCGGAGAGGTCTACTGGGGGATGGGCGATGCAATCTGGCGGCGCGGTCCGCAGCTCGGCGACGACGCCATGCTGGTCAACCGTCTGCCGGAAGAATTGGTGATGATGCGGCCTATCGAGCGGATTGCCACTCATCTCACCAGGTCGGCCGACGGACGGGCATTTTTCATCGACGCATCGGTGGGGCTGCAATTCATCTTTGGCGCACTGCCGCTGGACGGCGGCGATTTCGAACTATGGTACACTTTTCAACGCAACTACAATCATGCTCAGTTTAGCCCTACCGATCCCGATCTCGTGCTCTTTGCCCAAGAAAATCATCCCGATCCGATCACCGGCTTGCGCTTCAACATCCAGGATCGTTTGTGGCTCATCCGCCGTGGCGAAAAACCCCGTCCGATTATGCCGACACCCACGCGCCTCACTCACGAATGGTGGGACCCCGACGGACGGCACGTGTGGTGCATCAAAAGCGAGGTAGGGGTGTGGCGGGTAGACATTGCCACGCAAGCCGTTGAAGAAATTCCCTTTCCGGGTGGGCGCTGGCATTCGCACAGCAGCGCCACCGGGCGCTATATTATCGGCGACGCCAATCCCACTTTTTACCGGGGGTGTCCTTCGACGGTGAATTTCCTGAACCGCGAGACAGGCCAGAGTGTGCGCCTGGTGGATAATCCGCCGATGCACAACCATACCGGTGCGAAATACCACATCGATCCACATCCACGCTTTTGCCTGGACGATCAGGTGGTTGTGTTTACCACCACCGTGCGGGGCGTGGTCGACGTGGCGATGGCCTACACGGCCGATTTGATCGCGCACACCACTTAGCCTATCCGAAAAACCCGTACAAGCGGCATCTTGGCCGCTTATACCGACGCATAGGGATGCGTCGGTTACGATTTTCGGATAGTCCCTTATGGGTGCGACGTGTTCTATCGTGCTGATTTGTGTTCTCTTCCGAAACCTGTAAGCAAAGGAGGATCAAGATGTTCAAAGATTTGGTTTACAAGACACGCAGTTATCGTCGCTTCGATCAACGTGTTGCTATCGGCCTGGATACGTTGCGCGAATTGATCGACCTGGCACGGCACTCGGCCTCGGCAGGCAACCGTCAACCGCTCAAGTACATCCTGGTCGCCGATGCGGCAACCTGCGCGCGCATATTCCCGCATACACGCTGGGCCGGCGCGTTGCCCGACTGGGGTGGGCCGGTCGAAGGTGAGCGGCCTACCGCTTACATTGTCATTTTGCTGGATACCGAAATCAGCGAGGGGGTGGGGCATGATGTAGGCATTGCTGCTCAATCGATCATGTTGGGGGCAACCGAAAAAGGGCTGGGCGGGTGCATGCTCGGCGCGATCGACCGGCCGCGTTTGCGTAAAGTGCTCAACGTGCCGGAGCGCTACGAGATTTCGCTGTTGCTGGCGTTGGGCAAACCGATCGAAAAGGTGGTGATTACCGACCTGGCGCCGGGCGGCAGCACCAACTATTACCGCGACGAAAATCAGGTGCATTACGTGCCCAAACGCACGTTGAACGAATTGATCTGGTCTGAATTTTAACCGCCGACCGCTGACGCCGATCGCTGCCAGGCGAGCCGGCGGCGGTCGATCATCGGCGGTCTATCAACACAGGGAGGAAATCGCGTATGCCTGCTTTACCAGAACCGACCGTTGGTGACACCAGTTGGTTTGTTCACGACCGTTTTGGCTTGTTCATCCATTGGGGCATCTATGCCCTGGCTGCGCGTCATGAGTGGGTGAAACACCACGAACGTATCCCCGATGAACGGTATCAGGTCTATTTTGACCACTTTTATCCCGATTTGTACGACCCGCGCATTTGGGCACAGGAGGCCAAAAATGCCGGCATGAAATACTTTGTCGTCACCACCAAACACCACGATGGCTTTTGTCTGTGGGATTCGGCGTTGACCGACTACAAGGTGACCAACACCCCCTGGGGCAAAGACCTGCTGCATCCGATGGTCGACGCTTTCCGTGCTGAGGGCTTTCGGGTTGGTTTTTACCACTCCCTGATCGACTGGCATCATCCCGAATTTCCGATCGACGGCTTGCATCCGATGCGCGACGACGTTGCCTTTCGTGAAGCGCAGGCGCATCGCGACATTCGCAAATACGCGCAATACCTGCACGGTCAGGCCCGTGAACTGCTGACCCAATTCGGCAAGGTTGACGTGATGTGGTACGATTTTTCCTACCCGGGAATAGATTGGGGATGGAGCAAAGGCAAGGGGCGTGACGACTGGCAATCGGAGGCGCTGCTCAAAATGACCCGTGAGTTGCAACCGGGGATCATCGTCAACGACCGGCTCGATCTGCCCCAAGGGGGGGATATCAAAACACCGGAACAATATCAGCCGCGCGGCTGGCTCACCGTCGACGGCAAGCCGGTGGTGTGGGAAGCATGTCAAACCTTTAGCGGCAGTTGGGGCTACTATCGTGACGAATATACCTGGAAATCTACGGAAATGCTCGTGCAAATGCTGATCGATACCGTGTCCAAAGGGGGCAATCTGCTGCTCAACGTGGGGCCTAATGGGCGCGGAGAACTCGACCCGCGCGCCATTGAGCGTCTGCGTGGAATTGGAGCGTGGATGCGTTTGCACAGCCGTTCGATCTATGGCTGCACGGCCAGTGATTTCACCCCGCCGCCGGACTGCCGCTATACCCAAAATGGAAAGCGGCTCTACCTGCACCTCTTTGCCTGGCCTTTCCGCCATGTCCACCTGGACGGCCTGGCCGGGCGCGTCGAGTATGCCCAGTTGCTGAACGATGCTTCCGAGATCAAAATGGTCGAGATCGACCCGCATCAGCAAGCCCAAAATACGACGATGGGCGGTCTGGGCGTTGGCACGCTAACGCTGGAACTTCCGGTGCGCAAGCCGGATGTGGTGGTGCCAGTGATCGAACTGTTTTTGAAAGATTAAAAGCCCATCCGAAAACCGTAACCGATGCATCCCTATGCGTCGTTACAAGCGGCATAGGGATGCCGCTTGTATGGCTTTTCGGATAGGTCAAGTCGTACTTGAGTCGAGTCTTCAGGCGGAAGACCCGTCTGAAGGCTTGACTCCGGCATCTTGCTCACGTGATTTGAACCCCTTGCACACGAGAAAAATCTCTTTTCCTTCGCGGCGGGTGGCTTCGGGATAAAAGGGCTTGACCATCGAAAAATTTTGACGTAAATCGACGATCAATTTGGGCAAGTCTTCTCCTTCAAAGACCTTGGCAACCAGGTGACCGCCCGGTTTGAGCGCCTGCCGCGCCACGTTCAACGCAGCGTAAACCAGCTCGACCGAGAAGGCATGGTCGCGCAAGGCGATGCCAGAGGTGTTGGGGGCGGCGTCGCTGAGCACCACATCAACCGGCCTGCCGGCCAGGTCGAGCATTTGTTGTTGTACGGCGGCCGAGGTGATGTCACCTTGCAGGGTCGTCACGCCGGGCAACGGCTCGATTTCTTGCAAATCAACGGCGATCACCCGCCCCTCGCGTCCGACGTTTTGGGCTGCAACTTGCGACCAGCTTCCCGGCGCCGCACCCAGGTCGAGGATCACCTGTCCCTTGCGCAGTACCCGAAATTTTTCGTTGATCTGGATCAATTTATAGGCCGAACGGGCCCGATAGCCTTCGGCTTTGGCTTTTTGAAAATAAAGGTCGCTTTGCTGGTTTTTCCGCCAGTGTGAACCGCCTTTTTGTTTGCTCACCTGAACTTGATCTCCAAATCGGATTATGCTATGATCGTCCTGTAATCGCAGACTGGGTTCACTACACAAAAGGGGGTGGAATTGTGGATGCCCGGTTTGAACGATACAAGGTCTATTTGACCTTTTTGCTCTTTCTGGTTGCCGCAGCGGGGCTGTTTTTCTGGTGGCTTAATCGTCCCAAGCCGCCACCGATCATCATTGTCACGCCTGTACCGACCTCCACCTTGACTCCGATCCCCACGCCGACACCGTCGCCCCTGCGCGTTTACGTGAGTGGCGCCGTTGCTAACCCCGATGTGTACATCCTCGCACCGGGCAGCATCGTCAAAGATGCGCTGACGGCTGCCGGCGGCGCAACCCAAGATGCCGATTTAACGCGGGTCAACCTGGCTTTGGCCCTGGTCGATCAACAGCAGGTTTACGTGCCGCACAAGGGAGAGACCGTTTTGCCCGTTCAACCGCCGGTGCAGCCGGCCGACGCTTCTTCGGCCGCCGGCGGGCTGGTGAACATCAATACCGCGACGGTAGAGCAGTTGGATACTCTGCCCGGCATCGGCCCGGCCCTTGCCGAGCGGATCATCCAGTATCGCACCGAAAATGGGCCTTTTGAGCACATTGAAGACCTGATGAAGGTCAAAGGGATCGGCCCGGCGATGTTTGAAAAGCTCAAAGACAAAATCACCACCCGTTAGCGACTATTCCCACTCGATCGTTGCCGGCGGTTTGGTGCTGATGTCATAGACCACCCGGTTGACCCCGGCCACCTCGTTGACAATGCGGTTGCTGACCCGCGCCAAAAAGTCGTGTGGCAGCGGCGCCCAGGTGGCGGTCATAAAATCGTCGGTGATTACGGCGCGCAGGGCTACCACCTGCTGATAGGTGCGTCCGTCGCCCATCACACCGACTGTTTGCACCGGCAAAAGCACGGCAAAAGCCTGAGCGACCTCGTCGTATAGCCCGGCCCGGCGCAGTTCCTCGATCCAGATTGCATCTGCTTCGCGCAGCCGTTCCAGTCGTTCCCATGTCACCTCACTCAGCACACGCACGGCCAATCCCGGCCCCGGAAAAGGGTGCCGCCAGATCAGCTCATGGCCAAGTCCCAACGCTTCGCCTACCCGCCGCACTTCATCTTTGAACAAATCGCGCAACGGCTCCACCAGTTCAAACTCCATCTCGGCCGGCAGCCCCCCGACGTTATGGTGGCTTTTGATCCGCTGCGCGGTTGAGCGTCCGGCGCTTTCGATCACATCTGGATAGATGGTGCCCTGACCGAGGAATTTGCGTGTTTGCCCCTGGACAATCCGCCGAGATTCGCGTTCAAAGATGCGCACAAACTTTTCACCGATGATGCGTCGTTTTTGTTCCGGATCGACTACGCCGGTGAGAGCATCCAAAAACTCTTCGGTTGCATCGACGGCGATCAGGCGCATTCCCTGTTCGCGTTCAAAGGTGCTGATGACCTGTTCCGACTCGCCTTTGCGCATCATGCCGGTGTTGACATAGACGCAGGTCAGTTGATCGCCGACCGCGCGGTGGATCAGAGTCGCCGTAACGGCCGAATCAACCCCTCCACTCAGGCCACAGACAACGACGCCGTCGCCCACTTGGGCGCGAATGCGCTCGATAGCTTGCCGGATGAACGATCCGGCCGTCCAGTCACCGCTGCAATGGCAGACATCAAACAGAAAACGGCGCAAGATTTCGCCCCCCTGCGGCGTATGCTGGACTTCGGGATGAAATTGCAGGCCATACCAGGGGCGTTCTCGGGCGGCAATGGCCGCAAAAGGCGTGTTGTCGCTGGTGGCGATCACGTCAAACCCGTCGGGCAGCGTTTCCACACGGTCGCCGTGGCTCATCCACACCACCAGGTGATTTTCCAGCCCGACAAAGAGCGGTGATTGGGGGTCGAGCACGCGGATCTGTGCTGCTCCATATTCGCGTCGGTCGGCCGGCACAACACGCCCGCCCAGTGTATGGGCCATCAACTGCATGCCATAACAGAGGCCAAGCACCGGTACGTCGGTTTGGAGCAGGTAAGGGGGGAGGGTAGGGGCATCGGGGGCATACACGCTGTTCGGCCCGCCGGAGAGGATAAACCCTCGCGGGGCAAGGGCAAGCACTTGGGCCTGGGGCTTGTCCCAGGGCAGAATTTCACAATAGACTTGCAGTTCGCGCACACGCCGGGCAATAAGTTGGGTGTACTGCGAACCATAGTCGAGGATCACAATGGTTTCATGGCCAGGGTTGTTCACGTGTTTTTCCTCTTGTTGGGGCGCAGCGTGCTGCGCCCCTTTATCCTTTTGTTACAATGTTGAGGCCTATCCTTGGACGACCGGGTGATAAAAGAGAATATTCTTGGTATTGATCAAGATCAAATCGACCTCACGCGGCATAGCAACCCGAGTTGGGATCAGCGGAAAGATGGTCACATCGGTCATTGCCTGGTAATCACCGCGCATGGTATCAAACATATCGCGCACACGTTGCTCCGCGCCGAGGTGGAACTCACCTTTGGCTGCAAAGAGCGTCGTGTAAACGATGACTTGTTCGGTGCGTGTCAGCAGCCGAAATGTCGTGTGGGCGCTTTTGTCCTTGAAAAACAGAAAAATCACGTCATGTTTACGCACCACCACTTCGGGCATACTGACCGGCTTGAATGGCGAAGCCGGATCGAGGGGGGTAAACGTGGCCTGAGTCAGGTAAAAATCCCCTCTGTTGGGATCGTTGATGTCGTCCAGCAAGGCTCCTAGCGGCTCAAAGGTGCCGATAAAATGGCGACTATGGGTAAACAACTCAACAGGATACTTGGGTCGACGAATGTCCATTCTCCTTCATCCTTCGTCATTTGTGACTACCTACGTGCCGACTCAAGTCGCCCGCCATAGGCTTTCGGCCTGCGGTCGGCCTGCGCCGACCGGGGGCGTCGGCGCAAGCCGACGTCCGGCACAGCGTGCCCGGAAAGGCTGATTTCCAATCAGCGCATAGCGGCAGGCCAATCAGGTAGGTAGTTACCGTCATTTGCAGCTTTCAAGGTTTTGTGGTACAATAAGCCCAACATGGTGACTGTAGCCGAGTGGATCAAGGCACCTGGTTGTGGCCCAGGAGACCGTGGGTTCGAATCCCACCAGTCACCCCAGGGCAGCCCCTCTTCAAGAGGGGCTGTTTCGATCCCGACGACATTATAGCATGCCCGATTGGGTTTGACAACCGTTGACCGCTATGCTACAATGCAATCGGTTTGCGCCCGTAGCTCAATGGATAGAGTTGCTGACTTCGAATCAGAAGGTTGTGGGTTCGAGTCCCGCCGGGCGCGCCTCTGTACATTGTTCACCTGAACAACCCAGGTCAAGCGGCTTGTGAATTTTTTCACAGGCCGCTTGATTTTTAGCGCGTGGCAGCGCAACTCGCGCGCGCCGTTTTTGTTTTTTGTCCGGCGTGTTCCACACTCCGTGTGATGTTCACCCTCCCGTATGATGGGGCAAACTGCAAAGGACGCAACTCGTTATCGTGGAGAGGCCTTGAAACCCAAACGTTACCTTTGGGGCCGCATCGTCGTTTCGATTGTCCGTTTCCTGGCCCACATTCTGCTCGAAATTCAGGTCGAGGGGGCAGAACGCATTCCCACCAGTGGCCCGGTGGTGATGCTCGGCAACCATGTCAATTTCCTTGACCCTGTCCTTCCGTACATCATCGTGCGACGTTATGTTAAGGGATTGACGGCCGCCGAAACCTACCGCCGTTTTCTGTTCAACCTGATGGCCTGGTCGGTCGATGCAATTCCGGTTGAGCGGGGCACACCCGATTTGAGTGCCATTCGCGCGTGCATTCAGGCGTTAGAAGCGGGGTGGGCGTTGTACATTGCGCCGGAAGGCACGCGCAGCGGCGACGGACGATTACAACGGGGGCGAGCAGGGGTGGTGTTGATTTTATCGCATGTCGGGCCGGAGGTGCCCATTTATCCGCTGGGGTTTGCCGGTTTGGAGCATTTCTGGCCCAACATCAAACGGCTGCGGCGCACGCGGGTCCATGTACGCGTTGGCGAGCCGTTTCATCTTTGTTTGGCGGCGGGGCAGCCTTCCTCGGCAGGACGCCGGATTCGGCAGGCCGAACGCGAGCAAATCATCACCGAGATCATGGGGCAAATTGCGGCACTTTTGCCGCCGGAAAACCGGGGCCTTTATGCCGATCAGGTGGGCCGTGCGCCGCAATATTTGTGCTTTGACCGTCCTTAGCGTCAATTCGAAAACCGTAACCGACGCATCCCGATGCGTTGAAGCTCTTAACACACCACATTCAGTTTTTGTGGGATGATCTCGCATTCGATGCGATGTGCATCGGTGCAAACCATTTCACCGTCGGCGTGGGCAAGCAGCCCATCTTGGGAGACAATGGTCACCCGTCGGGCACGCAAGGTTTGCACATCGGGCTGTTTGATGTGGGTGCCTTGGAGAAAGTGGGGGATCATCGCCAGCATACGCAGACGCGGGATTTGTCGGACGACGATCAGGTCGAGCAGGCCGTCGCCAACATGCGCTTCTGGGGCGACGAAAAATGAGCCGCCGGCTCGCCCGCCGTTGCACACATCGATCATCAGATAGGTGCCCTCCAGACGGCGCGTTTCGCCATCCAATTCACATTCGATGACTGCATGTGCCGGCTTGAGGCTGATCAGGATCGACTTGAGCACCGCCGGCAGATAGAGGGCCAGCCCGCGCAAGAATTTGATTTTTTTGGTTTCAACTGTGACCACACCTTCAAAACCGATGCCCAGTTCATTGTCAAAATAGCGTGTTTGGCCGTCAACGGTGAGGCGCACCACGTCGACGCGGCGTGTTTGGCCACGGGCCAATTGCGCACAGGCCGTTTCCAGGTCGCCAGAAATGCCCACCGACCAGGTAAAGTCGCAGCCTGAACCGACCGGCAAGATGCCCAGGTTGCCGATCACGTGGCCGTTGGTGCGCGCGTCCGGCACGGCCAACATCATCCCGTTGATCACCTCTTGATAGGTGCCGTCACCGCCGGCGGCCACAACCGTGTCATAGCCATCTAAAATGGCTTGACAGGCCAGTTCGACGGCTTGTCCGGGCCGCTCGGTACAAACCAAATCAAACTCGAGGTGGTGTGCGGTGAGCAGCGCGGTGATCTTGGGAATCGCCCGCGCCCCGAATCCCTTGCCGGCAATGGGGTTGACAATGACTTTGTGTTTCATAGAATTCACCTCTTTTTTCAAACCAGATATCAAAGCTTTAGCCGGATCTCCCGCCTGAAGGCACGAGTCCAGAGGGTTGTTTGAAAGGTATTATGTCTAACACTCGATCGGCGCGCAAGTGACGAGAGGAAGGTAAATTGTGAGTGACGAGTGGTTTCTGACTCCAGGTGAGCGTCGATACCTGCGCGAGCTGGCCTCTCGGCAAGCCGAATACGCCGCTTTGCCGGTCATGGCCCAGCGTCGACAGATGTGGTATGACTTGAATGACGGACGGCCCAATTCGCGCCCGCCGGTGGTGATTGAAACCTGGACGTTTGATCGCGATTTTATGCCAGAGCACATTTTTCATTGCCCGTCTGAGGTTGGGCGGCGTATTGAGCGGCAATTGTTACGCCATGTGCGCAATCACGAGCTGATCGATGATGACAAGGTGATTCCCGAGACCTTTGACATCACCTGGTTTGTCGAGATCGACGAGTTTGGCTTTCCTATTGAAACCGAGAGCGTCCCCGATGCGCAAGGAATCGAGACCGGCTACCGCTTTTTATATCCGATCAAAGAACTGCCTGGCGACCTCGAGCGGCTTAAACCGGCCACCTGCCGGGTCGATCGGGCACGCACAGCGGCCTGGCAGGCTTTTCTCACCGATCTGCTCGGCGACCTTTTGCCGGTGGTCATTCGCACTGGCCCTTACGGCAGCACCATGCTCACACATCGAGTGATCGAGCTGATGGGCATGGAGGCCTATTTTGTGGCCATGTACGATCAACCGGCAGCCGTGCATCGTCTGATGGCTTTTTTGCGCGACAATTCGCTGCGCATAATGCGCTGGGCCGAATCGGAAGGCTTGCTGCGGGTCAACAACGGCAATCAGGATAGCTTTGGCTCCAGCTACAACTTGACCACCCGTCTGCCGGCGCCCGGTTATCAAGGCGGCCCGGCGCGCTTATGTGACATGTGGGGGGCAGCCAACAGCCAGGAAACGGTGGGCATTTCTCCGGCTATGTTCCACGAATTTTGTTTTCCGTATTACCGTGATGTCTGTGCGCCGCTTGGATTGCTCTATTACGGCTGTTGTGAACCGGTACACCCTTTTTGGCAAGACATCTGTCAACTGCCGCATCTCAAAAAAGTGTCCATTTCGCGTTGGTGCGACGAATCCTTTATGGGTGAAGCCTTGCGCGGCAGCGAAATCGTTTATTCGCGCAAGCCCGATCCTAATTTTCTCAGCGTCGATGCCCAACTTGACGAAGAAGCCTGGGCTGCGCACATCCGTCGTACCCTTGAGGCGACACGCGGGGTCGCCGTTGAATTCATCATCCGCGATGTGTATACGGTGCACGGCAATTTGAACAATGCTCGCCGCGCCGTCGAAATTGCCCGCCGCGAGATTGACCGGCACAAGGTTTGACCATCAGAACAGGCAACAGGTTGGATGAACCTGCCGAAACCGGCGTTTGGGTATCAAAATCTTCAAAGGAGGCTAGAATATGTCGGATTATCAAGATCCTACACTACCGGTTGACGTTCGGGTGCGCGATCTGGTTTCGCGCATGACCCTCGAAGAAAAAATTCTCCAGATGGTCTACGATGCACCCGCAATCGAACGACTGGGCATTCCAGAGTATAACTGGTGGAACGAGTGTTTGCATGGGGTAGGTCGCGCCGGCATCGCAACCGTCTTTCCACAGGCTATTGGGCTGGCGGCTACCTGGGACACGGCGTTGATGCGTCGGATTGCGGTTGCCATCTCGGATGAAGCGCGGGCCAAGCACCACGAGTTTTTGCGTCGTGGTGTGCGTCGCATTTATACCGGGCTGACCTTCTGGAGTCCCAATATCAACATTTTTCGTGATCCGCGCTGGGGACGCGGGCAGGAAACGTATGGCGAGTGCCCGTATCTGACGGCGCGAATGGGTGTTGAGTTTGTCAAAGGACTGCAAGGGGACGATCCCCGCTACCTGAAACTGGTTGCCACGGCCAAACATTACGCTGTGCACAGCGGGCCGGAACCCAAGCGGCATACCTTTAATGCCCTGGCAACCGAGCGCGATCTGCGCTTGACCTATTTGCCTGCATTCAAAGCGCTGGTGCAAGAAGGGGGTGCTGTGTCGGTAATGGGGGCCTATAATCGCACCAACGGCGAGGCATGTTGTGCCAGCCGCACGCTGCTGCAAAAAATCCTGCGCGAAGAATGGGGCTTTGGTGGGCCGTCCGGCAACGATGCGTATGTCGTCTCCGACTGCTGGGCAATTGTGGACATTTACGCTCACCATAAACTGGTCGAGACACCGGCAGAAGCGGCCGCACTGGCGGTTCGAAACGGTTGCGATTTGAACTGCGGCAGCACATTTCCGCACCTGCGGGAGGCAGTTGAACAGGGATTGATCACCGAGGCCGAAATCGACCGCGCCGTGACGCGGCTGTTCACCGCGCGTTTTCGATTAGGCATGTTCGATCCGCCGGAGCAGGTGCCCTATGCTCAAATTCCCTATTCGGTGGTCAATTCGCCGGAGCATCGTGCGTTGGCTTTGCAGGCTGCGCGCGAGTCCATTGTGCTCCTCAAGAACGATGGCCTGTTGCCTTTGAGCAAAGAACTTGCTTCCATTGCCGTGATCGGGCCGACCATCGACGATTTGTCGGCGCTCGAAGGCAATTATAACGGCACGCCGGTTGAGGCCATCACCCCGCTAGAGGGCATTCGACGCCATGTTTCCAAAAACACCGTTGTTTATGCTGCACGCGGCTGCCATATTGCCGAAGGCGTGCCACCGCTCGTGCCCGTGCCGTCGAGTTGTTTGCGGCCTCTGCATGCCGATGCCGAACAGACCGGTCTGACGGCAACCTATTTTGCCAACGCCCGATTCGAGGGTGAACCGGCGCGGGTGGGCGTCGATCCGCTGATCGATTTCAACTGGAAACTTGCTACCCCGCTTAGCAGCGAATGGGGCGAGCCTTTCTCGGCACGCTGGGAAGGATACCTGGTTCCACCGGTGAGTGGCACATACAAACTCGGTGTCAGAAGCTATGCCTGCCACCTGGAATTGGACGGCCAGGTAGTGGTCGAATATCG
>Ga0209101_1001906_pt1 | contig 14612 bp, 11 predicted proteins | sample ConPoolayeCmetaG_FD_185481 | JGI IMG/M metagenome (GOLD analysis project Ga0209101, IMG submission 185481) | Hot spring microbial mat communities from California, USA to study Microbial Dark Matter (Phase II) - Cone Pool mat layer C metaG... ... | reverse complement strand
TTGACGCGCGATGGCCGGTTTAAGGTCGGGGTCAATAAACTCGTAGCTGAACTGGTCGCTATAAGCCGCGTATGACTCGAGCAGATTGTCGAGCTGCCTTTGCGCCCGGGCCTGGTAAGGGTTCGACGCAGAGAAGAAAGCCATCGCCCTGACCGGTTCTTTCAGCCCTCTCAAGATATTGATGGTCTGTTCCGATAAAGAGTATCGCTGCGAGGCAGTCACATCCCAGCGCCAGTAGTGCCTGGCACTGAATATGTTCAACATGACCACGATACCGATAAACGCAGCGCTCAGAAGAAATGAGTTGCTTCCATAGCGGAGCACCCGGCCTCTGAGCGCAGAGCGCACACGCCCCGATTCCAGAACCAGATAAAGGATGAGGCAGACAGCGCCCAAGGCGAGCAAGATTTGTGCGCGAAAATCAGCCGACTGGGACGATATATAAGAGGCCAGTGCGGCCAGCAAGAGAAGCAGACCGACGATGGCTATCCAGTTGCTCAGTCTCTTGAGCAGGGCGAGTAGCGTCATCGTTCGGCTACCTCCATCTTCTCGATTCCACCGACCGCGTCGCCAGGAAAAGTGCGACCGCGCTGAACGTCAGGTAGAACAGCACGTTGCGGGTATCAATGATCCCCGCGGTGAAGTCTGGCAGGCGCGGACGCAAAGCGAGGGCAGCGAAAACAACATCCAACGGCGCACTCACGAAATCGGAGACTGCCTCACAAATCCAGAAAAAGATGTTCAAGCCCAGGCCAATAATCACGGCCACCACCTGGCTTTGAGTGACAGAAGACGCCATCAGGCCAAGCGCGGCCAGTGTTGAGGCAAATAGAAATATGCCCAGATAGCCCGACAGGATCGGCCCGATGTCGGGATTTCCAAACCATGACATAACCAGCGGATAGTATAGCGTCAGAGTCAGGAGGACAAGGAGCAAGGCCAGACAGCCCAGGTACTTCCCCAGCACCACCTCCCAATCGCGGACTGGTGAGGTCAACAACAGTTCTATCGTACCGCTGCGTTGCTCTTCGGCCAGCAAACGCATGGTCAGCATGGGGACCATGAACAAGAGCAGGGTGGTCATAGGGCCGAACAGATACTCCATCGTGGCGGCCATGCCGCGTGGGTCGGATGTATACCAGGCGAAGAAGACGCTCATGATGATGAGAAGTGACGCCGCGACCACGTATGCAATGGGCGACACAAAATAGGCTTGAATCTCTCGCCCCGCTATCGTCAGCACATTGCGCATGTCATTCTCTCCTGATCAACGCTGCAAGCCAGGCGCGTCGCGATGTGTCCTGTCATCTGACGCGCCGGGCCAACGAATCCCTACTCCGTGGTCAACTTGAGAAAGACATCCTCCAGGCTCAAGCCCATCGGACGCATTTCCAAGAGCCCCCAACCGCTGCCCACAATACGCCGGGCGATTTCCGCCCGACAGTCCGCCCCAGCGGCACAGGTGACTTCATATCCTCTCTGGCGCCCTGGCTCGACATGCACCACGTGGGGTATTTCACGCAGGGTCTTCAGGGCCGCCTCACGGGGGGCGTCCAAATCCACAAACAGCCTCTCCCCCCCTCCAACCATGGCAACCAGATTCTCCGGTGAGTCTTCAGCCACGATGCTACCCTCGTTGATGATGATCACGCGGCCACAAATCTGGCTGACCTCAGGAAGGATGTGGGTGCTCAGGATCACGGTGTGGTCGCGGCCCAATTCGCGGATCAACTCGCGAACCTCCAGAATCTGTTTGGGGTCTAGGCCTATGGTAGGTTCGTCCAGAATGAGCACGTCCGGGTCGTGAACCAGGGCCTGAGCCAATCCGACGCGCTGGCGATAACCTTTGGACAGTTTGCCGATGATCGTATCAGCCCGGTCGCCCAAATGGGTCGCCTCCAAAGCACGGCTGACGGCTTCCTTTCGCCGTGTGACCCCTCTCAGCCGGGCCATGTGCGACAGATACCCACGCACTGTCATTTCGTTGTATAGCGGCACAGTCTCCGGCAGGTAGCCAATACGACGACGGGCCTCCAGCGAATCGTAGAACACATCGTAGCCAGCAATGCGCGCCGTCCCCGAGCTGGCCGGCATGAATCCTGTCAAAATGCGCATGGTCGTGGTTTTGCCCGCCCCGTTCGGGCCGAGAAATCCGACCACTTCGCCCTTCCCTACGTGAAAACTCACGTCGTGGAGCGCTGTAAAGCCACCGTATTGTTTGGTGAGATGCTTCACCTCGATCATCGTCTGACTTTCTCCTGATTTGCCAAAGCACACCGAATATAACAAACCAAGATTAAACGCAGATTAGAATTGAGCTGAACACTTCCACCCCCGCCACTCACTCGAGCGCATCCGGGCTGCCATGCACGAACCGACCGTCGAATATCGTGGCTTCAACCCGCGTCTCGGCGATGCCCATGGGCGGGATGGCAAAGATGTCCTGCGACAGAATGATCAGGTCGGCCAGTTTGCCGGGCGCAAGCGAGCCTTTCACTGCCTCCTCGCCGGAAGCGTAAGCGGCATCGAGTGTGAAACCGCGCACAGCTTCTGCCACCGTGAGACATTCCTCTGAGTGCCAGCCCTGTGGCCCGGGATACCCGTCAACCCGTCGCCGTGTGACAGCGGCGTGTATGCCCAGCAGAGGATTCAGCGCCTCGACCGGCGCGTCCGAGCCAAAGGCCAGCCGGACACCGGCATTAAGCAGTTTTCGCCAGGCATACGCGCCAGCGACGCGCTCGCCAGCCCAGTATCGCTCCACCAGATCGATGTCCGCCGTAGCGTGCTGAGGCTGCATAGAGGCAATCACCCCAAGTTCAGCAAAACGCGGGATGTCCGAGAGGTTCAGTAGTTGGGCATGCTCAATCCGGTGACGCAGACGACGGTCGGGCGTCCGCGCACAGGCCGCCTGCAACGCATCGAGCGCCAAACGATTGGCCGCGTCGCCAATGGCGTGAATGGCAGCAGAGATGCCGGCCGCGCTGGCGCGGCACACCATATCTGCCAAAGTTGCGTAGTCGGTGACGAGGATGCCACAATTGTCCGGCTCACCCGTGTATGGCGCCAACATGTACGCCGAGCGCGAGCCTAATGCGCCGTCCACAAAGACCTTCAGGCCGCCGATACGCACGCGGTCATTGCCAAAACCGCTCCTCAGCCCGACTCTAATGGCAGCCTCAAGGTTGTCGGCAGCCAGATGCATCAGCACCCGACAGGTCAGATCGCCCGCCTCGGCCAGCTCCTGAAAGGTGATGAATGCCTGCTCGTCTTCGCAGTCATGGAAGCCGGTCACTCCGACCTGGTGGGCACGAGCGATGCCCTCACGCACCGCCGCGCGTCGCGCGGCAGCAGAGGGGCGCGCTATGGCATTGTCAAGGAGATGTTGGGCCTGTTCACGCAGTATGCCGGTGGGGAGGCCATCCGCATCTCGAACGATTTCGCCGCCGGGCGGGGAAGGCGTTTCAGCGGTGACGCCAGCCTGTTGCAAAGCCAACGTGTTCAGCCACATTGTGTGAACGTCTTTGCTGGCCAGGGCTACCGGTTGGCGAGGCGCAACGACATCCAGGTCGTGCCTGGTGGGAAACGCATTGTCCTCCCACAGGTTGCGGTCCCAGCCGCCGCCGAGTATCCAGTCGCCCGGCGGCGTAGTCAGTGCGCGTGCCCTGACCCGTTCCAGCGCCTCGGCTTTGCTTCTGACGCCGACCAGATTGACCCGCTGCAGGCCCAAAGAGAACAACACGAAATGGACATGGCCGTCAATAAAGCCGGGTAGCACGGCCCTGCCCCTCAGGTTGATCGCACAACCAGACAGGCGCAAGAGCGGCAGAATCGCCTGGTCGCTGCCCACAGCTTCAATTCGCGCGCCCCTCAGGGCAATGGCCTGGGCCTGAGGGGTAGAAGCCTCCATGGTATAGATTCGCCCATTGTACAAGACCGTATCGGCCAACATAATTGATGCTCTCCCACGAACGCTTGCAGTATGGTCGTATTATAACCGATGTCCGAGTGAATTCAGAATATGCCCGTTCCCAGTCTATTTACTTTTTGGTTACTTGCTATCTGGAGGTTTTGTGGTATAATGAGAATAGTTAAAAATTGGTAAACCGCCCCCCCACTGCAACCGTGTCGCCGGTCATCACAATGCGGTCGCAGAGAAAACAACAGACACTGGAGGCATGGTAAGGTTTATGGAGAAGCGGCATGTGGAAACCATCTCTACCCTGATCAATCAAGGCAAGGCGATCCTTTTTGTCGGCGAAGGGGTGTCAGTCCAAGCTAAACTCAAACGGCCGGTCACATTGGCAGGACAAGAGATCACCCAGTTCGTCAAGCACAAAGACCTGGCGCATTTGTTGTGCCAGGAGCTATCCATTCCTGACACGACCAGCGAAGAAGCGAGCGAACGGTTTGAGCACAGAAGGGGACGAGTGGCCCTCAATCAATTCATGCTCAAGCTCTTCCGCGATTTAGAACCCGGCCCGGTGCATCGGCTTCTCGTGCGATTAGGATTCAAATTCATTTACACCACCAACTTCGACTGCCTGTTGGAAACCGCTTTTCAACAAGAATGGGGCTTCTATCCGGTGGTGGTTGTCCGCAACACTGATGTCGCCATGGTGCGAGAGAAGAACACGGTCATCAAACTGCACGGCGACATCGGCCAGGTTGATACGATGATCATCACCGAAACCGACTATGCCGACTACCCCCACGACCGCAAGGCGCTGTTCGACATCCTGCGCGCCGACCTGTACGCGCACAGTTTCATTTTCCTGGGGTACAGCCTGCGAGATGGCAGCCTGCGCGCCCTGTACCGCTCCATCGTGTCGGTGCTGGGCCGTTTCGTCAACCTCTCCTACGCTGTGGTGCCACCCGACGAATTTGACTCAGAGAAAGAGGGCATCTGGCGGGACAAATTTAGAATTCAGTTGCTCAGCAGCGAAATAGATGCGTTCGTCGAATGTCTGGCCGCCGCGGTCCAACAGGACCAGCAGAAAAACCAACTGGCCCTGCGCCAGAAACGAGTGGACAGTGCTCACCAGTGTTTCATCTCCGCGGCATCCGAGAACGGAGACCGGCCGGTACTGGTATACGTGGGTTCAAGCCAGGACCTGGAAGCTTTGTCTGCCAGGTTGAGAAGCGACTATAGTCAGAACAAAGGTATCTTCGCTTATGTTGACCTCAAAGCTACCGGGCCATTCAAAGGTCAGGCCGGTCTCTTCAAATATGTGTTGGAGACTCTGGGTCGTCAACTCAAGACCTGTGTGCAGGAGAATTTTGGCGAGACCTGCGATTATGAGCTGGATTTCAGCGAATATGAACGCAAAGCGCAGAGCGAAAAGTATCGCTATCTGTTTTTGCACTACGGGGAACGTGCCGATGCCATGATGCAGGGCGAAGAGGCCATTCCCAACCAGTCGCAAGTTCAGGAAATAGGAGAGGAGACGTTCGTTCACGAGGCTATGAGAGATTTCATCGTACTCTTGACGTGTATTGTCGAAAAAGTAGGGTGGCGTCGGATTGTCCTGTTTCTAGACCATCTCAACGCAGTCGAGCAGTTCCTGACCACGTTACAAAAGGAACTTTTCCAGGAAGTTACTGACAGCCACAAGAATGTCCTGTTTGTCATCTCATACGCTGGCACGGAATCGCCGAAATGGGAAGGGTACGCCTTCGAGGACCGATATGTCCAGTATCATGAGATTACCAGCGTGTGAACTCTGAGGAGGGGTCAAAATGGGATTCCTGAGCCAAAACAATGTTCGTTTCATCAACAGAGAGGCCGAGACACGCCATATCCGCCGCGTCATAGCTTCCTCCGGCCCCAGTATTCTGGGCCTTCACGGCCCAGGCGGCATCGGTAAGACGGTCCTATCATGGTGGACGATGGACGAATGCGTCAGACAGAGCCTGCCGTGTGCCTATATTGACTTAGGGCAGTTTACTTTCACCGATTCTGTCGACGTTTTGCGGGAGATAGCCGGGCAATTAGACAGGTCGCGTCAGTTGGTGGATTTCTGGGAATTGCTTTCCCTCTATCACAGCCATTTTCAGAGCCGATTCCTGGGCACGGGTATTCACAGTACGTTGCTGCCGGCCGATTTCTCCAAGGTACGCCAATCCGTCATGGATTCCTTTATCGTCGGGCTGCAAAGAGTGATAGGGAGTCAGGCTTTTGTGCTGATCTTCGACAATCTGGACGCAATTGGCAAGCCGGACCGGCACCGGTTGGAGGCCGAGATCTTTGTCCCTCTCGGTGCATTGAACCAAGCCAAAGTCATCGTCGTTTCCCGCGGGCCTGTACAATGGCAAAACCCTGTCCTGGAATCAAACTATCAAACGTTGCACCTGCTGCCCTTCGATGAAGATTATGCAATAGACCTGACGCGCCAGTTGTGGCCCGAACTGCTGGAACGAGAGTCCTTCCTTCAAGCCCTGAAGGTCAGCAAAGGACATCCATATTCGGTGGTGCGGTTGACGAAGGCGGGGAAGCGTTACGCCAGCCTGGACGAGCCTGAACTCTATCAGAAATTGCTGGAAGAGCTGTGGGTCAATGTCATCTCACGCTTTATGCTCAGAGGGGTCAGTGCGGTGCTGCAAAGATTCCTCGCGCAAATCTCTGTAGTACGATTCTTCGATGTCTCCAGCTTTAAGTATTTTTCGCTGCGGGTGAACTTGCTGACTGAGGCCCGGATTTCGCAGCTTATTGAGACGCTGGATACGCTGAACTACGACATCAGTGCAGTCCGCTTTGACGGCACCCAGAAGGGCTATCGCCTGCAGCCCCCGATCCGGCCTGTGTCGTTGGAGCTTCACCGTATCTCTAAGACGCTCGAGACCCTCAACCAAATCGCTCTGGAATTCTACACTGATTATGTGAAGCGACTGCCACCGGGGTACGATGAATGGCGACGCTGCGTCATCGAGATGATCTACCATCACAGCATGATCGGTCAGAAACCGCAAGAGGCGAAAAATCGGCTGGCCGAAGCACTGGCCGAATTGCTGGCGGCCAAAGATTTGGAGGCTGCCATCAAGTTAAGAGACGAACTCAGCAGCGACTCTGATCTGCCGCCGATGCTCTGGCAGGACATTTTCACTTATTTTCAAAACCGGAAGCTGAGAGGCGTGGCGTAGACTGTGCCCCGTGTAACATTTGACTTTTCGGCGGTCATGCACTAACATAGAAACTGGTCGTGCTAGGTGGGGAGCTAGCGGTGCCCTGTACCCGTAATCCGCTATAACGGGACTGAATTCCCCCGATTGAGGCTCGGAGCACGTTGTACTGCTCGAGTTAAGCGACGTTGAAGATTGGGTCCTACGCGGCAGGAGCCTGTGAACCCCGTCAGGTCCGGAAGGAAGCAGCGGTAAGCAGTCCCTCTTGGGTGTCGTGGGAGCGCCTGGTCTGAGTTGGCTGACTGCGGGCAGGCAATGGGCTCGTGTCGAAGGGGGGTGCACGGCCAGTCTATACATCGAGAGTCACAGCGGAGACCGAACGATTACCGAACCGTGCGTGACCAAACCGCAGAAGAAGCAAGCCATCCTGCAACCGCTCGCCGGCTGGGTGCTTGTCTGCTTAGTCCTTGCCCTGATGTGGCGCGATTATCAGGCCACATCAATACCCTTCACTATTGTTTACGACGGCCACCGATACCACAGAGCTACCCATCAGAAGACAGTTGAAGGGGCGCTGACCGAAGCGGGCATCCGGCTTTCACTCCACGACATAGTTGAGCCGGCGCGGAGTTCTGCGCTGCTGCCTGAAACAGAGATTCGAGTCAGGCCAGCGCATCACGTCATTGTAGAAGCCGATGGGAGCACGATCGAGCATTTCACCCAAAGACGAACACCCAGAGAAGTTTTCGACGAACTCGGCGTCAAGTTCTCCGAACACGATGAAGTGCTTGTAGGGGATCAAAAAGTATCACCGAACGAGCCGGTTCTGGGGAAAGGAACACTCCCTGAAACATCGCGGGCTTTGTTTGGCGAAGCCGTACCTGTCTGGGAGCAGTCTATCCTACCTCCTGTGCGCATAGTGCTGCGCAGAGCCGCAGCGATGTGTGTAGATGACGATGGAGTTCCCAACATCATTTATACCACTGCGACCACCGTTGGCGAGGCGCTTCGACAACACGATTTTATTCTGTATTTGGGTGACCGCATCAATCCAGAACTGAGCAGTCGGGTGTCTCACGGGCTGAAAGTCTATATTCAACGTTCCAAAGCAGTCGAACTGGCAGCCGATGGTCGCACGCTGCATACGCGAACGCGCGGCGAAACGGTCGGCGATGTCCTGGCGCAACAGCAGGTTGCACTGGTCGGGACGGATTTCGTCGAACCCCCGGAGAGGACGCCGATACAGGACGGCTTAAGCATAAAAGTCAATCGAGTATCACGGGCCACGATAATCGAGCAGGAAACCATTCCTTTTGAGACAGTGTGGCGGCCCCTGGCCGACATGGAGATCGACACCCAGCGCATCGAACAAGAAGGAGTGGCAGGCGTATCCAAACGCCGCCTGTATGCCATATACCACAATGGGCAGGAGGTCAGACGGTATCAGGAAGACGAATGGCTGGAGGCCAGCCCCCAAAACAGGATCATCGCCTATGGCACCAAGATAGTACCGCGGCAGTTGACCACTGCTGAAGGCCAGTTCACCTATTGGCGGAAGATACGCATGTTGGCGACCTCATATTCCGCTGCAACTTCGGGCAAATCGCCGAACCATCCCAGGTATGGCATCACTTTCACTGGTGTGCCGGTAGACAAAGGCGTTGTGGCTGTTGACCCAAAAGTGGTTGAACTCCAAAGCCAGTTGTATGTCCCAGGATATGGTCTGGCCCAGGCAGCCGATACAGGAGGTGGTATCAAGGGGCGACGAATTGATCTGGGGTTTAGCGATGATACGCTTGAGATGTGGTACCGCTGGGTTGATGTGTACGTGCTGGGGGAGCCTCCATCGCCCGAGCGGATTCGATGGGTTCTGCCGAATTGGCCGCGAGAAGAAAGGCGCTGAACGCGAGTTGAGCCTTACAGGCGACGTACTCCACAGGTTGAAAAAGGCCGGCCTGAGCCCGCGCAAAGGGCTGGGGCAGAACTTCCTTGTGGATGAAACTGCCCTGCGACGCATCGTTCAGGCGGCCGAACTGACCAGTGATGATACAGTGCTTGAAATTGGCGCCGGACCAGGTGGGCTCACCCGACTGTTGGCCGCACAAGCCCGTCAGGTGGTGGCGGTTGAAATCGACCCCGGTCTCGTCGAAATCCTGCAGAGCGTCGTAAGCGATTTCGGCAACGTTCAGATTGTGCAAGGAGATATTTTGACCCTGCCGCTGGAGTCTCTGTTGAGCCTCGCGCCAGTCGGCTCACATGAACAGTTTAAAGTCGTAGGCAATCTGCCATACTATATTACATCGGCCATCTTACGCCGCCTCTTGGAGTCCTCCAGAAAACCTTCCCTCCTGGTTGTCACCGTGCAGGAAGAAGTAGCCAGACGAATCGTCGCCCAGCCGGGAGAGATGAGCCTGCTGGCGGTCAGCGTCCAGTTCTACGGTCGCCCCAGAATCGTTGGGCGAATTCCGGCTGGTGCATTCTACCCGCCGCCCAAAGTAGACTCGGCCATTGTGAGAGTTGATTTGACGCAACAAGCTCGCGCCGATGTGGATGACGTCGGCTGGTTTTTCTCGGTGGTTCGAGCGGGATTTTCGGCCAGAAGGAAGCAGCTTCACAACACGCTGGTTCATTCTCTGGCCCTCCCGGCACCGGAAGTCCGAGCCGCGCTGGACAGGGCCGCCATTGACCCCAGCCGTCGCGCGCAGACGCTTAGCCTGGACGAGTGGGCCCGCCTCAGCCACGAGTTGCGGTGTGTAGCAGGCCCTCAAAGTTAGCTTCCGACTAAGGAGACGAGGTTTGTGGTTCTGGCAGGCTAAGGCCGCACCGGCTCGGCAATGACGATGACCCGATGAGTGGGGTTTGCCTGTGGCCAATACGAGACCAGCGTGAGGCGGTCTTCCGGCGTGTCCGCCAACCAACTATCGTTTTGGTAGCGCTTTTCTGCTGAAATGTACTTGGCGGGCAAGGTCAGCACCTGAACGACCCTATACTTGTACGCCTCGTCCCTGGCGTACAATGTGATCTCCGCCCCATCCCGCAGGTTTGTGATGTTCTGGAAGACCGCGTTCTCGGCGCCATAGCCTGAGATGACCACATTTCCACCCTCGCCAGGATAGCGCGACCCAACATGAAAGCCAGCAGCATCCGTCGGCTCATCCCACACGGCAATGGGAAATCCGTCCCGCGTCTCCTGGCGCACTTCGATTGCCACAACCTTCGCGTCTAACCCGATGCTTTCCGCGACGATCCGATTCGGCGCGGCTGCTTGGGCAGCAGGAGGAGCCGAAGGTTCTCGTTTCGTGCCCGATACGGGAATGAGGATTTCCTGGCCGACAGCCATCCGCCGTGGATCAACGTCAGGGTTGGCGGCCATAATCTCATCAATGCCCACCCCATACTGCCGCGCTACAGACGCCAGACTATCGCCTGGCTCAATTACGTACACCAGTGGTCCCTCAGGCGTTTGGGTTGGAGTCGGCGTCTCGGTCGGAGTGGGAGCCAAAGTAGCGTCCGGTGGGGGGATGTTGATCTCCTGGCCGATTCTAAGCTGCCGTGGGTCTAATCCGGGATTGGCTTGAAGCAGAAGTTCCATGCGTAGGCCAAACTGTCGCGCCAGATCATAAAGCGTATCGCCAGGTTGTATGGCGACAGTCGGCAAAGGCGTCGTCGGCGCTGCGGTATCGGTTGGCTGTGGCGTCGCGGTAGCCGTAGCCGTCTCGGTCGCTGTCGGCCTCGCTACGGGCAGGGTAATTTGCTGACCAATGCCAAGCAGCTCGTCCTCTTGCAGACCAGGGTTGGCCGCCAGAATCGCCTCAACTGAGATACCATACTCCAGGGCAAGTCCAAAAAGCGTATCTCCTTCTTCAATGGCGTACAGTATACCTCCAGCAACAGGTGTTGAAGTCGCGGTCGCAGTCGGCGTGGACGACTCGGTCGGCGTCGGCGTTGGAATGTCGGTCGCTGTTGGCTGTTCAGTCGGTGTTGGCTCTTCCGTCGCTGTCGGTTCTTCCGTCGGTGTTGGCTCTTCCGTCGCTGTCACCTGCTCCACCGGTGTTGGCTCTTCGGTCGCTGTTGGTTCGCTGTCGGCGGCTGGCCTGTGGCAGATACATCAGGCAGGCTCGGTTCGCCCGTGGAAGCAGCCGCCAAGACGGCGGCCTGCGGTGATGCCAGTTCAGCCGAGGACAAAACGGAATCCAAGGTCAAGGCGATGGCCGTCCAGGTCTCCATGGGGACAGCGGTCGCAGAAGCAGTTTCGGTTGGGGCCGCGGTTGCGGTCGCGGTATCCGTCGGCGTCGCCGTGGGCGGCTCGGTAGCCGTCGGTATCTTTGTCGGCGTAGAGCTCGCAGTTGACGTTAGCGCAGGGGTGTCAGTCGCCATAGGCTCAGCAGTGGCCGTCGCCGTATCGGCGAGCGAGACGGTCAGCGTCGGCTCAGCCCCAGGCACGGATGCAGGTGTCGGCACTGAGCTATCTTCCGAGAACGTCGTCGGCAGCGTAGAGAAGACCAACTTCTCACCAGACACGCTGCCCATAGGCCGAGCAATGTCTTGTTCGCCGGCCGACAGGCTGCGAAATATCAGAAATGATCCACCACAAATAAGCAGCACAGCGAACAAAGTGCTCAGAATGGACAGGTAGAGATAGGCATTGGAACGGGTAGATGCGGCAGCAGAACCATCGCGCGGCTGTCTCTCGCCACTGCTTCTGTGCCTCGAAAAAGGCCGAACTGGGCCATAGATTGGCGTTGGCGTGAGCACTGACTCCGGCGCGACCCCAGCAGGCGGCCTGCCCATCCTCTGCGACGAGGCAGTGTTCTTTTGGTTGAGCGCCGCCTGCGAAGCAGTGTGTCTGGCCAGCCAGTTGGGATCGACGCCCGCGGGTCGTCTGGGCAGGTTGGCCGCTCCTGATGCTGCTGCTCCTTTCGGCGGGGATGGCCGGGGAGGTTCCGGCAAACCCATGCTGGAACCTGGGCCTGAACGCGGCATTCTTTCAGGCGCAGGCTGCGCCATCCTGATCTCTGGTAAGATTACCGTCGGATCATAAACCGAATCCGAAGGCGACTCATCGAAGTCGGAGAGTGAACGCATCTGCTCGGTCACGTTGCTCGCCGGCTGGTGAGCGCCCGGCCCGAACATCGTGGAAGCGTTGGTGCGCGTCGGTGGCGCCAGGCCTTCATCGTCGAACGGAATCGTGCCCCCTGTCAGGGTGCTCTGCGATGCTCGGGCGGAGATGTCCCGTTGATTTGTGGGAGGCATCTCGATTGTGCGGCCGGCCATTTGGGGTGAGGATTCCGGCAGCGTTGCGAAGGGCAGATTTGACGTACTCCCGAGAGGCTCAGGTCTGACGTTTTCAAAGTAGAAATCTTCTGGCGACGAGGCCGCTTTCCCAATTATCGTTGTACTTCCATCTACACGCGCAGCCGTCGGAATGGGACTTTCCGGCAGAGGCTCATCAGCGAATGGCGGCTCTCGCTCTGGTTCCAGCTCGTCTTCCAATACGTTGTCTTCTTCGAGGGACTCAAATGCAGCCACGTCATCACCCTCAAACTCCTCGCCATCTTGGAAGGCCACCAAGTCTTCTTCGACTTCCAGTTCCTCCATGTCCTGGGCAGCGACCGGAAGCCCGATGGCAACGAGGGTCGGCTCGGCTGGGAAGCGGGGACAGGTTGTTAATTTGCCACCGAGACAGTACTTCTTCTGATGGGCAATCGAAACTGCTTCTCCCTGGCCGGTAGCATAGCATAAATTATCCTCGGATGCGTGAGTCGTACAGCTCATCGGATCGCTCACGGAACCGAGGTATGGACAAAAATTGTCAGCCATTCATTCCTTTCCTCGTAAGTCGGACGTGCTACTCGAGGAGTTCATGTTACCATCCACATCCCAAACTGTCAAATCATCGCACAGCATAAAAAAGGTCGGGCATGACAAGCCTGGGCCTGGTCATATACCCGACCTCTTCCAAACTATTCAGCAAGCCGCGAGAGGATGCGCCAGGGGCTCAGGGGCAGAGATACAGCCAGCGGGAAGCCCTCACTGTAATTTTACAACGCATCCAATTACAGAACATCTTCATCCATCAAGCGAAGGTTACGGATGATGGCTTCGTCGCGTTTGCGCTTGCGCTCTTCCAGTTTCTCCGGCGTCCAAGAATAGAACCCCTGACCAGTCTTGACCCCCAGCAAGCCTTTCTCCAACAACTCGGTCGTAACCGGCGATGGGGTAGTTCGTCTGTCAAGCTCCGCGAAGAGATAGCCGTGAATGTATTGTACCAGGTCTACCCCGACCATATCTATGTGCTCGAAGACGCCCAGAGGCGGCATACGCATGGCAAACGAGTATTTGATCATCGTGTCAATGTCTCGTGGACTGGCGACGCCCATCTCGGCCAGTGCCAGGGCTTCCCGCAGAAGCGCGTGCTGCAAACGATTGCCCAAGAAGCCGGGGATGTCCTTCAACACCCGAACCGGCCGTTTGCCTGCCCGCTCGATCACCGCGCAGGCAGTCTCCAGCGTGGCGTCCGCCGTATCTTGTCCTTTGATGACCTCCACCAGTGGCATCACATAGGGCGGATTCCAGAAATGCGTCCCAACGAATCGTTCCGGCTGGCTGACCACGACCGCGATTTTGGTGATAGAAATGCCCGACGTATTGGTTGCCAGGATGGCGTCACTCGGGCAGAGGGTGCAAATTCGACTGAACAACTCCCGTTTTTGCTCCAGGTCTTCAGCGATGGACTCAATCACCATATCGGCGTTGCCGACCGCGGCGGGCAAGTCATCGCTCAGTTGGATACGTTGTCGGGCTGCTTGCAGCTCGTCTTCGCCGGCCAGGTCGTGTTCAAGCAGTCGTTCACAGTTCTGGTTCAGATTGGCCTCGCCGCGTTGCAGGCTGGCCGCGCTCCGTCCGTAGATGGTCACGGAGAAGCCGCCGCGGGCCAACGACAGGGCGATGCCCGGGCCCATCAGTCCGGTGCCTATGACAGCAGTCTGGCGAATGTCATTCAAAGATTTCACGGCCTATCTCCTCAAGATGAATTCAAAATCTCTGCGACGGTCAGGCTTGACGGTTCGCCTGTTCTTCCAGGGCCTTCAGCACTTTCTCCGGCGTAGCAGGCAGGTCTGTAATCCAGACACCGATGGCGTTATGAATGGCGTTGACGATGGCCGCCGGTTGCGAATTAGCCGTCGTCTCGCCAATGCCTTTCGCGCCGTATGGCCCCGTCTTCAGTGGCATCTCGACCACGATGGCATCAATGTTGCTGATGTCCTTGGCCGTGGGAATCATGTAATCGCCAAAGGACTTGGGTTGGTGTCTGATGTCAGGGTAGTATGGATGCAAATCCTCCATAATAGCCTGCCCCAGTCCCATCGCCGTACCGCCCTCGATCTGGCCTTCGCACATCATCGGGTTGATGGCGGAACCCACATCATACGCGCTGATAAGCCGCAACACGTCCACCACGCCGGTCTCGGTGTCCACTTCGACTTCCGCTAAAG
>Ga0209101_1001905_pt1 | contig 14619 bp, 10 predicted proteins | sample ConPoolayeCmetaG_FD_185481 | JGI IMG/M metagenome (GOLD analysis project Ga0209101, IMG submission 185481) | Hot spring microbial mat communities from California, USA to study Microbial Dark Matter (Phase II) - Cone Pool mat layer C metaG... ... | reverse complement strand
GATGAATCCTTCTTCCCTCATCAAGCCGGCCATGGCGTCTGTCAACTGAATCTCGCCCCCTTTACCAGGCGGGGTGTTTTCCAAGTAGTGAAAGATGCGTGGTGTTAACACATACCTTCCTACAATCGCTAACCGTGAGAGGGCATCTTTAAGCTTGGGCTTTTCCACTATGGCATTAAGATCTATTATGCGCGGTTCGATTTTCGTCCCGCCGATATTGCCGAATTTTGGAATGTCTTCGTCGCTGACCTCCATTACAGCTACTACCGATTTGTGATATTTCTCGAAGACATTTATCATTTGGCGGGTGCAAGGCACCTCGGCATCCACCATGTCGTCGCCTAACAGCACCACAAACGGTTCGTCGCCAATTACGTCTTTGGCGCATAATACGGCATGTCCCAAACCGCGCGGCACTCCTTGGCGGACGCTGACCAGCTTTACCATGGCGCTGGTTCGCCGCAAGGCCTGTACCAGGTCATGCTTGCCTTCTTTCTCAAGCTTTTCCTCCAAATCATTGTACACGTCAAAGTGATCGACAATCCGCGATTTGCCCTTGCCGGTAATTAAAACAACCGTCTCGATACCGGCATCGGCGATTTCCTGCACATTGTATTGGATGGTTGGAATGTCAACGATTGGCAAAAGTTCTTTGGGTACAGCTTTAGTCGCCGGTAGGAACCTGGTCCCCAGCCCGGCGGCCGGTATGACGGCTTTACGGATTGGTTGGTGGGTTGACATAGTGAGCCTCCTCGAAAAGCACAGATCGAGCCGCCGTGTTGCGCGATAAGTTATTTAATGGTACTTGGGGAGAATAAGCCACGGCGAACAGCCTAATTTTGGGCAAAATAGTAACAAATTCTTCTCTGTGTTAAAAGTCTTTAAGCTTTGCCTGGTGAAGTTTCTCTGCTTGTTGGTGGGCTTACGGCCGCGTTGCGCGAGAAGTGAAGTTGGCTGTTGAAAAAGTTATTAACGGTTGCCCGATACATGTTACGGCTGGAATTTCTCAAATCTGCTTTGGCCGTAATTGTTTGTCTGGCGGCGGTTGCGGCGCTTTATGTCCTGCCGATACCGGTTAGCAGCGACCTGGATTTTTTCTTTTTCTATGCACAAAGCGCTGCTCTAAACCACGGGCTGGATCTTTATGATGAGATAGCGCAGACAGTCTTTGTCACCCAAACGCTGAAGCTTGGTTCTCAAGGCCTACAGCTCAATCCCCCGGCCTATCCTCCTTGGTATTATTTGATGACTGTCTTCTTGGGATGGTTTGATTTGGAAACCAGCGCCCGGCTGTGGTTTATTTGCAACGTTGCTATGCTCAGCATCGCGGCTCTTTTGTTGAATCCGTATCCCGGCTTTTGGGGAAGACTGGCGGTGGTTTCCGCCTGTCTTATTTTTCCCCCCACTGTGGGGCTTCTGGCGGTAGGGCAATTGGATATGCCGCTTTTGTTGGGTTGCGCATTATTTGTGGCCGGGGCCGGCTGCGGCAAGCCGTGGTGGGCGGCTGTGGGCCTTTTATTCATGAGCTTCAAGCCCCATCTTGGTTTTATCCCCCTGTGTGTAGGAATATTTTGGCTTGCCGCTCGGGGAGGGTGGGCAAACCGGCAGGCATTGAGATATACCGCGATCGTTTTTGCAGCGGCGGCATTGATTAGTTTGTTGGTTGAACCTACTTGGCCCACGGCGTATCTCAAGTCGCTTGGGCGGTTAAGCTCTTATAAGCTGAATGTCCTTTGCGACACTTGCAGCAGCCTGACAATTGCAGCCGGCAGACTTTTGAATTGGGAGGCGGCGGAGCTTTGGCGTTTTGGGATGCTGGGGGTAATTGGGGCTTTAGCTGCTGCAATGTGGTTTGTGTGGAAGTCCCGTCAGCAACCTGACATGGTGGCTTCGGCTATGGCTTGGGCGGTGGTGCTGACACTGCTTTTCACCCCCTATATTCGGAATTACGACTATGTTCTTTTGCTTTTGCCTCTGCTTTCGCTTTTAGGAAAAGCTAGCGGCTGGGAGACCCGGTTGGGGCTTTTGCTTTCCTATCTTTGGAGCGCCGTGGTATGCGTTTTTGCCGAACGGGCGGAACATGGCGCTCTATTATGGGTCAGCGCCGCGATCATGGCTTTGGTTTTATTGAATGAGTATAGGGCGAAGGACAGTTCGTAGAGACTGGAAGCGGTCTCATAAGTGTGGAATAACACTGCCTCGCGGTCTTTGAGAGGGTGCCTGGGTCTGGTCTAGGTCTGTGAGAACCGAGCCGTGCAAAACAAAAGTTAGACTTGCGTTTTGCACAAAGGTGTTGTGGCATCGTGTCATGATTAGGCGCGATGCCGCGCAAGAGTTGCTTCGAGCCGCCGCCGAGTAACCCTGTAGTCACTATCCTCGGCCGGCGGCAGTCGGGCAAAACCATTCTGACGCGGATGACGTTTCCAGACATGCCGTACTTTTTCCTTGAGGACCCGGATGTGCGTCTGGCGGCCGAGGCGGATCCACGTGGTTTTCTCGCACGGATGGAAAGCGGCGGTGTCTTGGACGAAGTGCAACGGCTTCCAGTTCTCCTTTCCTACCCCCAAGGCATGGTCGACAAGACCGGGGAACCTAGGCGGTTCATTCTGACCGGCAGCCATCAGCCGAAAGTGCATGAGGCCATCAGTCAATCGCCGGCGGGACGGACGGCTATGCTGACTCCGTGGCCGTTTTCCCTGCGTGAACTGCGGCATTACGATTCCGCTTGGGACCCCTTCGATTTGATTCATCGCGGGTTTTTCCCCAGGCTGCATCAAGAAAAGCTGGAACCGCGCCGTTTTTTCATTGGTTACCTGCAGACCTATGTCGCGCGGGATGTCCGCGCTCTGATTCAGTTGGGCGATCTGTCGCGGTGCCAGAAGTTTCTTGTCTTGTTGGCTGGCCGGGTGGGACAGCTTGTCAACCTCGCCTCGCTGGGCAATGATGTGGGCGTCTCCACCACGACGATCAGAAACTGGTTGTCGGTGCTGAAGGCTTCATACATTGTGTTCGAACTGCCCCCTTTTTTGAAAACAGCGGGCAACGGGTGATTAAATCGCCCAAGATCTATTTCACCGATGTGGGGCCGGCGCTTTTCTGCTTGGTATCCACAACGCCAGTCAGGCTTCTCGCGACCCGCTTACAGTAAATCACTGTTAGCTCGTCCTCAAAGCATCTTGCCCAGGCGTTTTCTTCTGCAAGGCGTTCAATAAGTCCGGCCTGAAAGCTTTTTCGCAGAAAAAAGGCGTCGATTTTGTCACGCTCGGCAAGTATTTGTGGCTCTATCCGCCCTAAAGCAGCATTGTTATACTCCAGCCACTTGGCCCGATCATATAAGTACAGCCGTCCGTCGATTGCTACTTGCCATTTTCCGGGCATCTCCCATATTAAGCCGCCGGCCCATTCGCGATAATTGTAAATGCGCCCTTCGGGCAGGATTGATTTCAGCTTAAGTATAGCTCCGCCGGGATAGTCCCGGCCGAAATCAGGGGCGGCCCTCAATTTAAACAAACAGACCAAGGCGAAAAAAATCGAGGCAGCTGGCGCATAAAACTTGCGGGAGACGCACGCTTTATCCTGCCAAGCCCAAATTCCGGCAGGCCAAAAAAAATGTAGTAACCTCAACCACAAGGGAATGTTCGCCAAAGCAAAGAACATTGCAAAACGTGCGGCGTAAATCGAGAGCGCAGAAAAAGCCGCAAAGAGAAGGATTTCTTCCCGCTTGAGACGTTTTATATAGCGAGCCACCAGCGCGAGAGTGCCTGCAAAAAGCAGCCAAAAGGGAATCATGGCTTGCCTAACTATAGGTTTCCAGGCCGGAACCCACTCACTTACCCCAAGCCAGTGACGCGCCGCCTCAAGGTTCCGGCGGTTTGTTTCGAAGACCGAGGCACCTTGAGGAGTTGCGAACTGAAGGACTATAGTAAGTATGCTTAACAACAGTAAGGGCTGTAACTCCTTCGTAGTTCTTTGAGTTTGCGGCGTGCTTAGTCTCGCAAACAGCACTACGGCCAATAAAAGGAGCCCCAGAGTGAGGGAAGGGTGAGCGTTCTGCCAAAGCAGCATGGCCAAGGCTGCTTTCGCTACTTGGCCGAAACCGATTTTGGGCTTAAGAATAGTCCCTAGCAGCCAGCCAAAGCAGCCCAGCGCAATAACTTGAGGACGAACGCTGCTATTGCTCGCCACTGTAAAAAAAGCAGTGAGGGAGCTTAGAGCTATGGCCACCAAGCGCGTACCTTGATTAGGCTTTTGCTTAAGATTCGCCGCTGCCTGGCTGGTAACCCATACGATGACCCCAGCCAAGCAGGCATCACTGCATAGTTTAAGCAGGCTCAAACCTCCCAGGCTGAAAAGCCAGGCAAAAAGCACTTGGGCCAGCCAGCCTGGATTTGGAAGTTTGCAGTTGGAAAGGGGATAGCTGAAAACCTCGGGAATGGCTACGCTTTTGGCTTCCAGGATTAAGCGGCCTAATTGAATTTGGGTAAGAGTGTCAAAGTCATCTAGAGGTCTGGCCTGCAGCAGCAACACCAGGGCCAACCAGATTAGAGTTAATAGCACCGTTGAGCGCTTTATCATGAGATTGCTTCCTTGGGCGGGGCCGTCCGCAGGAGTCGGTACACCGATAGGTATACAACCAGATTAACCAAGAAAAGGGGCGGGATGCTGAAAGATTGCCTAAGCAAAGTAAAGATCGCCATGAGGACGATAAGAATACAAAGCGCCGTCATGTGCTTGGTGTTGTGAAGGTCGGCAAGCGTGAAGCAGGCCGATAAGCCAATCCCCATATCGTAGAACAATGTCTGGGGCGATATCAGACAAATAGCGGGGCCGACTAATAACCAGGCCGGCGCTGTGCGTGGGTTGCCTTTATGCCGCCATAACTCTTGAGCTGTCTTAACGATTACAGCAATTGTGAATAAAACCCCGAGCCAGAAGGCGAATCGAGCAACTAGGCCTTGATTACCCAGAACATTTACCACAGCCTGGGCTGCACCTATGATTGAGATCTGCTGGTGTTGGTTGGCGAGATAATTCTCCGAGGAAAAAGCTGATAAAGCCTTAAGCCAGACTATTGGCCAATCCATTCCCATAGTTCGGGCGCTGAGAAGATATAAGCCCAGAGCGACACCCAGAGCGTTTAAGGCAGCCCATATTTGCCCGCTCAATATTGCATAGGCCAGGGCGATTAAGCCGAACTGAGGCTTAAAAAACCAAAGACCGAGGCCAATCCCCGCCGCCAGCTTGTGAACTCTTCTGTGGTTATGTTCCAGGCCCCATACAATGACGGCGTATAGAAGCATCGAAAAACCGGTGTTCTGACCGCCGAACACTCCACAAAAGACGGGTGCGCAGCAAAGCAGAAATGCGAAACGCGGTAGAAAGAGGTGCCGCCCCTTTGGCTTCAGTTGACCTAGTATCCACACAGCGGCAAGCATGCCAAGTAGGTTTGCAAGACGAAACAAAAACCCCGCTGAAGCAACATTTATATTGGCCAGCGGTTTAAGGAACGCCCCGATAAATGGCGGATATACTGACATGTAGTATGCGCCATTAAACTCCGGCCAGAACTCGTTTTCTATTTGGGCCTGGAGAGCGGGGTCGTACAAGCGGGATTGAAGTCCGCGCTCAAGAATAACCGCCTGTACAAAAAGGCCCGGAAAATCACCGCTTATTAAAAGTAAAGCTCTATCCCGTCCTAAATTCAGGCTTATGACCAAAGCAAGCACTAGGCCCAAAATTGAAGCCCAGCTTAGACGCTTTAGACGCGCCGTGTTCCAAAACACATTCAGATGTGCCTGAGGAGCTGCCGGCTTAGTCATGATATTATTAGCCTATATCAGCCTGGCATCTATTAGCCACAGGCTCTTTGCCATTTGGTAAAGTGGTTTTTATCGGCGGACCGCGGGAGGTCTCTCCGGCTCGGGGGGACGTTGAGAGCACCTTAAAACCGCCGGTGCATTTTCCTGCCCTGCCTTTCCAACACGTATCGTGCGAGGGGCCGACTGGACTTTAGACCACCTGAATCTTCTTAGAGTCTTTTCTGTTGAATATATCCTGCGGCGCACACTCGAAGCTGAATGAAGGCAGCACCAACAGGACGCCGCGATGTCTGAAATGAGTGGCTTTACGGGTTTTGCAGGATGTTATTCTTAAGCTTCCGGGCAGGGCAATTTGCTCGATTTCTTTGATATACTCCAGGGCCTCGCGCTTTGAATTGGCGATGACCTCATAAGCGCCGAAGAATTGAGAAGGATTGCCAGGATAGAATGAGGCGATAGGAGCAGCGCCTCTGACCTGAATTGAATAATGGCGCGTTTCCCGGTTTGTGCCGGGGTTTAGAGTGCGCAGAGCAGCCAAAAGCATGGGGTTGGCTGGATAACGCCTTAAGGCTTGTAAAACTTCACAGCGGGCTTTGTGCGGCTCACCTTGCCGCTGGAGAAGCCTGGCCTTGGAGCAAAGCACTCCGGCTATATGATCAGCCTTGGCTGGATCCCCTTGGTAGCTTTTTAGGTCTTCATCTATTAAATCGGAAGCCGGGGAAAACCGCCCGATCTCAATTAAGGCGTCAGCCAGAAGTTTCCGTGCCTGGTAAAGGCCGCTTTCCAGCTCCAGAGCTTGAGTAAGAGGCAAGATAGCAGCTTGGGCTTGACCTCGCATAAGCAAATAAGCCCCTTTTAGGTAGAGGGCCGTTGCCGACTCGGGCCAAAGCTGGAGCAAAGCTTCGATCATGTTTTGGGCATCGTCTATTTGCCCCATGCAGAGCGTGATTTCCGCCTCTTTAAGCAACAGGTGTTGATCCTTAGGGGAAAGCTCCAGGGCTTTACGGCATTTCTTAAGTGCGCGGCGAAGGCGGCCTTGGTGCATACAAGTGTTAATCTCGCTGAGAGTGGTGGTTGTGTTTGTATCCATATAATTTCTCCGCGGGTGGCAGGAAAGCAAAACGGGCAAGCCTTCGAACTCAGGCCCCAGCCGTGGTATCTTTTGGGCCGGCCTCAAACCTGACCTGCCGCGTTTTGCTTATTTCAATCGTGAAAAATGGGAAAAAGTTTCTTGTGCGGTCCGGTTTTATTATGGTGTGGTTGTAAAGGGGATAAGCCAGCCTATGAGTGCTGATACAGTTCTTTGGTTGTACCTGACGGTTTTTTTTCTCTATGTGATTTTTGACGTCTTGCTGAGTGTCTTGAACATACACCATGTGCAGGCCCACTCAGGAAGGGTACCTGAATTCTTCGCTGCTTACGTTGATGATCAAATATATCAGCGTTCGGCGGCCTATACCCTGGCCAAGAATAAATTTGCGGTCTTTTCAAGCTCTTATTCAGCTGCAATTATATTGACCTTTGTATTGGGCGGCTTATTCGGCCGGCTTGAGCGCTTTGTGGGTGTCTTTAACTTGGACCCCTATTGGTCCGGAATCGGGTATGTCTTTTTGGTGAGTTTTATTTTTTCCCTGCTTCATTTACCGTTAGAGCTCTATTCCATCTTCGTTCTTGAAGAGCGTTTTGGGTTTAACAGAACGACCTTTAAACTTTGGTTTTGCGACTTGCTGAAAAGCATTGTGCTGAGCCTGTTATTGGGGCTTCCACTTTTATGCGCTCTTTTTTGGTTTATCGAAGCTGCCGGACCTTTTTGGTGGGTTTATAGTTTTGTTTTAACGGCGATTTTTGAGCTTTTTGTCGCCATGCTTTATCCGACTTGGATTGCTCCTTTGTTCAACAAGTTTACTCCTCTGCCGGACGGGGCGCTTAAGGAGGCGGTTAGGGCTCTGATTGAAAGGGTCGGCTTCGAAGCTTCCGGCCTTTTTGTGATGGATGCCAGTAAAAGATCGACGCATGGCAATGCTTATTTTACCGGCTTTGGACGGAGTAAAAGGGTGGTGTTGTTTGATACATTGCTTCGGAGCCTGACCAATGAGCAAGTGGTGGCGGTTCTGGCTCATGAGATTGGTCATCAAAAAAAACATCATCTAAAAAAATCCATCCTTCTTTCGTTGGTTGTAACACTGATTGGTTTTTATGTTCTTAGCATCCTTATGCGGAGCGCCCCTGCCTTTCAGGCCTTTGGCTTTGCCGGCCCAAGCTTGGGCGGGGCTTTGATCCTGCTTTCCTTTCTCTCGGCGCCGTTTGTCTTTTTTTTGTCGCCTCTTTTATCGGCGCTTTCGCGCCGCTTTGAATACGAAGCGGATCGCTTTGTCCTTCAGAGCGGGGTTGGGGTAGATAACTTGATTCAGGGCCTAATGGCGCTTTCCAAGGAGAGCCTTGCTAACCTTGTGCCGCATCCTTGGTATAGCTTTTTCCATTATTCTCATCCGACCTTGGCGGAGCGAATCCGGGAACTGAAAAAGTGCGCCCAGGCTTCTTAGATAAATTGAGTCTTTGCTTTTATTCGCTTTTCGCTCAATAGATCGTGTATAAAGAGAATCATGATCGGATCGAGCAAAGAGAAAATAATGCCCCGCGAGGAAATTGCCGTACTTTGCCGCAAGCTTCAGGCCTCAGGCCGAAAGATTGGCTTCACCTCAGGTGTTTTTGATTTGTTGCATCCCGGACACGTCGATTATTTGGAAAAATCGCGTAGCCTGTGCGACGCTTTGGTGGTGGGAGTGAATTCGGATGCATCGGTAAAGCGCTACAAAGATGAGCTGCGGCCCATCTGCCAGCAGCAATATCGCGCCCAGGTGGTGGCGGGACTGGCTGCTGTTGATTACGTTTTTGTCTTTGATGAAAGCAATAATCAGCGAAACGTTGAGCTTCTTAAGCCGGACATTTATTTTAAGGCCGCCGATTATTCCAAGGCTAAACTTACCTCCGCCCCGCTGGTGGAGTCTTGGGGCGGAAGGGTGGAGATTGTCCCCCGTTTTGGCGATTATTCTTCTTCGGCGGTGATCGACCGCGTGTTGAATACTTTTCTGCACAGCAAGGCGGGGTCGATAGTCAGGCCGCCGCTTGAAATGCGTCCGGCTGTGTTTCTTGATCGTGACGGCACTCTTAATGAGCATATTGAGTACCTGCATGAGCCGGAGAAATTCCGGTTGCTGCCGGGAACGTTGGAGGCGCTCAAGAAACTTAGTGTAGCCGGCTTTCGTCTGGTGGTAGTGACAAACCAACCTGGTATTGGGTTAGGTTATTACAAGAAGGAAGACTTTTTTGCCGTTAACAAGGAGCTGCTTAGAGCCTGTGGCAAGGCCGGTGTGCTGATTGATAAGATTTATTTTTGCCCGCACAGCCAGAGCGAGAATTGCGAATGCCGCAAGCCAAAGACGGCATTGCTGGAACGCGCGGCGAAAGAGCTGAATGTCGACCTTAAGCGAAGCTTTGTAATCGGCGACATGAGCAGCGATGTGATGTTGGGGAAGAATGCAGGATGTAAGTCGGTGTGGGTCCGGCCGCCGGGCGTTCAGGCGGACAAGCTTTTTGACGTGACAGCTGATTTTAATGCTGAAAACCTGGAACAGGCTGCAGAATGGATTATCAAGGCTGCTAAAGAAGAAAGCAAAGAAGAGAATGGCTAACGTTTTGTGATGACCGGCCCCTGTGGCAGGTCCTTGACAGCGAATCCCCTTTCTTCGATGGCCTGGCGCAGCCGATCGGCGGTCGGCCAGTCTTTAGCCTGGCGCGCTTTTTCGCGCTCGGCCGCAAGAGCCTGCACTTCTTCGGGGATTACCAGCTCTTCAACGGTCCAGTTCGGCATGTCCAAGCCCAGCACTTCATCGAATTTATAAAGTAGCGACAGACGATCCTCCACTGACAGCTCTTTATCGGACAGCAGCGCCGAAACTACAGCCAAGGCTTTGGGGGTGTTAAGATCGTCCCCTAGAGCTTCGCCGAACCGTTTAAGATGGTCTTGGGCCTTGGGTGTGACGGGAATGCCGCTCGGTACCAGCGGCGCTTGAGTTTTGAGCGCCGTCACCGCATTTTTCAGTTTTTTTAGAGCGCTTTGGGCGTTTTCTAGGGCCTCCCAGGAAAAATTGAGCTGCGATCTATAATGTGAACTAAGGCACAAGTAACGATAAGCCAGAGGTTCGACTCCCAGGGCTATTAGATCGTCAAGGACTTTTAAATTGCCTTTGCTCTTTGCCATCTTGTCGGCATTCATCAGCAAAAACTCGCCGTGCAGCCAGTAGTGGACCCATTTTTTTCCAGTGGCCGCCTCCGATTGGGCGATTTCATTGGTATGATGCACAGGGATGTGGTCGATGCCGCCGCAGTGAATGTCAAAGCTGTCGCCCAGGTATTTCATGGACATGGCGCTGCATTCAATGTGCCAGCCGGGATATCCTCGTCCCCAGGGTGAATCCCACTGCAATTCCTGATTCTCGAACTTGGACTTGGTAAACCAAAGCACAAAATCAAACGGATTCTTCTTACCGGCATCAATTTCCACCCGTGCTCCGGGGAGCTGCTTTTGTATGTCGATGCGCGCCAAGCGGCCGTAGTCGGGAAACTTGCTGACATCGAAATAAACATTGCCATTGCTGATGTAAGTAAAACCGTTCTTTTCGATGCGCTGGATGAGCTGAATCATGTCGGCTATGTGCTCGGTCGCTTTACACACAACATCCGGGCGCTGGATGTTAAGTTTTCGGCAGTCAGCGAAGAACTTTGCGCTGTAATAATCGGCAATCTCAGAGGACCTCTTTTTCTCGCGCCGCATGGCCAGCACCATCTTGTCTTCGCCTTCGTCGGCGTCGCTCACCAGGTGGCCGACATCTGTAATATTCATGACGTGTTTTACCTGGTAACCGGCGAGACGCAGGGTCCGTACAAGAACGTCCTCAAAGAGATAGGTCTTAAGATTTCCGATGTGCTGGTCAAGGTAAACAGTGGGACCGCAGCAATAGATCCCTACCTGACCGGGAACCAGGGGCGCGAAGCTTTCAAGCTGGCGCGAAAAAGTGTTAAAAAAGCTTATCGGAAACAATAGTTCCACGCTGTGGTCTCCAAGCGGAAAGATTACTGGATTTATAATAGAGGGTCAGATGAAGAGAGTAAAGATTGCCTTGTTTTTATTGCTCATGATGCTCGGCCTTTCGCTCCCGGCCGGGCCGCTTTGGGCCGCGGATGCCGTGACGCTGATTTTTAAGAGCGGTCAAGTTGTTAAGATTGACGACGGCTATCGCCAAATAGCAGAAGCGATGAAAACTCTTAACGTCGAAGATCGCTTTTATAAGATAATTGAGCTGAATATCGGCGGCGGCTCTTTCCTGCTGAACGTGGCCGAAGTGGTGATTGTATGCCGGGACAATTGTGCGCCGTTAACTGTGCTCCATCAGCTCGATCCAAAACGCGGCGTTGCTCAGGGGGAGCGGGGTTAGCTCAATTGCCGGCAGTGACAAGGCTATCCCTCGCGGAGGTGGCAGGTTTTGCCGGCGTAAGCTATTATTCTAAGGCGGTGGGGATTGTGGGCGGGAAAAAGAGTGTGCGCCAAGCGCCGGGTTGGGCATAATAGCTTAGTTGTTGGTGGCGAAAGAGGAGAAGAGTATCTTTAAGCTTATCGGCCAGCGCTCGTTCGCGGCTCCTTAAGTTATCTTTGAAGAGAGGATCTCTTTCGATGTTGAAAAGAAATTCTTGATAAGTTCTCTGATCGAGGATGAAGATCCAAGGATGGACGATTATTCCGTCCTGAAAAGTGGTGGTTTGTAAGGTAAGAAAAAACGGACGTGGGCTAACGTGCGTCAATGTATCTTTAGATGTCAGGACAGATTGGCCTTGGAAATTGTCATGCGGCGGCAGGCCCAACAGGTCAAGGATGGTCGGTGCTATGTCGATGTGTCCGACTGTTCTTTGGACTTGGACGTGTTCTTTGCCTTTTATGGGGCCCGAGATAACAAGGGGCACATGGATTAGAAGGCTATTAAGACTTAATCCATGTGTCACACCTTGCCCTTCATTAAAGAGTTGCCCGTGATCGCCAGTAACCAAGAAAATGGTTTGCTCAGACTGCCCGAGGCTGTCAAGGGTTTGTATGATGAGGCCGATCTGATGGTCAAGGAAGCGCAGGGAATTCCAATATCGGTTTCTTAAGATGGACGTGTGCTGTATGGGGTAGGCAAGAAAAGACAGGTCTGGCGGCATATCAAACGGCTGGAAAATTGGCTGTGGTTCCGGCGGGAAATAATAGGGGAAGTGAGAAGAACCTAGATATATCATAGCAAAAAACTGTTTCTCTTGCTTGATAGAGTTAGCCAGGAAGCGTTTCAGGCGCTCGAGATTTAGTAGATCGAAGCGCATCAGGTCCTCGGAAATTAAAAAGGTCTGGTCAGTAACGAGGTCATCTAACTTTTCAGCACTTTCGTGTACCGGATCGGAATAGAGCCCCACCTGCTTGGAGTAGGTAAGGCGCTTGGTGGCCTTGATCTCAACTGTCAGGTAAGCTGTCGCATATCCCAAATCTGCAAGGAGGTCATAAATGCGAAGAAACGGATAGGTTAGGTCATAGTTGAGGGGGCGCGTCTGCGACTTTAGAGGATGGAGTGAGGTTACTATAGTTGCTTGAGAATAGGCTGTTTCTGGCGAGTTGGTGTAAGCATGGGGAAATGAGACGCCGGAATCAACTAATTTGTTGATCCAGGGGATGATTGCCGGGTCTCCGCCGTTGATGGCTAATACATCTGAACGTAGACTCTCGATCAAAAAAACGATGACATTTCGAGAGGGTTGCCACTCCAAGGGTATTTTCTTTTTGTACATGTCTAACCCGTAGGCCGGGATGGGGGTGAAGGCCTTGGTTTTGCAAACTGGGGAGCGCCGGGATTCAAGCAACTTTAGGCTGAATGCCAGCTGCGGGCCGCTCAACTGACTCAGCAAAAAGAAGCCTTTACCGGAGGGCGAGCGAAGAGGGGGATAGCGGAGCACCAATAGCCCAGCTGCTGTAACAAGCGCCAGAGCGAAACCTAAGGTCAGCGCGCTGTGGCGTGCATTAAAACCAGGAGCTGCTGAGAAAAACAGCCCGCTGAAAAGAAGCGCAGCCGCCGCCAGCAACAAGGCCGCTTGCGCGTCGCCCTTGACAACCCAGCTTCGTAAGATTGCCGGTTCATAAAAGGCTTGCCAAAGGGATAGATCCTCCAAGGTCAGGAAGGCACCCCTTAAGTCGAAGTAGATCCAACTTGCGCAAAGAAGGGTGACATAACTTGCTAGTATCACGACTCCTAATATGAATACTGACAGGCGTATTACCCACTGGTGCCCTAGCTTGGTTACCAAGACCTTGAAGAGCGCACAAAGATTAATGATCAACAACGACTCAGCGACTAGAACTGCAAGCAAAGGTACAAATACAATCTTTAGATTTACTTCTGTACCGATGTCGTACCAAAGCAGCTGGTGGAATTGCCGGCGCAGTAAAATAAAGGGGAGGAGGTTAAAGACAAGCCAGAGCGTGCTAAGTCGAACATACGGGATCACCGTATCTATACCTTTGTTCTGCCGCTCTCGTTTCATTCATGATTACTCCCGGTTTTTGCCGTATGAGCATCTCGCTAGTGGGTTGCCTCTCGGTTGCTTAATCCTTGTGTCATACTGGTCGCTGAAAAAACTGTTGCAGCATTAGTCGTCCAAGGCGCGAAGCTTTGGAGGATATTCCTTTGGGGTTCACCACAATCACCGCCAGCGCCAAGCTTGGATCCTCTACTGGCGCGGCGGCAATAAACCAGTTGTTAATCCCGCTTGGGTTTTCACCGCGCAGGGTTCCGGTTTTGGCAGCCACCTTAATTCTTGGCAGCAGCGGTTTATTATGCTTGAAAAATTCATGACGCGAAGTGCCGAGCGTGGTGGTGGTTTCCATCATGGACAAGAGTTTGCGGGCGGTGTGCGGGGAGACCATTTGCCGGATCGGTTCCGGGTTGAATTCGTAAAGCAGAGATCCAGCGGGCGTAAACACTTTTTCGAGTAGGGCCGGCCTTAACAAAGTACCATTGTTGGCAATCCCCGCCGCAATTAGTGCAGCATGAATGGGGCTTATATAGACAGCGCCGAAGCCGGCCGCTGTACGGCTGAATTCATAGTCATTTTCGGGGATTATCGCAACGCTCCGGTGCAGTGGAATGTCAAAATTAAGCTGCGCATTAAAACCAAACGCCTTGGCATAAGCCGACAGCAAATCCGGACTGATGTAGCGCAGAGCCAAACGGCCGAAGACTGGGTTACAAGAGCGGCCCAAAGCCTCGGATAGCGTCATAAAGCGGTGGTCCTTACGCGGGTCGGGACGATAATTCGATTGATTGAGGGTGTAGTTCCCGCCCCGGAAAGCAATCAACGAATTGGGCGACAAGCTGGTTCTTTCTAACGCTGCGGCCGCTGTCACAAGTTTGAAAAGAGAAGCCGCCGGGAAACCGCTATGCAGCGCAGCATGCCGCAGTGTTGCCGATTTCGCTGCTATGGCGAGAATTCGACCGGTCTTAGGTTCTATTGCCACAATCGCTGCATGAGGTGCTCCATTGCGCTGAACAAGCCGTTCGGACAAGCCTTGTAAAGCCGGGTCGATGGTGTAGAGTGCATGTGCACCATGAGAGTTTAAGCCCCCGGTATGGTCTTGCAGAAGAAGCTTAAGGCTGGGAAAGGACGAGAGAGTTGGCCGCTTGTCGTTCTTAAAATAAGACAAGTCGGCAGATGCCCGTTTGCG
>Ga0209101_1001904_pt1 | contig 14621 bp, 13 predicted proteins | sample ConPoolayeCmetaG_FD_185481 | JGI IMG/M metagenome (GOLD analysis project Ga0209101, IMG submission 185481) | Hot spring microbial mat communities from California, USA to study Microbial Dark Matter (Phase II) - Cone Pool mat layer C metaG... ... | reverse complement strand
GTGATGGTGTGGCCAACGGACTACGCCGTGTCCTACTACGCCGCACGAAGCACGCCCCTGGAGTGTTCCAACTCCGACGTCATCTTCAAGGGCAAGATCCGCCGGCTGTCGCCATCCATGCCGGAGCTGTTGGCCCGCCTGAAGGATCATCCGCCCCAGGTGATTGTTGACTGGTCTCCGGTGGAAGTGGAGTTCACCGGCAGCGGCCCGGCCGGTGCGGAGGCCGTGCTGTTGACCACGGCGGGCGGCTTCTCCCTGTGGGAGGAGCCGATGCCGGACCACGCCATGCCGGAGGGGCGGATGCTGGCCCCGCTCAAGGAGTGGGTCCGCGGCGAGTACGGAGGACAACAACGGATTGACGGCTGTACTTTCTTTCGCCACGGGCAACCCTGGCGGTCGTGGCGCGAAGTCTTGCTGGGAGAACCGAATTCCCGCTGAGACGGCCTCGGGTCAAGTGGAGGCGGGTTTGCCAGGGGTCCGTCGGCGGCCCCCGGTGGCAAATTCGGGGGCGTCCTTCAGGCAAGTGGCCAGGATTCGCAGGGAGGAGAGGAATGCGCGCCAGCCGGTGCGGTGCAGTTCAGCCGGAGCATCTCCGACCGCGGGATAGCCGTGTGCGTCGGGCACGAGGTTCTCCCAGTTCTGAAAGAGCCGTCCCCATTCGCTGTTCAGGGCCTCGTGCATCATGCGCCTGGCCCGCGTCGGGTACCAGAAGGAGTCGTGATAGAGCACGCTGGCCATGTAAGCCCAGGGAGCCAGGACGGTCTTGAGCGACCATTCGAGAGGCCCCTTGAGCGGGCCCCAATAGATCTTGTGCTGCATGTTGGAGGCGAAGGTCATTCTCTGGTAGGGGCCGACGAAGTGCCAGTTCTCGCGGGCCGCGTCCAGGTCGCCGACCAATTCGATCGCTTTCGGATCGCCGACGCCGAGGCCCAGTTCGTGGGCCAGGCGGATGTACTTGATGGACAAGGGGTCGAAGCCCATCAATCGGGCCGCGGTCGCGTCGATGGCAACCTGGTCCGCGCTGGCCAGCAGCACGTTCTTCACGTGAGGCATCATGCACCGCGGCCCGGGACCGTCACCGGCGAAGGTGCCGTCCATGACCGCGAATACTCCGCGATGGATCTTCTTCTGGATCATCAGCAGGTCCACGAGCGTTTCGTGGATGACCGGGTGGGTCCAGTGGCGGCGTTCGTTCAGGAGCCCGCCGAAGGCGTTCTTCATGGCCCCGGTGGTGTGGGTGAAGACGTGGGTCTTGATCGTCGGCAGGTGGATGATGTTTTCACCCAGAAACCGCCGCGGGATGCTGAACCCGTCCGGGTACACCCCGTTGAGGCAAAGAAACCGGTCGCACAGGTCGCCGACCGCGTCGCGGATATGGATCCACTCCTCGCCCTCGTAGAGGTGGACATTACGCAGGCCGTGAGCCTGAATCACGTTGAGGTGCTTGTTTTCCCGCTCGCCGAGATGGGCGTCGATCACCACGGTCCGGTTATGGCATCCGTGGATCAGCCGCGGGTCGTATCCGTCGGCCAGCAGCGCCCGGATAACGCCTTCGAGCTGCCAGGGCGTCGTCGAGCTGCCGGGAAAGAAGAAGTGCCAACTGATGTTGATCTTGAGCGCGGTGTCAGCATTCTTGTCGATCACGCGTTGGTAATCCGCCAGGTTCAGAAGACGGTGATAATCGTCCAACACCGTGGCCGGGCGGGTTCGAAGAATCGCGACTCTGGCAGCGGGCATGCAGTCCTCCGTGTCGAGAGGAATGTAGTCAGGCCCGCGCGGGATGGCAAGCGACGGCCGTGGCCGCGGAAGAAACGTCCCGAGTCTTCAGGCCTTCTTCAGGATGAAGAAATAGTTGTACAAGCTGAGGCCGGGGCGGAATTCCTTCTCCACGGCGAGGCCCGCCCGGACCAGCGAGCGGCGAATGCGACGCTTGGAGTAGCCGCGACGGTCGAGCTCCCAGTAATGCTGTCCGTCGAACCGCGGTCGCGTCCACTGCCGGAAGCCCAAGGCCAGGAAGAACGGTTCCAGGATCGGCAGGTTGATGCCGACATGGACGCCGATCAGGGCGCAGGGCAGCGTGATGACAACGTGCCCGCGGGTGACACGCCGGAGTTCGCCGAGGCAGCGCTCGAAGTCTGAGTAGGGCAGGTGTTCGAGGACTTCGGCGGCCAGCACGGTGTCGAAGCTGTCGTCGGCGAAGGGCAGCTCACGGATGTCGCCCGCACAGGTCGGCCCCAGTGCCGGGTCGATGTCCAGCGTGGTCACGTTCAGCCCCCACCGGCGTAGAATCCAGGTGGTCAGGCCCAGGCCGAGGCCGATTTCCATCACCTGGTTGCCCCCGCATCGCCGGACGGCCTCCGCCTGATACCAGTAGGTGATCATCCGCGGCAGATTCAGGTAACCGCCGAGATAGTGGTCGACTGGGACTTGCGGTTTTGGGGCGCGGCGGGCCGCGACCCCGGGAGCACCTGGGGTCGCTGAAGAATCCGGCAAGGTCAGCGAGGCAGACATGGCGTGTGGTTTTCCAGAATCCTTGGAACCGGCCCCCGTCCAGCCGCTTGTTCCATAACTACCTGTCGGTCCGGCCTTGGGATGCGACGCCGCGGCTTTTCGTCCCATGGCGGCATGGGCCGCAAGAACAGCTTCATTCGACTGTCGCCCCGGTCGATAATATATGATCGGTCGTTGGCGGGCTCGGTATGAGCACGACGCGCAAGAAACGCAAGCCTCTGGTTCTGGTCACGCTGTTCGGCGGGGGTTGGCACCGTGAGGCAGCCTTGCTGCTGGAGAAGTTTCCGGCGGGGGAGTTCGAGTTCGCTTACGCGTACGGACACTGCTCCGGGGTCCACGGGGCCGCTCGACTGCCCATGCCGCATCCGGGAGCCTGCTATCCCATCCATTACCTGGGTCCCACTCGTCGGCGGGTCTTTGGTTTCGTACCCGACGGGCTTCGACTGCTGCTGAGTTTGTGGGAGGCGTGCGTTTTGGTCCGCCGGCTGCGGCCGGATGTGATCCTTGCGGTCGGCACGGCCACGGCCATTCCGTTATTCATCGCGGGCCGCGTTTTCGGTGCTTCCTGCGTGTTCGTTGAATCATTGACGCGGGTCCGACAGATGTCGCGAACCGGACGCATCCTCTACCGCCTGCGGCTGGCTGATCGCCTCTATGTGCAGTGGTCCGACCTCCAGCGGCGGTTCGACGGCACCATCTACGCCGGGTCGGTGATATGATCCTCGTGACGGTGGGCACGCAGTTCTTCGACGAGTTGATCGAGGAGGTCGATCGACTGGCCGGGGAAGGGGCCTTCGCGGAGCCGGTGGTGGCCCAGATCGGCCTGTCCCGCCATCGGCCGAAGCACATGGATTACCTGGCCTTCGACCGCAATCTGCTGGAAACCGCCGCTCGGGCCAGCCTGATCATTACCCACGCCGGAACCGGATCGCTGATCGAGTTCGTGATGCTGGGCAGGCCCTTCATTGCCGTGGTGAACGACACCAAGGCGGACAACCACCAGCTCGAATTCCTCGAGCGGCTTTCGGCGGAATACGACTTCTGCTGGATCGACTCCCCGCGGCGGTTGGCGGCGGCGTTGCCCGAGGCCCGACCGGCCCGGCCGCGGCGGCGTTCGAACGCACCCGATCTGGCGGCGGACCTGCGGGCCTGGCTGCATGCGCGGTGCGGGGGTTCAGCCTCCTGACGCCGCGTCAGTGGGCGGCGGTCTGGAGCGACAGAATCGCCAGCGCCGTTACGTAATTCGGGTCGCCTTCCAGCCAGCGATCCCGGTCGTTCGCCCAACTCCCGTCCGGTCTTTGGAGCGAGATCAGCTTGCGACACAGTTCCTCACGCCAGTCATGCGGCCGGCCGGCTTCGTCGACAATGATCGGCTCGCCATAGGCCCGCAGGGCCCGCGCGAAAACGTGGTAGTAGTAATACAGTCCTTCCTGGCTCCGCGGTTCAGGCATGTTGGGATTCCGCTCGAGCGTCCAGTGCCGCTTGATCCAGCGGAGGCAGGCCTGGACGCGGGGATCGTCGCGGGAGACTTCAGCGTACAACATGCTCTTGAATCCGGCGTAGGTCATCGAGCCGTACGATCGGAGCGGCACAGTCCCTTCCGCGCGTTCGTCGTTGGCCTTCGACTCTCCGCCGCCGGCCGGGGTGTAGATGAAGCCGCCGTCGGTCGCCCCGTCAGCGAAGGGCTGGTCGTTGGTGGCGTCGAGCATCTGGCACCGCGAAACGAAGGCCAACGCCCGCTGATAGACGGGGTCGTCGCCGCGCAGGCCGCTCTGGTGCAGGGCCTCCAACATCATCTGGGTGTTGGAGAGGTCGGGACGCTTGCGTTCGTTGTAGCCCGCGCCGCCGTACCAGGCGTCGGCGGGATCCACCGACTCCTCTCGGTCGTACTGGAGCCGCTTGAGGAACGCCTGGGCTTTGGCGATCCGGGGTTTGTGCTCAGCATCATCAATGCTTGCCAGAAACATCAGCACGACCGAGGTCTGGTAGTTAGCGAGGTTTTGCCGTCGCTCGTAGAAGCCGCCGTCGGACTGTTCGTGGCGCAAGATGGCGGCCATCGCCCGCCGCACCACCGCATGCCGCGGTCCATAGCGATCATCCTGAACGAACGCCTGCCCGACCAAGGCCGTTACCGCCGGGCCGTAGTCGGCGGTCCAGCCGCCATCCTGCTGTTGCCGGCTTTCGAGGTACGCCAACCCGCGTCGGACGGCTTCGCGGACTTCCTCTGCCAAGACCGGTGGGAGCCGGGAGGCCGGCTGGGTGGCGGGTTGCGTGGCAGGCCGCAGCGGGCCGGCGTGGATGGCGGCCAGGGTCGTCGCGAAGACGCTGCACGATAGGAGCAGGCGGGGCATGGGGTCGTCTCTCCGTGACCTGGGACGCGGGCCGATCAGGGCAGACCAGCGGCAGACCGGTGTTTGACCGCTTCCCGGTCGGCTCATAGCATAGCCGCCCCCTGGCAGGGCGTCCTGCCGGGTCGTCAAACTCATTCGGGCGGCCGGGAGAACGACGTCGTGGGCTTCCTTTCGGGCAGCGTGACCTACTCGCGGTTTCGGATCGTCGGCGGCGGCCCCAAGCGTCTGGACGACCACCTCCTGGACAAGCTCCGGGAACACACCATCGGCGGTCGGCGGTTCATGTGGAGCGACCACGAGGAGATCGGCTGGGTCGGCGGACAGCACCTGCTGGACCGCGAGTTCGACCTGGAGAAGAACGTCATCCTGGATGCCCTGCACTTCGGCTTGCGGATCGACGCCGGACGCGTGCCGCCAGAGCTGATGCGGGCCTACGTCGAGATGGAGTGGCAAGCCCTGCGGGCCGAGGAGCCGAACGTCAGCGGAAAACGGTTCGCCCGCCTGAGGAAGCAGGCCCAGGAGGCCGCCCGGCGGCGGGCTGAGCGGGAGCTGAAGGACGGGCGTTTTTGCAGGCAGCGACAGTTTCCGATGCTGCTGGACCCACGGTGCGACATGCTGTTCGTCGGGGCAACGCAGCCTGCCGTACACGAGCGGCTTTACCCGCTTTTCAAAGAAACCTTTGGCAAGAGGCTGGAGCCGCTGACCGCCGGGGTCTTGGCCGCCGAGCAGGCCGAAGCGCGGGGCGTGGCCCGGGCGGTGGAGCAAGCCCGTGCGTCGCCTTTTGTTGATCCGCCCCGGGAGGGAGCGGAGTGGTTCTGGACCACCCACGACCCAGCGGCCCGCGACTTTCTGGGCAATGAGTTCCTGCTTTGGCTCTGGCACACGCTGGCGGAGGAATCCGACACCATCCAACTGCCGGACCACAGTACCGCCGCGGTCATGATCTCCGACCAACTCACTCTGGAATGCCCCTGGGGCGAGAGCGGGCGGGAGGTCATTACCAGCGAATGCCCCGCCGCCCTGCCGGAAAGCTTGCGGGCCATCCGCTCGGGAAAACTCCCGCGGAAGGCGGGGCTGACCCTCGCCCGGGGGGAGGAGCAGTTCGCGATCAAGCTCCAGGCCGAGACCCTGGCTGTGAGCGGTGGCGTCTTGCCCAAGGCCGAGGCCGGGGGCGAGTTGCGGGCGCGGCAGGAAGAACGTCTCGAGCAGATACGGCGGCTGACGGAGGCGGTGGATCTGCTCTATGGGGCCTTCCTGGCCCGGCGACTATCGTCGGCGTGGGGGCAACACCTGGATCGGATCAAGGGTTGGTTGAGGCGAGGGTGAAGCCGGGCTGCGTCAGAGGCCACCTAGGATCACTCGCTACCAGGCCGACAGCTCGCCCACGATCTCTTCCACCAGGTCTTTCACCGTCACCAGCCCCAATGCGTTACCCCACTTGTCCACGGCGACGGCCATCCGGCGGCGTTCACGCTGAAGTATGGAAAGCGCCTCCACCACCGGCAGATCCGGGCGCAGCTCCAGCGGCGGGTGCATCAGCTCGCCCACCGTTGCTCCCGGTTCCGCCCCCAGCAGATCCAGCAGATGCACCTCTCCGACCACCCGGCGGGGATCGTCGCCCACCACCGGAAATCGGGAGTGCCGGGCCGAACGCAGCGTGATCGCGGCGGCCCGCCGCGTATCCCTCTGGTGGAGGACAACCATTTGGGTCCGCGGGACCATTACCGCCCCCAGCACGATGGAGGACAGCAACGGAACCCGCTCCAGGATAAAGGCCTGCGTGTGCGACAATGCCCCGACGGCAACGCCCTCGCGGAGCATCTGGTACAACCCGTGACGGGAGTGCAAGGCCGCATTCGAGGCGGGGCCGAGGTGGAACCGGCGTGATACGAAGCGTGACAGACGCCGCTGTAGCCCGATCCACCCCGTCGCCGCGAACAGTCGCCGCGACCCCGCCAGGAAGGCGGCCAGGCGCGGCATGAAGCGGTCGGCCTGTCGCTGAAAGAGGTTCTTCGGGACGATCTCGCCGAAAATGAACACAGCCGGCGTCAGAATCAGCGTGGTGTAGACCTCCGCCAGCCGCTCGCCGCCCGGCGTGTCGGCCAGGATCCGCAGGAAGACGACGGTCAGGCAGGCCGGGGCCAGGTAGTTGGCAACGTTGGTTCCCAGCAGCGTGGTGACCAGCAGGGCAGGCTGGTCCTCCATCAATGCCTGCAAGCGGCGGGCGGCGGGGTCTTGCCGGTGGGCCGCCAGCCGCAGCCGCAGCCGATTCAGACAGTACAACCCTGTCTCCGCCCCGCTGTAGACCCCGGAGAGGAACACGAACAGACCACAGAGGACCAGCCAGAGAAACATCTCCCCAAGTGACAGAGTGGCCGTCATGATCGGCCTCCCGGTGCTTGTGGAGACCGTTCGGCCGGCGGCGGCCCCTCACCCAGCATGTGGCGGAGATCTGGGCCGTCGACGGGCGGGGTGTCCGCCTCGACGCGAAGCTGTAGCACGCGGTGGCCCCTCATGCTGACGACCTGAAACCGCAGCGGCCCGATGCGCAAGGCGTCGCCGGGGCGAGGCACGCGGCCCAGCCGCTCAACGAACAGCCCGCCGACGGTGTGGACCCGCAAGTCGCCCGGAACGAGGCCGAAGGCCCGGCAGAAATCGTGCAGATCCTCGGCCGCGTCCACCAGGTAGACCCGATCGCTCAGCCTTCGCAACCCTGGCTCCACGGCCCCCTCGTCCGGGGCATGCAACTCGCCGACCAGAGCCTCCACCACGTCCTCCAGAGCGACTACCCCAGCTAGGCCTCCGTACTCGTCCACGACCATGGCCAATTGCGAGCCGGTGGCCCGAAAGTGCCGCAACAGGGCCTCCACCCCGGCCTGCTCCGGGATGAATTGCACCGGTTCGATCAGACGCCGCAGCGGGGCGTTCGGCTCCAACAACAGCGAACGCGCCGCAATGATGCCTTGAATCCGGTCGATCTGGCCTTCGTAGACGGGGATCCGGAGCAGGCGGTGGGTCAAGAACAGTCGCAGCAGTTCGCTGCGGTCATCGGCCAGGTCGAAGGCGACCACATCGACCCGCGGCACCATCAACTCGCTCACGCGGGTGGCGGCCAGGTCCATCACGCGGTGCAGGAGCATGCTCTCGTGTTCCCCAACCAGGCCGTCGCCTTGGCTGATGCGGACCAGCTCCTGTAACTCCTCCGGGCGGATCGGCTCAACCCGTGCCGGCCCTCCACCGACGATGCGAGTCAGCGGCTCAACCAAGGCGGCATGGAGCACCGCCCGCACCGGCCAGGAACCGATCTGGAGCAGGCGGATGGGCACGGCGGCGAGCGGGGCCAGCCGCTCGCTAGCCGCCAGGGCGACCAGCTTGGGGAGGATTTCGGCAAAGAGGATGACCGCCAGAAAGCCGCCGACGCCGGTCAGCAGGCCGGCCAGAGGCGAGTCGGCACCGACCCGGCCGACCAGCACCGCCAGCATCGAATAAATGAGGATGTTGACGGCGATGTTGCCCAGAAGCACCGCCGCCAGCAACGATTCGGGCTTTTCCCGCAGGCGAAGAACGAGTTGGTCCAACCGCCGGGAGGACTGCCGAAAGCGGCTCAACTGCTGGCGGGAAAGGGCGAACAACGCCGTCTCGCCGGCGGAGATCATCCCGCTGATGCCGACGAGCAGGATGAGGGCCAGCACGCGGGCCAGATTATCGACCAGAGTCGACAGCGTCATGCCAGTCGTCTTGTCGGGCGGGGACCACTCCGGCGGCAGCGTCCATGACCGGCCGGGGGGGCGATGGCGGAGTCTCGGAAAGAGTCGAGCCGCCATGCCGATCGCCGAGCTCCTGCCGCATCCGCTCGATGTACTCCTCGATCAGTTGTCGGCGGTAGTCCAGTACGTCCTGCGGCAGTTCGTCTTCCCGCACCAGCAGGTCGAAGGTGTAGCCGCCGTCCTTGCTCGGCACGCTGATCCGACCGACCACGGCCGCCGTTCGCCGCGGGGCCGGCGGATCGCCCGGCGCACGGTAATCGTCGGGCAGCCCGATGAACAGCAGGTCGCGACGCAATTCGTATTTCAGCCCCGTCTCGGCGGATATGACGTTGAGGGCCTGCCGGATGGAGGTGTTCTCGAGGACGAGCGTGTAGTTCTGGGCGGTGGTGGGCGGCAGTTTCTGCATCAGGCCGGGTTCGAGAAGCAGAGGCACCTCCGCTTGATCGGCAAGATGCAGCAGGATCCGTGAAAGCGGCGCCCGCTCAAAGCGAAGCGAGACCCGGCGGGCAAGCTGATTGGCGATCTGGGCCTCGGCGGTGCGGATCACCAGGTGATCCTCGTCGGGAAACCACACCCAACCCAGGGAGCCGGTGGCGACCTCGAGCATTTGGGCGATCGTGCCTTTCCCGGCCTGTTCCATCTGCTTGCGGAGGAGGGACGGGGCATCGACCTTGCTGGTGATGCGATACTCGATGCGGAGTTCCGCAAAGGCCTCCGGCGTGAAGGCGGTCTCACGGCATTTCTGGAGCAGCCTGAGGTCGTCCCAGTTGGCCCGACGATTCATCCGCTTGAGGGGCTTCGTGGCCACCACGACCAGCCCGCCCGACCGCAACTCGTAGGTTAGCCCCAGAGGCTCAAGGATTTGCGGCAGGGCCTCGCGCAAGGAGGCGTTGCGCAGAGTCATGTCGGCGAGCTTGGTCTGGCGACCCCACGGCAACAACTCGGCCGCCCAATCGTCGAGCGTGATCCGCACTCCCACCCGCCGCCCCAACTCGTCCAGAACCGCGGGCAGTTCACGACCGGTGATTGTCACGCTGTCCAGCTTCTGATCCATGGCCCGGCCGATGTCCACGGCGGGCGCCGAGGCCGGTGGAGGTTGCCCCGCAGCCGCTAACGAAGACAGGGAAAACCAGAGGAGGCCGATGACCAGGCGTTTCATGGGGCAATCCTTCCTATGCACCGATGAGCGATCGACCGGATCGAACCGACCTCGGCGGGCCACGACCTCAGGCGTGGTCGGCCTCTCCGCACTCAATAGAAGATGATCTCGTCGTCCGCTTCCTCGCCGCGTGCACTGTCGTGAGCATAATCCAGGACTCGCCCGGCGGCCACGAAGGTCATGCCCTTCTCCAGAGGCGATTCAGCAGGGGGCGGGACCGCCGCTGAATCGAAGCGGAGTTTGACAAGTGGGGCGGGATCCTCACCGGCGGACACGTCAGAATGTTTCCCGTCGACCAACCGAACGCGGATTTCGCCAGTCTCACGGGGCACCTCCCAGGCAATGGCCACGAAGCTGCCCCCGCCCGCGTTGGAGCGCCGCTCCAGTTCGGCCCGCGGCCACCAGGCCAACAAGGCGACCGCCGCGGCCGCGGCCAAGGGGACCGCTACGCGGGCGAGGCGGACGACCAGACGACTGGTCCGAGCGGCTCGATGTTGTTGCCGGCTCTTCAACAAGGCCGCTTCCTGCTCCACGGCAGCGGAGATCCGTCGCCGCAGCGCTTCCCAGTCCACCGCCGGTATCGGTGCCGCCCAGTCGCGGAGCAGGCGGTCCACCGAAGCCAAGCTCGCGGCCTCCGCCGTGCCTGCGGAAGCAACCGTTCGCCGAGTCCGCTGGGACAGGTCCGCCCAATCCACGGTGGTCGGCAAAGCCCGCCAGCCCTTCAGCAGAACGTTGAGCCGGTCGTATTGTCGGGCGATCGCCGCCATCCGGACATCCTCGCCAATGATTTCGTCAAGCCTGCTCAGTTCAGCGGGCGTCAAGACGCGGTCCCCACGTTCGCTCAACAGTCGTTCCAGGTTGTCAGGGTGATCCGTCACTCTTCGAGGTACTCCTCAAGCATCTCCCGCAGTTTCTTGCGAGCTTGAAACACATTCCATTTGACCATCTCGACGCTGCATTGCAGGATTTCGGCCACCTCCTTCTGGGGCAGGCCCTCGACGGCGAACAGGATCAGGGCCAGCCGCTGCGGCTCCGGCAGGGCCTCGATTGCCGCGGACACTGCTTGTTGCGTCTCTGCCGCCTCCAGCGAGTCCGACGCCGCGTTTCGGCCGCGTGGGGAAAGGCTGGCGGCCCGCTCGTCCACTGTCTCGCCGTCATCGTCGGCGGTCAGCGACAGGTTGCCGCGGCGTCCACGGCGGAAATTCAGGGCCAGGTTGGTGACGATCCGCGTCAGCCAGGCCCCGAATCGTTCCGGATCCTGGAGCGTGGCCAGTGACCGAAACGCTTTCAGGAAAGCATCCTGGCAAACGTCCATCGCATCCTCGATGTTGCCGAGGAGACGATAGGCGACCGCAACCGCTCTCCGCTGATAGCCGTCGATCAGTCGATCATAAGCGGCGGTGTCTCCCGCCAGCGTCCGGCGGACGGCTTCCGCGTCGAGCCGCCGAGCGGCGTCTTCGGCCGCCTGGTCAACCTGTCCCGCGTCATCGGCCATCAGGGTAGACAATCATGTGGATCGACGGTTAGTGGCTGATCAAGCGGCCGGACGCGTGGCCGCAAGTCTTACGCTAACTCGCGCTCCGCGGGCAAGTTATACGGACCCTGGGCTTCTTGCAATCGGCTGTTGGAAGGGGGCGGTTCGTCCGGTGCCGCCGACGGCCGTGGACAGATTCCCAAGGACTCCGGGATGCCCGCCGGCGTCAGATGGCCGAGGGCACGGCGGCCGCTGGCGATGGCTTGCCAAGTGGTACGCAAGCAGCCCTGGACTCAACGGCGGATCCCATCTCCTCGGCCATCCGGCGAAGATCCGCTTCACAACGGACGAAAGCGGCCACGACCTGGGGATCAAATTGCGTGCCGGCATGTCCAACGATGATCGCAACCGCCTGATCGTGCGGGATGGCCTCCTTGTAAACCCGTTTTGTGGTGAGGGCATCATACACGTCCGCCACCGCCAGGATGCGAGCGGACAAGGGGATTTCCTCCCCACGGATTCCGTTCGGATAGCCTCGGCCGTTCCACCACTCGTGGTGTCCGTGGATCATCTCTTCGGCCATGGTCAGGAATCCGGCATAAGGGGCCTGCGCGAGCACGGAGCGAATCGTCTCCACTCCAGCGATCACGTGGGTCTGCATGATCTTCATTTCGTCGTCGGTAAGCTGACCGGGTTTCAGCAGAATGGCGTCCGGGATGGCCACCTTGCCGATGTCGTGCAGCGGGGCGGCCAGTCGGATGTGGTGCAGGAAGTTCTCATCAATGATTTCCGCGTAGTGAGGCAACCTTTGCAGCTCCTCCGCCAACTTGATGCAGAAATTCGTGACGCGGTCCAGGTGCCGTCCGGTGTCGTCATCGCGATGTTCCGCCAGCTTGGCCAGGGCAACAACCACGAATTCATGGGCTTGGTCCCGCGCCGCCCTCGAGCGCACGTTGTCGATAGATGAGGCGGCCTGATTGCAGAGCAGGGAGAGATACCCGACTTCCCGCGCGGCGAAGGGACGGCCGTCGGGCCGATCAAATGCCGCCAGCACGCCCACAGGTCGGCCTTCCGCTCGCAGCGGAACGATCACGGCCGGATAGGGAGTGACCCAATCGCGATCCGTTGCCTTTGCCCACGCCTGCCAATCATCAGGCGTGTTGAGCAGGATCGGGGCTGAGGCGTCGAAGGCGGCGGCGAAAAGGCTGCCAGGACCCGAAACCTCCCCCCGGTCGGAGAGTGCTGTTTCGACCCCCAAAGCGCCGGCGATTCTCAATCGGGCACCCTCCTGATCCGGAAGGAAGATGACCACCCTCCGGCAGAAGGTCAGCAGGGCACTGTGATGCAGGGCGTGCTTGATGATGTCGTCCAGCCGCTCCGTGCGGCTGAGAACACAACTCAGATCCAGCAGAACGCCGAGGGACCGGCTCTGCTCGTTCAGGGCCTGGTTGCTGCGGCGAAGCTCGTGACAGGCCCGCCGCAAGCGGCCGACCAGCCGGAGCCGCATGACGAATTCGTCACGACGAAGGGGTTTGGGCAGATACTCATCCGCACCGGCCGCCAACCCCCGGGCCATGTCGCCGCGGTCGGCCATGGCGCTGAGCATGATGATCGGAATATCGCTGGTCGCTGCCTCCTGGCGCAGCCTTCGGGTGGCTTCCAGGCCGCCCATGCCCGGCATCTGAACGTCCATGATGATGACGTCCGGGGCTTGGTTGACGACGAGTCGCAGGGCGGTTTCGCCGTCCTGGGCTTCGCAGCTTCGCCAGCCTTCCTGGTGCAGAATGGTCGTGCAGAGGCGGCGAATCGTCGGGTCGTCATCCACCACCAGGGCCAGCAGAGAGGTCGAGGCCGTGCTGAGATCAGTAGTCATGCTTGTTCTCACCCCGCAACCTCTTGCGGCTTCGCTCAATGACAACCGCCCGCCGGCCGAAACCGAGGATTGAATCGGTCAGAGCGGGCACGGAAGTGACTACACAACTCGCCTTTTGTTCAATGATTCTGGGACGCGTTCCGCAGCGGATTTCGGGTGGCTGTCGTGGGACTTCCACCGCTGCCACCGAAGTGATGCCGCCGCAGGATTGGGCCGATATTCCCCAGGGGAATTGACGACAGGATGGGCCATGCCCGACCGAGAAACGCTTCGCTATGCCTATCTCCGCTGGGTCGTGGCTCCAGTCATTGGGGCCATGGGCCTGGATGCGTCTCTCCGACTGGCCAGAAGGCTGGCGCGGGAGGTCCGCCGGCTCCGCTCCGCGGCGTGGCGCAAGGCCTGCTCTCGTTGCCACGCCGCCGTACAGCGGTCGGCGGCGGATTCGCTGAACGACTGCCGGGCCAGGCTTCGTTCCGCCCCAGCGATCATCGACGAGATGTACGACCATGTGGCTCGCTTCTGGATCGAGGCGGCCTTCATTCACCGCCGGCTGCGACACTCTTCATGGCGATCTTTCGTCCACGTTGATCGTGCAGAGGAACTGCTGGCTCTCCGGCAGAGCGGAGGCTGTCTTTTGGCGACCGCGTGCTATGGCAATCCGGCCGTCGCGGCGGTGGCCCTTGGCGAGCTGTTTCGCCCAGTGCACGTGGTCATCGACCCGCCCCGGCAACCCCTGCTGCGGAAATGGCAGGAAGCATGGTGTCGCCACGAATGGGTTCGGGCCGTCGAACGCCCTGAAACCGCGTGGAAGGTTCCGGAAATCCTGCGAAACGGGGGAGTGGTGTTGATGTTCTGCGATCAGGAACGAGCCGCGGGGCCCGCCGTACCCACGCGATTTCTGGGTCGCACCTTCCAGGCCTATCCTACGTTCGGCCGCCTGGCCGGTTGGCTGCAAGTCCCCATCGGCGTGGTCATGTGCCGTCGAGATCCGACTCGCCCGTTCAACTTCACCCTGACGCCGCACGGAGTCGTACATGCTGACCGGACGGCCTGGACGCAGTCGCCGGACAAGGAATGTGGCCGCCTCGTGCGGCAAGTCCTGACGCTGGTCGAACGAGTGGTCATGGCCGACCCGGCGCAGTACTTTTGGCTGTTGCCGAACGGTCGCAACTCCGTCGGCGGAACCTCTGGGCATCTCGCGGGGGAATCGGCCCTGAGCGAGCAGGCTTCCGTCCGGCCAAGCGGTCGAGGGCTGCCTCAGCGGCCGATACCGGCCCTCCTCGGCGACCCCACGGCTGCTCATCCGTAGGGGAAGCGGATCGGAGCCGTACCCCACCAGACATCAAACAAGGTCGGCGTGGCGAAGGCCGTCAGCGGCGGGCACACTGCCGGGTAGTTGGGCACTGCCTGGGATGCCTCTGCCCAGGAGGTCAGTCCAAGCACCGCCAACCCGGCCAGGGTCAGCCGCTGCCGCCAGGTCCAGGGT
>Ga0209101_1001901_pt1 | contig 14627 bp, 9 predicted proteins | sample ConPoolayeCmetaG_FD_185481 | JGI IMG/M metagenome (GOLD analysis project Ga0209101, IMG submission 185481) | Hot spring microbial mat communities from California, USA to study Microbial Dark Matter (Phase II) - Cone Pool mat layer C metaG... ... | reverse complement strand
CTTAGTGCCTATCCCACAACCTCCCCTCTCCCGCAAGCGGGAGAGGGGAGGTTGTGGGATAGGCACTAAGCCGGGGATCCGGCGCCAGTGTAGAAACAAAAGAGCATATCCCAGCCTTTAGGGATCGCGACAAAATAGCTGGGCGGATTTCGATTACGGAGCGCGGGCATCTTGCCCGCACCTGCTATGGCGGGCGGGACGCCCGCGCTCCAGGATTTGTGGCGGGCGGGACGCCCGCGCTCCAGGATTTGTGGCGGGCAAGACGCCCGCCTGCGGCCGTTTGCCGCCGCAGGCGGTCTTCGGCCCGGCATTCATGCCGGGTATCCGTGGACCAACGCCACGGCGCGAGGCCCGTTCACGGGCCTTCTCGCTGGGACGGCTTTGAGCCTGCCGATTCCGTTGGCGGAGCCGCTCGAACGGGTCGCGCAGGGTGAGGAAACAGCCTGAACGCCGCCCGCAAATCCCGGAGCGCGGGCGTCTCGCCCGCCACGACAAATGCGGACAAGATGCCCGCGCTCCAAAGAGGAATCGGCCTGAACGCCGTGCGCGAATCTGGGAGCGCGGGCGTCTCGCCCGCAAATCACGAAGGCAGCGAGAAGCCCCGTGAACGGGGCTTAAGGTTCGCCCTGGGAACGACACCGCGCCCCGGCGTGAAACGCCGGGCCTCTAGACCGCCTACGGCGGCCAAGGCCCGTCAACGGGCCTGTATGGTCCGCACGCGTTGAAATGAGACGTTTCTCGAATAAGAAGGACTCATATTCGGCCGCGGGCGTTAAAGCCAAATCAGGGACTTCGGCATCAAAACGCTGGGCCGAATGCACTGTCGCGTGGGAGTCGGCGATGGGGGCCGGTTTTGCGTCGTTGGCGGAGGCCGATCGGTGGAATCTCGGCCCTCGTTCCGCGGCGGCCGCGCCTCCTTTTCCGCTAGACTGGTCGCTTCTCAACATCAATTGTCATCAATTGACAAATTAGTCCGTCTTCAAATTGTGGTCGGTGCTATAGGCCGTGAGCATGGGGCCATATCCCGCCGCCGGGAACGAAGGTCTAGTCGCCGAGTGGCCCGGACTTGCTTGCCCAGTCCTCCAGCATTTGGAACTGCCGAGTGAAGTCCTGTTCCTCAACGCCGTCGGGGCTTTTGAAAAAGCTGGCCAGGAAACTCAACCGGCCGGTCTCGCCGCGCCGCCAGGCCAGGACCGTAAACCGCGCCAGGTCGAGCACCAAGGGCGCGGCCAGGAGCGAATCGCAGCCTTGCCAGATGAATTGAAACGTCATGGGCGTGCCCAGGAACCCTTGGAAATGGACGTGATCCCAAGCCGTTTTCCAGTCGCCAAGGCTTTCGATGTATTCGATCGAAACGTGCGTTTGCGGGGAGTAGCCCAGAATCTGACGCACGAGGTGGTCTTTGCTGGCCACCTTGGTTTGCTTGTTGACGGGATCGGCCAGCACCCGGCCGTCCATGTTGCCGAAGATGTTGTGCCCCACCCAACTCATCACGCGGAGGTTTCGCCGGGCGAACATGGGGGCGAGCACGCTTTTGAGCAACGTCTCGCCGGTTTTGCCATCGCGGCCCATGTGCCGCGTGCCGCGGAGCATGGCCAACTCGTGGATTGCGGCCGTGGCCGAGCCTAGCGACGGAGTGAAATTGATGTACGACCAGCCCGAGTCCAACGCTGCGATGGCGTAGAGCGAGCTGGCCCGCAAGGGGCATGTCCGCGGTCGGTGAAGCATTCGCCGCAATTCAGGCCATCGCTTGGGCAGCAAGGCGGCGTCGACTGGCGGCTCGGTGGAGGCCACGTTGACGACGACGACGTGTTCCAGGTCGTTCTGCCGGGCGAACTGCCCGAGGTCATCTTGGATGCGCTCGATGGCGGCGGCGGGCGTCTCGCGTTGGAGCACGTCGGGGCTGGCCAGGGCGGCGATGGTGGGTCCGACGTTCCACACCGTGCCCGGCCGCACGCGGCGGTCGATCCGGTCGAGTTCCGCCCTGCACTGGCCGACCAGCCCCGCGTCGATCGCCCGACTCTCGGTCGCCAGGCGGAGGGCCTCGTCGGCGAGGCGAACGGTCCGAATCTCGTGCCCCCCGACGACGAAATCTTCCCAGGCGGGAAATTTCAGGTGGGCGAAAGCGTCCAGCTCGCTTGTCAACCCCCAAGCGGGAATGAGGCGTTTTCTCAGCGCGCAGAGTCCCAGAATGGTGGTGGCGGCTACGCCTCCTCGCGCTCCAATCAGCCAGACTCCGACGTTCGCCCTCGGCATGACAATCGATCCGCCCGCGGAGCCGCACGGCATCTCCCCGCAAGTCGCGGACCTCCGTCAAACGCCTTGGCGGTCGCGCGCACGCTCCGCTTGTGAAATTGAGTCCGACCGTAGTATATTCAATGCTTGGGCGAGACACCACCCTGGGAAACGGTGATGAGCGGGACGCTGAAGCGGATTCTGGTGACCGGCGGGGCCGGTTTCCTAGGTTCGCACCTCTGCGAGCGGCTGGTCGACGAAGGGCACGACGTGATCTGCCTGGACAACTTTTTTACCAGTCAGAAGTCGAACGTTGCCCATCTGTTGGACCGGCCGAACTTCGAACTCGTGCGGCACGACATCACGTTGCCCATCTACTTGGAGGTGGATGAGATTTACAATCTCGCCTGTCCAGCGGCGCCGGGCCATTACCAATACAATCCGATCAAGACGATGAAGACCTCGGTGATGGGCGCGATCAATGTGCTGGGGATGGCGAAGCGGTGCCGGGCGAAAGTCCTGCAAGCCTCGACCAGCGAGGTCTATGGCGATCCCGAGGTTCACCCCCAGCCCGAACACTACCGCGGCGCCGTCAATCCGATCGGTCCGCGGGCTTGCTACGACGAGGGCAAGCGGGCCGCGGAAACGCTCTTCATGGACTACCACCGCATGAACGGGGTCAACGTGCGGATCGTGCGGATTTTCAACACCTACGGCCCACGCATGCACCCGTTCGATGGCCGCGTGATCTCGAATTTCATCCGCCAGGCCCTGAGGGGCGAAGACCTTACCATTTTCGGCGATGGTTCCCAGACTCGCTCGTTCTGCTATCGCGACGACTTGATCGAGGGCATGATCCGCATGATGGGCGCGGAAGACGACCTGGTCGGGCCGGTGAACCTAGGCAACCCGAATGAATTCACCATCCGCGAATTGGCGGAACTGGTGCTGGAGTTGACCGGCTCGCGGTCCAAGCTGGTCTTCCATCCGCTCCCGGCCGACGACCCCCGGCAGCGGCGGCCCGACATCACCTTGGCCCGCAATCGCCTGGGCTGGGAACCCAAGGTTCCGCTTCGCGAGGGATTGGCCAAGACGATCGAGTGGTTCCGCTCGATCGATATCCGGCACTACCGACCGCCCACGCCCAATTATTGAACGCTTGCCGCAAGCTCCGCGGCGGCTGGCCCTTGGCCGGGAGCCGCTCGTTGGCCTAGGCGAACCAGCCTTGCGGCCGACGACCAGACGTTCAGTCAGGTTCCAAATTCAGGTCGGCGGCGAGCGAGTTGGTTTTGAAGACGCTGGACGATCGAGCTGTGCATCTGGCTCACCCGGCTCTCGGAAAGGTCCAGCGTGGCGCCGATCTCCTTCATCGTCAGCTCTTCGTAGTAATAGAGAATGATGATCAGGCGCTCGTTGCGGTTGAGCCCCTTGGTCACCAGGCGCATGAGGTCGTTCTTCTGGATCCGCTTGGTGGGATCCTCGCCTTTTTTGTCCTCGAGGATGTCAATTTCGCGGACATCTTTGTAGCTGTCGGTTTCGTACCACTTCTTGTTCAGGCTGATAAGGTTGACCGCGTTGGCGTCGAGCATCATCTTCTCCAGTTCCTGAACGGAGATCTGGAGTTCCTCGGCCAATTCCTGCTCCGAGGGCTGTCGGCCGAGTCGGGCCTCGAGAGTCTTGATCGCCTCGTTGAGTTTGCTGGCCTTGGAGCGGACGAGGCGGGGGACCCAATCCATGGTCCGCAGCTCGTCGAGCATTGCGCCGCGGATCCGCGGCACGCAGTAGGTCTCGAACTTGACGCCCCGCGACAAGTCGAAGGCGTCGATCGCGTCCATCAAGCCGAACACGCCCGCCGAGATCAAGTCATCCAGCTCGACGCCCTCGGGAAGTCGGGCCCAAATCCGTTCCCCGTTGTATTTCACCAGCGGCAGATAGATTTCCACCAGCCGGTTGCGAAGCTCCTGGTTACTGGGATCTTTTTTGAACTCGATCCAAAGCTGTTCGACGTCTTCCGGAGCAACCGTGGTTGCCATGCCATCCTCCATGAACGCGACTCAACCGCGCGGCGTTACGTGAGATCCTTCTCTCGTTGGGTGTGGGTCGCTGCCCATCATACGCCCGGCGACCCCGAAACCTTGGAGCTGGCTGCCCCCGCTATCGGGGATATTCGGGACCGTAGTTCGTCTTCGAGAATCCACTCGCCAACCCAACCGACGGCAGCGCCCACGAGGGCAAAAGCCAACAGGCTGGCCCAGGCAACGAGGAGAGTCCTGTCTGGCGGCCAGGCATGCACCATGCCGCGGGCGAGACAGGTGACAAAGGCCAAAGGACCCAAGATGCCGGCGTAGATCCGTGCCACGAGATACCTCTAGGCAGCCGCTAAACTGGCCGCAACCGTCCCATTTTGACAGAGGACGGACGGCTCGCGGTGCCCCATTCCATCGGCAATTTCGTCTGGCGTCTTGAATCATTCTTGCTTGGTCGAAACCTGGGTCCCTAAGTTTCGTTGCTGGCGATGCGGCGAGAAATCGCCAAGATTTGGCGGGAAGCCAGGGAGCCAGGCGAGGCCAGGATGAAAGGCTCGCCCCGGCGGCCAGCCTCCTCGATTTCGATTGCCGCCGGGACGTAGCCCGCGTGCCGAAGCCGAATGCCGAGAAAACGCCGACATGCCTGAGCCAGTCGGGCGTGAATCTCCTCGGCCGCGGCGGCCGCCGAGGCCCGGCTGACCACGCTGAAGACCTCCGGCGGAGCGTCTGGCGGGGCCAGCGACTTGACCGCGGCATAGGCGTTCATCACCGAAGTCAGTTCGGGCGTGGCCACCAAGAGGATCGCGTCGGCGGCCCGCCAAAGACGCCTCGATTGTCGGCCAGGGCTGTTGCCCGCGTCGACCACCACCCAATCGGCCATCGAACTCAGGGTGGCCAGGTGGTCCAACAGGCAATCTGCGATCGGGAGAGAGCGCCAGGGCGTTTCGTTCACTTCGCTTTTGGCGAGAATTCGCAGACCGCCGGGGCCAGGCTGAATCAAATCGGCGAGGTTCGATTCGCCGATTGGTCGGTCGATCGCGCCGCGTTGGCGATCCAGGCCGCACAGTACCGCGGCATCGCGGCCTGACGGGCTTGCGTCGGCCAAGATCGTGCGTCGCCCCGCCTGCGCCAAGGCTACGGCCAGATTGACGGCAAGGGTCGTGGTGCCGATGCCCCCTGCGCCGCCGGCAACGGCAACTAACCGCGGTCGCGCGCAACCGCGTCCGAAAACCGCTGGCGCGGCTTCGCGCACCAATCGACGAAGTTCCGTGGCCTGGTCGAGCACTGCGTTCGGTTCAGGGGGTTGTCTTTTCAACAGCGCGGGACGCACGATGTGTTTATCGTGGGTCGTGTATTCGTTCGTTCCGGCAGGCGGGCTCCAAGCCGAGGATGAGTCGGGCGGCGCGGTCGACGCGGGCAATTTCGATGTCGTCGGGCACGTTTTGGCCGTTGGTCAAATAACTCAACGGCAATCGGCTGGATCGGACGACCGAAAAGAGGTTCCCAAAACTCGTGGCTTCGTCGAGTTTGGTGAAAATGATGGCCGTTGTCCCGACTGCCGCGAACCGCTCGGCCGTGTGATCGAGCATCCGGGCACTGGCCACGCCGCTGAGGACGAGGTGGACCTCGTCGGCGGCGGCTTCGGCGAGGAATGCCCTAAGTTCTTGGATCTTGATGTCGTCCTTGGGACTGCGGCCAGCGGTGTCGAGCAGGATCAAGTCCAGCCCGCTCATGCGCTTCACCGCCTCCCGCATCTCCCGCGGCGTCGAGACCACGTGCATCGGAAGATCGATGATGTCCGCATAGGTCCGCAATTGCTCGACGGCGGCGATCCGGTAGGTGTCGACGGTGATCAGGCCGACGTTGCATCGTTGCTTGAGGCGGAAATGAGCGGCCAGCTTGGCGATGGTCGTGGTCTTCCCGACGCCGGTCGGACCGACCAGGGCAGCCAGGCGGCGTCGCCCAGGCGTGACCGCGATCGGGCCTGTCACCCGAAGTTCGGACTCGATCAGATGCGTCACGCGGGCCTTCAGCAGGACGGGATCGGCCATCTCCGCGTCGGGGGCCTCGGCGCGGACTTTTTCCACCAGGCCCCGCGCCAGCTCCTCGCTCAAGTCCGCCTCGATCAGGTCGGTGTAGAGGCGAAACAGGGCGTCGGGCAAATCGCGTTGATCGGAACCTCGGGCCTGGCGGCACAACTGCTCGACCAAGGTTTGGAGGCTGTTCAACTGCCCTTGGACCTCCTTGCTCAGCGTGACTGGCACGGGCTGAGGGGGCGGCGCGGGCGGGGCGTGCGCAACTGAAGCCGATGATTTCCTCGCGCTGCCCAAGGCCAAGGCGACGTCCGCCGAATCAGCTTGAGATGGTCTGGCGAACCGGCTGGGCACGTTGACGCCCAGCGAGGCGGTGACCTCGATCTGCCGTGATCCGAGAAGCCGTCCCCAAAACCGGCCCGACGGCACCTCGCGTGCCTGGAGGACGGCCGCGTCCGGGCCGAGGTCCCGGCGGACCATTGCTAACGCTTCGTGCATCGTCGCCGCGCGGTAGGTTCTGATTTCCATGGGTTGAGCACACATCGATGGAAGGATTGCGATTCGGGCTTTCCGCTCACTTCATGTCCATCACCATGGCCACCGATTCGATCTTCGTGTCCCGGGTGATTTCGTTGTAGGAAAGCACCACCAGGTTGGGCAAATGAGAAGCCGACATCTGTTTCAGCGCCGCGCGGATTTGAGGGCTGACCAGGACGACCGGAGGGTGATTGGCGCGGGTGAGCCGCTCCACCTCGGCGGCGATCAGGCGGCACGTCGTCTCCACGGCCTGCGGCGACATCCGAATGAACAGCCCACGCTCGTTGTGCTCGAAACCCGCCCGAATGCGGTCCTCCAGACCGGGATCGAGCGTGACGACGTGCAGCGTGCCCTGGGAGTCGCGGTATTTCGTGGAGATCGTCCGCGCCAGCCGGGCGCGAACGAGTTCGGTCAGGAGGATCGGATCCTTGGTCCGCGGGGCATAGTCGCCCAGCGTCTCCAAAATCGCCCCAAGCTGCCGGATCGGCACTTGCTCCCGCAACAACATTTGCAGGATTTGCTGCACCTCGGCGAGCTTCATGGTGTTGGGGATTAGTTCCTCGACGACGGCGGGCGACGTCTTTTTCAGTTCTTCGACAAGGTGTTTCGTCGCGTCGCGCGTGAGGATTTCGTCGGCGTGTTTGCGGATCACCTCGGTCAGGTGCGTGGCCAGCACCGCCACCGGCTCGACCACGGTGTAGCCGTGTATTTCGGCTTGTTCCCGAAGCGCGGGCTGGATCCAGAGGGCGGGCGTGCCAAAGGCAGGGTCCCGGGTGGGCAGGCCGGGTATCTGGCCGGTCGTCATCCCCGAATCCATCGCCAGGAGCATCCCCGCTTCCAAAGAACCGGAGGCGACCGGCTGATCGGCGATCTTGATGCGATAGTCTTGCTGGGCGAGGCGGAAATTGTCCCGCACGCGGACCTTCGGCAGCACGATGCCGATCTCCGCGGCCACATTCTGGCGGATGCGGTGAATCCGTTCCAAGAGGTCGCCGCCCCGGTTCGGATCGGCCAGGCGAATCAGCCCCACGCCGATCTCGACTTCCATCGGGTCGACCAGCAGATAATCCTCGACTCGCTCCGCTGGGGGTTTGGCCGCCTCGGCCTTCTTTTGGGCTTCCTCCGAGACCTTCGCCTGCACGGTGCGGCGATTCAGCGTCAACGCCAGTCCGACGCAGCCCATCCCGAGGAGCATCAAGGGGATGCGGGGAAGATTGGTGAACACCAAAACGCCCAAGAATCCGCCCGCCACGGCCAAGGCCTGGGGACGCGAGAACAATTGCTTGACGAATTCGACCGGGAGGTCCGACTCGGAACTGCTTCGCGTGACCAGCAGGCCCGCCGCCAGCGAAATGAGGAATGCCGGCACCTGGCTGACCAGTCCATCGCCGATCGTCAGCTTGGTGAACACGGCCGCGGCCTCGCGAACCGCCATGCCGTCTTGAATCACGCCGATGAACAGCCCTCCGATCACGTTGATCAACGTGATGACGATGCCCGCCACCGCGTCGCCGCGCACGAACTTGCTGGCGCCGTCCATGGCCCCGAAGAAGTCGGCCTGTCGAGTAATCTCCAGTCGCCGCCGCTGGGCCTCGCGCTCGTCGATGATGCCCGCGTTCAGGTCCGCGTCGATGGCCATCTGTCGGCCCGGCATTCCATCCAAGGCGAACCGGGCGGCCACCTCGCTGATCCGCGTCGCGCCCTTGGTAATGACCACAAACTGGATGACGACGATAATCACGAAGATGATCAAGCCGACGACGATGTTGTTGCCCGCCACGAATTCGCCGAAAGTGCGGACCACCTCGCCCGCGGCGGACAGCCCCGCCGCGCCCCCACGAGTCAGCACAAGTCGGGTGGTGGCCACGTTGAGCACGAGCCGAAACAAGGTGGTAGCCAACAGCAGCGACGGAAAAATGTTGAACTCCAGCGGCGTGCGGACGTAGATGGTGGTCAGCAGCATAATCACCGCGACGGTGATGTTGGCCGACAACAACAAGTCCATCAATGGCGGCGGCAAGGGGATCAAGATCACCAGCACGCTGGCGATTAACCCCAAAGGCAGGATCAGGTCTTGTGCCCGCGCCGTCGGCAAGGATCGGTCCGTGCGGGACAAAACGCCCGAAGCCATCCGTGTCTCCGGAATTGTCTCAGCGGCCAGCCCGAGCTGGGCAGCCGATTAGTCCAAAATGATCGTGTGAAGAGGGCCGAAAATTACCCGAACCACTCCGGTATGTCTAGCCCGGTTTGGCCATGGGATGCTTACCACCCTAATTCAAAGGGAATTCAATCCATCCGCTCGGGGAACGCCAATCCGCCTGCGTTTTCTTGCACGGATTGGAAAAATATGAAAGATGGCTGGTTTTGGAAAAGCCCAGTTTGTCGCACCCTTGACGCATCCAAGGACCGATTTCTAAAGAGCCTTGTGTCCGTCAAAGACTGCGCAATAGGATGAACAGGCCTCGAAGATCGGGGTGAACTGCTTGGGAAAAATGGCGAAGCAAGAGAATATGGCAACTGTAAATAGAATGAACAAAGAATCTCCGCCGAAAATGGTCGCTTCGGCCGGGGGGTATAAGGATCGGGCCTGGTTTCTCCGCTTCTGGAATGGGATGCCTTTCTCCGTATGGTTGGCCCTGATGCGGCGCAACCGGTTTCACGTGGGGCCGTGGAGAATCGGCATGGCCGTGATGATGTTGGTCAGTTCCCCGATCAACAGCCTGTTGGGGCTTATCCAAAACCTGATTTGGGGACGCAAGATTGCCCAGACTCCCATCGAGCACCATCCGATCTTCATCGTCGGGCATTGGCGCACGGGAACGACGCTTTTGCACGAGCTTTTGGTGCTTGACCGCCGCCACACGTACCCGGGCAATTACGCCTGTTTCGCCCCGGGCCACTTCGTCTTGTCGCGACGGTTTTTGGCGCCGATGCTGCGATGGCTCTTTCCCAACCGCCGCCCCATCGACAACATGGAGGTGACCTGGGACAGCCCCCAGGAAGACGAATTCGCGATGTGCAATCTGGGGGCGCGGTCGCCGTATCTGACGATGGCGTTTCCCAATCGTCCGCCACAGGATCAGGAATACCTGACACTGGAGGGCCTTGCGCCGTCGGATTTGCAACGATGGAAAGACACGTTCCTGTGGTTCTTAAAGTGCATTACTTTTCGCGATCGGAAGCGAATCGTGCTCAAGTCGCCGCCGCACACAGCACGGATCAAGGCCCTGGTGGAGCTTTTCCCCGACGCGCGGTTCGTCCACATCGTGCGCGATCCCTACGTGTTGTTTCCCTCGACGGTGAATCTTTGGAAGCGTCTTTACAAGGACGAAGGTTTTCAGACCCCGCGCTACGAAGGGTTGGAAGAGCACGTGTTTGAAACGCTGGTGCGGATGTACGAGTCGTTTGAGCGTGATCGGGCCTTGATTCCGCCCGGCCATTTGTGCGAGGTCCGCTACGAGGATCTGGTGGCCGACCCGATCGGTCAGATGTGCCGCATCTACGACGAACTCGGCCTCGGCGGCTTCGACGAGGTCCGGCCCGAATTGGAAAAGCACATGCAGGGCAAGGCCGGTTACAAGAGAAATCGTTACGAGATCTCGCCGGAACTTCGAGAAGAAATCAGCCGCCGATGGAGCAAGTACATTCAGAAGTACGGTTACGGCAAGACCGAAGGGCCAACCACCGAAGCGAAACAGGAGTCGATCGGTCAGACGGCAATTCGTTAAGCTCGACTCTTGCGGTTTTCACACCGCTAGGAAATTGGGAAATCTCGGGAATCTGGGCGCGTGGCCGCTTTTCGCACACTTGCGAAAAACCCCGCGCGACGAGCCAGCGGAAGGGCTGCGCGATTTCTGAGCGATGCCGCGTCTCGCATTGCGGCAAACACGTACGAGTCGAGCTGAGCTGGAGAAGAAAGCCCCCTCGAGGAAACGATGATGTCGGAAGCTATCTTGGTTGCGCTGGGCCTGTTGCTGATGGTGGGGCCAACTGGTGAGGAGTTTACCCGCGAGGCCGAGGAATACGACCGTGTTCAGAAGCGTTTGCTGCCGCTAGAAGTGCTCACGCGGCCAGCGGCGTCAGGGGGCCGGCTGGCCGCCGTGCGGGGGGAGGAAACCGGCTATCCGACATGGATCGAGTATGACTTCACGGTCGCTGGGGGGCTCTATGAATTGCGATTGCGGGCAGGGGGCAATGACAGCCGCCAGGCAGCGCTGCTGAGCGTTGACGGCGGAAAGGGCGTGCTCGTGGAGACTTCGCCGTCCGAGACGCTGCCGCCAAACACCGTCCTGCCGGCCGATGCTGGCCAAAGGCAGCGAGTGATGGAAAACAGTTTCCGGGAATTTGTGGTGGGACGCCTGAATCTCGCGGCGGGGCGACACCGCGTGCGCGTCACCCATGCAGGCATGGCGGGGCGGTCGAATGCATTTGCGTTGGATTGGCTCAAGCTGGTCCGCGTGGGCCAGAGCGAGGCCCCGCTGCTCGACGCAGGAAATCAACCCGAGCCTGACCCGGCGATGAGCGAGGAAGGGATCGGACCGGTAGTATTGCGGGTGCTATCGTCCTACCGGTATTGGGGACCGGGGGAGATCCCGTGCTATGGAGTGCTGCTTTACAACCGATCTGGCCCGGCCGAGTTGGCAGGCACGTTGAGCGTGAACGTTGGGACACGATCGGTGCTTGCGCGGAAGGTGACCCTGGCCCGCGGCGAGGCCCAGACGATACGGCTCGCCGCCACGGACGCAAACGCGGCGAATTTCCCGCCCGGCAGGCACTTGGTCCAGGCGACTTTCACCATGCCGGGTGAATCTCCGCTGCGGGACAGCGCGGAGTTGATCATTTCCGACCTTCGCACCCCAGGTTGGGCCAAACGCGCCGCCACGTCTTGGGTCCGCGTCCGTTTCGCGATCGGGAGCGATTTGCGGGCCGCGCTTCAGGATGTTGCGCGGCTCGTGGACGCGGGCATCACTTGCGCCGTCAACCCGAACGTCGAAGACTGGTTAGGCGAAGAGACGATCACTTGGCCTTTCCGGGGCGAGGACGAAACATGGCAACGTTATCTGGAAGGAGTCCACGAGCACGGCGCCTGTCTGCTCATGTATCACACGATGGTCACCGTGAGCGAGCACTTTTATTATGAAAAGCGACATTTCTGGGAAGGGCGCAAACCGTTCTATCACTGCTCGTGGCTGTCCATCTATCCCGACGCGCCAAAGTGGAATCAGTGGCAGGCGGCGGATTTCCAATATGCCCTGGCGCAGTTCCCGCTGGACGGCATTTTTCTGGACAACGCCTGTGCGACCGGCGCCCCAGAGGCTCGGACCCCTATGGGCGAAGAGGCCATCGCCCGCCACCACGCCGGCTTACGAAGGGCGATCAAACAGGCAAATCCCACGGGCATCTTGTATTCCAACTACAACACACTGACGGTGGACGGCCTGGCCACGGTCAGTGCGGGCTGGGACGCGCACATGCTGGAAGGACGGCACCCCGCTCCGCGGCAACAATGCGGTCAGGACGCTTGGACCGTGGAGCATTTCGTTGCCGTGGCTTCGCGTGTGCGGCAGCACGCCGGAAAGCCCTTCTGGCCGCTGATGTATGCTCCGGATCGCTATAGCGGACTGGGGATTGCGTGCTGTGCGGCGGCGCGGGCAAACCCTTGTGGCGTGGTCAACCCGTCCTTCCTGCATCTGCTCAGAGACATCCGCGAGTATGTTTACGCCGATGACCTGTATGTGTTGCCGTCGGAAAGCGTGGCAATTCGCCCTGCTGACCCAGACCTCGCGGCCACGGCCTTCATCAAGCTGTATCCAGACGGGACGCGCGACTGGGTTATCCAGATCGTCAACGGGACCGAGGAAGGCGGGAGGTTGGTCCAGCGCGAGGTGGAGTTGACCCTGGACCTGCCAGCGGCGGACTTGCGTCGCCCGGCATGGTTGCTTCGGCCTGACGCGGACGGGGCGGAGGCGATCCAACTCACGAACCCGATGCGTTTGAAAGTGGGCGTGTGGACCGTCCTCGTGATCGCCGAAGAGCTGTTGCCGCGGGTATGGGTGCAACCCGCTTGCCTGCGTCCCGTGCCGGGCGAAAGCCTGCCGGTTTCGGTGACGATGCGGGAGTGGACGAAAGGGCGGGAACCGACGCCACCTTCCGCCATGGCAAGCATCGTCAGCGGCAGCGGGATGCTGGAGGCAAAACCACAGTCGGTCGTCAACGGCGTCGCGACACTGCAACTTGTCGCCGCTCCGAAACTGTCGCCCGGCAATTGCGAAGTTTCGCTGCGGGTGTGGCACGGACGGCGTTCCGTGGATATTCCCTTGCTGGCGAGGGTCCGGCCGCGATTGCAGGTCTCGCTTCATCCGAGTCATTTCGCGGTTTTTCCGCAAGGGCATCCCAGCGTGGGCAAGACCCATCTCCGGGTTACCAACTACACGCAGACGACGGCTCGAGGCGAATTGACGCTGGCCGCGCCCGAGGGATGGACGATCCGGCCCGAGCGCCTCGCGTATCAATTGGAGCCGAAGCAGAGCAAGGATCTGCCGCTTGAGATCTCCTGGCCGCTCTTCAGGCCCAAGGGCCTCTACGACCTGTGCGACGCGGAGTTGTTCTGCCGAGGCGTGGAAGGCCTCCGGTCCCTTCCGGTGCGTCTGCACATGCCCGCGACATGGCTGATTTATTGCACCATGGGAACGAAACCTCGAGACGTCATCCGCAATGGCGCCAACCCCGGCGGCGGGGCGCCGCTGTCCAGCGTGATCATGACCGTCCGCGGGCATCCAGAGCAGATCGAGGATGCGCCCACGGCGCTGACGGAGGCCATTCGGCGGCAGAAGATGGGCCAACAGCGGGTTGTGGTGTGGTTCCGCACCGGCGGAGGCCAGGGCAGCGATCAGCTCGCCGATCCCCGGGTGCGGACGATGCTGGCGGAATTCATGGCTTTGGGCGGGGGCGTAATCCTCCAAGAAAACGTGTTCCGCGACTCCCCGGCCAATCGCGCACTGCTGCAAAGCGATCTGTGCCCTGTGGGGGAACCCTATGAACCGCTGAACGAGACTGCTGGCGACTGGTTGGTCAGCGACCCGCAGTCGCCAGCCATCACTCGTTTCGCTTCGCTGGCCTTGGAAGGAAAATCGGCGTTTCGCCTGCCCGCGGGAGCGCAGCCATTGCGTGTGAAAGTCAGCGTCAAGCCGTGGGCAAGGGTGGTCGCTCGCAATGCGGCCGGCGATCCCGTGGTCGTGGTTTCAACTGACCCCCGAAGGCCGATTGCCTATCTCAGCGGCTCACTGGAAGGGACTTACATGGCGGAGCGAGCCGGCACCGAAGACTATCCCCAACAAATGACGCAGTTGCTCTACTTTTACGCTGAGCTGGCAAGGTGGTTGAGCATCATGGGAGCTGACTGACCAGAGATTAGCTACGCTCATGTTCTAGAAGCCAAATGGGACGCCCAGGTGGCCGGCCGCCTTTCCACGAGCCAAACGGCGCAGACTGTCCTCTTCGTTGCCCGCGCGAAAAAAGAACCCCGCCGCGAAGTGCGACGGGGCTTGGTGTTGCGCTGGAGTGTGTGTAACACTTCAGCCATCTGAAGTGGGCTTGGGTTCAGGCAGAGGGGGAAGCTGACCGGTTTTCAGGTAAGTTGCCAAGGCATCGACGATGGTTCGGATCGGATCGTGGCCGCGTTGTTTCAGCGTGCGGAAGATCGACATCAGGACGGCTTGGCAGTCGGCGCCCTGGTCGCTCCGGTTGCCGTAGCTGTTTTTGCGAATGATCACCGCGGGCCGGATCGCCCGTTCGG
>Ga0209101_1001899_pt1 | contig 14638 bp, 11 predicted proteins | sample ConPoolayeCmetaG_FD_185481 | JGI IMG/M metagenome (GOLD analysis project Ga0209101, IMG submission 185481) | Hot spring microbial mat communities from California, USA to study Microbial Dark Matter (Phase II) - Cone Pool mat layer C metaG... ... | reverse complement strand
CCCTGCGATCGGCGGACGGCCTACCGGGCGGACGTGACCTACGGCACGAACAACGAGTTCGGCTTCGACTACCTGCGGGACAACATGAAGTTCTCCCTCGAGGAGTACGCCCAGCGGGATCTTCACTTCGCCATCGTCGACGAGGTCGACAACATCCTGATCGACGAGGCGCGGACGCCGCTGATCATCTCCGGTCCGGCCGAGGCGTCGAGCGAACTCTACATCACGGTCAACCGCATCATTCCCCGCCTGACCCGGGATGTTGACTACACCATCGACGAGAAGCACCGCAATGCCACCCTCACCGAGGAAGGCGTGGCGAAGTGCGAACGCCTGCTCGGTGTGGCGAACCTCTACGACCCGAGTCAGATCGCTGTCCTGCACCACGTGCAGCAGGCCCTGAAGGCGCACGTCCTGTTCAAGCGGGACGTGGACTACGTCGTGAAGGATGGGCAAGTCATCATCGTCGACGAGTTCACCGGGCGGTTGATGGAGGGGCGGCGCTGGTCCGACGGGCTCCATCAGGCCGTAGAGGCCAAAGAAGGGGTGAAGATCGAGAGCGAGAACCAGACGCTCGCGACGATCACGATCCAGAACTACTTCCGGATGTACGAGAAGCTCGCGGGGATGACCGGGACGGCCGATACGGAGGCTGTCGAGTTCAAGAAAACCTACAAGCTCGAGGTCGTGGTCGTCCCGCCGAACAAGCCGAACCGGCGCGTCGACTATCCGGATGTCGTCTATCGCACCCAGGACGAGAAGTTCACGGCTGTGGTGGAGGAGATCAAGGGCTGCCACGAGCGAGGGCAGCCCGTGCTCGTGGGGACCACCTCGGTCAAGGTGTCGGAGCACGTCTCGCGCCTGCTCAAGCGGGCCGGCATCCGCCACAACGTGCTCAACGCCATCAATCACGAAGCCGAGGCGAACATCATCGCGCAGGCGGGTCGCCGCGGGCAGGTGACCATCGCGACCAACATGGCGGGCCGGGGTACCGACATCCTGCTCGGGGGCAACCCCGAGTTCCTCGCGCGCGCGGAGATGGAGAACCAGTGGATTCGGGAGGCGGGCAAGCTCACCGGGGCGGCCGCCGGGGCGCAACGCTACGAAGATGCCTTGCGCGCCCTCCGCGAGCGCTACGAGGAGGATCTGCAGCGGCTCGAAGCCGAGCACGGAGCGACACTGGCGGCGATCGAGCAGCGGCGCTCCGAAGCACTGCAGCGCCTGACGGAAGCGGACCGCCGCCTGCGGGAGCTCTCGCCCTATCAGGCGCTGCGTGCACGCTACGAGCAGGCGAGCTCGGTCGATTTCATCCCCGCCGTGCGCGATCGGCAGCCCGTGCCGGTACGGTATCGGGACGCGAAGGCCGAGATGGAACGCGCGCTCCTGGAAGCGGGGGCGGACGGGGCGGTGGCGGCCGCGCGCGGCGAGCTCGATGCGGTCCGGGCGCGCTTCGACGAGGTGCTGGTGGCCTGGGAGGAGCAGGAGCGGCGGAGCGAGGCGCTCGGACGGGAGCTCGACGAGCGTCGGGCCGCATACGAACGCGGGCTGACCCAGCTCGAGCTGGCGCTCATGCTGAACGGCGCGGCGGCTGGCGACGGCGAGCTCGCGCAGTGGCAGCAGGCCTATCGCGAGGCGGAAGACGCCTACCTGGCGGCCGAACGCGAGGACGCGGCGGCCCGCGAGCCTTACGAGCGGGCACGACGCAGCATCGAGCAGCGCTTCGAGGAGCAGAGCGCGGAGATGCGGGCGACGGTCGAAGAGCTTCGGGAGGAGCTGCAGAAAGCGCCGCAGCTCTACGAGGCGCGCTACAAGGAAATCCTCGCCGGGTTCCAGGCGCGCTGCGCCGAGGAGCGCGAGCAGGTCGTGGCCGCCGGGGGCCTGCATATCGTGGGCACCGAGCGTCACGAGGCACGCCGCATCGACAACCAGCTGCGCGGCCGCGCGGGACGGCAGGGCGATCCGGGCTCGTCGCGCTTCTTTCTCTCCTTGCAGGACGACCTGCTGCGCATCTTCGGCGCCGATCGCATGCAGAACCTCATGCAGCGGCTGGGCATGGAGGAAGGGGTGCCGATCGAGCACCGCTTCGTCACCCGCGCCATCCGCAACGCGCAGGAGAAGGTGGAGGCGCACAACTTCGACATGCGCAAGCATCTCCTCGAGTACGACGACGTCCTCAACAAGCAGCGTGAGGTGGTGTACGCGCGGCGGCGGGAATTGCTCTCGCGGGAGGACCTCTCGGAGGACGTGCTCGAGGTGGCCGAGACGCTGGCGCGGGAGCTGGCCGAGACATACTGCTCGGAGGAGCAGGCGCCCGAGGACTGGGACCTGGGCGCGCTGGACGATGCGGTGTTTCAGCAGTTCGGCCTCCGTCTCCGCCTCCCCGAGGTCGCCAAAGAGGAGAGCCGCGAGGCCATCGCCGAGCGCATCGTCGAGCGCGTGGGGACCGCGTACCGGGAGCGGGAACGCCTGTTCACCGCTCCGGTCATGCGCCACCTCGAGCGTGTCATCTGGCTGCAGACCCTCGATACGCTCTGGCGGGACCACCTCCTCTCGATGGAGCATCTCAAGGAGGGGATCGGGCTGCGCGGCTACGGACAGAAGAACCCCCTGCAGGAGTACCAGAAGGAAGGGTACGCGCTGTTCGAGGATCTGATCCACCGCATGGAGAGCGAGGTCGTCGAGCGGCTGTTCACGGTGCAGGTCCAGGTGGCCCCGGCAGCGCCGGTGCGGAGCGCGTCCCCAGCCGGCGGCTCGGTGGCACGGCGCGGGAGCGGCGCGCGCGTGGCCGCCCAGGCCATGGCGGGAGGCGTGGGGGCCACGGCGCTGGCCGCGGGGGAGGACGACGGTGGCGTGGCGGAGGCGATGGCGCGCGAGCTCGAGGCCATGCAGCAGCGCGCGCGGCGTCAGAGTCGTGCAATTCATCTCTCGGGCCCGGCGACTGCGGAGGGCCCGCGGAGCGAGACCGTGCGGCGGGACGATCCGAAGATTGGGCGCAACGACCCTTGCCCGTGCGGGAGCGGCCGCAAGTACAAGAAGTGCCACGGAGCGACGTGAGCGCGTGAAGCTGGCTCGCGCGGCACACCACGCGGTGGTGCCCGGCTTCCGCTTCGCCGGGGTTCGGGCGGGGCTGAAGCGGACGGGCCCGGATGTGGCCCTGATCGCGAGCGATGCTCCGGCCGTGGCGGTGGGCTTGCTGACCACGAATCGCGCGGCGGCGGCGCCGGTGCGCCTGACGCGGGCGCGACTGCGCCGCGGGCATGCGGCAGCCGTCTTGATCAACGCCGGGAATGCCAATGCCTGCACCGGGCGTCGCGGCGTGGAGACGGCGGAGGCGTCGGCGCGACGGGTGGCGGAGCGCCTCGGTGTCGACGAGACCGAGGTGCTCGTCTGCTCGACAGGCCGGATCGGGGTCCCGCTGCCGCGCGCGCGATTGTTGCGCGGGATCGAGCGGGCGGTGCGCGCGCTCCGCCCCGAGGGCTTCGCCGACGCCGCGCGCGCCATCTGCACGACCGACGCGTTCCCGAAGACTGCCGTGCAGCAGCTGACGCTCGGCCGGCGCCCGGTCACCATCGCGGCGATGGCGAAAGGGGCCGGCATGATCTGTCCGGAGCTGGCGACGCTCATTGTCGTGGTCTGCACGGACGCGGCGCTGGCGCGCGACGCGGCGCGCCAGGCGCTCCAGCGGGCCGCAGACGCGACCTTCAACGCGATCAGCGTGGACGGCGATACGAGCACGAACGACTCGCTGCTGCTCCTTGCGAACGGTGCCGCTGGCAATCGGCTCGTCGAGCGGGGCTCGCGCGAGGCGTGGCGCTTCGAGCAGGCGCTCCGCGGGGTGCTCGGCGAGCTCGCGCGGCTGTGCGTCCTCGATGGCGAAGGGGCCACGCGCTGCGTGGAGGTGATCGTCCGCGGAGCGACGACCGACGCCGCGGCGCGACAGGTCGCTCGGGCGATCGGCACGTCGACGCTGTGCAAGTGCGCATTCGCTGGCGGGGATCCGAACTGGGGGCGTTTCGTGTCCGCCGCCGGCACAGCCGGCGTTCCGCTCGATCCCGATCGCATCGACGTGAGCATCGATGGCGTTCGCGTGGCGCGGCGGGGAGCCCCGGTCGCGGGGACGCTGGCTCGCGCGGCGCGACGCATGCGCGCCCGGGAGTTCCGCGTCGAGCTCGATCTCCATCTGGGCCGAGGGGAGGGGCGGATGCTGGCGAGCGATCTCACGGTGGCGTACGTGCGCTTCAACGCGGCCTACACGACCTGAAGGGCGAGCGGCGACGGTGCGCACGATCGGCCTGCTCGGCCTCGTCGTCGTGGCCCTCCTCTGCGCTGCAGCCCTCGCCCCAGCGGTCGCGGCGGCGCTCGCGGCAATCGGGTTTTCCTTCACCTTCTCGCGCGTCTGGAACCGCGTGTTCCAGGTCGTCCTGATCGCCGGGCTGGCGCTCGCCTGGCGGCGGCTCGATCTCGGTCGGCCAGGCGACCTGGGGCTCGTCTCGACAGCGGCCGTGCGACGCCTGGGCGCCGGATTCGCGGTAGGCCTAGCGGGGATGCTGGTCGGCTTGTTCCTGTGCTGGATGGGTGGGGGGCTGGTGCTCCAGCTGCGGTTCCCCGATCCGGCGAAGACCGTGCGCAAGGCGCTCTCGGGCCTCGGTGCAGCCGCGCTGGTCGGTGGCGGCGAAGAAATCCTCTTCCGTGGCGTCCTGCTGCGACGGCTGATGGCGGACTGCGGGGGCAGGCTCGGCGTGGTGCTGGTTACAGTGCTGTACGGTGTGGTGCACGCCCTGCGGCCGGGGCGACAGGAGACGGTCGAGGCTGGTGCCGGCTTCGAGCGTTTGGCCGCGTTGTTCCTGCCCCTCGGCGATCCGGCCGTGATGCCGTCGGTGTTGGGACTCGCCGCGTTTGGCCTCGTGCTGGCCTACGTGCGGCTGCGATCGGGCAGCCTGTGGTATGCCGTCGGCATGCATGCCGCCGTGGTCGCGGTCTTCCGCATTGGCCGGCTCTTCGTCCACCTGCGGCCACGACCCCGGTGGCTCGTCGGGCCGGGCTGGCCGCCACTCATGGGTGGAGTGGCGGGTGGCGTGGCGGTGCTGACCATGTTCGTGCTGGCCTGGTGGCTGCTCCGCCAGCACGGGGCCGGGAGGGAACCGCAAAGAGCGTGACCCGCGTCAGCATCTATACCGATGGCGCATGTGCGGGGAATCCCGGGCCGGGCGGCTGGGCAGCGGTGCTGCTTGCGCCCGGCTGGCGGCGCGAGCTGTCGGGATACGAGCCGGAGACGACCAACAACCGGATGGAGCTGCGGGCCGCGATCGAGGCGCTTCGGGCGCTGCGTGTACCTGCGGAGGTCGACCTCTACACCGACTCGCAGTACCTGCGCAGCGGCATGGAATCGTGGCTGGCCACCTGGAAGCGCAATGGCTGGAGGACGGCGGCCCGGCGGCCAGTGAAGAACGCCGACCTGTGGCGAGAGCTCGATCGCCTCGCCCACACGCATCGCGTGCGCTGGCACTGGCTGCGGGGGCACAGCGGGCATCCTGAGAACGAGCGGGCCGATACCCTCGCCAACGCGGCCATTCGTGCACGGTGCGGTGGCGACAGCGGTCGCCTGCCGGCCGCATGACGCAGATTCTGCCGTACGGAGCCTGGCCCGCGCTGGTGAGCGCAGAGGCCCTGGCGGCGTCCTCGCTCGGTTTGGGACAGCTCGCGGCCGACGACGAGACCGTGTTGTGGGTCGAAACCCGACCGGGCGAAGACGGCCGCTCGGTGCTTGTCCGGTGGATGCCAGGGCGCGATCCGGAGGACCTGACTGTACCTCCGTGGAACGTGCGCACCCGTGTCTACGAATACGGCGGCGGGGCGTTCGTAGCGTCCGGAGGGCTCGTCTGTTTCTCGCACGATGCCGATCAGCGCGTCTACCGACTCGAGCGTCCCGGAGGGAGCCCGCAGCCGATCACGCCACCGGCTCCGAAGCGCTACGCGGACGGTTGTATCGATCGCCGTCGCGGCCTGCTCATTGCCGTCTGCGAGGACCACGGCGCGGGAGGCACCGAGCCCGTGGTCTCGCTCGTGCGCATCCCGCTCGAGGGTGACGGGCGGCCAACGGCGCTGGCGCGCGGGCGCGATTTCTACGCGGCGCCACGGCTGTCTCCCGATGGTCGTCACCTGGCCTGGCTTGCCTGGGACCATCCCAACATGCCGTGGGATGGCACGGAGCTGTGGCTCGCCGAGCTCGACGCTAGCGGCGAGGCCCACGCGGCGAGACGGGTCGCCGGAGGGCCCAACGAGTCGATTCTCCAGCCCGTGTGGTCGCCTCGTGGCGAGTTGTGGTTCGTCTCCGACCGCAGTGGCTGGTGGAACCTCTGGCGCCTCGGGCCCGACGGGCCGGAGCCGCGCTGGCCCATGGAAGCCTCTGGCGCCTCGGGCCCGACGGGCCGGAGCCGCGCTGGCCCATGGAAGGGGAATTCGCGGTCCCTCCGTGGGCGCTCGGGACTGCGACCTACGGCTTCAGGTCTGACGGGGCGGTCGTCGGCGCGTTCACGAAGGACGGCCGCTGGCAGGTTGCGCTGCTGACCGAGCAATCGCCTGCCGTGGCGGTGGCTGGCCAGTGGACCGAGGTCGGAGCGGTCGCCGTCGTGGGCTCGCGTGTGGTGCTGCGCGCGGCGACTCCCTCCCAGCCACCCGCCATCGTCGTGCTCGACGGGGCCGAGGAAACGGTCTTGCGCTCCAGCATGCCAGGGCTCTCCATCGCCCCGGAGGCCATCGCCGTGCCGCGAGCGCTGGCGCTGCCGACACGCGGGGAGGAGACGGTCCCCGCGCTGTTCTACCCACCGCACCACCCGGGCATCGTGGCACCGGCCGGCGAGCGTCCCCCGTGTGTCGTTCGCGCACACGGGGGGCCGACGGGTGCGGCTGCGCAGGCCTTTGACGCCGTGGTCCAGTCTTTCACCTCGCGGGGATTCGCGGTTCTCGACGTGAACTATGCGGGGAGCACCGGGCTCGGGCGCGCGTACCGCCAACGGCTCGAAGGCCAGTGGGGCGTCGCGGACGTCGAGGACGTGTGCGCTGCGGCGCGCGCCTGCGCCGCGGCTGGGCTGGTCGATGCCGCACGCCTCGTCATCCGGGGGGCGAGCGCTGGCGGATTCACGGCGCTTTGCGCCCTCGCGGCGAGCGCGGGATGCTTTCGCGCGGCGGCAAGCTGGTACGGCATCGCGGACCTCGAGGCCTTGCTGCAGCATACGCACAAGTTCGAGGCGTACGCCGAGCACCGCCTCGTGGGCCCGTACCCGGCACGGGCGGATCTCTACCGGGCGCGCTCGCCGATTCACCAGGTGGAGCGCATCCGCGGGTCTGTCCTGCTTCTCCAGGGAGCGGACGACCGGATTGTCCCGCCGGAGCAGGCGCGCGCCTTCGCGGCTGCGCTGCGCCAGCGCGGCATCCCCTGCGTGCATGTGGAGTTCCCTGGCGAGGGGCATGGCTTCCGGCGCGCTGGGACGATCCGACGGGCGCTCGAGCTGGAGCTGGCTTTCTTCGCTGACGTTCTTCAGCTCGAGATCGCGGAGCCGCGCGAGGCCCTGCCGTAGCTCGGACCGCGCCGCCGCTCGCCGATAGCGCCCGAGGGAAACGCTCGACGCCGCGGTTTGTTTGGCTTCGGACCTCGCCGGGGCTAGTGGATTTGTAGGAGCCATGAACGGGATGATCTCCAGGCGTCGCGGGCGGACCCTCGGCCTCGTGCTCTCGGGCGGCGGAGCGCGGGGGGCCTTTCAGGTCGGCGTGATCGAGCGCCTGCTCGAGGACGAGCGCTTCGCGCCGGGGCCCGCCGTGCTGTCGGGGACCTCGGCCGGGGGCATCAATGCCGCCTTGCTCGCGGCGGGGCGGACGCCGGCGGAGATGATGGCTTTCTGGCGAGGCATCGGGGCCGATCCCCCCGTGATCGCGAGTCGGCTCTTCTTCGAGGGTGTGCTTGGCGGGATCCTGCGGCTCAGCGTGAGCGAGATCCGGCGCTGGCTCTCCGGACCGGAGCTCTTCTTGGCGCTGCTGCAGCGGGTGCGGAACCATCTCTCGCTTGCCCCCGCCAGTCTCCTCGCCCTGTGGGTGGAGTACCTGCTCACGCAGCGCTTCGAGCTGGTGAGCCGGCTGCTCGAAGCCATCCGCGAACCCTTCCTCGCCGATACGACCCCGCTGCGGGAGCGCCTTGTCGAAGCGGTCGGAGGAGAGCGGGTGCCGACCAGGGGTGTGCGCCTCGCCATCAACACGGTCGATGCACATACCGGACAGGTGGTCCGCTTCGTTACGGCACCGGCACCGGCACGCCTGACCCCGGAGTACGTGGTCGTGGATGCGATCACGGTCGACATGGTGCTGGCGACCGCCAGCATCCCGCTGCTGTTCCCGGCGGTCCAGGTCGGTCCACATCTGTGCTGGGACGGGGGGCTCCTGGTCAACACGCCGCTCGCGCCGGTCGTCGCGCTGGGCGCCGACGAGATCGTCACCGTTCTGGTGACGGAACCGCCCGATCCGGATCGGGGGCAGCTGGCGCATTTCGGTCGGGCGGTGGAGCGTTCGATCGACAGCTTTCTCGACAACGCCTACAACGTCGATCGGAAGCTGCTGCTCGAACGCAACCGTCTCGCCCAGCTTTTGCCGGGTGGTGCGCCGTACCGGCACGTGACCCTGTACGAGGCTGTGCGTCCGGACCGCGGCGCGTGCTTCAGCGCCGGCTCGTACCTCTATTTCGAGCGCGAGGTGCTCGATGCGATGTACGATTCGGGGCGGCGCGCGGCGTCGAAATGGCTGGCCGCAGGTCCGTTGGTCGACAGGCTGGACGACGCCCCCGTGTCGCTCGTGGCTCCGGCCGGCTGACGGCGGGAGGGCAGCGGGGTGACGCGTCCACCCCGCAAGCGTTCCAGCCACCCGGGCGCTTCGGCGAGCTCGTCGAAGAGGGCCTGCCGCATGGTGTCCGGCTCGAGCCCGAGAGCACGGCACACGTTGACGAAGGAGAGCGGCCAACCCGTGTCGTCCGCCAGGATCCACGCGATGGTGGAGCGGACGCTGGCGCGCGGATGGCGAGCCCGGCCGAAGGCGTCCTCGCGCAAGAGGGCGACCGCATCGAGGAGCACGGCGAGCACCAGGCGCCCTTCTGGACTGCGGGGCTCTGGCAAGGTGAGCAGGATGGCCGAGGCTCGATCTCGGGATGCAGGACCCTGCGACATAGCGGGGAGCTTAGCCGAGTAGCCGCGCTAGCGCTACCCACCTGCAACGAGAATGACCGGAGGAGGACCGGCCGAGCGTATCAGTCGCGGGCGTGTCTCTTGTCCGTTGGCCGGATGGTCAGAACCGGAATCGGCGCATGGCGGACGACCTTCTCCGCGACACTACCGATCAGCAGGTGCGCCAGGCCGGTGCGTCCGTGCGTGGACATCACGATCGCATCCATGCCCTCGGCAGCCTCCAGAATGCGCTGGTACGGGTCGCCAATCACGACCTGACACTCGACCGCCGGAGCGCCCGGCCCCTTGACGACCTTGGCGACGAGCCGTTCCAGCCGGGCTTTCTCGGCGGCGAGCAGCTCGGGCGGAGGGACCCAAGCCGTCAGCTCGGCGGGTGCGAGATCCGTCACCGGATAGAAGGGGGGGATGGCATGGAGCACCCGCAGCTTGCCGTTCACCTGGGCGGCCAGCTCGGCGGCGAGCTTCAACGCACGGGTCGCGTGCTCGGAGAAGTCGTGCGGGACGAGAATGCGCCGAAACGGGCTCGCCATGGGGCGGCGCCTAGCACGTTTTGCGGCCGTATACACGCCACCGCAGAGTGCTGTCGGGGTCGGAGGCTACCCGTTCCGCTCCGGCGAGAGCGCCGCGCGGAGCAGCTCCTGGACCACCTGCGGATTGGCCTTTCCGCCCGTGGCCTTCATGACCTGCCCGACGAGGAAGCCGAGAACCCGCTCTTTGCCGGCGCGAAACTGCGCGACCTGCTCGGGGCATTGCCGGATGACCTCGCGGACCGCCTGTTGGAGCGCGCCGCGGTCGCTCACCTGGGCGAGGCCCTCCCGCTCGACGATGCGGGCGGGGTCGTCGTCGGTGCCGATCAGGCGCGGAAGCAGCTGCTTGGCCGTGTTCCGCGTGATCTGGCCGCCGTCCACGAGACGAGCGAGGGCGGCCACCTGCGCGGGCGTGATGGGCCAGTCGCGGATCACGAGCTGCGTGTCCAGGCGCTGCTCGCGCACGATCCGCAGGACCTCGGTGGTGACCCAGTTGGCCATCTCCTTGGCCTGCGCGCCCGCGGCCACGCCGGCCTCGAAGAAGTCCGCCACGTCCTTGCGCTGCGTGAGCACGTCGGCGTCGTAGGCGGAGAGGCCGTACTCGCCCTCGAACCGGCGTCGGCGCGCACCGGGAAGCTCCGGCAAGCTCGCCCGCACCTCCTCGATCCAGGCCGGCGATACCTCGAGAGGGAGGAGATCGGGCTCCGGGAAATAGCGGTAATCGTGCGCATGCTCTTTCGAGCGCATGGCGCGGGTTTCCTCGCGCTCGGCGTCCCACAGACGCGTCTCCTGGACGAGTCGCTCGCCGGCCAACAGCGTGCGGACCTGCCGCCGCAGCTCCCAGGCGAGGGCACGTTCGACGTGCCGAAAGGAATTCATGTTCTTGATCTCGACCTTGGTGCCGAGGATGCTCGAGCCGACGGGGCGCACCGAGACATTCGCATCGCAGCGGAAGCTGCCTTCCTCCATGTTGCCGTCGCAGATCTCGAGGTACTGGAGCACCGAACGGAGCGCCCGCAGGTAGGCCCCGGCCTCGGCGGGGCTGCGAATGTCGGGCTCGCCGACGATCTCGAGCAGCGGCACGCCCGAGCGGTTGAAGTCGACGAGGCTGCCCCCCGCGACCAGGTCGTGGATGTTCTTGCCGGTATCCTCCTCGATGTGGATGCGCGTCAGCCCGACGCGACGCGGGACCCCGTCGACCACGATCTCGAGCCAGCCGCCCGTGCACAGGGGCGCTTCGTACATGCTGATCTGGTACCCCTTGGGCAGATCCGGGTAGAAGTAGTTCTTGCGCGCGAACCGGGAGCGCGGAGCGATCGTGCAGTTGGTGGCGAGACCGGCGCGGATCGCGAACTCGACGACGCGACGGTTGAGCACGGGGAGCACGCCCGGCATCCCGAGGCACACGGGACACACGTTCGTGTTGGGCTCGCCCCCGAAGGCGGCGGAACAGCCGCAGAAGACCTTGGCGCGGGTGAGCAGCTCGGCATGGACCTCGAGGCCGATCACAGCCTCGTAGCCCTCGAGGGTCCAGGGAGCGCCGGCCGCGGCCTGCGTCACGGCAGGGGACTCCGGCGATGCCAGTCGCTGGCCAGCTCGTGGGCGTAGCCGATGCGCAGAAGCGTGGCCTCGTCGAAGGGTCGTCCGATGACCTGCAAGCCGATGGGCAGCCCGTCGCTGTCCATGCCGCAGGGCACCGCGAGGGCCGGCAGACCGGCCAGGTTCACCGAGATCGTCAGGATATCGGACAGGTACATAGTGAGCGGATCGTCGATCCGCTCGCCGAGACGGAACGCCGGGGTGGGTGCCACGGGCGTCAGGAGCGCATCGCAGCGCTGGAAGGCCTGCGCGAAATCGCGGCGGATGAGGGTGCGAACCTGCTGCGCCTTGAGGTAGTAGGCGTCGTAGTACCCGGCCGAGAGGGCGTAGGTACCGAGCATGATGCGCCGTTTCACCTCGGTGCCGAAGCCCGCGGCGCGCGAGCGCTCGTACATCTCGCCGAGATTCGCGCTCGGCACCCGCAGGCCGTAACGCACGCCATCATAGCGCGCAAGATTCGACGACGCCTCGGCCGTGGCGATCAGGTAGTAGGTGGCGATCGCGTAGTCGGTGTGCGGCAGCGAGACCTCCTCGATGCTCGCGCCGAGACGCTCGAGCTCGCGAACCGCCGCCCGGACGGCGCGGTCGACCTCTGGGTGCATGCCCTCGACGAAGTACTCCCGCGGTAGGCCGAGACGCATGCCACGCACCCCAGCATCCAGACCGTCCTGGTAGGCCGGAACGGGGCGCGGCGAGGCGGTCGAATCGGCGGGGTCGTGGCCAGCGATGGCCTCGAGCACCATCGCCGCGTCGGTCACGTCCCGGGTGAGCGGCCCGACCTGGTCGAGCGAGGAGGCGTAGGCGATCACGCCGAAACGGGACACCCGGCCATAGGTGGGCTTGAGGCCGACGACCCCGCAAAAGGCTGCCGGCAGGCGAATCGAACCGCCGGTGTCCGTGCCGAGCGCGGCATAGACTTCGCGTGCAGCGACCGCGGCCCCGGATCCCCCGGAGGACCCCCCGGGCACGCGCGACGGGTCCCAGGGATTTCGTGTCTGCCCAAGCGCGGAGTTCTCGGTCGACGATCCCATGGCGAACTCGTCGCAGTTCGTCTTGCCGACGATGACCGCACCGGCGTGCCGCAGTTTCGCGGTGACGGTCGCATCGAAGGCAGGTATGAACGATTCCAGCATGCGCGAGGCCGCGGTCGTCCGCACGCCTGCCGTACAGATGTTGTCCTTCACGGCAACCGGTACGCCGCCGAGCGGGCCCGGATCGTTCCCCGCGGCCATGCGGCGATCGATGGACTCCGCGGCAGCTAGGGCTTCGGCCTCGCAGCAGGTGAGGAAGGCGCCGATCGCGGGATCGACGGCCTGGATGCGGCCCAGCGCGGTGCGCGTGAGCTCGACAGCGGACATCTCCCGCCGGCGTACTCGGGCAGCCGCCTCGCGAAGCGACCACTGATACGGTGGGACCGACACCGACCCGCTCCGCGATCACTCGATGATCTTGGGCACGCGAAAGCGCCGACCATCTCGGGCCGGGGCGCCGGCGAGCAGGGCCTCGTCGGCCGGGAGATTGGTCACCTCGTCCGTCCGCAAGGGGGCACCGAACTCTTCCACGTGGGCCGTCGGCTCGACCCCCGCGGTGTCGAGCCGCTGAAGACGCTCGAAGGCTTCGAGGATGGCCCCGAGCTCGGCGCACAGCCGTTGCTCCTCCGCTGCCTCGAGGCGGAGTCGTGCCAGGGCCGCGACCCGGCGCACCTCGTCGATCTGGATCCCCACGGCGTCTACGTAGCGCACCGTCCGCGGAGCGGCAACGCGGAGGCCTCTTGCAGGGCGGGGAGGGCGAGGTTACCGTGCCTGGCCGTGGCGGGGCGTGCGGAGCTGGGACGGCGCGGGGAGGCACTGGCGGAAGCCTTCTTCGCGGCACACGGGTGTCGCACACTCGCCCGGAACTTCCGTTGCCGGGCCGGTGAGATCGATCTCGTGGTCAGCGACGGGAAAACGATCGTGTTCGTCGAGGTCCGGAGCCGGCGCGGCGACCAGGCGGGAACCCCCCTGGAGTCGGTGGATCGCCGCAAACAGGTCCGCGTGGCGCGGGTGGCCCGGTACTTCCTGGCTGCCCACCGCCTGGGCGATCGGCACACACGATTCGACGTCGTCGGCGTGCGTTTCGACCGCGAGCCGCCGGAGATCGAGCACGTGCCGGGGGCCTTCGAGGCGGTGGGCGATTGATCATGCTGGACATCCGGCTGATCCGCGACGATCCAGATCGCGTCAAGGCAGAGCTCGCCAAGGTCGGTGTGCCGGCCATGCAGGTCGATGCCGTGCTGGCTGCGGACCGTCGCCGCCGCGAGGCCATTGCCACCGTCGAGCGGCTGCGGGCCGAGCGGACGGCCGCGTCGAAGGCGATCCGCGACACCGGGGACGCGCTCGCCCGGGAGGCCGCGATCGCTGCGCAGCGGGCGGCCGGGGAGCGTATCGCTGCGGCGGAGGCCGCTGTCGCGGCGGCCGAGGCGGAGTTCCGTCAGCGCATGCTCGAGCTCCCGAATCTCCCGCATCCGGCCGTCCCTGTGGGCCCCGACGAGAGGGGCAACCGCGTGGTGCGTTCCGTGGGCGAGCCGCGTCCGTTCGAGTTCACGCCGCTCCCGCACTGGGACCTCGGGCCGCGGCTCGGCCTCATCGACTTCGAGCGTGGCGTGAAGATCGCCGGGACCCGGTTCTACGTGCTGCGTGGGCTCGGGGCGCGGCTCCAGCGCGCGTTGATCGCCTGGATGCTCGATCTCCACACGCGCGAGCACGGATACATCGAGGTGTATCCCCCGGCCATGGTCAAGGGCGAGTGCCTGGTCGGGACAGGGAACCTCCCGAAATTCGCCGACACGCTCTATCGGGATGCCGAAGAGGATTACTGGTGGATTCCGACCGCGGAGGTTCCAGTCACCAATCTCTACCGCGACGAGGTGCTCGACGGGCGAGAGCTGCCGATCCGGCACGTCGCCTATACCCCCTGCTTTCGCCGGGAGAAAATGTCGGCGGGACGCGATGTGCGGGGCATCAAGCGCGGCCACCAGTTCGACAAGGTCGAGCTCGTGAAGTTCGTCCATCCGGACACCTCCGATGCCGAGCTCGACTCGCTGCTTGGCGATGCCGAAGCGGTCTGTCGCGGACTCGGCCTGCCGTACCGCGTGGTCGAGATGTGCACAGGCGATCTGTCCTTCACGGCGGCGCGGAAGTTCGACCTCGAGGTCTGGGCACCCGGCTGCGGCGAGTGGCTCGAGGTGAGCTCGTGCTCGAATTTCCGCGACTTCCAGGCCAGACGGGCGAACATTCGCTTCCGGCCGGG
>Ga0209101_1001898_pt1 | contig 14641 bp, 12 predicted proteins | sample ConPoolayeCmetaG_FD_185481 | JGI IMG/M metagenome (GOLD analysis project Ga0209101, IMG submission 185481) | Hot spring microbial mat communities from California, USA to study Microbial Dark Matter (Phase II) - Cone Pool mat layer C metaG... ... | reverse complement strand
CGATTATGCCCGCCCCCAATTTGACACCACAGCTTTCTGGTGGTACAATATATGCCGATGTCATATAGAAGACATTAGCACACAGCGAGGAACACGATGTGCAACAACCATCATGATGAACACCACGCCGGCCGTTGCCCCAGGATCGAGCGGATGTGGGGCTTTGTGCAACCCTGGCTGCTGTTGCTCCTGGCGCGCAAGCCGGCCCACGGCTACGAACTGATGGAGCAGTTGGGCCGCGATGAGGACACCCCGGCCGCCGATCCCGGCCTGCTCTACCGCACGCTGCGCCAGTTCGAGGAAGAGGGCCTGGTTCGCTCCTCCTGGGATACCAGTAGCGCCGGGGCCGCCCGCCGCGTCTACGAACTGACCGACCAGGGCCGGGAATACCTGCACGCCTGGGCCGTCAACATCCGTCGCACCCGCGAGCGGCTGGACCGCTTCCTGGCAGAATACGAAACCCATTTTTCAATAGGGGCGCAGCGGTGATGCGCCCAGATACGCTTTGAGAGGAGGCAAGAACGATGTGTCACGAACATCCCGGCCATCACGGCCATGCGAAGGGAAGGATGATGTGTCACGAGCATCCCAGCCATCACGGCCACGCAGGGGGATGCTGCTGCGAGGGCCGGGGCTGGGGACCTGATTTCCCCTTCCGCCGCCGCTTCCCCACGCGGGCGGAGCGCATCGCCTGGCTGGAGGAGTACCTGAAAGAGTTGCAGGCCGAGGTCCAGGCCGTCCAGGAGCGCCTTGCCGAAATGAAAGCGGCCGGGTAAGCCGCGCGGCAAGGCCCAGAGGACGTCCGGATGTCCGATCGTCGGCGATCCCACAACCTGCTCGAGGTTGCCGGCCTGTTCCTGAAGCTGGGCAGCATCAGCTTTGGTGGACCGGCGGCCCATATTGCTCTCATGGAGCAAGAAACGGTCTCCCGCCGTCGCTGGCTGAGCCGCGAGCACTTTCTCGACCTGCTGGCCGCCACCAACCTGGTGCCTGGCCCCAATGCCGTGGAGATGGCCAGCCACATCGGTTTCATCCACGCTGGCTGGCCGGGTCTGGTGGCCGGCGGGGGGGCCTTTATCCTCCCGGCTTTCCTCATCAGCCTGGCCCTGGCCTGGGCCTACGTTAGCTTCGGGTCCCTGCCGCAGGTCACGGCACTGTTCTACGGCATCAACCCGGCGGTGATGGCCATCATCCTGACGGTCACCTACCGTCTGGGCCGGGCAGCGCTGCGGGACTGGCGGGCCGTCGCCCTGGCCCTGGCCTGCCTGGCAGCCGCCTTTCTGGGCGCCAACGAGGTCGTCGTGCTCCTGGCGGCGGGGGTCGTGGGCGTCCTGCTCTATGCGCCGCCTCGTCTGCCCACCCGGCTCTGGTCGGCGATGCTCTGCCTCCCGGCCGGCCTGTCTGCCCTGCCCCTGCCCGGCTCGGATGACCGTCTGCTCCAGCTGGGGCTCTTTTTCCTCAAGGTGGGTTCGCTCCTCTTCGGCAGTGGCATGGTGCTGTTCGCCTTTATCCAGCGGGATGTGGTGAGCCGATACGGCTGGCTGACCCAACAGCAGTTGTTGGACGCTATCGCCGTGGGCCAGATGACGCCGGGTCCGGTGCTCTCCTCGGCCACTTTCATCGGCTACCTGGTGGCCGGGTGGCCCGGAGCGGTGGTCTCTACCCTGGCCGTATTTACGCCGTCGTTCGTCATCGTGGCCCTGGTGGGGCCGTGGATCCCCCGCCTGCGCCGTTGGGCGGCCGCCCAGGCTTTCCTGCGCGGGGTGAATGCTGCCGTGGTGGCGCTGATCCTGGCGGTGGCACTGGCGCTGTTTCGCCCGGCCATCGTGGACATCTGGACGGCAGCCATCCTGCTGGCCGGCCTGGTCGCTCTGCTCCGCTTCCGCAGCGATACCGTGTGGCTGGTGCTGGGCGGTGCGATCTGCGGGTTGATCCACTATCTGGTTGTCCTCTGAGGCTGGTAGGAGCGTGTTCATCCCCCTGGTCGAGATGGCGTCGGCCGCCCGCGTCGTGCTTACATCTTGCCCCTGACCTACGCTCAGGACCTGATGAACCACGCCGTGCTGGGGATATGGGGACGCTCAGTTCCTGGCTGGACCTTGTCCTGCTTCTGGCCTGTGGCTTGCTGTTCATGGTGTCGCCCGTGCTCATGCACCGGCGGGCGCGACGGCTGGGGTACTGAGCACGCGGGATCCCGTTTTTCGCCCCTTGCCGGTTTTGCTGCGCCGTGTTATAGTAACTCGTCGCTGGGACGCAGAACTATGACGTGTGGCGCGGCCATCCGCGGGAGACGATTCCCTGGTACCCTACGATCCACGCCGAACTGTGCAACGGCTGCGGGGCGTGCCTGCGCTTCTGCACCTTTGGCGTCCTGGCCACCACCGATGACGGGCGGGTCGAGGTGGTCGAGCCGTTTCGCTGCCAAGTCGGCTGCAGCGCCTGCGCGAACCTGTGCAAACCGTGGTCGCTGACCTTCCCACCCCGCCAGTTGCTCGAACCGTTCGGAGGCTGAGGCGAATCGGGACCATGTCATTCTGAGCGAGCGCAGCGAGCGAAGGGGCTAACGAGACCCTGCGCCGCTTCGCGGCTCAGGGTGACAAGATACCCGTGTCATTCTGAGCGAGCGCAGCGAGCGAAGAATCCCGTTCTCGCTTCGCCACTTCGCGGCCCATAGTGACAAATGAGGCAACCCATGCAAACCTACTACGTCTACATCATGACCAATCACTCCGGCACTCTCTACACCGGCGTCACAAACGACCTTATTCGCCGCGTCTGGCAGCACAAACAACAACAGATCGAGGGCTTCACCAGACGCTACAACATCACCCGACTGGTCTACTATGAAGAAACCTCCGACATCAAGGCCGCGATTGCCCGCGAGAAACAAATCAAGGGTTGGCTGCGCAAAAAGAAAGTCGCCTTGATCGAATCGATCAACCCTGGCTGGAAGGACCTGAGCGAGAGCTGGTACGACTGGAGATTCCAGCCGTCGCAACGGGATTCTTTCCCTTCGGTCGCTCAGAATGACATGCCAGGACCTATCGGTCGCTCAGAATGACACGCCGACGGGGCGCGGTGCAGGTACATGGAACGTCTGGGCTTTCGGGCCACCCCACCATAACCTGCCGGGTCGCTTTGGCAAGTTCTGGCAAAACCTGTATACTTGGTGCTTGATGGGAGCGTTCAATCCGACCAGCGCCGCGGGTGCCGTTTCATCTGCGCCAGGCCGAGATCTGGATGACCGCCGACAAGTTCCCGCGGCGCCATGGAGGGTAGGGACAGCTTCCGATCGGGAGTGAGAGAATGGGAGATCTGTATCCAATGTTGAGCGTAGAAGAGGCGTTGGAGAGAGTGCTGCCGGCTTTCCGGCCGCTGGAAGCGGAGCACGTGCCGCTGCTGGAGACGCTGGGCCGGGTGCTGGCCGAGGACATCTACGCGGAGATGGACATCCCGCCCCTGACCAACACGGCCATGGATGGCTACGCCGTGCTTGCCGCCGATACCGCCGGGGCCAGCCCGGAGCAGCCCGTGCGCCTGCGCATCGTCCACGACCTGGCCGCCGGCTATACCACCGCCGTGACGGTGACGCCGGGTACGGCCATCCGCATCATGACCGGCGCGCCCATCCCGCCCGGGGCCGACGCTGTGGTCCAGTTCGAGGACACGGCGCGCGATGGCGAGTGGGTGCAGGTCTTCAAAGGCGTGCCGGTGGGCAAGAACATCCGCCAGGCCGGCGAGGACGTGCAGCGGGGCGCGCTCATCCTGCCCCGGGGCACCGTCATCCGCCCGCCGGAGGTGGGGATGCTGGCCGCCCTGGGCCACCGGGAGGCCCTGGTCCATCGCCGGCCGCGCGTCGCCATCCTGTCCACCGGCGACGAGGTGATCGCGGTGGACGCCCCCTGGCAGCCCGGCAAAATCCGCGACGCCAACTCGTACTCCAACGCCGCCCAGGTGTTGCGCTACGGCGGTGTGCCCGTCCTGTTGGGCATCGCCCGCGACGACGTGGCCGAACTGACGGCCCGCCTCCGGGCCGGGCTGGAACAGGGGGCCGACCTGTTCCTCACCTCCGGCGGGGTCTCGGTGGGCGACTTTGACGTGGTCAAGACGGTGCTGGCCGCCGAGGGCGAGATGGGCTTCTGGCGGGTGCGGATGAAGCCGGGCAAGCCCCTGGCATTCGGCCATCTGCGGGGCGTACCGCTCTTGGGACTGCCCGGCAACCCGGTCTCGGCCATGATCAGCTTTGAGCTGTTCGCCCGGCCGGCCATCCTCAAGATGTTGGGCCACACCCGGCTGGACAAGCCCACCGTGGAGGCCACACTGCTGGACGAGGTGCGGCGCAAGGACGACCGCCGTCACTACCTGCGGGTGGCAGTCGAGGAGCGCGACGGCGAGTACGTGGCCCGGCTGACCGGCGATCAAGGCTCCGGCATCCTGCTCTCGATGGTGCGGGCACAGGGGCTGGCGGTCATCCCGGAGGACGCGCACCATCTGCCCGCCGGGTCCCGGGTATCGGTGATGATGTTGGATTGGCCGGAATGGGCATGACAAGATAGAAAAGTGATAACTACCTACCGGGGAATCCTTTCAAAAACCACAAAGGACACGAAGGATTCTTTTGGGACTTGTGCCCTTCGGGGGTACACTTTGTGTCCTTGTAGGTAGACCGTCTATCTTGTGAATCCTGTCTATCAGGAGGGTGCACGCGCGATGATAGAGGTGCTTGAGGCTTTGCGGGAGGCTTTACAGCGCAACGAGCCGGTGGCCCTGGCGACGGTGGTGGAAGTACAGGGCGCGTCCCCGGCCCAGGTGGGCTTCAAGTTGCTGGTCTGGTCAGACGGCCGCGCCGTGGGCAACGTTGGCGGTGGGGCGCTGGAACAACGGATCCGGGCGGAGGCGCAGGCGGCCCTGGCCGAGGGGCGATCCCGGCTGGTACGCTATGCCCTGCGCGAGGACGGGCCGGCCGCGGTGGGGATGCTGTGCGGCGGCGAGGCCACGGTGTTCGTCGAGGTCTACCAGCCGGCCCTGGTCCTGCTCATCGTCGGTGGTGGACATATCGGGCAACCGCTGGCAGAGCTGGCGCGCATTGTCGGCTTCCAGGTGCAGGTGGTGGATGTGCGCCCGACGCGGGCCACCGTGCCGCAGCTCGACCCGGCGGCCATCACCCCCTGGACCTACGTGGTGCTCATCACCGAGGACCACATCACCGACGAGCAGGCGTTGCGCCAGGTGATCGCAACCCCGGCCGCGTACATCGGCATGATCGGCAGCCGGCGCAAGGTGCGCACCATCCTGGACCACCTGCGCGCCGATGGTGTCCCCGAGGAGCGGCTGGCGTGGGTTCACGCCCCCATCGGGCTGGACCTGGGCGGGCGAGGGCCGGCCGAGATCGCCTTGGCCATCCTGGCCGAGATCGTGCAGGTGCGCTACGGCGGGACGGGGCGGCCCCGGTCGGCGCTGGACGCGGGGGCCTGAGCGCGGTATACGGCACGAATTGGCCGGCAACCGAGGCTTCGCCCTGAGGCTCAGTCCAGTCGCGCCTGGTGTTTAGCCGGGCGTCCGCCTGGCCGGTAGTCAATCGCGCTCATTTGAGGTATAATATCCATGTAGCCAGGCACGTGCTGGCGGTGGTAGACAGAATGCGCCGCCGTCCGGGTGGAGACGACGTTGCCCTTGAGCACGTGATATATGAGGAGGAAGGTCATGAGCTACGTGGCTATTGCCCAGGACTTGCCCCGGGAACTACAAATGCCCATACTCCGGCTGGTGGAAGCCGTGCGGACGGATATGCGCGAAGAACTCGCGGTGCGTCGCCAGGATTTCGACGAACTGCGGGCGACTGTGCAAGAGCTGGCCGAGGCCCAACGCCGCACCGAGCAGCGGGTGGATCGCCTGGAAGTCGCCGTACAGGAGCTGGCGGAGGCCCAACGTCGCACCGAGCAGCGGGTGGAGGAGCTGGCCGAGGCCCAACGTCGCACAGAGCAACGGGTGGAGGAGCTGGCCGAGGCCCAACGTCGTACCGAGCAACGGGTGGAGGAGCTGGCCGAGGCCCAACGTCGCACCGAAGAAGTCGTGCGCCAACTGGTGGAGTTCCAGATCCGCGCGGAAAAACGGCTAGACCGGCTGGAGACGCGCGTGGATGCCATATGGGGGGAGCAACTGGAACGCCGCTACCGGGAGCGCGCCTATGCCTACTTTGGGCAGATCCTGCGCGGGGCGCAGGCCGTCGCCGTATCCGATCTGGTGGCCGAACTGGAACAACGCCTTTCCCCAGAGGCGCTGGAATCCCTGTTGCTCCTGGACGTGCTGGTACGGGGGCGGGCCGGCCGGCAACCCGATGCGCCGGAGGTCTGGCTGGCTCTCGAGGTGTCGGCCGTGGTAGACCGCCACGACGTGGAACGGGCCCAGCAACGGGCCGCGCTCTTGCGTCAGGCCGGGTATCGCGTCATCCCGGCGGTGGCCGGCGAGGAAGTCACCGAAGGCGGCCAGGCCGCTGCCCGCGAGGGCGCCGTCTTGCTGGTGCAGGACGGCCACCGTCAGTTTTGGGAAGAAGCCCTGGCCCAGGCGTTGGCGAGTCCTTAACGCCCGAAACTGCACCACTGAGGGATGCCCGTCTGCCCGTGCTCTGGCGGACGGGCGTTCTTTTTTTGTCACCCCCCTTCGGCTCCCCCCGCCACGCCGGACACCCAGCCCGTCGTCGGCGCACCGGACTCGTATACCAGTAGACCCTGGTCAGGGGAGTTCCAGTCGGCCTTGACAAAACCCTCGCGCCAGAGTACAATTCAGAACAATGAATATATGCCGGTCGTGGCGACGGCATACGACCAACAAGCAGCTTTGTTCAAGACTCTGGCCCACCCGGTCTGCCCGCGCATCAAGGGCTTATTTTTTGCATTCGTCATATTCCAAAATATGAATACATGAGAGTTTATCCATAGCGCGGCCCGCCGCAACCAAACTTTTCAACCACAAAGGACACGAAGATCAAAAGGGGGGCGCGCCGCGCCCTGGGCAACTCAGCAGCACAGTGGCCTCTTCTGGAGGGAAGAAAACCATGTCAGACGACCGCTTGAACACCTCTTGCGAATACATTCGGTGCATCGTCAATGGCACGCAAGACCAGGTGATGGTCATTGATCGCGACTATCGCATTACCGACGTGAATACGGCCTTTCTGCGCCAGGTGGGACGCACGCGAGGGGAAGTGATTGGCCAGCGGTGTTACGAAGTAGTTTACCAGCTCGGCGAACCTCGCCCTGATTTGGAAGTCGTCTGTCCCCTGCACCAGGTTTGGGAGATGGGTGAACCGATCCGCCGGACCCACGTCCTCCGTAATCAGGAAGGGAAGCAGTTTCACTTTCACGTCTCTGCTTTCCCGGTGCACGATGAACAGGGCCAGGTGGCCCAACTCATCGCGATCTGTCACGACGCGACGGCCCAGCGGCAACTGGAGGCGAAAATGGCGGCGATCTATACCGTGGGACAGGAGCTGGTACTCTCCCGGGAAGTAGCGTGGATCGCCCAGGTCGTAGTGAATGCCGCCAAACAGGTATTGGAGTTCCAGGTATGTCACCTGTGGCTGATCGATGAGGAAAAGAGGGGCCTGGCGTGCCAGACCCATGCGCCGGCAGAGGAACTCCCCCAAGTATCGTGGTTGCCCCTTGAAGATAGCCGGGGCATCACCGTGGCTGTGGCCCGCAGCGGAGAGGCCATCTACCTGCCTGACGTGAGCCGGGACCCGCGCTACGTGAGCGTTCATCCGCAGACCCGCTCCGAACTGTGTGTACCGCTCAAGATAAGGGAACGAATTATCGGCGTGCTCAACGCCGAAAGTGAGAAATTGGATGCCTTTAGCCCGGATGACCAACAGCTCCTCTCTGTCCTGGCTGACCAGGCAGCCCTGGCTATCGAAAATGCCCGATTGTTCGAGACGGTCACGCAGCAACGCGAGCAACTGCGGACCCTGGCCGTGCGGCTGACGGAAGCTGAGGAAACCGAACGGCAGCGGCTGGCGCGCGAGCTGCACGATCAGGTAGGGCGGAATCTGACTGCCCTCAGCATCAACCTGAGTTTCATGCGTATGCAGATGAGCGAAAAGACGGCAGACGTGGTATATTCCCGCCTGGACGATTCGCTGGCGATTATCGGACAAACAGCCGAATGCATCCGCAATGTGATGGCCGATCTGCGCCCGCCGGTGCTGGACAACCACGGGATCATCGCGGCATTACGTTGGTACGGGGCGCAGGTTGCCTCGAGGTCGGGCGTGGCCATAACGGTGCAGGGCGAGGAGCCGGTCCCCCGTTTGGCCCCATTGGCCGAGACGGCGCTGTTCCGCATCGCCCAGGAAGCGTTGACCAACGTGATCAAGCACGCCCAGGCCACCCAGGTGACGATAAACCTGGAGCCGGATGGCAGAACTGTGCGCCTGACGGTCGCAGACAACGGCCTTGGCTTTGACCCGGCGCACCTGGCTGTGCCTGAGGATCACCGGGGTTGGGGCCTGCTGAGCGTGGCTGAGCGCGCCCGGGCGGTGGGTGGTTATTGCTGCGTCGAGTCCCGGCCCGGACGAGGGACGCGCGTCGTGGCGGAGGTGCCGCGATGAGCATCACGGTCTTCCTGGCCGACGATCACGCCGTGGTACGCGATGGGCTGCGGCTCCTGTTGGAGGCTCAGGGCGACATCAAAGTGGTCGGTGAGGCCGCCAATGGGCGTGACGCGGTCCAGCAGGTGGCCCAACTCGACCCCGAGGTGGTGATCATGGACCTGGCCATGCCGGAACTGAATGGCTGTGAGGCCACGCAGCAAATCCACGCCGTCTGCCCGTCCACTCGAATTATCATCCTCTCCATGCACTCTACAGCCGAGGACATCTTGCGGGCGATACAAGCCGGCGCCTGCGGCTACGTGCTGAAGGAGTCGGCCGGCCTGGAAGTGGTTCACGCCGTCCGCGCCGTCCACGCCGGCCGGCGCTACTTGACCCAAAAGGCTGCGGACACGTTGCTCGACACCTACCTGAGCCTGGGCAAAGCAGCCGAAGCCCCAAGCCCACTGGAGGGCCTGAGCGCGCGCGAGCGCCAGGTCCTGCAACTCCTCGTCGAGGGCCGATCGCGAGCCGAGATTGCCAGCGCCCTCTTTCTTTCTCCCCGGACCATTGATACCTACCGCGAACGCCTGATGCGCAAGCTGGGCCTCAGCGATCTCCCCAGCCTCGTCAAGTTTGCCGTCCAGCACGGATTGACCCCACCGGCATAACCCATCTCTCCCCGATCACACCCCCATATAGCCGTAGGGCGCGCTTCCATACGCGCCACTGGCAGGCTGTAGGGCGCGTTTCCCATACACGCCACTGGCAGGCGGCCAGGAAAGCCGCCCTCACATGGAAAAAGTGTCTCCCGGACGTCCAGGCGGTATACCCGGCCCGTCCGTATTTTACCTACAGCAGATGTCGAACTTTCTCGATAGACAAACGAGGCTCTGGCGCGATATGATAGGGGTATGAGTTGTGGGCCGGAGTGACGCGATGCCACTGGATCCGAGTGTACTGTCATGGAGCTGGATGGTCGCGGCCCTCTTTTTGGAGGAGCCGCCCTTGTCATTGGCCGGGGAACTGGTTCAGGGCCGCCTGAACTTGCCAGGGCCGCTGGTCGGCAACGGCAAACTGACCGAGGGGCTGGCGGCCCTGAGCGACTTCGCCGAGGCCCAGGCTGGCCGGGAGGTGGGTAAAGTACACAGCGAACTGCGCCAGGAATACGCGACGCTGTTTGTCGGCCCCTGGCCCCGCCCCGTGCACCCCTACGAGTCGGTCTACCGGGATAGCCTGACCGTGGGCGGGCAGACGTACCAGAGATTGCTGATGGGCGAGTCGGTAGACCGGGTGCGGGCCTTCTGGGCCGCGGCCGGGGTGCAGAGCATCAGCCCCTATAACTACCCACCGGATCACGTGGGCCTGGAGTTGGGCTTTGTGGCCTACCTGGGGCAGCAATTCCTGGAGACCGGCCAGGAGCGGTATCTCGACCTGGCCCGGCGCTTTCTCCAGGAGCATCTCCTGGCCTGGGGGCCCCGGTTTTGCACCGAGCTGTACGCCCTGGAGGCCGCCCGGTTCTACAAGCCGGTCGCCCGGCTTGCCGAGGGGCTGCTGGAGACCCTGGCACAGCAATTGGATGCGGGAGAGCGTCACTGAGGATCTGTTTCGCATCACAGTACAAATGGGGGAGGCAATGTCATGAGCCACGAGATGACCAGAAGGCAGTTTCTGAAAGCCGTCGGAGGCAGTGTCGCCGGGTTGACCCTGATCGAGGTGTTCGGCTCGCCAGAGAGTGTGTTTGCGCGTACAACGGCGTTGGGCGCTGCCCTTCCGTGGGAGGGCGCCGAGCCACGCCTCTCGTTCTGCGACAACCCGTGTACCCATCACTGCGGCCGGACGGTCTACGTGAAGGACGGGCGCATCGTCCACATGGAGGGCCTGGCCACCGACCGCTTCACCCACGGCAGGCTGTGCGTCAAGGGCCTGACGGCCGTGGGAGACACATACAACCCCGAGCGCGTCCTGTATCCCCTGAAACGAGAAGGGCAAGGCTGGGTGCGGGTGAGTTGGGAGCAGGCGTTGGACGAGATCGCCGCCCGGCTGCGAGAGCTGCGCCAGCCCTGGATGGATCGCGGCGGCGTCGGCCAGCAGACGGCGGAGGAGAAGGAGTTGGTGGCCTTTTATACGACCCCCCGGGTGCGGGCGGAGGGATTAGCACTGCTCTATCGCTTCAAGCGGGCGTTCAGCGCCCGGCCGCACTACGGTGGCTGCCAGGCCTGTGGAGGGAACTTTTTGCGGGCGGCCAAATCGCTGTTCGGCTACATGTTCCGCAGCAATCTGGACACCGACCTGCCCCAGTCCAAATACGTCGTGATCTGGGGCAGCAACTGGGCCAGCACCATGCCTGTCCCCTTCCAGTTCATCCTGGAAGCTCAGGACAACGGGGCCAAAGTGGTCTGCATTGACCCGCGCTACACGGCCTCGGCGGCCCGCGCCGACCAGTACATCCCCATCCGGCCGGCCACCGATGGGGCGCTGGCCCTGGGTATCCTTCACGTCCTGTTCGCTGAGAACCTGACCTACCCGCGCCTGAACGATTATGTGGTGGCAGGCGATGTGGACAAGCTGAAGCAACTGGTCAGCCGCTACGATCCCGAGACGGTATCCCGGATCACCTGGGTGCCGGCCGATACCATCCGCCAATTGGCGCGGGAGATGGCTGCGGCCGGGCGCAAGACGGCCTTCGTCCTGGGCTCGGCGCTGAGCGCCCAGTTGAACGGCTATCAGTCCAGCCGGGCGGTGATGCTCATCCCGGTGGTTCTGGGAGCCTTTGGCGTGCCCGGCGGCGGCATCCACGGCAAGCCCGGCGTCGTGGGGGTGATGAATTTGCCCACCACCGGCATGAAGGTCGAGTGGTGGCGCTTCGGCCCGGGCAAGGTGGATGACATCTATGACCCCGGCGACCAGCCCATTGATGTGACCCGGGAGGGGATGGTGGCAGGGCGCGTCAAAGTCCTCTTCGCCACCGGTAGCCTGCTGGCCCGAACGCCCAATGCCGGCGCCCTCCGCCAGGGCCTGGAACGGCTCAAGCGAGAGGGTCTGATCGTCCATCTGACCATGTTCCCCGACGAGATGATCGACTATGCCCACTATCTACTGCCCATTTGCGGCGAGTTTGAGGAAGCCGGCTCCAACCTGATGGCCGGCAGCAACGGGGCTCTGCGCTGGAAGGAAAAGGTCATCGAGCCTCTGGGCGAATCGAAACCCTACTGGTGGATCTGGAACGAGTTGGGGCGGCGGGTCTATGGCGCTGAACTTTGCACCGAGACCACCACGGGGAACGGCATGGACAACCCGGAGTACCAGAAACCGCTGTGGCCTTACGAGATCTTCTCTCAAGGGCCGGAAGCCATCTATAATTACTACATGACCGTCACCAGCATGATGATGACCAACATGCAGATCATGACGGTCAAGGCCCAGTTAATGCAGAAAGGCCTGGACGAAAAAGCGGCCATGGAACAGGCCCAGAAGATGGGGCCGCAGATGAACCCCTACGGCGGGATGGGGCTGGACAACGTCAAGGCCTGGAGCCCCCAGGGCGGTGTCACCTTCCCCTGCCCGCCGATGATGGCTGACAAAGGCGGCATGCCCTTCTTGTTCATGAACCAGGATGACCCTGAGGTACCCAGGTTCATGACCCCTGACGGCAGGGTATACATTGATATGGGTGAGCGTTGGCACCACGCCGGCCTGCCCGAGTTCAGAGATGTTCAGGAGGAGCCAGAGGACAAGAGCGAGAACATCACCTGGAGCGAGGAGTACCCGCTGATCATGACCACCAACAAGCCCTCGGCCGTCCACCTGCACTGGGCCACGCGTTGGGATTCACTCGCGGTGACTATCGAGCCAGAGGTGTTCGTGGAACTGCATCCGCAAACAGCCGCCCATCTAAAGGTGTCTGATGGCGACCGCGTGCGTGTCAGCACACCACACGGCTCACTGGTGATGCGAGTCTTGTTGACGGAGCGGGTGCATCCCAAGATCGTGAACGTGCCGCCCCACACCGGGCTCAGATCGCCGGTTCAGACGTTCCAGGTGGACACCGTGAACGTGCTCACCACAGACGAGCCAGGGGAGCACACCGAGATACCCGGCTGGAAGACAGCCAAATGCAAGGTCGAGCGGGTGTGAGCCAGAGGTGATGCGAAAGGGGGAACACCAAGATGAGCAAATCAGCCATGCTGGTGGATATCAGTCGCTGCATTGGGTGCGAGACCTGCACCGCAGCCTGTACTATGAACAGAGGATTGCCGATAGAGGACAAGCGGGTTCTATGGACCAACATCAAGGGCTTTGAGGTGGGACAGTTCCCGGCGGTGAGCGCGTTCTTTACCAAGCGGCAATGTATGCACTGTGAGAGCCCGGCCTGTGTGTCGGCCTGCCCGGTGGGCGCGCTGCAAAAGACGCCGGGTGGCCCAGTCGTCTACGACGCGAGCAAGTGCATCGGCTGTCGTTACTGCATGACCGCTTGCCCGTTCAATGTCCCCAAGCTCAACTGGGATAGCCTGCTCCCATCCATCCAGAAGTGTAATTTTTGCTTCGATCGCCAGGCGGCCGGACTGGAGCCCGCCTGTGTGTCTGCCTGCCTCACTGGGGCCCTCCAATTTGGAGACCGCGATGCGCTGTTGCGCGAAGCCAGGCAACGCATCCAGACCAGTGGCGGCAGGTACGTGAACTATATCTACGGTGAGCAGGAAGTGGGAGGTACGTCCTGGTTATACATCTCCTCGGTACCCTTTGAGAGGCTGGGCTTCCCCACCTTGGGGAAAGAGCCGGTCACGGAATTGAGCGAGCAGGTGATGATCTACGGCACTCCAACCGTCGCCGTAGTCGCCGCCCTGACCCTGGGAGGTTTCTACTGGTTCACCAGGCGTAAGGCGCGGCTGCAGGGAAAAGGCGCCGCCGTCGGCGCAGAAACCAGGGAGGAGTAGACATGGCAACGACCATCCAGGCACAAAAGCGAGCCTTTCCGACGAGAGGGTTTCTGGTTCCGGCCGTGATCGCGGCCCTCGGCATGGCCGTATGGGGGGCGCGGTTCGCGTTGGGCCTGGGCCAGGCCACGAACCTGAGCGACGCTTATCCCTGGGGGCTGTGGATCGGCTTTGACGTAGTGTCGGGCGTGGCTCTGGCCGCTGGGGCGTTTGTCGTGGCCGCCACCGTGTATGTCTTTAATCTGAAAAAGTATCACCCCCTTGTTCGGCCGGCGTTGCTGACCGGCTTCCTGGGCTATCTGCTGGTCATCCTGGGTCTGCTGGCCGACCTGGCCAAACCTCAGAACATCTGGCACCTGATCATCTATTGGAACTTTCACTCGGTCCTCTTTGAGGTGGGCTGGTGCGTAATGCTCTACACCACCGTCATGGCCCTGGAGTTTAGTCCAGTGGTCTTTGAACGCTTGGGCTGGCAGGTACCCCTGCGTATCATTAAGGCCATCCAGATCCCCCTGGTGATCATCGGCGTGATCCTCTCCACTATGCACCAGTCTTCGTTGGGCTCGCTGTTTCTGCTCCTGCGCTACCGACTCCATCCGCTGTGGTATTCTCCTCTGCTGCCAGTGTTCTTCTTCATCTCGGCGGTGACCGTGGGGATGGCCATGGTGATCCTGGAGTCGGTGATCAGCGCCAGGGCATTGAGGCGGCCTTTGGAAAGGGATCTCCTCGCCGGATTAGCCAGTGCTGTGCCCTATGTGTTAGGCACCTACTTTGTGCTCAAGATGGTCGAGTTGTTGGTGACCGGCGAATTCGGGTTGATGTTTGAGGGAAGTGTGCGCAGCAATTTGTTCCTGGTGGAAATCATAGGGGGTGTGCTTTTGCCGGCGGTGTTGTTTGCTATTCCCAAAGTACGGCAGAGTGTGGCCGGGCTGTTCTGGGGAGCACTTCTGATCGTCGGTGGCTTAATTCTTAACCGCCTTGATGTCAGCGTCATCGGCCAGATGGTGCCCACGGGGAGCTACTTCCCCCACTGGATGGAGTTTGCCGTCACCATCGGCCTGCTGGCCAGCGGCGTGGTGGCCTATACGCTGATCACCCACTACTTCCCGGTGTTCAAGGA
>Ga0209101_1001897_pt1 | contig 14643 bp, 14 predicted proteins | sample ConPoolayeCmetaG_FD_185481 | JGI IMG/M metagenome (GOLD analysis project Ga0209101, IMG submission 185481) | Hot spring microbial mat communities from California, USA to study Microbial Dark Matter (Phase II) - Cone Pool mat layer C metaG... ... | reverse complement strand
CGCCCGTGCCGAGATCAGAGCAGTGCAAGAGGAATCGACATGCCCAAGAGTCAGATGATCACTCCGGCCCAGTGCCGAGCCCACGGCGTCATTGAGTTCAAGCCCATCCCGGTCAATCAGTACAACAAGACCGTCGCCGATGAGCTGATCAACTACTCCAAAAAGGACCTGATCCGCATCCAGCGCGACATGGAGATCATCCGCGCTTTCGAGACGATGCTCAACGAGGTCAAACTCCGCGGCAACTACAAGGGCATCGAATACAACCACCGAGGCCCGGCGCACCTCTCCATCGGCCAGGAAGCGGCGGCCGTCGGCCAGGCGTTCCTTCTGGGCATCGACGACCACATCTACGGCAGCCACCGCAGCCACGGCGAAATCCTCGCCAAGGGCCTCTCCGCCATCGACAAGCTCGACGACAGCGCCCTGATGTCCATCATGAAGAGCTACTTCGACGGCGAGTGCCTCCGCGTGGTCGAAAAGGACGCCACCGGCAGTGTCAAGGACCTGGCCATCGACTACCTGGTCTACGGCGCACTGGCCGAAATCTTCGGTCGCGAGGCCGGCTTCAACAAGGGCATGGGCGGCTCCATGCACGCCTTCTTCCCGCCCTTCGGCATCTATCCGAACAACGCCATCGTCGGCGGCTCGGCCGACATCGCCGTCGGCGCCGCCCTATACAAGCACATCAACCGCAAGCCGGGGATCGTCATCGCCAACATCGGCGATGCGTCGCTGGGCTGTGGACCCGTGTGGGAAGCGATGGTCTTCGCCACCATGGACCAGTTCCGCCTTCTGTGGGACGAGGCCCATCGCGGCGGTCTGCCCCTGATCTTCAATTTCGTCAACAACTTCTACGGCATGGGCGGTCAGCCCTGCGGCGAGACCATGGGCCAGGGCATCCTCGCCCGCGTCGGCGCCGGGCTCAATCCCGACCAGATGCACGCCGAACGCGTCGACGGCTACAACCCCCTGGCCGTCATCGATGCCATCGCCCGCAAGAAGAAGATCATCGAGGAAAAGCGCGGCCCCGTCCTCCTCGACACGGTCACCTACCGTTTCAGCGGCCACTCGCCCTCCGACGCCAGTTCGTATCGCGAGAAGGCCGAAGTCGAGGAATGGCAGAAGGTCGACCCGCTGGTCACCTTCGGCCAGGAACTCGTCAAAAACAACGTCTGCACGCAGATGGACCTTGACGCCCTGCGCGAGCAGGCCGAGGCCATCGTCCTCAAAGCCTATAAGAAGGCCGTCGACCTGACCATCTCGCCGCGTGCCGACCTCAAGAAGCCGGGATCGCTGCTTGAGCGCACCATGTTCTCCAACCTCAAGATCGAGAGCATGGATACCACTCGCAAGCCCGAGGTGCTCATCCCGAAGGAGGAAAACCCGCGCGTCAGGGCCCTGGCCTCGCGCAGCCGCAGCGCCTTTGACGAGAAAGGCAACAAGCTTCCGAAGGCCAAGTGCATCGGCATCCGCGACGCCATTTTCGAGGCGATCCTCGACCGCTTCTACGTCGACCCTACCCTCGTCGCCTACGGCGAGGAAAACCGCGACTGGGGTGGCGCCTTTGCCGTCTACCGCGGCCTGACCGAAGCGCTTCCGTATCATCGCCTCTTCAACTCCCCCATCAGCGAAGGCGCCATCATCGGCACAGCCGTCGGCTACGGCCTGGAAGGCGGCCGCGCCCTCGTCGAGCTGATGTACTGCGACTTCATGGGCCGGGCCGGCGATGAGCTGTTCAATCAGCTCGCCAAGTGGCAGTCCATGAGCGGAGGGTTGCTGAAGATGCCGGTGGTCGTGCGGGTCTCCGTCGGCAGCAAATACGGCGCCCAGCACAGCCAGGACTGGACGAGCATGGCCGCCCACATCCCCGGTCTGAAGGTCGTCTTCCCGGCCACGCCCTACGACGCCAAGGGCCTGATGTACTCGGCTCTGGTCGGCACCGATCCGGTCATCTTCTTCGAGAGCCAGCGCATCTACGACGAGCCTGAGCAGTTTGTCCCCGGCGGCGTGCCGACCGGCTATTACGAGGTCCCCATCGGCGAGCCGGATGTGAAGAAGACCGGCACGGACCTGACCATCCTCACCGTCGGCGCCACTCTGTATCGCGCCCTCGACGCCGCGAAGGAGCTGGAAAGCAAGTACGGCGTGTCCTGCGAAATCATCGACGCGCGATCGATCGTGCCCTTCAATTACGAAAAGGTGCTGCAGTCGGTGAAGAAGACGCGCAAGATCCTGCTCACCAGCGACGCCTGTGAGCGCGGCAGCGCCCTTCAGACGTTCGCGGCGAAGATCACCCAACTCGCCTTCGACGAGCTGGATGCTCCGCCAGTCGTCGTCGGCGCCCGCAACTGGATCACGCCGGCCGACGAAGTGGAGGATGCGTTCTTCCCGTATCCGTCAGACATGCTGGATGCTGTGCATGAGCACATCATCCCGCTGAAAGGCTACAGCGTCGCCCGCCCGTGCAGCGCGGATGAGCTGATGCGCCGCAGTCGGCAGGGAATCTAACCCCGGTCCACGCCTGCGGTAGAACTGAGCCGACCCAGGCAGCTTGTCCCGGGCCGCGGGGGACATTGGTTCGTGCGCGGCTAAGGTCCTGTGCCGGCCGATGGGCCGCTCAATACTCCCGCTTCTTGCGACCCGGCTCCGGCTGGGGATACATGCCGTTGGCGTCGGGCTGAACGGGCGCGGGCGAGTCCTTCGTCAGGGTGTCCAGACCCGGAGCGAACTCGTGGTCGCAGTTGAGCATCTGCTCGTAGGTGATCTCCTGGCCGGTATGGGCGGCCATTCGTCCCATGCTCGTCACGACGCTGGCCTCAACGCCGCGCTTCACCTCGTTGAACCGCTTGTCGTTGCGGATGGCGTCGATCAGCGCATCCCACTCGTTCTGATAGGCGCTGCTGGAGTCGGTCGACTGCCAGATCTGCTTCTCGCGCAACGGCGCCTGGCCACGGAACGTCGCTGAAGGTCCGCCGCAGTCGCTGCTGCGAGAGGCAATGGCGCTGCCGTTGCTGCCGTGGACGTAACTGGAGTACATGCTGTGGGCCCCTTCCATGCACCGGCCGTTGAAGAACATCTTCGTGCCGTCGGCGAAGGTGTACTCCACGGAATAGTTGTCGAAGTTCTGGTCCACGTACGGCACGCCCCGCGGTGTATAGCGGTAATGCCGCCCTCCCAGGGCGTGCGCACTCACCGGCCAGGCATTCTTCATCCAGCACAGGTGGTCGATGATGTGGATGTAGAAGTCGCTGAAGCAGCCGCCGCCGGCCCACAACAGGCTGTGGAATCGCTGCACCTGATAGTCCAGCTCGCTGATGTCGGCGGGCTTCGGCGTCGACGCGAAATAGCCGACCGGCCCATGTACGCGATAACCGCGCATGGCGATCACCTCGCCGATCTCGCCATCCTGGATGCGCTTCTGAAGTTCCTGGAGGTTGCGGGCGTGGCGGGACATAAGCCCCACGCCCACCTTCATGTTCTTCGCCACCGATTGCTCGGCCAGCGCCAGCATGCGCTTGCTGGTTGGACCATCCACGGTGACCGGCTTTTCCATGAAGACGTTCAGCCCCTTCTGGATCGCGTAGGTGAAATGAACCCAGCGGAACGCCGGCGGGGTGGCGAAGATGGCCACATCTCCGGGCCGCAGGCAGTCCATCGCCTGTTTATAGGCGTCGAAGCCGACGAAGCGGCGATCCTCGGGCACATCCATCTGCTCGGCGCGCTGTTTGTTCAGATTGGCGTAGCAACTGCGCAGTCGGTTCTCATATGCGTCGGCCATGGCCACCAGCTTGATGGGCCCGCCTTTGGTGGCCAGTGCGTTCATGACCGCCCCGCCGCCCCGACTGCCGCAGCCGATCAGGGCGACTTGAATGAGATCGCTGCCCGCCGCGTGGACGGGAGGGATGACCGCGCCGGCCAGAGCGGAGACGGCGGCCACCTGGGCGGCGGTCTTGATAAAATCACGCCGGGAGGCGTGGCCGGGTTGACTGGTGTTCACTGGAGAGGTCCTTTCGCAATCAATACTCACGGCGCTTGCGGCCTGGCTCGGGCACTGGATACCTGCCCTCGGCGTCGGGCTGCACGGGCGCCGGCGAGTCCTTCGTCAGGGTGTCCAGACCCGGCGCAAACTCGTGGTCGCAGTTGAGCATCTGCTCGTAAGTGATCTCCTGGCCGGTATGGGCAGCCATGCGTCCCATGCTCGTCACGACGCTGGCCTCAACGCCGCGCTTCACCTCGTTGAAGGACTTGTCGTTGCGGATGGCGTCGATCAGCGCATCCCATTCGTTCTGATAGGCGTTGGAGTTGTCATTGGACTGCCATAGCTGGTTTTGGCGCAGCGGCGCCTGTCCGCTGAAAATCGCCGAAGGCCCCCCGCAGTCGCCGCTGCGCGAGGCGATGGCGCTGCCCTTGCTCCCGTGAACGTAGCTGTTGTAGATGCTGTGCGCCCCGGCCATGTTGCGGCCGTCGAAGAACATCTTGCTGCCGTCGGCGAAGGTGTACTCAACAGCGTAGGTGTCGAAGTTCTGGTCAATCAACACGCCTCGCGCCGTCTGGCGATAGTGGCGGCCGCCCAGAGCATGCGCGCTGACGGGCCAGGCATTCTTCATCCAGCACAGGTGGTCGATGATGTGGATGTAGAAGTCGCTGAAGACTCCGCCCCCCGACCAGAGCATGCTGTGGAACCGGCGGATCTGGTATTCCAGATGGCTGATATCGGGGGGCTTGGGAGGCATGGCTCCCCCACCGCCACCCATGCGATAGCCGCGCATGGCGATGACCTCGCCGATCTCGCCGTCCTGGATGCGCTTCTGAAGTTCCTGGAGATTGCGGGCGTGCCTTGAGTTCAGTCCCACGCCCACCTTCATGTTCTTCGCCACCGATTGCTCGGCCAGCGCCAGCATGCGCTTGCTGGTTGGACCATCCACGGTGACCGGCTTCTCCATGAAGACGTTCAGACCCTTCTGGATCGCGTAGGTGAAATGGACCCAGCGGAACGCCGGCGGCGTGGCGAAGATGGCCACATCTCCGGGCCGCAGGCAGTCCATCGCGTGTTTGTAGGCATCGAAGCCGACGAAGCGGCGATCCTCGGGCACGTCGACCTGCTCGGGCTTCTGGCTGCTCAGGTTGGCGTAGCTGCTGCGGAGGCGGTCCTCAAAGGCGTCGGCCATGGCCACCAGCTTGATGGGCCCGCCCCCGGTGGCCAGTGCGTTCATGACCGCCCCGCCGCCCCGACTGCCGCAGCCGATCAGGGCGACTTGAATGAGATCGCTGCCGGCCGCATGGGCGGGAGGAAGAGTCACTCCCGCCAGGGCGGAGACAGCGGCAATTTGCCCCGCGCTCTTGATGAACTGCCGGCGCGAGGTGTGCGAGGGTTGTATCGCGTCCATAAGGTTTCCTTTCGTGATAGACGTGTGTACCGCGACGGGCGCCGGTGGTTGAAACGGCTCCCCCGCCGCGGAACGGGGCACGTGGATGCGCCGGCCGGATGGGAGCGTCTTGTCGAATGCCCAGGACAGGATTTGAACCTGCACGATGTTACTCGCCGCCACCTCAAAGCGGTGCGTCTGCCAATTCCGCCACCTGGGCGTTTTTCCTTATTATATCGTCTTTCGGCGACATGTCGAGAGGCGTGGCACGCGTGGCACGCGCGGTACGCGTGCGGGTGTGTGACAGTCTCTGCGTCGGATGGAGCCAGGATGGCCGTGACACAAGCTGAAACGCAGATGCAAGCCACCCGCCCGCAAAAGTCGAGGGCACGGGCGAGGACGCCCGTGTTACGGTTGGGGGCGCTACGTCGTTGGGCACGGGCGAGACGCGCGTGCTACGTTCTGCGCGGGCGCGATTCCGGGCCGCAGGCCGCATGAACTGCCACGCGCCCCACGCGTGCCAGGCGTGCTACCCGTGCTACGCGTGCCACGGCGGGCGCGTGACAGTTTCTGCGTTGGCCGTGGCGGAGCCTCGTTCGGCACGGGCGGGACGCGCGGGACGCCCGTGCTACTACCAGCCGGCGGGCTTTCCGTAGCACGGGCATCTTGCCCGTGCCCTGGAGTTTGGCATTTTTCTTTTCATAGTGTGGAGACTCTGCCCCGATGGCCAGCACGGGCGAGAACGGCGGCGAGAACGGCCGTGCTGCGTCGTGCGCCGGCGAGATCTCGGACCGCCGGCTGCAGAAACGGTCACGCGCCCTGCCACGGCGCCGGGTTGCCCCGATCTTGGACGGCTGGTGCACGCCCCGCTATACTGTCCTGACCAGCCACATGCACCCGTAGCTCAATTGGATAGAGCATCGGTCTTCGGAACCGAGGGTTATAGGTTCGAGTCCTATCGGGTGCGTTGAAATCCCGGTGGAAAATCGAAATTCTGGCCTCAACGCAATAATGTGATATAGACCTGCGACCGCACACAGGTTCCGACACGGTGCCTCCGCGAGTGCCTCGATGCTGCATTATGTGGACCTGCATTTCCGGGCCGTGAAAGAGCAGACCGAGACGCTGCTGCCGCCTTTTCTGGGAATCACACTTCGCGGCGCCTTCGGAATGCAGCTCAAACGCATCGTCTGCCAGGTCCGCCACGGCCAGTGCATGCAGTGCCTGCTGCGACCGGCCTGTCCCTACCCGTCGATCTTCGAGGGTCTGCCTCCCGATGACCGGGCAATGCTCCGCAAATACCCCGCCATCCCGCAGCCGTTCCTGCTGCTGGTGCCCGCTCCGGGCCATTGCCGGCAAGAGGACGCGCACATCTCCTGGGGCCTGCGCCTGTTCGGACCGGCGGCGCGATACTGGCCGTACGTGGTCCACACCTTCGATGTCGCCGGCCAACAGGGCATCGGTCGCGGACGATGCCGCTTTCGACTGGAGCGGGTTACCGACGGAGACGACGGGCCCGACCTGCTGACCGCGGCGGCCCCCCAACCGCGGCGACGAGAGGTACCCCACTGCACGCGCGTTCTGCCGGAACGTTGTGTGCTGCGATGGTCGTTTCAGACACCTCTGCGCCTAAGCGCCGAGGGCCGGCTCCGCCTCGATGGACTCAATCCGCTCGACCTGCTCAAGAGCGGTCGCCGACGCCTGGCCATCCTGAGCTATTTCTACGGCCTGGCAGACAGTACCGCGGTGGAACCCGAGGCTCACCTGGATGCCTCCGAGTTCCGCATCATCGAGTCGGATCTGCATGTCTGGCGCTCGTCGCGATTCTCCAATCGGCAGCGGCGGCGCATGGACCTCGACGGTCTGATCGGGACAATCACCATTGAAGGACCCTGGGGCCGAGCCGGCGCCTGGCTCGCCGCGGCTCCGACTATTCACCTGGGCAAAGCAACGAGTTTCGGCTTCGGCCGAGTCTCCTGGGAGCTGGTATGAGGGACAAACCACCACAACGTTGCCACGCACGCGCACATCTGCTGGCCGCCGCTGGACTTCTCCACGACGCGGGCAAGCTCGCCCAGCCGGCCGGCATCGAGCTGCCCGACCGCATCCGCCGAATGGAGCAGCTCATCTGTCCCACCGACCCTGCGACTGGCCGACCGACGCACCTGCATGCCCTTTACACCGCCAGCATCATCGATCAGGCCCGCTCCAACTTCGGCGGGCTCGGTTCTGATGTGCTGTTGCGCCTGGCGGCCAGTCATCATCGTCCCGGCGGCGAAGACTTTGACGCCCATCTGATAACCAAGGCCGATCGCCTGGCAGCGGCCATGATCGCCGCGAACTGGAAGACTCCGGCGATATCTGGGGCCTGCAACCCGTGCTGGCCTCAGTAAGTCTGCCCGGCGGCTCATCCCCTATCGTCGCCGCGTCTCCGCAGCATTTGCCAACTGCGCCACTACAGTTTGACGAGGATTCGTTTCTGCCTGTCAACCCTCAGGACCGACAGATTTACGCTCAGCGCTGTCGGGAGCTGACCGACGCCCTCCTCCGGGGTCTGGCGGTCTCCTACGTCGATCCAGCGCAATGTGTCGAGCGAATGCTGGCCCTGACCGCCAGAATCTTCCACGCCGTGCCTTCCAGCCGCAGCCCCCGACAGCAGGCCGACGTGAGTCTCTTCGACCACAGTCGCGTGGTGGCGGCCTTCGCCGCGGCCCTGGCGGTTCAACATGTCCACGGTGCCTGCGACGCCAACAGGATCGTCGGCCGATACCGCCTCATCAGCATCGCTCTGGGCGGCATCCAGAAGTTTATCTTCCGCCACGTGCCGCCACTGGACGCCGAAGCGGGCGAGTCCGGCGAAAAGGGCATGGCCAGACTCCTCCGCGCCCGCTCGTTCTACGTCAGCCTCCTGAGTTATCTGGCCGCCCGCCGCATTCTCGACGCCACCGGTCTGCCCCCGGTCAACCTCATGCTGGATGCAGGGGGGCGCTGTGCGATCCTCATCCCCGACACTGCCCAGATCATGTTCGACACCCACCATGCCGCGGCGTATGTGCGGGAATGGTTCGACCTGCACCTTCGCGGCAGCATCCGCCTGGAACTGGCCATCAGCGAGCCGCTGGCAGACGACAATTTCAGCGAAATCGGTTTCTCCGCCACCTACCGCAACACCGACCAGCTTCTGGCACGCGCCCGCCTCCAGCCGCAGATCGAAGACCTGCGCAGCTCCCACGGCTGGGTCGACGACAGCGAAAGCATGCCCATCGATCGCAGCCCGTTCCTCCAGAGCATGCGCCGACTGGGCCGCGCATTGCCCCGTGCCGACTTCCTCAGCCTCGACAGCAGCGAGCCGGGCGCGCTGGATCCGCCGACCGAAATCCTTGGCTATCGCGTGCAGCTCCATCAGCATCTGCCGCGCGACGGGCGGGTATTCGCCCTGCGCCTGGATGCGGCCGACGACCTGACCATGCCTCTGTTCATAACCGCCAGCCACCTTCCCCTCGCCAGTACAGAGGATGTTCGGCGCCTCCAGGCTCCATCCGAGCTTGCCGCGCCGCGCGAGTCGGATGACGAAGAACCTCTGGCCGTCGGAGAACCGCTCACCTTCAGCGACCTTGCCGCCCTGTCCAGCGACCAGTCAGGCAAACCCCTGTCCCATGCCATGCTCGCCGCCCTCAAAGCCGACGTCGATCGACTGGGGCTGCTCATGGGCTATGGCCTGGGCTCGCAGGTCTCCTTCGGTCGCCTCGCTTCCATGAGCCGCAGCCTGGATCTGTTCTTTAAGGGCTTCCTGAGCCAGCAGCTAGGCCGCAACTATCGCCACGTCTACAGCGTCTTCGGCGGCGGCGACGACCTGTTCCTCATCGGTCCCTGGTACGACATGGTCCGCCTCCTGACCGCTTTGCGCCAGTGGTTCGCCCGACTCACCTGCGGCAATCCCCACTTGACCTTCTCCGCCGGACTCGTGTTCACCAGCCCATCCACGCCCGTCCGCCACATAGCTCATCTGGCCGACCAGGCCCTGGAAAAGGCCAAGGACGAGGGTCGCAATCGCATCTGCGTCGGTTCCCAGTCCATGAGCTGGGACGACTTGCAGCGGGCCATGGACCTGCACCATTCTCTGCTGGAAAGCCTCCAGCGCAATTAGAAGGGTGTCAATCCCTCCTTCGCTTATCGGCTGCTCCAGTATGCCTGCATGGCTCTTGGCATCGGTCGCGACCCAGACCGACCGGTCAGTCCCGCCGACCTCAAGTGGCGCGCCCAGCTCAGCTACGACCTGCGCCGCAATCTGCCAGAGACCATCGAGCTTCAGCAACAACTGATGTCAATTCGTTCCGCCACGGATGCGGTCGTCCTGCACACGGCCGCCATGCTCACACTCTATTTCATCAGAGGAGGTTCCTCATGACCCGTTCGTCTTCTCATCCGCCTCGCTCACAGGAACAGCCGCGCGACCAGTCGGCCAAAACGCTGTTTGATCCGAAGAGGCCCGAAAGCGAACTGTTCGACACGCTCGCCGAACAACAGGCCGACCAGCTCGAGAGGATCAACAGCAGCCAACTGCGGCGATTCTTCGGCGAGATCAAGGACCTGTATCGCCGCTTCAACGCCCTGACCGCCGGCAAGAACGATCAGGAAAAAAAGGACATCTACCGCACGCATATCGAACCCCTGTTCAAGATGGTCCGCAGCAAGGTCAGCTACGCCACGAGGGCCGGCCAGAGCAAAGTGCCACGCAGCTTCGCCGAGTTTCTCGAAACCGGAATCGCCAAAGTCCAGAACCCCGAGGATTATCGACGATTCGTACTGCACCTGGAGGCCGTCGTGGGCTTCATGTACGGCAAAGGAAAGGTGGAGAACCGATGAGCACCCCACAACTCAAATCCGTCATCAGAATCACCGGGCGGATCGACGTCGTCACCGGCCTGCGCATCGGCGCCAGCCAGGAGACGATGGAGATTTCCGGCCTGGACAATCCCATCATCCGCAATCCGGCCAATGCCGAGCCCTACATTCCCGGTTCCTCGCTCAAAGGCCGAATGCGCAGTCTGGCCGAGTGGTATTTCGGCGAGTTGCCCACCGATGGCGAAGTCATCAAACCCACCGTCACATCGCAGACCGCGCGCGTCTTCGGCATTCCGGCCAAAGACCCCAACAGGATCAGCAACCATGAGGAGCGACTTGCCCATCAGCGCGGCCCGACGCGCCTCCTGGTGCGCGATGCCCACCTCAGCGAGGACAGCCGCCAAAAGTTCCAGCAGGGCCGGCCGATCACCGAGGTCAAGACCGAGAATTCCATCAACCGCCTCACCTCCATGGCCAATCCCCGGCCCATGGAGCGTGTGCTGCCCGGTGTAAGTTTCGATCTGGAGATGGTCTATCGCATCTTCGACGTGGCAGGCGATGATGGCAAAGAGGACAGGCGGCTCTTCGAGCAGGTGCTGCTGCCGGCCATGGCGCTTCTCGAGGCCGACGCCCTCGGCGGCGGCTCCAGCCGCGGCAACGGCAAGATTGTCTTCAGGGACCTCAAAGCCGATGGCCAGCCGCTGACGCTCCCCGCCTTGACTTTCCCCTCATTCCAGGCCGCGGGGTGAATCGTGAACAGCTACCTCATCCAACTCGAGCTGCGATCTGCCCTGGGCACGCCCCTGGCCGCCGACACGCTCTGGGGCCACATCGCCTGGGGCATTCGCTACCGCCTCGGTGAAGGGGCGCTGACGCAATGGCTCGATCGCTATGACGCCGGCCAGCCGCCTCTGGTGCTGGGCGATCCGCTGCCGGCGGGGTTCTTCCCTCGGCCGCTCCTGCCGCCCGCGCGCAGAACCGAGCCTCCCAGCATCGACGCGGTCGACCGCGTCAAGAGACTCGACAAACGCGCCTGGATCAGCCACGCCGGCTGGGCATCGGTCTGCGGCGAGGTCGGGCCCGCCCGCCTCGTTGAGGCCGTCGCCGCCGCCGCACCTCCTGAGCCCACCGAGGGCCTGCTCACCCACGCCTCCATCAATCGCCTCACCGGCGGCACTCAGCAGGCCGGGGCCGGGGCGCTTTTCACCACGCGCCAGGAGTATTACGCCCAACCCGTCACCTTCGACGTCTGGGCACTCTCGCCGGATTCCCGGCAGACCGTCCAGCAATGGTTTGAGGACGCTCTGGTCGGCGGCTACGGCCGCGACGCCGCCAGCGGCCTGGGCGCGATGGTCGTCCTCTGCGTGCAGAGCAAGTCCCTGCCGGCGGTGCCGCACGCCAACGCCGGCGTCTGCCTCGGCCCCGTCACCCCGGCCCGTAACGATCCGGTTTGCGGCTTCTTCAGCTTCGGCTTCCGTTGCGGGCGGGTCGGCGGCGACTTCGCCATCGGGGCACTCCCCGACGGTTCCTCACAGCGCCAGAAACGACCCGTCCGCTGCCTGCTGCGCGGATCCGTCTTTGTCCAGTCGCCCCCGCCGTTGTTTGTCGGGCGTCTGGTCCACGGTGTGCACCAGTGCCCCGCCATCCGCCATTATGCCATGGCGCCGCTCCTGCCCTGCCGCCTGGACGAACCGACCCTGGCCGATCCCCTGCTGCGCACGCCGCCAACAGTTGCCCAGGAGGCCACATCATGAAACCCACCCATCTGCATCGCTATCGCCTGCACCTGCGGCCGCTCTCGCCCATCCACATCGGATCAGGCCAGACCATGGATCCCTGCGAGTTCGTGCCGCGTCAGCAAAACGACGGCTGTTTCCTCATCGTCGTCGATCTTCCGCGCCTCCTGGCCGATTTGTCGCCGGCCCGGCGGAGCGAGTTCGACCGCCTCGTTGCGCGCGGCGACTTTCCACAGCTTCGATCCTGGCTGGGGCAGGCCGCCGCCTCCTCACGCCACCACCGCTTCGTAGTTCAGGTCCAGGAAGCTGCCTTCAATGAAATCGTCAGCAACCTCGACAACCCCCAGCGACTGGGAGAAATCCATCTGTTCACGCGCGACCCGGCCAGCGGCCGGCCCTATCTTCCCGGCTCATCCATCAAGGGCGCCATCCGCACCGCCATCATCGACCATCTGGCTCAGCACGACACGCAACGGCGTGCCAAGCTGCAGCACATCGCCGCCGAGATCGGCCGACAATGGAAGCAGGCCAGTCTGGGCGCCCGCTTCGAGGCCGCTGTCATGGGCAATCTCAAAGACGGTGACAGGCCGGACCTCTACCACGATCCGCTGCGCCAGTTGTCCATCAGTGACCTTTCCATGCCGCCCGACGCCTGCTACATCGACCGCATTCGGATCGTTTGCCCGAAAGACGAGCCGCGCCGCGCCGGTGGGTCCGATCCTTCCGGCATCGTCATCTACCGCGAACTCACCTGGTCCAGCCTGGATGATCAGAAAATTGAGTTCTCCGGCGAGGTGCGCCTGGCGCCCCTGCTCTCGGACCGCGCCACCATGGGCACCCAGGTTCTGCCCCAGAGCCTCGACGTTGGCCACATCTGCCAGTGGTGCAACGGTTTTTATGTTCCTCGACTGACGCAGGAGTTGGACCGGTTCGTCGCCGATGAGGAAACTGCTGACGACCTTAGCAGCGCAGCGAAACTGCCCGATGGCGAATGTCTGATCCGCCTGGGCCATCACAGCCACTTTGAGTGCGTCACGGTAGGCGAGCCTTTCCGCCAGCCGCCGCGCGGTTTCGGTAAGACCCGTTCATACGCTGGCGCAGACCCGGCGTTGCCGTTGGGCTGGGCGGTTCTGCGCTTTGATCCCTGGGACGACAAAAGGCAACAAAACTGACCGTGCCATGCCCGTTGCATACGTCACCGAACCCGGCGCCACGATCCAGAAGTCCGGCCGCAGCCTCCGCGTTGTGAAGGACGGGCACGTCCTCGTCGAATGGGAGTTAATACACCTTCAGTCCCTGGTGCTGATCGGACCTTGACCTGATGGAGCCGCTGCGGCACAGTCTTGTCGATCGGATGGTGTTGCGCTGCATCAACCTGGGACAGTTCAAGGCTGATGACTTCACGCCCGCTGAGCAGGGAGGCTATCATCTGTCGCGGGATGCGCTGCGTCGCTTCATCGGCGAATACGAGCGGGCCATGCAGAGCGTCGCTGTGGATGGCCAGGTGCGTTGCGGCTGGCGAGAGCTGCTTCGGCGGCGCTGCGAGGCGCTGGGGCGGTCGCTGACGAGCGGTTGGGGAACGATGCAGACCTGTTTCGCGGCGGCGGACATCGAAGCGGAGGCCGACGGATGACGGCGAGCATGCTGGTTGTCTTCGCCTATGACACGCCGAGCGATAGGCGGCGTGCCAGGGTGGCGCGGATTCTGGACGACGTGGCCGACCGTGCGCAGTGGTCGGTCTTTGAGGGCTGCCTGACGGACGAGCAGGTGGAGCAGACACTCAAGCGTCTGGAGCGGGTGCTGGAACCTGGCGAAGACAAGCTGCGGGTGTACCGCGTGTGCAGTTACTGTCGTGCCCGTTCGCGCGTGCTGGGCCCGGGGGCTTTGGCGAAGATGAGCGAGTACTGGATCGTGTAATGACTGGAGGTTACGGAAGCGTTGCAAGGGATTATTTCGATTGCACTTACGGCTCAGTCACCGCGACCGCTGTCACGGCTGTTCTTGCCGAAACTTGCTCTGTGCCGCTGGTTACGGCTTGGGCTTTGCCAAGTGATTTGGTGTGCAGGGTTTACAACCGCCGCCCTGGAAGAGCCGCCCTGATGAAGAAGGGATTGAGACAGGACTCCGCTTTGCGCCTTAGCCTGGCCACTTCCGGGCCAATTACGACTGGAAGAGCCGCCCTGATGAAGAACGGATTGAGACGATATACCACGATGAGTCGCCGATACCGGCATATCAGCCAGTCTGGAAGAGCCGCCCTGATGAAGAAGGGATTGAGAGCCACCTGCTCTGAGCCATGGGTCTGTCTTGCTTCAGTCGGAATTGGAGAACCGGCCCGGAGGCGGCGCCCCCTCCCTCAGGCGACCCAACCTCTGCCGCCACCGCAGGCCACACTTGCCTCGCCGCCACACTTGTCGCATGCTGCTGGCCATGACCAAGAGAATCCTCATCCAGACCGTGGGCACCGGCGGGCCGTCCAATCCGGTGTGGGAGGCTCTGGCCTTCGCCGTCAGCAGTCGCCGACCCCACCTGCTGGTTCAATGGTGCTCGCAACTGACTGCCGAACAGACCATCCCCGCTTTCGACCAGGCTTTGCATGCCGCCCACCGGCCCCCCGACATCCGACGCGTCACCTGCGACGATCCCGACGACGTCAGCCGGCTCGCCCTGGACTATCTCAACCAGATCGACGA